>Ga0164241_10003143_pt1 | contig 17037 bp, 15 predicted proteins | sample OricomyardsoilBY_FD_108780 | JGI IMG/M metagenome (GOLD analysis project Ga0164241, IMG submission 108780) | Backyard soil microbial communities from Emeryville, California, USA - Original compost - Back yard soil (BY) | ecosystem: Environmental > Terrestrial > Soil > Unclassified | place: USA...
ATCGGTCGGTCCATCGCGTCGACGAGCTTCTCTCCAGAGGGCGAGTAGGTCGGACAGCGGATCTCGGCGGCGAGCGGGAACTGAGGATTCTTGTCGCCCTTCTCGATGTAGAAGTTGCCGATGCAGTTCGTCTTCGCCTGGTAGACGTCGCCGACCGCGTCGTAGAGGATCACGTCGACGTCCTCGACCGGTCGCTGGAACGTGCCTGGATCGGAGAAGACCGTGCCGCCGATCACCATTTCTGGCGAAGCACCCTCGTAGGTCGAGTGGCAGAGCACGCACGGCTGGCCTGCGCGATGGTACTGCCCCTGCTCGACGCCCTCGCGTTCGCCGCCGAGCGCTTCGATCTTCGCGTCGACGGCGGGGTTGTCACACGCATACGCGAGCGAAGCCAAGAGGCCCCCTGCCCCGAGCACGAGCGCGATGCGAGCGGAACGACGTGCGATTGCGTTCATTCGATGTCGACCTCCGCCGTGAGCGCTCCGTAATAGCCCCACCGCTCGAGCAGGAAGAGGTGGTTCAGGTATCGGTTGTAGATCGCGTCCGAGACCAGCTCGATCGACCAGTTCTTCTCGTCGCCGAGCGCGACGCGGGCGCCGCCACCGACGTTGACGCCGATCAGCGGACCGAGCTCGCGATCGCCCGTGCGATACGTCGGCAGAAGGAGCTGACCATCAGGCGTGAGCTCGGACGGATAGGCGATCGACCAGAACGTGACGCCCTTCTGCGCGTGGAAGCGCACGTGGGGCCAGATTCGGAACCGCTCGTCGACGTCGAAGAGCCATTTCGCGTCCGTCGTCGACGCGAGGAGCAGCCAGCTGTCGATGTAGAGGCGCTCGTCGAGACGAATGGTGCTGTCGTCGAACCGGTGCGCGACGCGTCCCGACACCGCGAAACGCTGGCGATCGGTCGGCAAAGATTCGATCGCGCGCTCCGGGTTCCGAACGCGATCGACCTCTTCTTTTGCGAGGCCGTTCGGGATGCGCGGGATCACGTCTTGGTCGAACAGGGGAATGTATCGATACGGTTTCGAGCTATCGCCGCTCTGGAAGATCGCCGTGATGCCCGTCGTCAGGACCGTCGCTTTGTCGAGGACCGAGCTCAGGCTGACGTCGATGCTGTTCTGGAAAATCTTCGTGGAGAACGTCTCTGCGGGTGTCCCGGAGCGCTCTTGGATGTCGTAGCCGAAGCCGTACGAAAGCGTCGGCGTGAGGCGCTTGTCGAGCGTGTCGACGGAGACATTCGCGCCGACCCCGAGCGAGAAATAGTCCGGCTCGATGCTCAGCCCGCCGCCGACGCCGACGCGCCAGTCGCCGAACTTCATGCTGCCGTTCAAGGCGGGTACGTAGCGCGTCTCTGTCCAGCGCGGCGACGCGGTCGCGACGATGTCGGTCGAGGCCGTCGTGACGACGTCGATCATGAAGCTTCCCCCGATGCTCCACCCGGCCGTGGGGCTCGAGATGGTCGCGAAGAGCGCAGGCGACATGACGTACGTGTGATCGCTGTCGGCGTACCCCGACACCTCGGTGCCGATGTTGACGTTGAGCTCGCGGCCCGCGGACTCGCCGATGCAGTCGGCGAGCTCGTCGCGCGACTTCGACTTCTCGAGGCACTTCAGGATGCGGTTGTCCGTGACGCGGGCGGACGCGGGGACCAGCTTGATGTCGACGGTGGTGCTCGAGCCCTCGTTCACCGCGACGTCGCGCTCGAACGAGACCGACTGATCGCCGATTTTGCCCTTCGCCGTCACCCTCCGCTGCCCGGGATCGACCCAGAGCTCGCCGCCGAGCTTGTCGGAGGAGATCTCGTCGTCGTCCACGTAGACGTGCAGACCTTCGACCTTCGGCGGGGGCCGGAGGATGAGCTTCGGCACGTTCGCGGACAGCTCGTCGTAGCGATCCTTCGCGTTCTTCGCGGTCTCGCGCATACCGAGCCCCGGACCGTCCCGCGCGACGACCTCGTAGTCGTTGAGGGCCGTCACCCACTTGCCGCCGCGATCGAGGCAGGTCGCGCGTTCGTACTTCGTGCCGACGCGGTCTTCTGCGGCGATCGAGTCGCTCGCGTAGCCGGCGCAGAGCAGCCACGCCCGATCGTCTTCGGCCTTCTTGGCTTCCTTGAAATAGAAATACCCCTCCGCGGTCTTCCAACCGGGGGGCGCGCGCATGCCACCTGGATACTTCTTTCGCTCGATCTCTACCGGCGGCGACGAGCCGTCGGACTTGCCGCCTGCGGCGTCCCAGGCGCCTTTGATCGCGCCCTTGTCGAAGCCCTTGATGAGCGTGACCTTCGGATCTTCCTTGCGAGCGATGCGGAAGACCTCGATGGCGTCCTGCTTCTGATCGAGGCCGCCCGCGAGCACCGTCGCGACCGCGACGAGGACGCGCGCGCGGACCTTGCTGCTGCAGCTGCCCTCTTGGCAGACGTTCGCGGCGAGCTGCAGCTTCTCGAGCGCTTCGACGTACTGCTTTCTCGGGTACTCCGCCTCGAAGACGCTCTCGACGAGGATGCCCACCTCTTCGTCGTTCGAGGTCGTGTCGGGTGCGGCGCGCGACGCGGACGCGACACCGAGGAGCGACGCTGCGACGAGCAGAGATACGCCTGCGCGGCGGAGGGCTCTGCCGATCATCGCGTGGAGCTCGTCGGTGCGAGCTCGAGGCCTGAAAATCCGGGAAGAAAAATCATGAAAGAAGGTGGCAATCAGTTGCAGCCGCACCCGCTCCCAGTCCCGCCGCTTCCCCCCGTGGCGCCTTCGCTGATCGCGTGCAGATGGTCTTCACCCATCGTGTCGAGCGAGCCCGCATTCATCGTCGGATGCGCGAGCTTGCCGCGCTCGTACGGGGCCACCGCGGCGCAGCCCGTCGCGGCGATCGCGATCGCGGCGCACACGGCGACGGCAGAGGCACGGCGAGCGACGCGGACGATGGTCCTACGGGACATGCGGCGGATTATACACACGACGCGCTTTGTCACTGCATCTCGGTGAGAGAGCCGCGCGCGATCTTCGCGACAACTTGCCCCAAGATGTGCGACGCGAGACTGGATCAGGCGCCGCCACCTGCGCCGCCAGCGCCTGCGCCGCCCGCACCACCACCGCCGGCGCCGCCGCCCTCGAGCTTCATCCCGCAGCGCACCCACTCTTCGATCACGGCCTTGTCGGCGTCGTCGTCGTTCGTGTCCGAGGAGTCCGTGAGCCCGGCCGTCGGCGGCATCGCGCTCCCGCCGCCGACCTTTGCTTCGAGGTTGCAAAGGAACCACGCGTTCGCGTTGCTCTCGGCGATGTACGGGTCTCCGGCGTCGTTCGTGACGGCCGCGAGCGCCGCGTAGAGACCGTCCGCATCGACGGCGTCTGGGATCACGAGCCGCGCGCCGCCTTGGGTGCCCTCGGTGTGGCAGCCCGGCGTGGTGCAGCCGCCGCCGCTGCGTGGCGACGCGTACGAGCCCGTCAGGATCGGGAACACGTCGTCGCGGAACGTCACGGTACAGGCGTCGTCGCTGAACGCGACCTCGCAGCGCTCTGCGTTCTTGCGCTGCGGGCCCCCGGGCGGTCCGTAGGGGCAGGCGTCTTCGCGGTTCTCTTCGACCGTGTTCGAGGGGCAGTATTGATCGCCGACGTCGCAGCCGGGAAAGAAGGCCGCAGCAGCGGGAGATGCCACCACGAACGCGAGCACGAAGCCCGAGCGTCTCATGAGCCAACTCATATCTGAGGCCATGGTGCCTTCCCGCGAACGTCTCGACAACGAGAAGTCACCGGAAGAGACAGGACGCGACAGAGAACGGGCCGACCGAACGGATCGCCCCGAGTGTTTTCGAGCCGAGTGTTTCGAAAGGTCAAGTGGGGTGCAATCGCGCGTCCGAGCCGCTAAGCTCCCGCCCCGACTGGCCTCGATTCAGGCCGCAAAAGGAGAGCCTAGACCCATGATCAACGAGCGTGCTTCGTTCACCTCCCGTGTCCTCGCGTTGGCTGCGATCCCCGTAGTCGCGGGCGCACTCATGGCGGGATGTGGCGGGGGTGGCGGCGCCACGGGCGGCACCACGCCCACGACAGACGGCGGCGGCGCAGAGGCCACGGAGGGCAAGGCAGCCGCCGAGCTCGACGCAACCCCGGTCACCGGTGAAGGCCCGAAGACCCTCGCCGACGCGAAGGGCAAGGTCGTCATCGTCGACTTCTGGGCGACCTACTGCGATCCGTGCCGCAAGTCGTTCCCCAAGTACCAAGAGATGGTCGATCAGTTCGGCGGAGACCTCGCCGTCATCGCCGTGAGCGTCGACGATCCGTCCGACGTTCAGGAAGAGAAGCTCAAGGAGTTCGCAAACGAGACCGGGGTGAAGTTTTCGATCGTGTGGGACAAGGATCACAAGACCGCGGGCAAGTACAACCCGCCGAAGATGCCCACGAGCTTCATCATCGACAAGGACGGCAACATCGTCCACCGCCACGCCGGCTACGAGAGCGGCGAAGAAGACAAGATCGCCGACGAAGTGAAGGCGCTCCTCGGCAAGTGAGCACGCCGCTTCGGCGGCACGACGGACGATAGGCGTCGCGCGGGCTCGAAAGAGCGCTGGGCGACGCCTTTCTTCATTGTCGGCCGCGTCGTAGCCCGACGCCGCTGCGAGGGCGAAACGTCGCTCAGTCGGAGCGACCCGCGCCGCAGCGCTGGTCGCCGCGCGTCGACACGAGGACGGAGTAGTCGCCGGTGGGGACGTCGCGCGGCACCACGACGATGCCGTCGAACGCCCCGGCCTCGTCGGTCGACACGCTGCCGATCATCCGTGCGTTGCCCTCTTCGGGGCGCAGGACGACGTCGACGCGCACATTGCGACACGGCTGCGCCGCCTCGACCTTGCCGACTACGCGCAGGTTCTGGCCGCGACGAATGCTCTTCTCTGTCGGCTCGAGCTCGACCTGACTCGGCGGAAGCGCAGGATCGGCCGGCGTCGGGTTCGTCGGGTCCGAGCTGTCCGGCGGAACCGAAGAGCCGTTGGGGTCGGACGGGTCGCTCGGATCAGAGGTTCCGTCCGCGCTCGGCTGCGCATGCTCGTGGTCCGCAAGGTTCTGGCCGGACGAATTTTGGGCGTTGTCGGGCCACGCATATGGATCGTCCGGCGGCTTGTGCTGTGGCTTGGTCGGGTCGAGCTCCTGATCGAGATCGAGCGCGGCGCCGCCGAGATCGATGCGGTGCCAGAGGTCGCCGTCGAAGACCTCGACCCACGCGTGCGCCTCGTTCACGACCATGCGCGCCGGCACGCCGATCTCGAGCGCCGTGACCATGAACGCGAACGCGCGATGCCTGCAGACGCCCTTCTTCGAGAGCGCGACGTCCTTGTAGACGTCGCCGCCGTCGCGGAGCGGTTCGTTCGTCGGGACGAAGGCGCGGAAGTACTCGACCATCTTGCCGACCACTTCCTTCGGGCGCATCGAGCGATCGATGCCGATCGCGCGGAAGACCTCTCCGGCGGCCTCTTCGTGATGGGCGAACGGCGGAAGCCCACCGAGCGCCGACCAGTCGACGTCGCGAAAGTCGCTGCCGAACGTGGCGCGCGGGATCGCGAGCTGCAGGACGACGCGAACGCGTTTGTGCTCGCTGCCGCGGAGGAACCAGTTGTCCGCGCCATCGGCGAGGAGGCTCACGCGCGAGTCGGGCTCGACGTGGAGCTTGATGACCCGCGTGCCCGGCCCCACGGACGGGATGCGGACGAGATCGTCGGCCAAGAGCTCGACCGAGAGGTCGCCGTAGAAGGCCTCGTCAGTCGAAGCGACGTCGCCGCCAATCGACACCTGGGTCATCGCCTTGCGAGCGACGCGCAGCGTGTACTGCTCGTCGACCGAGTCGTAGGCGCGCAATCGCTTGAACGGCGCGGTCGAGGGCGAGAACGGATCGTCGTAATTTTCGATCTTCGGCTGGCGCGTGTCGCGATCGGGCTCGAGGGTGTCGTCGGGTGAACCGTCGGTCGTGCCACCCGAGTAGAGGTGGCCGAGGTCGGGAGGCTTTCTGGGATCGGGCGCTTCAGCGACGCCGCTCGGCGTATCGAGTGCGGCCGGAAGATTCCCGTCGAGCGTCGTCGCCGCGAGCGAGACGTCCTCGTCCGGATCGGGCGGCACGAGCTCGTGGAGCACGGGGCCCTCTGCCCCGGCTGGCAACGCCAGGCCGAAGCTCAGGAGGACGAGTGGGACGATGAGCCAACGACGCTGCACGCCACGAGATGAAAGCACGATGTGGGGAAAGTTCCAGCTCCGACTCGGACGAGTCAGTGCCGCGGCGTCGGGCGGCTTCGGACCGCCGAGCGAGGAGCGCGCGCCGCCTGCGGAGCGTCGCCCGTGGCGCGGCGAAGATCTTGAACGGGACCGAGCGGCAGACCGCGTGCGTAGAGATCCGCCTCTGCGACGTCGAGCGCGGCGTCGAAGAGCTCGGTGCGCGCGAAACGGCCGACCTTGCCGGAGGTGACGCGTGGCAGGACGGCGACGATGCGGCGCATGCCGTCCGCGATGCGTCGCGGTATCGCCAAGCGCTCGAGCATCGGCTCCAAGAGCTCGGCGCAAGCCGCGCTGCGATCGCGAGAGCCTTCGCATGCCTCTTTGAGCGGCTCGAGGAGCAGGAGCGTCCAGAGGACGGTGTCGTCGAGCGCGCCGCGCTCGGTGATCGCGCGGTCGAGCCACTCGAGCAGCCGAAACACGCGCTCGCCCGGCATGCGTCGCGTCCCCGCGTCGGGGCCGTCGGCGGAGTCGTAGAGCAAGGCCGACAGCTCCGGGAGGAGCACGTCGAGGACGCCCGTGTCCCACGCGAGCCAGACGGTTCGCCGCGACTGGCCCCCACGGAGAAGCCGGAGCACCTCTTCCGCGAGCCGAGGCCGCGCTGCGAGCTCGAGGGCATCGCGACACGCGACGATCGCGTCGTAGCAAGCCGGCGCGATGCCGAGCTCGAGGCGTCCCGCGAACTTCAGCGCGCGGAGGATGCGGACCGGATCTTCTCGGAAGCGGACCTGGGGCTCGCCGATGGTGTCGACCACGCGTGCCTCGATGTGGGCGAGCCCGCCGCACCAGTCGAGGATTTCGCTGGTCTCGAGATCGTAGAAGAGCGCATTGATCGTGAAGTCGCGCCGCGCGGCGTCCTCGGACGCGACACCGAACACGTTGTCGCTGCGGATGAGGAGCTGCGCGGCGTCGGCCCCGTGGACGTCCGGGCTCTCCGTGTCGTCGACGTCGGGGTTCGGGTTTCGACGGAACGTCGCGACCTCGATGACCTTGCCGGCGTTGAAGAGCACGTGGACCAAGCGGAAGCGTCGGCCGATGACGCGGGAGTTACGGAAGAGGTTACGGACCTCTTCGGGGCGCGCGCTCGTGCAGACGTCGAAGTCCTTGGGACGCCGATCGAGCAGGAGATCGCGAACGCAGCCGCCGACGAGGTACGCCTCGAAGCCGTGGCGGACGAGCCGCTTCACGACCTTCTGAACGTCGGGATCGATCTTGTCGGGGTCGAGCGAAACGGCGAAGCGCGGGCCGGACGAGACCCGTGGGGTCGGCGTCTCGGGCTTGGGGTCGCTGAATGCAACAGAGGGGAGGTCGGCCTGCTTCTGGCGGTCGGCTTCGGGACGCGAGCGATCGGGCTCGGCCGACGTCATCGCGTCGACGAGGGGTCGCGTGGTTTTCGAAGCACGACGAACGCGGACACGTGGTCGCGCCCAACCGTCCGGGGCGGGCTCGCCGTCCGGGGCGCCATCGCGCCCATGGGAATCACTGGATGTCATAGGAATGGGGGCCGACTCGATCGGCACCCTGGGTACTGGATACAAAGGTGTCTAGCAGAGGGATGGGCGCGATCCAAGCCGCGCCTACAGCATCTTACCCGCTCGTGACCTCGGGGACGAGCGCGAGCTCCGTTTCTAGCTCCGCCATGCCCTGGTGGCGCTCAGATGGTCGTTTTTGCATCGTTTTTTCGACCACTCGCGTCAGCTCTTGCGAGACGCCGGTCAGCCGCGGTGGGGTCTCGGTCAGGTGGCGGTGCATGAGCTCCACCCAGTTTCGTGCGGTGAAGGGGGGTCGTCCCGAAATGGCTTCGTAAAGCACTACCCCCAGCGAATAGATGTCCGCCGTGGGGTGGGCGGGCACCGCGTCGGCTTGTTCGGGCGCCATGTAGCCGGGCGTCCCGACGACGGTCCGCAGGGTCGTCAGGCGGTGGGACTGCTCGACGAGGCGGGCGTCGCCCTCGAGGGAGGCCGCGCCGAAATCGAGCAGCTTCGTTATCTCGCGCCCGTCGCCGCGGTGGACGAGGAAGAGGTTCTCAGGCTTCACGTCGCGATGCACGACGCCCTCTGCGTGCGCCGCCCCGAGACCGCGCGCGGCGCCCATCAGAATTCGAACCGCTCGCCCTGGGGCCAACCCGCGCTTCTGCGTCAGGAGATCGGCGAGGTCGACGCCGTCGAGGTACTCGCACCCGAAGTACGCGAGGCCGCCCCAACGCTGAACCGGCTCGAACACCGCGACGACGTTCTCGTCGCGGATGCGGCTCGCCGCGAGAGCTTCGCGCTCGAAGCGCGTGACCACGTCTGGGCGATCTTCCATCTCGGGTCGAAGCAGCTTCACCGCGACGAGCTCATCGCCGTGCGAGTCAGCCGCGGCGGTCGTCCGCGCGAGAAACACGTGGGCGATGCCGCCGCTCGCGAGGAGCTGCTCGAGGACGAGGTCGCGCCCCGTCGACCGGAGCGTCGTGCCGACGATGCGTGCGGGGTCGAACCGGCTCATGCCGCCGCTCCTATCGCCGAGACCGAGACCGATCCCACTGGGAAGCGCGCGCAGTCGAGCGTCGCAGCCAAGGCCCCGACGACGTCCGGCGCCGCATCGTCGACCGCTTGGCCGTAGGCGCGCGCGATCGAAGCGAGCAGCTCTGCCGGTTGTCGACCGCGTTCGCGTTCCTCGCGAACGGTCATGCCTCCGGCGCGCTTCGACAAGCGATCGCCGGCCGTGCCCGCCAAGAGAGGCACGTGCAAATAGCGCGGGGCGACGGCGCCGAGCAGGTCCGCGAGGAGCGCTTGCTTGGGCGCCGAGGGCGCGAGATCTGCGCCGCGAACGACCTCTGTGATCCGCATCGCGACGTCGTCGACCAGCGTCGCGAGCTGATACGCGAACGCGCCGTCGCTGCGTCGAAGCACGAAGTCCGAGACGATCTCCGACGCGTCATGCTCTCGCGGACCGTAGACCACGTCCTCCCAGAACAGGCGACGGTCGACGGGGACGGCGAGTCGCACGGCCGGAGGACGTCGAAACGCCCGCGCGCGCATGCCGTGCTCGCGACACGTGCCCGGGTAGCGCGGACCCTCGTCGCCGTCATGGGGCGCCGACGCGACCTTCGCGATCTCGGCGCGGCTGCAGTCACAGAGATACGTGTGACCACCCGCCGAGAGCGCCGAGAGCGCCGCCTCGTAGTGCTTCGTCCGTTCAGACTGCCGGAAGGGCCCACCGACGCTCGAGCCGGGGCCTTCGTCGAACTGAATCCCGAGCCACGCAAGGTCCGCGAGCTGCGCGGCCTCGGAGCCGGCGACGACCCTCGGCTGGTCGAGATCCTCGACGCGCAGCACGAACGCCCCGGAGGCGCGTCGACAACGCGCGGCGGCGAAGAGCGCGGTCGCGACGCTCCCGAGGTGGAGGTCTCCCGTCGGAGATGGGGCGAACCTCCCGCGATAGATGGTTCTTGCGACCTCGGTTCCCACGTTCAAACGGGCCTCGATGCGTCGGCGTGACTTGCGCGAGCATCGCTTCCATACACCACTTCCAGCGAGACGGCCCGGCCCGCGTGGTAGAGGAGCTAACCCGACATGCCCGCGACCGCGCGCGCCGCCCAGCCGACGGCTCCCCTTCCCTACGGACGACACCTGGCGCTCTTCGCCCTCACGGCGCTCAGCGTCCTCTACACCGGCGCGCTCTACGACAAGCGCGTCGAGCCGGACGCAGGCGTGTGGGCGAACATCGCGGCGATCCCCTACGGCTACAAGTTCGGCGTCCCGCTCCTCGCCATCCTCTTGGTGCACGAGCTCGGTCACTACATCGCCGCGCGCATCCACGGCGTTCCGGCGTCGCTGCCGTATTTCATCCCGGCGCCGTTCCTCAGCTACTTCGGAACGATGGGCGCCGTCATCTCGATGCCGCGGCGCATTCGGTCGCGCGACGCCTTGCTCGACATCGGCGCGGCGGGCCCGCTCGCCGGCCTCGTCGTCGCGTTGCCCGTGCTGGCCATCGGCATCTCGATGAGCGAGGTCGCGCCGCTCGGCGATCACTACGTCATGGAGGGCCAGAGCCTGCTCTATCTCGGGATGAAGCGGCTCATCCTCGGACCGATCCCGGACGGCTCGGACATGAACATGAGCCCGATGGCGTTCGCCGGGTGGGCAGGGCTCTTGGTGACGGCGCTGAATCTCCTGCCGGTCGGCCAGCTCGACGGAGGACACATCGCGTACGCGCTCCTCGGCAAGCGCCAGGACAAGGCCGCCCGCCTCTTCCACCTGAGCTTGCTCCTCGTCGTCGCGTACAACGTCGTGCGCTTCGTCGTGCCCGCGGTGCAGGGTGGCGGCGCCGTGGGTCAAGCGATCGGCAACTCGACGTTCTGGCTGATCTGGTTCGCCTTGCTCGCCGGCATGCGTCGCTGCTCCGGGATGAACCATCCACCGACGGGGCCAGGAGAGCTCACGAAGCCGCGCCGCGCGATCGCGATCCTCTGCCTCGTGCTCTTCGTCTTGCTCTTCATGCCGACGCCGCTCGCGCAGTACGGTGTCTTCCCGGACTGAGCGCGACGCGCGTGCCGCGATGGTCGAAGCGGGCGCTACGGGACGAGCGGGACGTCGGGGAACTTGGCGCGGAGCGCCTTGCAGACGATCTCGGGCGCGTAGTGGCTGACGTTGCCGCCGTGGCTGGCGATCTCGCGCACCAGTGACGCCGAGATGAAGCCGTAGTTCGCGCGCGTGGGGAGGAACACCGTGTCGACCGCTGGATCCATGTCCGCGTTCGCGTGCGCGATCTGGAGCTCGTACTCGAAGTCCGTCGCGGCCCGCAGACCCCGCACGATGACGCGTGCGCCGACGCGCTTGCAGTAGTGGACGAGCAGCCCCTCGAACCGTTCGACGCGCGCGTTCGGGAAGACCTTCACGACCTCTGACAAGAGCGCGAGGCGCTCCTCGAACGTGAAGAGCGCCTTGCGAGTCGGATGTACGCCGATCGCGATGATGACCTCGTCGAAGAGCGCCGCCGCGCGCTCGATCAAATCCAGGTGACCGAACGTGACCGGGTCGAAGCTCCCGGCATAGATCGCCAGGACGTCTTTGCTCCCGGGCTTCTGCGCCGCGTCGGAGCTCAGCGTCACGGGGCGGCTCCGGGTTGGCCCAGCTGCATTGGCCGCCCACCCGGCCCGAGCTCCGGTCCAGGGACCGGGTCCGAGAGATCGTCTTGCGGCTCGGAGAGCAGCGCGCGCACGGCCGAGTCGTCCTCGACCCACATCATGCGGCCTCCGTCGGCGAGCGTGATTCGATACTGCGCGAGCATCGGGCTCCCGATGACGCCGTCGATGTCGAAGCGCAGGCCCTTCTCGATGTCGGGGATGGGCGCGCCGAGCACCGCCGGGATGCCGTGCACGTCGAACGCGCCGAACCGCATCAGCGGAACGACTCCTTGCTTCAGCTTGTGATCCGGATCGCCCTCGACGGGTTTGAGATCGTTCGGAGAGACGCCGGCCTTCAGCCAGCCACGTTCGTCGAGCGCGAGCGGGTAGCGCATCGAGCTGTCGACAAACAGCGCCGCGCGCGAGTCGGCGTTTGCGCCGAGCGGCGTCGAGACCATCATCCCGCCGCCTCGGGCGTAGAAGAGGTCGACGCGGGTCGCGTTCGGCGGCGGCGGCGGCGCATACGCGCGCGCGACGAACTGATGGCCGGCGTAGTCGATCGTCGCGTTCACGTGGCGTAGCAGGTTCACGCCGATGAGCGCCTTGATCGGGGCGTTGAGCTCTTTCGAGATGCCCGTGAGATCCTGCGAGAGCGCAGGGACGTCGGACACCTCGAGCGTGCCGCCGAAGCGGATCGAGACCCAGCTGGGCTCGGCGCGGCTCGAGCTGTCGATCACGACCTCTGCGATGCCCGTCGAGAGCATCGCGAGCGCTTGCTCGCCGTCGATCTCGACCGGAATCACGAGGTACGGCGCGACGGGGCTGACGTGGGCCATCTCGACCGCGGCGACGCGCGCACCGCTCGTCGTAAAGGGAGCGCGGGCTTCACCGATGCGCGAGAGCGACGCGATCGACTTCGCCCAGTCGTCGCGTACATCGGGATCTTCGAGCATCGCCTCGAGCTCGTCCGCGGCCGGACCGAGGTCGCCGTTGTACCAATGCGCGCGACCGCGAAGGCCGTGCGCCTCGGAGCCAGGCAGGTCGCGGAGCATCTGCAACGACTCGCCGTACTCGAGCCGGGCGAGCGCGATGCGACCGCCGAGCAGCCGAATCTCCTCGTCTTGCGGCGCAAGGGAGAGCGCCTTCTCGAGCGCCTCGTGCGCCTCGTCGATGCGGACCTCGCCGTAGTCTTGCTGCGCGCGCTTGAACCACTTGTCCGCCGCCGGGGTACGGGGAGGCGCGGCGGACCCGGCGCCCGCGCATCCCACCACGAGCGTGACGAGAACGGCGAGCGGGGCGGAAGCGATGCGATTCAGAGAGCGACGAACGAAGGCTGCCATAGGATCACCGAGAGAGAAGTCGGTTCAGACCGACCGGCGTCCGGGCTCGGGTGGAGCACCAGGTGGGGTCGGATCGAAGTCGACGGAGAGGATGCGGTCCGCGCGGAGCTCTTTCTGCCCGCGGCTCGGGAGCAGATAGCCGAGGACCCGCGGGGGGTCGAGGTCCGTCCGCACCTCGCGCACGACGAACACGAAGTCGACAGGTCGCTTTCCGCTGGGGCGATACCGGATCTTGACCGGGTCTTGATGCCCCATCGCGTCGCGGAGCGCATCGATGAGGCCCGGACGCGCGACGCGCTTTCCGATCTTCACGTGCCATAGATCGCGAGGCGTCTCGGGTCGAAGCTCGGTCAGGAGCGCGGCCCATACACCGCGCAGCACGCGCACGTCGTCGCCGGCGCGATGCGCGCGTCCCGGATCGATCTTCAGCGTCTTGGCGAGCGCGCCCAGCGCGTGACTCGGAAAGCCGAAGACGCGGCGCGACAGCGTCAGCGTGTCGAGGTGGAAGCCCAGGTCGAGGTGGACGTCGAGCCGCCGGAGCTCGGCGCACAGAAACGCGACGTCGTACGGAGCTGCGTGCGCCACGAGCACCGCCCCGCCCAACACCTCGAGCACGCGGGGCGCGACCTCTCGAAACGTGGGCGCCGTGGCAAGGTCCGCCTCTCCGATTCCGTGCACGCTCTCGTTTCCGAGCGCTCCGTCTTCTGGCCGCACGAGGGTCTCGACCCGAGCGACCACCGCGTCTCCGAGCACGCGCTCGACGCAGATCTCGAGGACGCGATCCTTCATCGAGTCGAGCCCGGTCATCTCGAGGTCCACGAACGCGAACGGCGTCTCGCGCATGGGCAAATCCCACGGCGGCCCCTCGGGCGGCTCCCCGGAGCGCGGCAGCACCGGGGCCGGCATCAGCGGCCGCCTTGCGTAACCACGAGCGTCCCGTCGTCCGTGCAGTACGCGACGTCTTGCCAGCCGTCGGCCTCGCAAATGAAGAAGTCGACGCAACCAGTCAGACACGGACCGCACACCTCTGCCGCCTGCGAGGGGCAATCAGGGCTCTCGAGATCGGGCGTGCACCCCGTGACCTCTTGTGAGTGGTCGAGCGCGACCGGTTCGCACCCGCCAGCGCCAGAAGAGCTCGACGTCGAGCTGGTCACCCCGCCCGTCGTCGCGCCGCCGTCGCACGACTCGACGAGCGACCAGTCGCCGTCGACGCAGTCGTAGAGCCCGGAGCAGAGCGCGTCGTCGCAGCTGCCGCCCCTCCCCGCCGGACAGCCCCCGCCCGGGATCTCGCCGCAGAGCTTGAGCGAGCCCAGGTCGTCGCACCCCGCAAGCGAGCACGCCGCAAGCGCGCTCGCTGCGAGCGCGAGGACGATGGGCAGGACGCGAAGGGGAGTAGTCACGTGGCCTGTCTAGTCCCTTCGAACGTCCGCGAAAACCTCGGGTCCGAAATCTTCAGGAAATGTTGGTTCTGGCCGACTACCATCCGCGGCCATGCGGCCGAGAATGCTCCTCACCTCGTTCGTCGTCGTCTCGCTCGGAACCGCCCTCGCGCTCGCCGCGGCGTGCTCGCAGAGCAGTAACCCGGCACAAGATCCGGGCGGCAGCGACGGAGTCGGCACATCGCTTCCGGCGCCGAACGGAAGCACGCCCTCGAACGCGATGGCGAGCGCTCCCACCCCTGCGACCGGGACGGCGCCTGTCGCCGCGATCCCGGGCGGCGAGTGCGTCAACGTCCCTGAGAACACTCCCGACATCCCCGACGGCGGCGTCGCCATGTCGAACGCACAGACCGCCGGCGACGCAGGCTCGAGCGATCGCCTCGTCCCCGTGATGGACGTCGTCACGAAGAATCGCGACAAATACCGGTGCTGCTTCGATCTGTGGGGACGCAAGAACGCGGGCAAGGACGGCAAAGTCACCCTCACGATCAAGCTGAAAGAGACCGGCGAGCTCGAGAGCGCCGCGTTCAAGCCCGACGAGACGGACGTCGCCGACAAAGACGTCGAGGGCTGCATGGAGAACGTCACGAAGAGCCTCTCGTTCCCAGCGTCTCCGAGCGGCAAGGTCACGCGGTACAACCACCGCTTCAATTTCAAAGCCCACTCTCCGTGACGAGCGACGCGCCGAGGCAGGGCGGGACGTCCCGCGGCCGCAACGCGTACGCAGAGCTGCTGCGCGACACACGCGGCATGCGTCGCGAGCAGCAGCAGGCGCGCGACGCGTGGTTCGCGAGCCTCGCGGCCGACAAGAAGGACGAGGTCCTCTTCGAGCTCGAGGTCCTCTTGAAAGGCATCGCGTGCTTCGCGAACCCGAGGAATCACCCCGGCGCGGGCCGTAGGCGCACGTTCGTCTCGCTCGACTTTCGCGATCACCTGCGCGAGTCGCGCGACGGGGTGCTCCGCATCGTGCAGCTCTCGCGCACGCTCCTCGGCGAGCGAGATCGCGCGTTCGTCTTTCACCGTTACCTCGAGACCGTGCTCCCGGAGGACAGCACGCGCACGCGCCTGCTTCGTTCGTCGCTCTCCGATCAAGAAACACCCGAAGAGAGCCTCATCGTCATGCGGCACGGCCTGACGAACCTCGTCGAGGTCATGAACGGCCTCTTGAAGCTGCCGCGCGTGCCGTTCCGCCTCTTCTATTCGATGCTCGCGACGGCGATGCGCGAGAGCGCGCAGTCGACGTTCTTCAATCCGCTCGCCGCGCTCGAGTTCCGGCCGGAGTTCGATCGCATCCCGTCGACGCACGTGCTCGAGCTGATCCAGAACGTCACCGGCGAGCAGGCGCATCGCCTCGTCGCGCTCACGTTCCTTTCTCTGTTTCGAATGCTCCGATACCTGAAGCTCGTCGACGGAATCTCGATCGATCCGACCGACAAGCGCGTCGGTGGCCGAGCGTTCCTCGTGCTCGCGGTCCTACGTAGCGACGCACGAGCTCTCTCCGGCTACTTGCGTCGTCGCGCTGGCGGGCTCCTCGCCGATGGCTACCACACCGATCTTCTCCGCGTTCCGGCGGCCGACATCGGCGCGCGCTACGACGAGCTCCGAAGCGAAGGCGCGCGGCTCGTGTCGATCAAGGCCGCGCTCACCGGCGTCGCGTCGAACCTCCGCCTCGAGCTGCGACGCGCGTTCGAGCACGATCTCCCGACAGTCGACGTCACGGTCCCCGAAGCAGATCTTCGCCATCGCCTGCGCGAGGTCTCGAAGAACCTCCGCCCTTCGATCCAAAACGCGATCTTGTTCCTCGGGAAATCGCTGCGCTCGGAGCTCGAGGACGGGCAGGTCTTCGACGATCTCGCGGCGAAGCGATCTTCGAGCGAGCGCCTGCGTCGCGACATCTGGATGTTCGCGCAGATCGCGCGAGCGTTCGCCCACAAGGCTCGTCACGCAGATCCGACCGTCGACCAATGGTCGAAGCTCCAGAGCTTCGCGTTCGTCCGAGAGTTCCTCGCGTACTTCCGCGCGATGGGCTACCCGCTGCTGCGCGTCGGCGACTATCCGCGCTTCGACGCGTTCCTCGAAGCGATGAGCGGTCTCCGAGACGCCGACCTGCTCGATCCTGGACGACTCTCCGTCGCCGCCAACGAGTCCGAGGCGTTCTACGAGTTCTTGGTCGATCTGTTCGAGCGCATCAGCGAGCGCGAAGAGCTGCGCGACGTCGCGTTCGACAAGCACGCGGCCGCGCGGGCGCTTCGACTCTATCTCGGCGACTGACCGGCTCGACGGACCGATCCTCCCGCGGAGTGGGCACGGACGCTGGACCGAGCGGTGAACGGAGACCGCGCTCAGCGGCCCCAACGGCCACCAGACAAAAGCACGAAGAGTGGCCTCACTCGAACGTCGGTCCGCCGGTTACCCGGTTTGGATCGACATCGTGTGAGCCACTCATCGGGCCCCCGTTTCCGGAACCGCCCGCGTGGGCGATTCTGCAAACCCGGTCCGGCCAGTCGCGGTGAATCAATGCCGCATCGGCAAGATCCTCACCCCGCAGCCGCGCTCTCTCTTTATGGGCTCTGGACGAACTAGCCGGCCAGCGCTCGGGAGATCACGCGAAGGCGAAGAGTTTCACCACGACCGAAGCGGATTCATTCGGATTCGTCGGACGAGGTCGCAGCAGGCGCAGGCGCCGCTGGGGCAGGCGCGGCCTTCGCCTTGCGGGGCGCGGCCTTGCGAGCGGTCTTCTTGGCCGCCTTCTTCGGGGCAGCCTTCTTGGCCGCCTTCTTCGGGGCAGCCTTCTTCGTGGCGCGCTTCGGAGCGGCCTTCTTTGCGGCGCGCTTCGGAGCGGCCTTCTTGGCAGCCGCCTTCTTCGGCGCAGCCTTCTTTGCCTTGGCAACCTTCGAC
>Ga0164241_10003144_pt1 | contig 17020 bp, 9 predicted proteins | sample OricomyardsoilBY_FD_108780 | JGI IMG/M metagenome (GOLD analysis project Ga0164241, IMG submission 108780) | Backyard soil microbial communities from Emeryville, California, USA - Original compost - Back yard soil (BY) | ecosystem: Environmental > Terrestrial > Soil > Unclassified | place: USA...
AGGCGGTCTTTGGCATTGCCCTTGGGCGCATTGCCCTTGGGTGCATTGCCCTGGGGCGCGTTGGCCTTGGGAGCCGCGGTGGTGGCAGCGGGTTTGTTAGGACTGGTCGCCGCGGGCTTCGCAGGGGCAGCCGCGGGCGCGGAGGTGTTCACGCCCGGCTCCATCGCATCCGCACCGGCAGGCTGTGCCGAGGTATCGACGCCAGGCTCCATGGCATCCGGCGCTGGCTGAGCCGGCGTCGGGGTCTGCGCCAGCGCGGCGCCGGCTAACAACAACAGGGCCAGGAAGATCAGTTTGTTCACGTTGCGCCTCCTTCGGGCTTGGGCGCGGCATCGCCATCCGATGTCGGTTGGGGTGAGGTTTCGGGTGTGGCCTCGGGCGGCGCTTCGGGCGCGGGTGTGCGCACCTTGTTGCGTGCCCGCAGTTCCGCCAGCCAGCCGCTGACCGGCTTGTCTTCGCCCGTCAGAGTCTTGTAAGTCTCGAACTCCGCCTGCGCCGCGACGGAATCTTCGAGGAACAGGTCGAGCAGCACACCCAGATTGCGGTGCGCCGGCGCGTAGGAAGGATTCGCGTCGATGGCTTTCTGATAGGCCACGCGCGCCTCGGCGAACTTGCCAGCCTGCCGCAGCGTGAGGCCGTATTCGGTCCATGTCTGCGCATCCCAGGGCGCAAGTTCCGTCGCCTTGGCTAACGCCGCTTCAGCCTCGGTGAGCTGATTGGCATTGCGATGCAGGATGCCGAGGTTCGCGTACGGACCCGACAGATCCGGATACGACTGCGTGAGCACCTGCATCTCGAGAATGGCCTGCGTCGGATCACCGCCGCGCATCAGCGAGAGCGCGCGCGTGAACTCGGATGTCGCGCGCGCCGGCGGCTTTGGAATGACCGGCCCGGCGGGCACCGGTGCCACGGCCGTGGGCGAGTTCGCGACCGCGGGCTTGGTTGGGTCGGCGGGCGTGGCGATGACCGGCTCCGGTGCTTTCACGGGCGCGGGCGGCGGCACCAGCGCATCGAACGACGCAGACATCATTTCCGACTTGCCGTAGCGGCCCGGGCTGAGTTCGGCAAGCGCGGCATAACTCTTCTTCACGCCTTCGTCATAGACGTTGTCGCGTACGCGCTTGGTGTTGATCTCGTGCGTCGAGATCGCCTGCTCTTCGAACGGGTACGCCTGCTCCTCGAGCAGCGAGTTGTATTCCTCTAACTGTTCGGCCGGCAGCTTCTTCGGGCGCTCGGACTTCAGGATGTCCTTGCCGAGCTGGCGGTAGATCTCGGCGATTTCGAACGTGGCCACCGTGGTGACTTCGGCGACGCGATAATCCGCGGCGGCCTTGTATCCGCCCAGCGCCGCTTCCATCGCCTTGCGCTTCTTGGCGAGGCTGGCCTTGAGCGGCAGCGCCAGCGGGATGTCGCGGAACGCATCGCGCGCGGGAGAAGCCAGCGAGAGCTGCGACTTCGCCGCGAGGTATTGCGTGCGATCGGTGCGCCCGGCGCCCGCGTTGCGATCGGCATTCACGATCTCGCGCTGCCACGCGCGCTGCTTCTCGAGATTGCCGGCGGTGCCAGCAATCTCGGCGAGTTTCCAGCGCGCCTCGACCGAATCCGCCACGGGGGTGGGATACGTGACCACGAAACGCTCGAGCATCGTGACGGCTTTCGGCGTGTTGCCCGCCTTGGTGTACAGATCGGCCGCGGTGAGGTTCGCCTCGCGTTGAACGTCTCTCGATTCAGCCGGGTTCATCGCGATGCGTTCGTATTCCACGGCGGCCTGCCCCGCCTGGCCCGTCTCGCCATACGCCACGGCGAGCTTGCGCGTGACGTCGGGTGCGAATTCGCTCTTCGGGTTGCTGGCGCGGAAGTGCTCGAGCACCTGGATGGCGCGCGGCCATTCCTTGATGCCGATGAGCTGCGCGCCCGCGTCGTATTCGGCCTGCGCCGCGATCTTCGACGTGCCCGCCACCTGCGAGATGCGCAGGAAGTCGTCGACGGCGCCGAGATTGTCGCCGGCCTTCTGCTTGGCTTCGCCCTGTCGATAGACGGCTGACGCCAGGCGCTCGGTGAGATCGGCGCGCATCTTGTCGTTCGGGGGCAGCAGGTCGCGTGCGGCGGAGTATCCCTTCTCCGCCTCGGCGAACTGCAGGAGGTCGAAGTGGGACTGGCCGATGATGGTGTACGCGATGCGGCGTTTCGCCTGGTCGGCCGGCGGCTGGTGCGCGAGCACCAGGTTTGAGACTTCGATGGCGCGCTGGAGATCCTGCGCGGCGAAAATGTCTTCGGCGGCGCGCGTCAACACGCCCGAACTGTCGGGATGTTCGGGGAAACTGGTGCCGAACTTGACGCCGGCATCCACCGCGAGCTTGTGCGCCTCGGCCTTCTCGGCCGCCGGCAGCTTTTCCTCGTACTTCGCGAAAGCACCGAGCGCCGCATAGGCGGCAGCGGCCGAGCGTGGATTGCGCGGGTAGTTGTACGCCGTGCGGGTGAATTCGGCGGAGGCGCCCTGGAAATCCTCGCTGGAGAACAGGGTCTCGGCCAGTAGGTAGTTAGTGCCGAAGGATTCGGGATCGTCGGGGAAGGATTCGAGGTAGGTGCGATACCAGCGCGCGGCTTCGCGGTACTGGTCCACCTTCTTCGTCTTCTGCGCCTCGGCGTGGAAATAGGTGGCCACGTCCTTGAGGTTGACCTTGAGTTCCTTCGCGATGTTCGGGTAGTCAGCCTTGTTGCGCCCCTGCCAGAACGGCGTGCCGTAGTTGTACAGCGCCACGTACTCGCGCTTGCCATCGAGCACCAGCTCGGTGAAGCCGCCCTTGCGATACGCATCGATGGCCTGCATGGACAGGCCCGGCGAGAACTCGCTGTTCGGCTCGCGCGTGGCGAACGCGCGATACACGGCGGCGGCGTCCTGGAAGCGTTCCTTCTCCACGTACAGGTCGCCGAGCCGCGAATAAAGGACAGGCGCGTAGGCCGGGTTGCCATGCGAGACGAGGAACCTGTCGATGGCGCCGACGGAGTCCTCGTCATACGAGAACGTGACCGCCATGACGCGCAACGTGTCGTCCGCGAGTTCCTTGCTGGCGCGCGGCAGCTTGTCGATGGGGATGAGCGCACGGCTGCCCTTCTGCAGCATGGTGCGGTCGAGCACGCCGGAGAACGGCTGCAGGCTTTCCTCGTTCAGGCCGAGCTTGAACAGCGACCAGCCCTGCTTGTAGAGGCTCTGCGAGAGGAATGCGGCCTTGTCGCCTTTCATGACGACGTATTGGTACGCGCTCTCGGCGCCGCGGTAGTCCCGCGCCGAGAACAGGAGTTCGCCGCGGCGGAACTGCACTTCGTCGAGCTGCGGCGCCCTGGGATATTTGCGGAGGATCTCGTCGAGCGTCTGCAGCGCCTTTTCCGGCTGGCCCGTGGTCTCGTAGGCGCGCGCCAGCTGGTAGAGCACCTGGTCGTTTCGCGGATAGTCGGGATAGCTCTTGAGCAGGCTCGTGTAGAGCTTGATGGCCTCGGCGCCCTGCAAGTCGATGGTGGACGCTTCGCCCGCCATGCGCTCGCCTTCGCCGGCTTCCATGTTCAGGTCGCCAAGACGACGCAGCGCTTCGGCGCGGAGTTGCGGATCGGTCTTCTGCAGTTCGAGGAAGCGGCGGTAGTTGTCCATGGCGCGCGAGGCGCTGGCTTCCACCTTCTGGTCGGGCTGCACGACCACCGGCCGCGAGGAAAGCTCTCCGATCGTTTTCTCTTTCTTCTTGGGCGTGGCCGCCGCGGCGCTGAGCGCCACGCCGGCGCAGATTGCCGCCACGAGTAATGGATGTTTGCCGGCGAACTTCATTTCGGCGGCTCCGCAGGCGGCGGCGTTTCGCCCGACGCGGGATCGTTGCCCGGCTGCGCAGGCGCCTCGCCCGGCGCCGCTTCCGGCGGCACCACTTCGAGTTCGCCCTGCGACTCGGTCGCGCCCTCTTTCGGCGTGTTCACGGCGCCGCCACCGAGGGCCGCGCGGTCGTAGATGGAAGCCAGCGCGAAACGCGCCTGGATCTGGTACGTGCCGATGCGTTCCTTCTGCTGCTCGAGCTCCTTGCGCGCCAGCGATTCGAGCAGGCCGTTCTGCTGCGTGGCGACGCCCGCGAGGCGCTGCTGCGCGGCTTCGAGCCGCAGGCGCAGGGCCTCGACACGCGCGGCGAATTCGCCGGTGTTGTCAGGCATGGAACTGCGCGCCTTCTGCACACGCACCCAGCGGTTCTGCGCTTCGCGCAACGCCTGGTCGAGGTCCTTGAGCGTGCGGCGTTCGTTCCACACGCGCGCCTTGAAGGATTCGGCGAGACGCCAGTAGAGGACACCCTTCGCGAGCCGTGTCTTCTCGCGGATGACATTCGTCTCTTCGTCATTCGGCGCGGCGAGCAGCGCCGCTTCCATGCGCACGATGCGCGCCCACTGGTCGCGTTCTTCGGCCGTGCCGAGCGCCGCGACATCCTGGGTCGTTTCCACTTCGTCGAGTTTGCCGCCGGCCGTGGCGCGTTCCGCGCCGTAGCGGTCGAGACGGCCGGAATTGAGCACCGCGTCCGCCTGCGGCACGCGTTCCGCATACGCGCGCTCGCGCGTGTCCAGCATGTCGTCGAACGCCACGATGCTGTCCTGCCAGCGTGACAGCGTGCTGCCCATGAAGGCGAGATCGCGGTAGTTCTTCAGGCCTTCCTGGAAATCGTGGCCGGCCAGGAGGTGGTAGAGATAGCGTGACTGCGCCGCGTCGGGCACTTCCCTGAGCTGCCAGAACCAGCCGTAGTGATCGTTCTCGTCACGCTTCAACAGTTTGTCGAGCATGGTGCCGTCGTCGATTTCCGCGATGGAAGAGTCGAGGTTCACCGTCTCGGTGTCGAATGAGCGGATGGCAAGCTCGTAGTTCTCGGCCGCCTGCGCGTTGGCATTGAGCTTGGCGAAGGCATATGGAATGGCGAGATAGGCTTCCTGCACGGCCGAGTCGAGCAGATTGCGGTCGCGCAATTCCATCCATGGCGTGAGTGCTTCCTGGAACTGGCCCTCCGCCGCGTCGGCCCAGCCCACGCCTAACAACGCCTTGTTAGAGAACGGGCCGTCGAGACGCACGCGCTGGAGCACGGGCTTCGCCTCGGCCGGCTGGTTGTTCTGCAGGTAGGCGTAACCCAACGCGAGATTCGCGCGGTCGCGCAATGAACGGAGTTCGCGGCGCCCGGACTCCAGCGTGCCCACGGCGGTGAGGAAAGGGTCCGCCTCGGTGACGAGGCCCTTGCGCACCAGCGCGACGCCCAGGTTGTACTGCGCGTAGGCCAGCCAATCCGACTGATCGCTGCGGCCCTTCCAGCTGTTCAGCAGCGCGATGGCTTCATCGAAGCGCTGCTGGCGCATGAGGATGTTGCTGAGCAGGTGCAGGCGCTCGGCTTCGAGGTCGGGTGTCAGCCGGCCCCGCACTTCCTTGATGGCGCGTTCCGCACGGTCGAGATAACCGCGCGCGTACCAGATCTTGCCGAGATAGAACCAGGCGCGATTGCGAACGCCCTCGGGCACCGACTGCGTCAGCAGCGTTTCGAATCGCTCACCGGCCTCGTTGTGCAGGCCGAGTGACAGATAGAGGCCGCCGAGCAGAAGGTCCGTTTCCGCATCGTGGTGCGGCATGCGCCCCCACTGCCGGTAGGCTTGCAGGCGCGTGATCGACTCGAAATCCTGGCCCTGGTAGTAATAGAAGAGTGCATCGCCGAAATGCAGGTCGCGCACCACGGTGGGCGAGAGCTTGTCCACCTCGGGTTTGGCCGCCCACGCCGGCGGAACCAGCGCCGAAGCGAGCGCCACCAGGGCGCCCACGGCGGCAATGCGCGAAAGCTTCGACATCTGAACCTTATTCCCAATCCTTGATGGCGAACTCGGGCTGCGCCTTGCGCTGGCGATCCGTGATCTTGAGTTCGAGGTATTTCGCGCCCACGCCCTTCTCGAACTTGAGATTGGCGCCGCGCTTGTAGTCGAGATTGTTCGGGCCCTTGCCGGCGAAGAACGCCACCAGCTGGTGCTCGCCGACCTTGAGGTTGCCGAGATACACGCGATGCACGCCGCCCTTGAGCAGCGCTTCTGCTTCGCGCGGCGTGTACATGTAGTTGGCGACTTCCTTGTTGTCGATCTTGAGCGTTAGCGAATCGAGCGCGAAGAACTCGCCGATGTCCATGGAGACGAACACCGCGACCTGCGTGTTCGCCGGGAAAAGCAGCTCCTCTTCGAGGACGAACAGTTCCTTGTTGAGGTCGACGACGTCCTTCTTGAGGTCCTGCACCGTCTCGTCGAGCGCGCGCGTATCGGCCGGCGGCTCGCCGGTGACGACGCCTTCCCCGGCCAGACCCTCGGCGGGCGCGGCGCCGTCCGCGGCCGGCGTGTCCTGGGGCACTGCATCAGCGGCGGGCGCTTCGGTGGAGGCCGCGTCCTCAGGAGCCGCAACCTGCGGATCCTGCGCGAACGCCGGCAGCGCAAGCATGAGCATCGCTGGAATGACAGCCGTCCAGGCGCTGCGGAGAGTCTTCAGTTGGGGCATAAGGGTACTCATCGGATTATTCGTCCAGAAGCGTGCGCAGCTCGCGCACGTACACGGCTTCGTCGGTTGATTTGAACTCGCGGTGTGCGACGCGCAGGACGCCCGCGCGATCCACGAACAGGAGCATGGGCAGGCGATCGACACGGAAATCACGTCCCGTGGTCTTGGCGGTGGCCACCAGCAACTGGAAATCCACTTCCTGCGCGCGCGCGAACTTCTCGGCGCGCAGCGTGTTGTCGTCGAGATTGACGCCGATGACGGTTAGGCCGGCGCTGGCGTAGGTCCTGGCGATGCGATCGAGCGCCTCGAGCTGCGCACGGCAGGTGTTGCACGTGCCGCTCCAGAAACTAACTACCACCACTTCGCCGCGATGCTCCGAGAGCCGCACGTTTTCGCCACCGAGACCGCGTGCCACCAGGTCGGGGGCCGGCTGGCCGAGCAGTTCGTATTTCTCCGCCGCGGAGGCGGCAACGCCGCCCAGGCACAGGCCGGCTGCCAGCACGCACGCCAGTGCATACGCAGCAAAACGCGCATGCAATGAGGCCTTGGGCTCCACTAACAAACAAGCGGTCACGGTTGGCTCAACGTAAGGGAACACCGGCAAGCAATTTCCGGATTCGACACGAACTGATGCGCGAAACCATCCCATAGCCCACTTAACAATGTCAACGAAGCAAGCCACTGTTTGAGAAGCAGTAACGGAAAGCCACGAGCGCACGGGGTGAGCCAAAACGAGCGCGGGAGCGTCGGCAACACGCGACAGCGCGACACCGAAACTCCCACGGGTTCGTCGATCTGATCCGACAGCTTTAGATCGGGCTGCTGACCGTTCCGTTGACGATGGGCTCGATCATCGTGAGGCTGTCGCGCAGCGCTGTACCGCCCAGGCCATTCGACGGGAACAGCGTCGGGAACCTGGCCAGCTCAGTCTCGCCATGCAGACCCATGTAATTGAGGATCACGGTTTCGACCAGCAGGTTGACGGCATTTGCCGCCGGGCTGGAAGTGGTTACCACGTCGCCATTCGCGCTGTACGAACCGATCTGTGTGCGGGTCGCGCTGCGCAGCGCGGGACGCCCGCCCGGATTGTAGACAAGCACGAACGAGGAGGCGGTCGCCTGGTTGTCGCTGGCCCAATCGAGCTTGCCGCGGCCTTCGGTCGTGTTGTTGACCATGCCATTGGCCGAGAGCGCGCCATCGCTGAACACGTAGATCATGATCGGCTGGCCGACGCGTGCAGCGTATTCGAGGCAGGCGCCGATGCAGCGGCCCGCGCGAAAATTGCGCGTCTCGCCGGTGTTGCGGCCCTGGCCGTGATAGTCGTAACCGCCCATGGTCACGGTGCCGGCGCCGGCCAGGCCATTGACCACCATCTTCATGATCGCTGCCGTCTTGCGGATTTCTCCGTCGGAGTTGTACTCGGCGTCACTGAAGATTCCCGCGGGACCTTTGATCATCGGATCGAGGTCGGGGTTGAGATCCGCCGGCGTGCGGAAGTGATCGGCGAGATACGTCGATTTCAGATACCCGCACTTGACGAGTTTGCGCACCGCCGCTTCGTCCTGGGTCGAGAGCTTGGTCTTCGCGAGGTCGGCCTTGGCGTGCGACAGGCGCGTCATGGATTCGAGCACCGCGATCGCGTCATCCGGGTTGTCGAACATCGTGCCGAGCTCGCCGGTGTCGACGAGGCCCGTGACGTCACTGGCGCGATCCACTTTCGTGGGACGCGCCGCTGGATTCATCATCGAAGCCGGCGACATGGAGTTGCCGCCCGAGTCGGTGTTCTGCGAGCCGATGAGCGTGAGCAGCTCGCCGTCGGAGCCGACGCGGTTGATGCCGTACATCGGGTTGTGCGGATTGTTGCCGGTGTCATTTTCCGAGCGTGCCGCGATCGGAAAGCCGTTGACGTTGGCGCGCGTGGACACCTGTGTCGAGGCCTGCATGCCGCGCAGGATGGCGCCATCCGAATGCCACGCCGTACCGAATTCCATATTGATGAAATTGTTGGTGCCGCTCGCCGCATTCGGGGAATTCGGCGTCATGTTGCCGGGCAGGCCGAGCTTGGCGTAACCCTGCGTCGAGAGGAAGTTGGTCTGGTTGCCGCTCTGGCCGATCAGGATCTCCGAACCGTTGAGATTCGCGCCGCCGGCGAGATCGAAGCAGATGAAAGGAATCTTTCCCGCACCTGGCTGGATGCTGCAGAACGCCTTCATCGCTTCCAGATCGGGCGACATGCCATGGGCTTTCTGGGCACCGATCAGCATCGAAAGGATGGCAGGGGCCGCAATCACTGCGGGCCCTGTCTTGAATCCCTGGGCGATGAAGTCGCGGCGCGTCACCGGCCGTTTGTGGCTCTCGTGCCGGATCGGCTCATTCAGTCCGAGCGTGCGAGGGCTTTTCTTCAGGATGTACATGCTCTCATCTCCCTTACTGAATCAGCGTCGTGCCGCTGCCGAGCACGGCGCCGCAGGTCGCCTTCATGACGGTTCCGGCGCCGCCACTCTTGCTGCCCGTCGGGCCGGCGAGCAGCTTGTTGATCAGACTGTCGAGCTCGTCATGAATGATGCTGTCATCCGGATCCCATTCGAGCCCCGTGTTCTTGCCCTTGGTGAGCAGATCACCGATGAGCCCTTCACGGGCAGCCGACCCCGAGGCGCCGAACGCGGAACCGGGTGAGGCCGGATTCGGCGCATCGATGAAAAACGCCGTGCGCAGCGGGGTGTTGTCCACCATCTGGCTGCAATACTGGATCGCGAGCTGCGCGAGACCGGTCTGCTGCGCCGGACCGAAGGCACCCAGCTTCTCGATGGACGGCAGCGCCTGCTTGACCAGCGTGTACGTGCTGACCACGGACGGGTTGTTCGGCGACACACCCGTGATCTGCGCCAGCGTCGCGTTCAGCTCATCGAAGGTGCGCAGACCGACGTCCGCCTCCGCGGGCAGGTCCACGGGCATCGGCCGCGTGGGCGCCGGCGGCGGATCGAGCGGACTGTCGTTGGCGCCGATGTGGTCGAACTGCAGGAAGTACAGGTCTTCCAGCGGGCCCTTCTCGATCGAAACCACCGTGCCGATCGGCGTCATCTCCTGGCCGGCGGCGGACGTGTAGTTAGCGCCGATCGTCTGGTCGAGCGGCTCGTACGCCTGGCCGGCGTGCAGCAGCGCGCCGTTCACACCGACGCGAACGCCCTTGATCTGGAGGTTCGCGACCGAGGCATTCGGGTCGAGGCTGATGAACGTGGGCTTGGCGAACTGGAGGCCGTAGCTGTCGAGCTGGCTGGCCTCGATCATCACGTACGCCTCCGGCACCGTCACCAGGTGGCTGACGTTGAACAGCATGAAGTACTTCTCGCCGACGCCGGCATCGAAGTTCTGCTGGATCTGCGTCGGGGTGAGTGCGCGATTGTGGATCGCGACGAGGCGCAGGACGCCTTCCCACTGACGGTTCGTCGAAGTTTCGTTGCCCAGCACCAGCGCGAAGGTGTCGTCCCAGTCGGCGAGCGAACCGCCGCCCTGGGCGTCCTCGTCACCGGTGTACACGCCATTCACGTAGATGCGGCGACCTTCCACCGGGCTGTAGGTCATGACCACATGCTGCAGGGCCGCCTGCGCATCCATGTCGGCCGCGCGCGTGATCAGCGTGGGATCGCCGTTCGCGCTCGTCTTATCGCTGCGCGTGTAGCCGTGGTACTGGTACATGTTCTGCGCGAGCGTGGCATTACGCGAATTGGCACCGGCCGAGTAGCTCACGATGAACGCGTTTTCCTGCGCGACGTTGGCGTTGTTGGCCCACGCTTCGATGGTGAATTCACCCGTCGACTTGATCAGGTCGGTGAGTTTCTTCGAGGCGGCCGCAGTGCCCTGCGCCTTGCCACCCATCTTGACGTTGATGCCCCAGCCGCCGACCCACGCCACGTCTCCCGACAGCGTGAGGTTGAGCGCCGGTTCGTGACCGCTGGTGTCATAGGCGATGTTGCCCATGCCGGTCTTGAACTCGTACTTGGCGATCGTGGCCGCTTCGTAGCGATTGCCGCCCGCGGCGACCGTACCGTCGTACAGCGTGAGGCCTTTCGAGATCAGCATGCCCTCGGGCACTTCGTTGATGGGCAGCGGACCGACGAACTCATTGATCGCATCGAGCATGGTCTGCGCGTTGGCGGCGCAACCGGCATTGCCCCAGCAGTTGTGCGACTCATCGCGCAGGCGCACGACCAGGCGCGAAGCCGAGGGGTTGTCGAGATTGATCTTGGACTTGATGGCGGCGTAGGCCGTCTCGATCTGGTCCGGCGTCGGCGTACCCGTGCTCGGGCCACCTTCGGCGAAGAACGGCTGCTGCTGAGCGGCCGATGTCGACGAGTGGCAGCGCAGGCAGTTTGCCGTGGACGTGTTGCGCACGAGGCTATAGAGATCGGACGCCGCGAAGGCCGCCGACGTGGCCGGGAAGCTCTTGCTGCCGCCCACTTCTTTAATGGTGGGAGCCTGGAGCTGGATCTGTGTGCCGCCGGTGGCGTTCGAGCCTGCCCAGTTGCGGATCCAGACCGTGAGCGTGTCAGCGCAGGCCGAAGGAGCCTGCAGCCAGCAGTTGTGGCCGCCCGCGACCTTCTCGACCATGCGTGACTGGTCGGGCTGCGCGAGATTCACGACCGAGTTGGCCTCCTGGTACGCGAGGTTCACGTCATCGTTGCGAGCGAACATCGGGGTCTGGCCGCCGGCGCCGTGGCACGAGCCGCAGCGGTTGTTGGCCTTGATGTTCTCCCACAGGTTGATGCGGAAGGCCTGCACGTCGGCGTTGGCCGACGCGGGACCGGTGTAGTCGAGCACCGGCGGAGCGGTGGTGACGGGGTTGACCACGGTGGGCGCGCCACCGCTCGAACAACCCGCGAGAATCGCGGCCGCCGCGGCGGCCGAGAACCAATGAAGAATTTTTGACTGCATAGAGTTCATGTGTGCTCCCTCAATCGCCCATGCAGTACACGGCGGTCTCGGCGAAGACCTGTTTCAGCCGATAACCGCTGGCCTTGAAGTTGGCCGTCATGGTGGCGACCTGCGTGCGATCGGCGGCGTTGCCCGGCGCGCGGAAGCACACCGTCTTGAACACCTTCTCGACCTGGCACTCGGCGAATGCGCCGCTGTTGGCGAGTTCTTCACCCATGGACTTCGCGCCATTGCCGCTGCCGGGCAACGAGCCCGACCAGTCGAGCAATGAGTTCTGGCCCGTGCGCCAGCGGTTCTCCCAGGCGTCATCGGGAGTGACATAGCCGGGCGCGAAGTTCGTGTTGTTGTTGAAGTACTTCGAATGCACCGCCGTGTTGTCGTAGACCAGGCGCATCGTGCCCGGCGCTTCCTCCGAACCGTTGTCGAAATCGTAGTACGCAAAGGCCTGGGTGAACGGATCCATGCCGTTGTGACAGCCGATGCAGTTGTTCAGGAAGATGCGGCTGTCGCCGCCGGGGCTGCGGCTGACGTCCTGGCGGATGCGATCCGGCGGCAGCGAGGTGTCATGCACCTGCTCCATGTCGCGGCACATGTGGTTGATCATCGTGAAGCGGAACATCGCGCGGTTGGTGCCGTCGATGAAGAACGCTTCCGAGGCAGCACGCGAGGTCAGGAAGCCGGCGGTGGCCGTGGGCGGGATGCCCTGGATCGACGACTGCGTGGTGGGGGTCAGCGCGGTGAACAGGTTCAGGTTGTTGCTTTCCGCGTTCTCGTAGTGCGCGTTGCTGTTCGCGGAGGCAGCCGGCGTCGAGCCGTTCACGGTGTACGTGAGGTCGGCCGAGAGCGCGGTGTTGAACGCGACGTCGTCGCGCACCATTCCGATGAAAGTGGCGACGTAGTCGTTGAGCGGCGCGAACACCGTCTGGTCGCGGTTGGTCCACGGCACCGCCATGTTCTTGAGCGTGACGTTATAGAAGGACGGCGCCTGGGTGGCGATGTTGGCCGCTTCTATGGCGTTTCCGCTGGCGATCATGCCTTCCATGGTGTCGAGGGTCGTCTCGGTCGGCGGAACGCCGGCGATGCGATCGTAGATGCGCTTGGCCTGGTCGCGATCGTTCGCCGACGCGGCTACCGCCACGCCCGCGAGCAGAATCGCCAGGCCGACCGACTTCACTTTTGAAACCTGTGGGGTATTCATTTGCCTCATCCACATCCCTTTTGACGGACGCAGTATCCACCGGGCCGTCAACACACTTGTTTGTCTCCGCTCCTCTACGTCTCTAAGCGGCGACAGGCCCATTTATTACGTACTCCAGTTAGTCTTGGGCCCAAGGACTGCGAACCGCGTCACGGCGTCTACCGCCCCGGGGCCCTAACTAAACAGCTGACAAGAAAACCGCTTTGCGGCCCCCTCTGCTGTGACGTTGTCGGCAGATCGACGCGGCCTCAAACGGGATGATTGCATTACGTCACATGCCTGTGCGGCAATGCACAGGAGTGGCAGTGGAGGATGTAAGTGAATCGATCCAACGAAAAGGTGACCAGGATCACGCTCGGGCGCTTGTGGCCGGGGCTGGTCATCGGCATGGCGAGCTTGTTAGCAGCCTGCACGCAGGGACCGGGTGGCGGAGGCATCGGCCTCGGAAGCGGCCAGGAGCCGGACCCCGCGACGGTCGATTTCCCGATCTTCTACATCCGCCACCAGATTCCCGAGGACCAGGACGACGTGACGCGCGTGCGCCCGTTCGTCGAGGACGACGAATACGCCGCCACGCTCTGGAAGCGTGACCGCGCCTCTCCGGGCGCCCCCGAAACCGAGATCACCGCGCGACTGCGCTTGCCTCCCCTGGGCGAGCCCGAAGACCGCTACGACATCAAGGATCTCGCCGTCGCGCCCGACGGCCTGCACGTGGCCTTCGCCATGCGCGGCCCGCTCGACGATGCCGATGACGAAGACGAGCCGCCGACCTGGAACATCTGGGAATACGACATCGGCACCGACACGCTGCGTCGTGTGATCAGCTCGGACATCATCGAGGAAGAAGGCCAGGACGTCGCGCCAGGCTATCTACCCGACGGCCGCATCCTTTTCTCGTCGACCCGGCAGCGCCAGGCCAAGGCCATCCTGCTCGACGAAGACAAGCCGCAGTTCGAAGCCGCCACCGAGGCCCGCAACGAGTCCGCCTTCGTGCTGCACGTGATGAACGCGGACGGCACCGGCATCCACCAGATTTCCTTCAATCCCTCGAGCGACCTCTACGGCCAGGTGCTGCAGAACGGCCGCGTGCTGTTCACGCGCTGGGATCGCGCACCCGGCCGCGACGGCCTGCACCTGTACACGTCGAACCCCGACGGCACCGACATGCAGCTGCATTACGGCGCGCTGTCGCACCTCACCGGCACCGCGGATCCCGTCACGGGCGACCCCACCCCGATCGAATTCATGCGTGCAAGGGAGATGAGCGACGGACGGCTCATGGTGCTCACGCGCCAGCGCACCGACGTCGACTTCGGCGGCAGCCTCACGATCATCAACGCGAACGCGTTCGTCGATAACACGCAGACGCTGCTTGCCGCCGCCGGAACTCCGGGTCCTGCGCAGACTCCCGCCACACTGAACCCCGTCAGCACGGTGCCCGGCCCTTCGGAAGGTGGTCGTTTCCAGTCCGGCTTCCCGCTCTGGGACGGCACCGACCGCCTGCTCGTGAGCTGGTCGCAGTGCCGCCTGCTCGACACCGTCGACCCGACGCGCATCGTGCCCTGCACCGACGACCGGCTCGCCGACCCGAATGCGCAGGCGGCGCCGCCGCTGTACAGCATCTGGATGTTCACGCCTTCGCAGAACACCATCCTCCCGGTCATGCAGCCAGTCGAAGGCGTCATGGTGACCGAGGCCGTGGCCGCCCAGCCGCGAACGCCGCTGCCGGCCGTCATCGTCGACAAACAACCTCCGGAACTCGACGCGGACCTCGTCGCCGAGGGCGCAGGGCTCCTGTCGATCCGCAGCGTCTACGACATCATGGGTGTCGACCAGGCGCGTTTCGGCGCCGGCAATGGCACCGCGACCAGCATCGCCAACGTTTCCAATCCCTCGCTCACGCAGTACGGCACGCGCATGGCGCGCTTCGTGCGCATCGAGAAGCCGATTTCGCTGCCCGACGATGACGACATCGCCGACCCCGACAACTCCGCGTTCGGCCCCACGGGTGTGATGCGCGAGATCGTCGCGTACGCCCCCGTCGAACCCGATGGATCGGTGCGCATGAAGGTGCCTGCGAACATTGCGTTCCAGATTTCATTGCTCGACCAGAACGGCCGCCGCTTCAGTCCCCTGCATCGCTCGTGGCTGCAGGTGCGTCCGGGCGAAGTGCTCGAATGCAATGGCTGCCACACGCGCAGCCCGACCACGCCGCAGGTCCACGGCCGCAAAGGGCTGTTCAACTCCGTGTACGACGGTGCGACCGCCACGGGCGCCGCGTTCCCCGGCACAGTGAACACCATTTCTCCGGAAGCCGGCGACACCATGGCGCGCGCGCGATCACGCGCGGGCTCGTCGTGCATCGACGCCACCACCATGGTCGAGCACTGCGGTCTCCAGTCGATCACGCCCAGTGCAAACGTGGTTTACAACGAGATCTGGAAGCCCTCGGCTGCGCCCACCGATTCGTTCGAGTACGCCTATCAAATGTTGCGGTCGGACTCGCCGGCCAGCGTGGGCTGCTTCCCGGTGTGGACGCCGACCTGCCGCATCACCATTCACTACGCCACCATCGGTACACGCCTGGGCCAGATCCACCCGTTGTGGTCCGTGCCTCGTCCGGAAGCCGGCGTGCCGGATCCCCTCACAGGCAACCTCACCTATCCGCAGACCTGCACGTATTGCCATTCGCGCGTCGATCCCGTCGATCCGGCCGTGGTGCAATTGCCTGCGGCCTCGCTCGAGCTGACCGATGAAGTGTCAGACGATGACGCCCTTCAGTTGCGCGCATATCGGCAGCTGCTGTTCACGCGGCCTCAGCTGGAGCTGGTCAACGGCGCGATCCAGGTCGTGACGGTTGACGGGCCGCCGGACGACAACGGCATCCCCTCGCAGATCGTGCAGACCTTCCCGCCTTCGATGGCGGCGAGCAACGCACGCGGGTCGCGCTTCTTCAACGTTATGACTACTGGCATACATGCAGGTATGCTCTCGACCGCTGAATTGCGCTTGCTTTCGGAGTGGCTGGATATTGGAGCCCAGTATTACAACGACCCGTTCCTGCCGACTCCGCAGAACTAATCTTGCGTTTGCCATCGTCTTCGCGTGTTTTCTCTCGGTCTCAGCGGTAGCAAAGCAGACCGAGGAAGAAAAGGTCGCCAAGGCAGCCGCCGCACAGGAAAAGCTGCTGCAGGTTTTCGTCAGCGAGCCATACCTCGAGCTGTCGATGGGGCCGGGACGCGGCTATGCCGTGTTCCACGTCGTCGAGCGCGAAGAATCCCTGGATGTGCTCTACCGCCGCACGGACTGGTTCAAGGTGCGCGACGAACAGGGCGTGGAAGGCTGGGCGCGCGCGCGCGACATGCGCCGCACGAAACTCGCCGACGGCACGCCGTTCGTATTCAATCTCGGCGACAAGGCGGGCTACACGAGCCACGACTGGGAAATCGGCATCGCTGGCGGCGACTACGGCGGCGCGGACCTGATCGGTGTGTACGGCGCGCGGTCGCTCACCGACAACATGAAAATCGAAGCGTCCGTCTCGCAGTTCCTGGGCAATTCGTCCACGGGCATCAAGTACGAAATCGGGCTGCAGCATGTGTTGTTCCCGGAATGGCGGTTCTCGCCGTTCCTCACGCTGGGCACGGGTTACGTGGAGACGCATCCGCGCGCCACCATCGTATTGCCGCTCGATCGCGAGGATCAGTCTGCATACGCAGGCGCGGGCGCACGTTTTTATCTCACCCGGCGCTTTTTCTTGCGCGCCGACTATCGCTGGCACACGGTGTTCACGAGCCGCGATGACAATGAGGAGTTGGAAGAATGGAAAGTCGTAATCGCCTGCTTCTTCTGACGGCGGTTTGTGTTGGCACCCTGATGCTGAGCGGCTGCGCGTCGTTCCGCTGGCCGTGGCACAAGGACAGGGTCGAGGAAACGCCCACCGAAGCCGAGGCCGCGGAAGAGGAAGCCGAGGATCAGGACGTGACTCCCCCGCGGGTCATCGAGCCGAACGTGGCGCGTCGCAAGATCAAGACACCCAGGATCGACAATGAAAACTGGGAGCTCGGCGTGGGCCTCGGATTCATGACCATCGAGGACTTCGGCACGAGTTCCACCTACGCCGCACAGCTCAATTACCATGTGACAGAAGATTTCTTCTTCCGCATCGACGCAGGGCAATCCACGGCTGGCGAGACCAGTTTCGAGACGCTCGGCGGCGACATCGAGCTTCTGACCGGAGATGAGAGACGCTTCACGTATTACAGCCTCTCGCTGGGCTACAACTTCTTACCTGGCGAGGTCTATCTCGGTCGCAATCTCGCCATGAACAGTGGTTTCTACCTGATGGGTGGCATTGG
>Ga0164241_10003145_pt1 | contig 17017 bp, 13 predicted proteins | sample OricomyardsoilBY_FD_108780 | JGI IMG/M metagenome (GOLD analysis project Ga0164241, IMG submission 108780) | Backyard soil microbial communities from Emeryville, California, USA - Original compost - Back yard soil (BY) | ecosystem: Environmental > Terrestrial > Soil > Unclassified | place: USA...
CTCAGTTATTATCTGCGCAGGATACACTTCCTGATTTCACAGTAAAAAACATGGGTAATAAGAGAATAGTAGTAAGCTGGAAAAACCGCTACGAACTGGTGAAGCAAATTTCAATTCAACGCTCCTTCGATAGTTTAAAAAACTATAAATCTATTCTCACAGTACCTGATCCCGATCTTCCGGAAAATGGGTATATGGATACCAAGGCAGACAATGACCATATGTTTTACCGCCTCTATATTTTATTAGATAAAGGCAATTATATTTTCAGCAATCCCCTGCGCCCTGTAGTGGATACTGCCTTTACCGAGACAAGAAGAGGCGAAATGGTAAAGGCGGGCAACTTTGATATGCTACAAAAAATGGGTATTGACACATCCGCAAATGCACCCTCTATACAAAAACCAAAAGTAGAAATTTGGATGCCGTCTAAATATGTGTACACATTCAATGACGGCTATGTACGCATTAGCCTGCCAGACGAAGCGGATAAAAAGTATACAATTAAATTTTTTACTTCTGCTGACGAACCTCTTTTTGAATTAAAAGATATAAAAGAAAAAGATTTCAAAATAGATAAAGCAAGTTTTTACCGTTCTGGATGGTATAAGTTTGAACTTTATGAAAATGACGAGATAAAAGAGAAAAATAAATTTTTCTTACCGAAGGATTTCTGATGGCAATTCGTATGAAGCATTAAACAATCTCCACATCAAACACTTTTTCAAAATTTCGTTTTACTTTTTCTTTCGCTTCTTCAAAATCTACTTTCTGCCCCAACTCTTTTTCAATAGAAGTCACCTGCTTTTGCTGAATACCACAAGGAATAATAAAATTGAAATAATTAAGGTCTGTATTTACATTTAATGCAAACCCATGCATGGTTATCCAGCGGCTGCTACGCACACCAATCGCACATATCTTTCTTTCTCTTCCTTTAATATCCGGATCAATCCATACACCTGTTTCGCCCTGCGAACGTTCTCCTTTTATACCATACTCTGCTAAGGTCTGGATAGTAACTTCTTCGATATTGCGCAGGTATTTACCAATATCAGTATAAAATTTTTCAAGGTCTAAAATAGGATAACCCACTATTTGCTGTGGCCCGTGAAAAGTAATATCCCCACCACGGTTAGTGCGGTAAAAATCAATGCCCCTTACTTTCAAATTTTCTTCACTCAATAAAACATTTGCCATATCACCACTCTTTCCTAATGTATACACCGGCGGATGTTCAACAAATAATAAATGATGTTTTGTTTCAGCGACAATTTCCAATTGTGAATTATTATCTGTTAACTGTTCATTCTCTCTCCTGCGCGCTTCAGATTTGATTGCCACATTTTCCTGTAACAACGATTCCTGGTAATCCCATGCTTCGCGATAGCGCATCGCGCCTAAATCCTGAAATACTACTTGCTGTTTCATATAAGAATACAAATTTACTGACTAACGGCCAACCTTTACCTTTGCGAAAAACCGGAGAAAAAGTATGGAGCCGAATCTGCCTGATGAACAGGACATTACTGAGAATAACGATGAATTGTATGAACGGTTCAGTTATAAAATAGATAAAGGGCAGGAGCCCTTACGTATTGATAAGTACCTGACAAACCGCATAGAAGGGGCAACGCGGAATAAAGTCCAACAAGCATTAAACAGCGGGATGGTTTTAGTAAACGGTAAAGTTGTCCGCCCGAATTATAAAGTAAAGGGCCTTGACGAGGTATTGGTGTATTCGGATATGAACCCCGAAGACACAGATGTAGTACCTGAAAACCTGCCATTAAATATTGTATACGAAGATGATGACATCCTGCTGATCAATAAGCCAGCCGGAATGGTAGTACATCCCGGAAGTGGTAATTATACCGGAACATTGTTGAATGGCGTAGCCTATTATTTGCAGCAAAAAAATCCATCTATTTCCGAAAACACACTCCCCCGTTTTGGATTGGTACACCGCATAGATAAGAATACGAGTGGCTTACTGGTATTGGCAAAAACAGATATTGCTATGCGCCACCTTGCAAAACAATTTTTTGACCATACTATTCAACGAAAATATAATGCCCTTGTATGGGGCGATATGGAAGAGAATGAAGGAACTGTTATTGCACATGTAGGCAGGCATCAACGTTTCCGCAAATTGTTCGAAGCATATCCCGAAGGCGATCATGGTAAAGAAGCCATCACACATTATAAAGTAGCGGAACGTTTCGGCTATGTAACACTGGTAGAATGTGTATTGGAAACCGGCCGCACACACCAGATACGCGTACACATGAAATACCTTGGCCATCCCTTATTCAACGATGATTTTTATGGTGGCGATAAAATTGTAAAAGGAACTATTTATACAAAATATAAACAGTTTGTAGAGAATTGTTTTTCTATCTGTAAACGCCAGGCATTACATGCGAAGACATTAGGGTTCACCCATCCAACTACTGGTAAAGAAATGTTTTTTGATACAGACTTACCGGAAGACATACAACAGGTAATAGAGAAGTGGAGAAAGTATGTACAGGCGACTGGTGTAAAGGAATAGTTTTTATTCCTTTACAAAATCAAATAATGTAGCGGTGAATGTACCGCGTTCCCGTTTTTTCAAAACAACATCCCAGTTGCCTTTATAGCGTAATGTTTTAGGGACCAGCAAATCGCCGAAGCGGGCCATTTTTACTTCCATTTGTACATCAAAATCATATACGCCGGCATCATAGCTCAGGCTATAGTTACGCGCCATCACATCCATGGTTTTGGCATCAAACCATGTAACCATATCGTCAATGACAATTTTATCTTTCTCACTGCCTGATAAATTTTCCTTAGCCTTTACTGAAAAAATATAACATGGTTGATTTTCATAATCACCATAATCAATAGAGAAATCATAATACTCAGCTACATCCGGATCAAATATATTTATCTTATTCCCGATAAAAGGGATGCCGGGAATTTTCTTACCGGGATTAAAAAACAACATCTTTAATTGTTCTTTGTGCTTCGCCATTCCTTTTTTATCCCTTGCATCAAAAGATGTTCCTGCTACAATATTATTTTCACCACATATTTTTCCATTGGTAAAAAACAAACCTGCATATAATTCTGCGGTGTAGTAGTTATAATTTTTTTTGTCATCATAAAAATCACCCTGAACATTTTCAGATAATATATCCATAGTACGGCAACCTGTTATACGGTTTTGCCGCGTACGGCTTTGCATCGCTGCTTTTTGTTTACCATTCTTATCATTGATAGAAATACTATTGAGAGAAGTAAAACCTATAACATGAAGGTTTTTAAAAGCTTTATAAAACGTTGTATCGTTTTTTACCCGTTCAATAAACTTAGGAATATTAATATCTGTGCGCACAATAACTTCTGACATAGTCACCATCTTTGCCAGCCGTTCATTATCTGCTGAATCGGTTTGTGCAAAAGCGGTAACAGAAGAAAAAACAAAGAGAATATAAAGCCAGCGCTTCCGCATATTCTTATTTATCAGGGAAAGTCATTCTGTAATCAACATTTACTTTTCCTTTGGAAATATCATTCAACTTCCCACGCATTAATTTTCTTTTGAAGGGAGAAATATGATCGATGAATAATTTACCTTCTATATGATCATACTCATGTAAAATAATGCGGGCTGTAAGGCCGACGAATGTTTGCGTATGGGGTTGAAAATTTTCGTCAAGAAAGGATAATGTTACTTCTTCATGGCGGCTTACATCTTCACGTATTTTTGGAATACTCAAACAACCTTCGTTATAGAGCCATTCTTCTCCATTCAACTCTTTAATATGCGCGTTGATAAAAACACCTTTATAACCAGCTGGCGCATCTGCATATTCCGCACGGTCTTTATCATCCATACTCACAAACATCTGGGCAGAATCTACCACGAACAAACGAATATCTTTATTAACCTGCGGCGCTGCCAACCCTACGCCACTGCTTCCATACATGGTCTCCCACATATCGTCAATGAGTTTGCTAAGATTCGGATAATCAGCATCAATATCTTTCGCTACTTTCCGTAAAACCGGCGCTCCGTATGCTACAATGGGTAAAATCATGTTATATGTTACAAGTTGCAGGATACTGGTTATTAAAGTTTGTAACCAGCCCTAAAATTTATGACGCTGCAAAGATAAGAAGGGAAGGCGTTTTTAAAAACGTTGAAGATATTCCTGTAGCATAATAGTAGCCGCTATTTCGTCGACCAGCGCTTTATTTCTTCGTTGCATTTTTTTTAACCCCATCTCCAGCATAGCATCTTTCGCCATTTTGGAAGTATAGCGTTCATCAACAGTTTTCAGCGGTATTTGTGGAAATACTTTTTTTAACTCTTTAATAATTTTTTCCACTAACGGAGTAGCATGTGTTGCTGTATCATCCCAGTTACGCGGCTCCCCTATTATAATAAGTTCCACCGGTTCTTTTGAAAAATAATCTTTTAAAAAAGGAATCAGTTTTTTTGACTCAATTGTTGTTAAACCTGTCGCAATAATCTGCAAAGGATCTGTAACCGCAAGGCCGGTACGCTTTAAACCATAATCGATACAAATGATCCGGGGCATAAAAATTTGAGATTTGAGATTTGAAACTTGAAATTTCAAATTAAATGAACAGATCTGCGATTACAAAAATTGCAAATACAACAGAAGCAATTCCATTGGCTGTCATAAATGCAATATTAACACGGCTCAAGTCATTAGGTTTTACTATTGAATGCTGATAGATAAGCATGCCGACGAATATTGCGACACCTATCCAATACAACCATCCAAAGCCGCCAACAAAGCCTGCTGCTATAACGGCTGCTGCGCTGATAACATGTAACAATTCTGATACACGTAACGCTTTTGCTTTTCCTAACCAGGAAGGGATAGAATACAGCTTATGTGATTTATCAAATTCTTCATCCTGCAGGGCATAAATAATATCAAAGCCGCTTACCCAAAAGATAACAGTAATAGAAAACAAAATGGGTAAGAAATGAAATTCACCTGTGACAGCAAGGTATGCACCGATTGGCGCCAGTGATAATCCCAACCCGAGAATAAGATGGCATAACGGAGTAAACCGTTTAGTATAACTGTACCCTAACACAACAAACAAAGCAACGGGTGATAAATAAAAACAAATATCATTGATGAAATAACAAGTAACAATGAACAATACACAAGAAAGGATTGTAAATGTTAATGCATTTTTGGCTGAGATAATTCCTTTTGGTATTTCGCGTATAGCTGTCCTTGGATTCTTTGCATCAATATCCCTGTCTAAGTAACGATTAAATGCCATTGCGGCGCTGCGGGCAAAGACCATGCAAAGAATGACTAATAAAAAACGAATAAGTAAGCCTTGTACATCCGCAGGATAATTATCCAGCGACTCATCAGACATTCCCGATGGTGCGAAGTAAAAAGATTCATAATCATCTCCTCCAAAATACAAGCCCCATGCGGGTGCGATGGCAATAAAAAAACCAATCAATGCGAATGGCATCGCAAAAATGGTATGCGAGAATTTTATGAGGCTGAGATAACTTCTAACTTTTGACATGATGAAATAATGATACTAGATACTTGATGCTTGATTAATTTTTTCTCGGACCAGTTCCCACAACACAACTCCTACTGCTGTTGCTATATTCAATGAATGCTTCATGCCCAATTGCGGAATTTCCAGGCAACCATCACATAATGCAATTGTACTTTGTTCTACACCGCTTACTTCATTACCAAATACTACAGCTATTTTCTCATCGGGTTCAAAACCAATTGCATTTAATTTATAACTACCTTCTGCTTGTTCAGCTGCATATAGGTTATAACCAAGGCTGCGTAATTCTGCTATAGCTTCTCCTGCGTTTGCAAAATGTTTCCAACTCACCGTTTCTTCTGCACCTAAAGCCGTCTTCTTAATTTCTTTATGGGGCGGTTTAGCAGAATAGCCTGTAATATAGATCGCTTCTACCAGAAATGCATCGGAGGTACGAAACACACTGCCTACATTGTAAGCACTGCGTATATTTTCCAATACAATAATAATCGGCATCTTCTCGGACTCACGGAATTCTTTGACTGACTTCCGCCCCAGCTCTGCCATGCTTAATTTTCGCATGGGCGCAAAGGTAGGAATAGTAAGAAGACAAACAGGATGGCACCGAAATTTTCCGGCATCATCCTGTTTATAAATGTTGTTAGCTAACTATTTCAGGTTCACAATGCGCTGGTCTTTGGGATATTTTACGGTATAGCTAAACCTCACTTTTTTACTTTCTCCCGGCTTCAGGTTGATCTTCCATGTCAGTACGCCTGTTTCTTCATTTACCATGGCCTCGCCTTTGTCATCCAGCTTCACCTCTACTTCCTTTATTGTACTCAGGGGGTATTGGTCTTTCAGTAAAAGGTTAACATCCGTGAGTTTATTATTTTTTACAATGATCTCATAGGTAAAAGTCTGGCGGCTATCTTTTCCGCTCGTTTTAATACTGCTCAATTCTTTTATAAGCGAACGTTTTACTGCCAATCGTTTATCTCTGCCCAAAGAAAGGTTGAGTGTATCGGATGTCGTGTTCGGATCAATTACAGATTTACCGATATACGTATCGTCCATAATAATATTTGCATCGCCGGGTAATAAATCAAGGTTTTGCCAGTCAGCTACTTCCGCAAGCAGATACGCATCTTTATCAACACGGGGCACCGCATAATTTTTTAAAATGCAGGCAATTTCTTCATCCTTTATATTGACATTATGCAGCTCTCCGTCACTTTCAATATCATAAGGCAAATCAATTTCAAAACTTGTATTTAACTGTCCTTCGCTTAAAGTAGTAAACTGCTGAAGTGTACTAGGGTCGATTGGCTGCGGCGGTGGCGGTGGAGTTTTAGGGCGAACTTCAAGCCCCGACACTTTCCCTTGTAAAGCTGTAACTACGACTTCACTAAAAGCTTCCTCATCTTTCATTGACTGTAAAACATTTCTTTGCGCATTTCCTACTGCCGCCCTTCTTTGTAAATCTGTGTATAAACCCGGCACATATAATTGTAAATACCAGGGTGAAAGAACCGGTGCCGATACGCCGAAATTAGGCGTGCCTGTGCTTAATGTCAGTTTAGTTTTCTTCCAGTCAATACCTGTGGTCTGTGTCAACGAAGCTTTGTAAACAAGTTTCACTTTATTGTTTGTTGAGTTTACCCGTATATCATAAACGGGAGTCCATCCTGCATTGTTAGTATAATAAGAAAAAGACAACGGCAGCTCGATAGCTTTTGTACAAATCACCTGTAATAATAATTGTCCGTACGGTTTTTCTTTCGGAACACTATTGCTGTTAATTTCATTTTTAATTTTAGTATTCAAGTCGGCAACTACATTTCGTTTCTGCATATTTGCCTGCTGATAATTATATATCGCCAGTTTCGATTTCTCAATTTTAGCAGTATAAAAATCAACCAATTTCAATACTTCTGCACTTGAAAGGTTTTTATTCCCTGTTGTGCTTTCGATTAATAAACCGGTTTTCGATAAGGTTTCCTGTTCAATAGAAATATTCGTTTCGATCCGGCTGATTTCTTTTTGTAAAACCTCAATACTATCCTCCCAGGTTTTTATTTGCCTGCTTTTAGCAATTTCCGGTATTTGTGGATAATGTATTCTATACTTCTGGGATAATAATGCCACATCGCCAGGCATACTTACCTGCAGGCTATTCATATCGATAGCTGTACTGAGGTAATTAATAACAATGATTTTAGTACCCGGCGTTACTTTCACTTTCGAATCATGCGTGAGTTCGGCGCCATAGCCAAAATAAACTGTTGCATTGCGGATAGTAGCATCTGCACGGGCAGTATCATCGTTGGCTTTGTAAAAAGGGCGGGCATTGAGCAGGGAAACGGATAAAACCATTCCGGCCAAAAGGAATATTTTCTGCATAACAAACTATTTATTCACGTGATGCAGGAATGCGATTTGTTACATAAACACTTCCTTATTTTTGTTGCAATGGGTAAAGCAGTCAGTACAGAAACACCGATGATGCAGCAGCATAGGGCCATCAAACAAAAGTACCCCGATGCTATTCTGCTCTTCCGCGTAGGCGATTTTTACGAGACATTCGGACAGGACGCTATCACTGCATCGCAGGTGCTTGGCATTACTTTAACAAAAAGAAATAATGGCGCTGCCTCTTCGTCTGAGTTAGCAGGGTTTCCGCATCATGCGTTAGATACCTATTTACATAAATTAGTAAAAGCCGGTTATCGTGTTGCTATCTGCGACCAACTGGAAGATCCCAAGCAAGCGAAAGGTGTTGTAAAAAGAGGTGTAACGGAAATGGTGACACCGGGCACTACTGTTAATGATAAATTGCTGGAGCATCATAGCAATAATTTTTTAGCCGGTATTCATTTTACAGAAAATGAAAAGTATGGCCTTGCTTTTTTAGATATATCCACAGGTGAGTTTTTTTTAGCAGAAGGTGACCGCGAATATGCTGATAAGCTTTTACAAAGTTTTAAACCGGCTGAAGTTGTTTTTCAACGCCACAAACAAAAAAATTTCAAAGAATATTTTGGTGGCAAAATGTATACTTACACTTTAGATGAATGGCTGTTTGATAGTGTGTATGCAGAAGAAAATTTATTGAAACATTTTCAAACACATTCTTTAAAGGGCTTTGGCGTTGATGATTTAAAAAACGGGTTGATCGCTGCCAGTGCGATTATTCATTATTTAAAAGATACTGAGCATCCCAACCTCCAGCATATTACTTCACTACAGCGGATTGATAAAGATGATTTTTTGTGGATGGACCGGTTTACCATCCGCAATCTTGAATTAGTGTATCCCAGCCAGGAAGGCGGCCACACTTTATTAAACGTATTGGACAATACGGTATCTGCTATGGGAGCCCGCCTTTTAAAGAGATGGATCATATTCCCATTAAAAGATATTCATAAAATAAATGAACGGCTGGGCCTGGTAGAGTTTTTTATAAAAGAAACAGACTTACGCAATACGATTACACAAGCTATTAAACTATGTGGTGATATTGAGAGGTTAGTTTCAAAGATTCCTTTGAAAAAAATAAATCCCAGGGAAGTATTACAGCTGGCAAGAGGATTGAAACAAATTGATGCCATCAAACAAGTATGTATTCAATCGCCCAATGAATACCTGAAGCGATTGGGTGATGCGCTAAATCCATGTCCCTATATAGCAGATAAGATTTTAAAAGAAATTACAGAGAACCCTCCTGCCCTTGCGGCAAAAGGAGGAATGATAAATAATAATGTAAATAAAGAACTGGATGACTTACGCTATATAGCGCATAGCGGTAAGGAATATTTGGCGCAGCTACAACAGAAAGAAGCGGAAACAACAGGCATTTCTTCATTGAAGGTGGGCTTTAATAATGTATTTGGTTATTACCTGGAAGTAACCAACTCACATAAGAATAAAGTACCTGCGGAATGGATGCGTAAGCAAACTTTAGCGAATGCAGAACGCTATATCACTAATGAGTTAAAAGAATATGAAGAGAAGATAACAGGCGCTGAAGAAAAGATTTTTAAAATTGAAACAGAGATTTATGATGCGTTGGTAAATGAACTGATGGATTATCTCGCACCCATTCAGACCAATGGAAATATAGTAGCCATATTAGATTGCATTGCCTGCTTCGCTTACAATGCGATTCAATACCATTATAAAAAACCACAACTGCATGAAGGTAGCGAGTGGATCGTAAAAGAAGCCCGCCACCCGGTGATTGAAAAAAACTTACCGGTTGGAGAAAGTTATATCAGCAATGATATTGAACTAAATAAAAATGATCAGCAGATTATTATTCTTACCGGGCCAAACATGAGTGGTAAATCAGCTTTGCTGCGACAGACTGCATTAATTACTTTAATGGCACATATTGGTTCTTTTGTGCCAGCTACAGAAGCGCACATATCATTAATCGATAAAATATTTACGCGTGTCGGCGCTTCCGACAATCTTAGCGGTGGCGAATCCACCTTTATGGTAGAGATGAATGAAACAGCTTCTATCATTAATAATATAACACCCCGCAGTTTTATATTATTAGATGAAATAGGAAGAGGCACTTCTACTTATGATGGTATATCTATAGCGTGGAGTATTGCTGAATATTTACATCAATCTCCCAATCAACCTAAAACATTGTTTGCCACGCATTACCATGAACTGAACGAACTGGAAGAAAAATTTTCCCGCATCAAAAACTATCATATCACCAATAAAGAAACGGGTAATAAGATTATTTTCCTTCGCAAACTGGCCCGCGGCGGTAGTACGCATAGCTTTGGTATACATGTAGCAAAGATGGCAGGAATGCCCCCGGCATTAATCAATCGTGCCAATGATATTCTTAAACAATTAGAAAGCAAGCATGTAGATAGCACTACGGGCGATATAAAACCGGAAGGATTGCAATCGAAAGTAAAAGACCTTACGCTTCCACAAATGCAGCTCTCCATATTTGACGCCCACAGCGAAACATTCGAAGAAATACGAAAGGTACTTAGTGATATCGACATTAACAGGCTTACTCCGGTTGAAGCTCTTTTAAAGCTCCAAGAAATAAAAAATAAAATTCACTAATCGTTTCCACTTATCGCATTATTAGTATATACTTACAGTACGATTTCGCTATCGTAAATTTTCATTTTTACGTAAGTGGTTGATGCTGATTTATTCGTATCAATTGCCGTAAAAACTGCAATATTTTATCGAAAAAATCCGCAAAATTACTTGCATAAATTACGGTCGCGATCTAGTTTTGTCTTGCATTTGAGCAATAACATTAATCCGGTGGATTGCTCGAAAAAGCAGAAAACTCTAAACGTACCCACAAAATGAAAAATCTTTTACTCTCCGTATTTGCTCTTTTTGCTATCAGCAATTTTTCTAACAGTCAGTCATGTACTCCACAGGGAAACCAAACATCATATGGCACAAGTAATGTGTGGAGAGCTTATGTGTATGATGGAACAAGTTTCAATACTTATAAAGGTTATGTAACAGAAGGTAGTGCAGGCAGCCCCAACTTCGACGAAAGCTTCGGTGGCAGCAATACCACGTTCAATACAAATGGATGTTCTACAACCACTGAAACATTCAGCGTACGTTTTCGCCTTACAAAAAGTTTTACAAACGGAACAACTTATACATTTACAGTAGGTGGCGATGATGGTTACCGCCTGAGCCTTGACGGTGGTACTACATGGGTGATCAACCAATGGAATGACCAATCTTATACCACTACAACGTACACAACTTCATCATTAAGCGGTTCTAAAAATATGGTATTGGAATACTATGAGAACAGCGGTGAAAACAGGATCAGCTTTTCAGTAGTGAACCCAGGCACAGAAAATACAAATACTTACGGAACAAATAATATATGGAGAGCGTATGTATATGATGATATTAACTTTAGTACTTACGCAGGTATGATCAACGAAGGCACCAGCACTTCTCCTTCTTTTACAGAAAATTTTGGTGGAGGTAATACTACTTTTACTACAACAGGCCTCAGTGTTCAAACAGAAACATTCAGTGTGCGCCTTCGCTTAACAAAATCATTCGCTGCGGGCAGTTATACTTTCTTTGTTGGTGGTGATGATGGATACCGCTTCAGCCTGGATGGTGGCAATACATGGATTATTAACAAATGGGTTGATCAGGGTTATGGCATAACAAATGTGACAAAAACATTAACAGCCGGTTCGTACAATATGGTTATTGAATATTATGAGAATAGTGGTGAAAATATGTTGAGCTTTTCATACCAGGCAGGAAATACACTTGCAATTAAATTGATGGATTTTTCAGGTAAAGAAGAAAATAACAGTGCTAAATTGAACTGGAACATTTCTACAAGTAGCGATCCTGATTATTTTGAAATTGAAAGAAGTGCCGATGGAAACAACTTTGCAAAAATTAATAAAGTAAATGGCAACAACGGTATCAACAACGGTAATGCTATTAATTTCAACTTTACAGATACCAATCCTTTCGCTGGTAAATCTATCTATCGCTTGAAAATGGTAGATATGAGCGGGGCAGTAACGTATTCAAATGCTGTAGTAGTAACAACTAATAGCGTACGCAGTAACCAGGTAAAAATATTCCCTACCGTAATCAGCAATAATGCAGTAAGCATCAACAGCAATGCTACATTAAATAATGCCATCGTTTATTTAACAGACGCAACAGGCAGGCCGTTAGCCAATCAGAAATTTGGTAAAATAACAGCTGGGCAAACGATCAGCTTTCCTGTAGCAGCAGCACACAATATGCGTGGTGTGTATTTCATCAGCATTACTGATAATAACACAACAGTAACTACACAAAAAGTAATGATTCAATAATATTAATAAGTACAGGTTTTTCTTAGAGTTTTCCGCCGGCTTTTCTAAGCCGGCTTTATTATTTAATGAGCATCAAACCATAAAGGGCTCGCATCATTCCATTCTCCATTATAATTTATCAATAGCTCTTCGTCAGCTTCTATATCGCGTACTGTGCGGATACTAATGAGGTTATTATCAAAATCCATATCGTAGTCGCAATTAGAACTATAGGAATGATTATAGATTGAAACATAACCCAATGCTACGCAACATCTTTTTTCATCTTCACCCCATTCGAAAATATAATCATGTAGCAAGGTTTGATCGAGGCGTAACCGTTCCTCAGCGCTCATTGCTAACACAGGTGAAATTTCAATAACAGTATTGGCTTCTAATTTTTCAGAAGTAAAAACGCCACGGCCTCTATTGCCCGAAGGCGCTATAAATAATGCAGGAAGTATCATGTTGCTGCAAAAATCATATATTATTTCTATATAAAATTTTGATTTCAGCCCTTATAAAAAAGAGATCATAGAATTTTCTCAAAAAGGAGTTCGTATTTTTGGACATGCCCGAAGAACTGGAGGAACAATTATCATACAAAGAAGAGTTCGAAGCTGTTGTACAAACGGAAGATAAGCTGCGGATTAAAGAATTTCTGGATAACCAGAATATCAGCGATGTAGCCGAACTGGTAGATGAATACTCAGAATATGAAAGCCAGATACTGGCCAATATGTCTGTGCATCGGGCAGCCAGTGTTTTTAAAATCCTTGATCTTTCTGCTCAAAAAAGAATTATACAGCATCTTCCTCCGAATACAACAGCCTCTTTGCTGAACGAACTTCCTGCAGATGACCGTACTGATTTTCTGGAAGAACTTCCCAGTAATGCTGTGAGGGAACTTATCAAACTACTGGAACCCGAAGAAAGAAAAATTACACTTTCCCTTTTAGGTTATCCCGACAACAGCATTGGCCGTTTGATGACACCCGACTATGTATATGTATATGCATACAATACGGTTGAAGAAGCTTTCGCTACTATTCGTAAATATGGCAAGGATAGTGAGACGATCAATGTTATTTATGTAATAAATGAAAAAGGAGAATTGCTAGATGATATCCGTATCCAGGAATTTATTTTAAATCCGCCAGACAAACTTGTTTCTGATCTGATGGATGAAAGGGTTATCGCACTACATGCGTATGACGACCAGGAAACAGCTGGCGAAGCATTTAAAATGAATAACAGGGTAGCCTTGCCTGTAGTCAGCAACAGTAATAAATTATTAGGCATTGTTACCATTGATGATATTCTTTGGGTAACAGGCGAAGAGTTTGGAGAAGATATTCAGAAAATTGGTGGTACGTCTGCATTAGAAGAGCCTTATATTGAGATTCCGATTTTTCGCCTTTTCAAAAAAAGAATTGTATGGTTGATCATTCTTTTTTTTGGCGAATTAATTACCATTAGTGCTATGCAGCAATTCCAGGATGAAATAGCCAAAGTAGTTATTCTCGCAACATTTATTCCATTGATTATTTCCAGCGGTGGCAATAGTGGTTCGCAGGCATCTACGCTTATCATCCAGGCGATGGCACTGGGTGAAGTAACCATAGCAGATTGGTGGAGGATCATGCGAAGGGAAATTTTTTCAGGCTTACTATTAGGTTGTACACTTTGTATTATCGGGGTATCTGTTATTACAATATGGCATTTTTTATCCCCCACTACTTTTGGCATTCATCATCTAAGAATTGCTCTTACTGTTGGGCTTTCGCTTATCGGCATTGTGTTATGGGGCTCCTTAATGGGTTCCATGCTACCCCTCATATTAAAGCGGTTCGGCGCCGACCCTGCTGCTTCCTCTACCCCTTTTGTGGCTACATTGGTAGATGTTACCGGCCTGCTTATTTACTTTTCTGTGGCTTACTTAATTTTAGGCGGCATTCTTCTCTGATTACTAACATATAATTGCAAGCTGTTCAGGAATTTATACCTTTGCCAATCGAAAAATCATTAAACTTCTTTAACTCATGTGTGGAATAGTTGGTTATACCGGCCCCAAAGAAGCATACCCTATTATAATTAAAGGGCTTAAAAGATTGGAATACCGTGGTTACGATAGTACAGGTGTTGCTTTACAAAACGGTGGCCTTAAAGTATATAAAAAGAAAGGAAAAGTAGCCGAACTGGAAGAAACGCTTGTGGGAACAAACCTACATGCGCATACAGGCATTGGCCATACAAGATGGGCGACCCATGGCGAACCATCCGATGTGAATGCACATCCTCATCAATCAGCCAGTGGCAAACTGGCAATGATTCATAATGGAATTATTGAAAACTATTCGCAGCTGAAAAGTGAACTTTTAAAAAAGGGATATACTTTCAAAAGTGAAACTGATACGGAAGTTTTATTAAACTTTATTGAGGAAATAAAAACAAACAATAACTGTTCACTGGAAGAAGCAGTGCGCATTGCATTAAAGCGTGTAGTAGGGGCTTATGTAATATTATTGGTAGATGAAGATGATCCGCAAACGATTATTGCAGCAAGAAAAGGAAGCCCTCTTGTTATTGGTGTTGGTAAAGGCGAACATTTCCTTGGGTCTGACGCTTCTCCTATGCTGGAATACACTAAAGAAGTAGTGTATGTAAATGATTATGAATTAGCGATCATCAGGCCTGATGAATTAATATTAAAAAACCTGGGCAATGAAAAACTAACGCCTTATGTTCAGAAGCTGGATATAGAATTAGCAGCGATTGAAAAAGGGGGTTATGATCATTTCATGCTAAAAGAAATCTTCGAACAGCCACAAACTATTTATGACTGCTTACGTGGACGACTGGATGCAGAAGCAGGGACGATTACAATGAGTGGCATTCAGCAATATGCCGATCAGATAAAAAATGCTAACCGCATCGTGATGGTAGCTTGTGGTACCAGTTGGCATGCAGGCCTTGTAGCAGAATATATTTTTGAAGAGCTTTGCAGAATTAATGTAGAAGTAGAATATGCTTCTGAATTTCGTTACCGCAATCCTGTCATCAATGAAGGCGATGTGATTATCGCTATATCGCAAAGTGGTGAAACAGCAGATACACTTGTCGCTATTGAAAATGCAAAAGCAAAAGGTGCTATCATATTAGGCGTTGTCAACGTAGTAGGATCTTCTATCGCCAGAGCATCGCATGGAGGTGCTTATACACATGCAGGACCGGAAATAGGTGTAGCAAGTACAAAAGCATTTACGGCGCAATTAGCAGTACTTACCATGATTGCTTTAAAAATAGCACATGATAAAAAAACTATTTCTCCGGAACGCTATATGGGATTATTGAAAGAACTGAATGAAGTTCCGGAAAAAGTAGCATGGGTTTTAAAAAACAATGAACAACTCAAAGCACTTGCAGAAAAGTATAAAGACGCAGAAGATTTTCTTTATCTCGGACGCGGTTACAATTTCCCGGTAGCATTGGAAGGCGCATTAAAACTAAAAGAGATTTCCTATATACATGCAGAAGGTTATCCTGCTGCCGAAATGAAACATGGCCCTATCGCATTAGTGGATGAAACACTTCCTGTAGTTTTTATTGCGACGAAAGATACTTACCATGAAAAAGTAGTCAGCAATATGCAGGAAATAAAAGCGCGCAAGGGAAAAGTAATTTCTGTTATAACAGAAGGAGATGAATTATCAGCCAGTATATCAGACGATACATTCGTAATACCGGAAGCAGATGAAATTGTAGCGCCAATGATCAGTGTCATACCAATGCAATTATTGGCGTATTACATTGGTATTGCCCGTGGGTGTGATGTTGACAAACCCCGCAACCTTGCGAAATCTGTAACTGTTGAATAATCCGCTTGCAAAAAATGAATCAAATCTTCAAAAAACCATTCAATGAACTTGGTTATAATTTTATAACCGGAGAGCATATACCTGCAGGCAAGGATGAATATTATTTGCGATTAAAACAAAACAAAAGCGGAATTAAATACCGTAGCCTCACATCGAAAGAGGTGAAAGAGTTGATTGCAAATAATAACAGGTCTGATGATTGGAGCAAAGTTGAAGTAGCTGATTCATTTAATCCCCAACTGGTACAGAATTGTAAATTTTACGGATGGGTACGCATTGGTAAACTTGAAAATATTTATCTCGAATTTCATGATCTCCGTTTACCGGTTGGTTTATACAACAGCTCGATAATCAGTTGTGACCTTGGCGATAACCTGGTAATTGATAATGTAAATTATCTCAGCCATTATATTATTGGCAATGAAGTAATCATTACTAATGTAAATGAAATTGAAGTATCCAGCCGTTCAAAATTTGGAAATGGTATTGTAAAAGAAGGCGAAAGAGAATCTGTTCGTATATGGCTGGAGCTCTGCAATGAAAATGCAGGAAGAAGAGTATTGCCATTTGAAGGTATGCTACCCGGCGATGCATATTTATGGACTCGTTATCGTGATGACGACGCTTTAATGGAGAAATTCCAAACATTTACTGAAAAGCAGTTTGATAATAAACGCGGCCATTATGGTACAATCGGCGATAGAAGCGTAATCAAAAACAGCGGCATTA
>Ga0164241_10003146_pt1 | contig 17015 bp, 18 predicted proteins | sample OricomyardsoilBY_FD_108780 | JGI IMG/M metagenome (GOLD analysis project Ga0164241, IMG submission 108780) | Backyard soil microbial communities from Emeryville, California, USA - Original compost - Back yard soil (BY) | ecosystem: Environmental > Terrestrial > Soil > Unclassified | place: USA...
CCGCTTCGAAAAGGAGCGCATGACGCTGCGCGTTCCGACCAACAAGGCCGAGAGCGTCGGCATGCGCAAGCTGTCGAGCGACAAGACGCTGCGCGAGGCGCTTGAAACGCTGAAGGGCAAGCCGCGCGTCAAGCGCACCATGTGGTCGCGCCGCGCGCAGGAATATGAATCGAAGATCAATTCGGGCGACCTCGTGTCGATCGCCGAAGTGGTCCGCGACTTGTTCCGCGCCGACGATCAGCCCGAACAGAGCTATTCCGAGCGCCAGATCTTCGAAGCGGCGGCCTCGCGCCTCGCGCGCGAACTGGCCGCGATGGAGCAGGTCGATGAGCCGACCGCGCTCGAAAAGATCCTCGAGATCCTGCGCAAGTCCGCGGCGATCTGGAACAAGGACAAGGTTCCGGCTTAAGCTGCGGACTCATCCTGAAAACAACAGGGCGGCCTTTGCGGGCCGCCCTTTTGTTTTCGGGGTCGTCCCGCGGCCCGACCCTTCCTATATCGCGCGGCGAATGCCGCTTCGTTCGAGATGACCATGACGCTCTACGTGACTCCCACCTCAGCCGATGCCTATCGCCGGACCGGCGCGATCAAGCTGCACGGTCCCGAAGCGTTCGAAGGGATGCGCCGCGCCGGCCAGGTCACCGCGCGCGTGCTCGACGCACTGACCGAACTGGTGAAGCCCGGAATCAGCATGGCGGCGCTCGACGATTTCGCGCGCGAGGCGATCCTCGCGGAGGGGGCGACTCCGGCCAATATCGGTTATCGCGGCTTCGCCCATGCCAGCTGCATCTCGATCAATCAGGTCGTGTGCCACGGCATCCCCAGCGAGCGGACGATCAAGGATGGCGACATCCTCAACATCGACCTGACATCGGTCGTCGATGGCTGGCACGGCGACACCAGCCGCATGTATCTGGCCGGCGACGTGCCGCTCAAGGCGCGGCGGCTGGTCGACGTCACCTATGAATGCCTGATGCTCGGGATCGAGCAGGCGAAGCCCGGCAACCACCTGGGCGATATCGGCAATGCGATCCAGCGCCACGCCGAAAAGCACCGCTACGGCGTGGTTCGCGATTTCGTCGGCCACGGCGTCGGGCTGGTCTATCACGACGCGCCCGACGTGCTGCATTATGGGCGGCCGGGCACCGGGCCCGAACTCAGGCCCGGCATGATCTTCACGATCGAGCCGATGATCAATATCGGCCGCCCCGACATCAAGATGCTCGACGACGAATGGACCGCGGTGACGCGCGACCGCTCGCTCTCGGCGCAGTTCGAGCATTCGATCGGGATCACCGAGACGGGGTGCGAAATTTTCACGCAAAGCCCCAAAGGCCTGCATCGCCCGCCCTATCGCTGATCAACAACCGGCTTTGCTTTTTCTCCGCGAGAGTGTATTGCATCAGCAACACACAAGAAACGAGGAGGGAAAGCCCATGCGCATCCTGCTGATCACTGCCGCGATCCTGCCGCTTGCCGCGTGCCACGCGAATTGGGACAAGCATGACGGCCATCAGGCCAAGCCGAGCGGCGTCGCCGCCACGCGCAGCTATGACGTGAATGGCTTCACCGGAGTCGATCTGCGCGGTTCGGACGATGTCGATGTGGCGGTCGGCCCTGCCTTCTCGGTCAAGGCCGAGGGCGATTCGGCGCTGCTCGAGGAGCTTGAGATCACGGTGTCGAACGGCACGCTGCGTATCGGGCGCAAGGGGCATGACGGCTGGAACTGGAGCAACAGCGACCAGGGCCTGCGCATCCATGTGACCATGCCATCGATCAACAGCGCGTCGGTGGCGGGGTCGGGCGACCTGAAGGTCGATCGCACCTCCGGGAGCTTCAAGGGCGCGATCGGCGGCTCGGGCAACCTCACCGTCGCCGCGATCGGGGGCGGCGATGTCGATCTGGCGATCGGCGGATCGGGCGACCTGACCGTATCGGGCACCGCGGCGCGGCTCTCCGCCTCGGTCGCGGGATCGGGCGATATCGACGCCAAGGGGCTGACCGCGACCAGCGCCAGCGTGTCGGTGGTCGGATCGGGCAACATCACCGCCACGGTCAACGGCAATGCCGCGGTCAATATCGCCGGTTCGGGCGATGTCGATCTGGGCGGCGGCGCGAAATGCGCGATCAGCGCGGTCGGATCGGGCGAGGCGCATTGCGGGTGATCGCTTGCGCTTGAATGGAGGGAGTGCGAGTCTGCGCTGATGCGCTGGCTCGCCTTTCTCGCCTTGTTCGTCCTGACGGCCTCCGCGCCGCCACAGCAGGACAAGGTTTTTCTCGTCACCGGTTTCGAGCGCGTCCGCGTGGATGGGCCCTTCATCGTCGAGATCGTCCGCGGGCCGAGTCACGCCAGCGCCGAGGGCGATGCCAGGCTGCTCAACCGGCTCAATATCCATGTCGATGGCGCGACGCTCGTCGTGGGCGCGGGCGCCGAGGGCTGGAACCTGGGGCGCGGCGAAGCCACCGGATCGCCGAAGATCACGCTGACCGTCCCCGCGCTGCGCGGACTGCTGGTCAATGGCGGCGGCCAGGTGAAGGTTCAGGACATGCGCGGGGCGCGCGTCGACGTCGCGCTGAGCGGCGCGGGGTCGATCAGCGTGGGGACGCTCACCACCGACGATCTCAACCTGACCCTGACCGGCACCGGCACGATCGCCGCGGGGGGGACGGCGCGGCGGGCCCGGATCCGCTCGAACGGTGCGGGATCGATCGATGCGTCCTCGCTGCTCGTTGGCGACGCCACCATCGTCTCCGAGACTTCGGGCGATATGCGGCTCGGGGTGCGCTACACGGTCCGCGTCTTCGCGCTGGGGCTCGGCCGGGTGAGCATTCTCGGCACGCCGCGGTGCACGATCAGCGGCCCGGGCCCGGTCGAATGCGCCGGGCAGATCACCCGGACGCGCTAGGCGGCGAGGGGAAACCGCAACAGCCTGCCCTCGACCGCGACCAAAGCCTCCGCCTTGCGCCCCACTGCGCGCACGATCTCGGGATGATGCGCGTCGAGCCCGCCGGTCAGTGCTCCGAACGCGGGCAGGATGATCTTGCTCCCTGTCGCGACGAAGCAGCGCCGCGAGACCAGCCGGCCGCGCACGCTGACGCGCAGCTTGGGATGGAAATGGCCGGAGAGTTCGGGACGGTGCTCGCGCGGATCGGCCTCGTGGCGCAGCAGCAGCCCGTCGATTTCGGCCTCGTCGATGATCCTCCCACCAAAGGGTTCGACCACCGGATCGTGATTGCCGGTGATCCAGTGCCAGTCGAGCCGCGCGGTCAGCCCCTCCAGCAGCGCCCGCGCCGCCTCCGGCAAGCGCTCGCACCCGGCCGAATCGTGGAAGCTGTCGCCCAGGCACCATAGCTCCTTCGCTCCGGTGCGCTCGACCAGGGCGGCGAGCCCGCCCAGCGTCGCGATCGAATCATAGGGCGGCAGCATCTGTCCGCGCGCGGCGAACCAGCTTGCTTTCTCGAAATGGAGATCGGCGACGAGCAACGCGCGGCGCGCGGGCCAGTAGAGCGCACCCTCGGGGAGCGCCATCAGATCATGGCCGGCGAACGAAAGGGGAACCATCCCTTCGCTATCGGGCGGCGGGCACGCGGCGTCAACACCCGCCGGCTTTGGGCTAACAGCGCAGGATCGGAACCTTCTTGCCCTGATAGGTCAGCACGCCGTGGTTCTGGTCGGTGCGGACCACGGTGTAGCTGCGCCGCGTCGGCGGATCGACCTTTTGCTGCTCGCCGCCTTCGTCGAGCCGCGCGGTCACGGTTTCGGTGATCTTGTCCCCGTCGAGCGCCCATGTCCCGGTCTCGCCCGAATTGTCGAGCTTGCCGCCGGGTTCGTAAGTGACGATGAAATCGGTCGCGCATTCGCTTTCGAACGACCAGGTCCCGGCCAGCCAGGCGCTCATCCCGCCAGCGGGCAGCGCGGCATCATCGGGCAGATGCGCGGGCGGCGGCGCGGGGGCGTCGCTGTTCGCCACCGGCGCGGCGTCATTGGCGGGAGTCGCGGGCGGATTGCACCCGGCGAGCAGCAGCAAGGTGGCGGACGCGACGATGTGCTTCATGACTCACTCCCCAACCCTGGACCCGGCGATTCTAGCCGATCCACCGGGGTCAGGACAACGTCACGCGGCCGCCGCCTGTGCCGTTTTCGCTTCCGCCATATCGCCCAGCGACGCCAGGATCCGCACGAAACTGCGCATCCCCTTGTGGAAGCTCTTGAGTTCGTATTTCTCGTTGGGCGAATGGATATTGTCGTCGGCCAGCGCGAAGCCGACCAGCACCGTATCCATATCGAGAATAGTGCGGATCGACGTCACCACCGGGATGCCGCCGCCGCACCCGATCAGCGCGGCCTTGCCCCATTCGGCGTCGAGCGCATCGCGCGTCGCGGCGAGCGGGGGGCTGTCGCTGGGCACGGTCACCGCCGGGCTGCCGGGCCCGCGCGAAGTGAAGAGGGCTTCGCAATCGGCGGGGAGCCGGTCGCGGACATGCTTCTCGAACGCCGCCCACACCTTGTCCGGATCCTGCCGACCGACGAGGCGGAAGCTGATCTTGGCATGCGCTTCGGCGGGGATGACGGTCTTGAAGCCCTCGCCGGTATAGCCGCCCCAGATGCCGTTCACTTCGGCGGTCGGCCGCGCCCAGATCTGTTCGAGCGCGTCGGTGCCCTTTTCGCCCGCGGGTACGCGGAGGCCAACATCGCCAAGGAACTCGCCATCGTCGAAGCCCAGCGCATCCCATGACGCGCGGACATCGGGGCTCGCCGGATCAACGCCGTCATAAAAGCCGTCGAGCGTGACATGGCCGTTGGCGTCCTTCATCTCGCCCAGAATGGTGGCGAGCAGCTGGATCGGATTGGCCGCCGCCCCGCCATAGAGTCCCGAGTGAAGATCGCGCTTGGCCGCCTTGATGGTCACTTCGCCCGCCGCCATGCCGCGCAGGCCGATGGTCAGCCCCGGCGTATCGGCGTCCCACATCAACGTATCGCAGATCAAAGCGAAGTCCGCCTTCAGTTCGGCGGCATTGGCGCGGAGGAAGGGCTCGAGGCTCACCGAGCCCGATTCCTCTTCGCCTTCGAATAATATGGTGATCTTGCAAGGGAGCGCGCCGGTGGTTTCCTTCCACGCACGGCACGCCTCGATGAAGGTGCGCAGCTGCCCCTTGTCGTCCGAAGCGCCGCGCCCGACGATGATCTTCGCGCCGTCCGCCTTGGTCTCGATCACCGGATCGAACGGATCGCGCCGCCACAGGTTGAGCGGATCGACCGGCTGGACGTCGTAGTGGCCGTAAAACAGGATGTGCGGGCTGGGCCCGTCGTGATGCGCGACCACCATCGGATGCCCGGGCGTGGGTGCGACGCGCGCGTCGAATCCGATGGCGGTGAGCTCGTCGGCGAGCAATTGCGCGGCCTTGAGGCACTCGGGCGCATAGGCGGGGTCGGTGGATACCGATTGCACGCGCATCAGCGCGAACAGGCGGTCGAGCGTGTCGTCGAGGTGAGACTCGATATAGGCGAGAGGGGCGGAAGTGTCTTTTGGGGAGTCGGTCATGCGGGCGGAGGTACGCCTCGGGCCGGACGGCTTCAACCCCGCTACGCTCCTTGTCATTCCGGCGAAAGCCGGGATTCAGCGAAACCTTCTTCTCTTCGCGTCTTTGCGCCTTCGCGTGAATCACCTTCTTCTTTTTCACGCGAAGGCGCGAAGGCGCAATGAAGAAGCGGGATCTCGGCTTTCGCCGGGATGACGGGAGGGGTATCGCGGCCCGATGACCACACTCCCTCCTGCCGGCCAGGACGCCGCCGCCATCCTCGCCACCCTCGGCTGCGCCCTCCCGCAAACCGGCCGCCCTTCGCCTATCGACGGTAGCCCGATGCCCGCCGTTCCCGATTGCGCGGACACCGATGCCGTCATCACCCGGTCAGTCACGGCGTTTACCGAATGGCGCAGCGTCCCCGCCCCCGTGCGCGGCCAGCTCGTCCGCCAGTTCGGCGAGGCACTGCGGGCGAACCGCGACGCCCTTGGCCGCCTCGTCACCATCGAGACCGGCAAGCCGCTGTCCGAGGGCTTCGGCGAAGTGCAGGAAATGATCGACATCTGCGACTTCGCGGTCGGGCTTTCGCGTCAATTATACGGCCTCACCATCGCCTCCGAACGCCCCGAGCACCACATGCGCGAGCTATGGCACCCGCTGGGCCCGGTCGCGGTGATCAGCGCGTTCAACTTCCCGGTCGCGGTCTGGGCATGGAATGCGTGCCTGGCGCTGGTGTGCGGCGATTCGGTGCTGTGGAAGCCCAGCGAGAAGACCCCCGTCACCGCGCACGCGATCCAGTCACTGTTCGACAAGGCGGCCAGGGATTTCGGTGCCCCGGACGGTCTCGCCCAGCTCGCCAGCGGTGGCCGTGACATCGGCGAAGCGCTGGCCAAGGACCCCCGTATCCCGCTGGTCTCCGCCACAGGCAGTGTCCCAATGGGCCGCTCGGTCGCGCAGGCGGTCGCCGCCCGTCTCGGCCGCTCGCTGCTCGAACTCGGCGGCAATGCGGCGACCATCGTCTGCCCCTCCGCCGATCTCGATCTCGCCGTGCGCGCCATCGCGTTCAGCGCGGCGGGCACCACTGGCCAGCGCTGCACCACGATGCGCCGCCTGATCGTCCATGAGTCGGTATATGACGCCCTGATCCCGCGCCTGAAGAAAGCCTTCGCTTCTCTCCGCGTCGGCGACCCGCGCGATCCCGATACGCTGATCGGCCCGATGATCGACAGGCAGGCAGTCGCGGCGATGGCGTCGGCGCTGGGCCGCGCGCGCGCCGAAGGCAGCGTCACCGGCGGCGAAACGCTGGAGGGCAAATATGTCCGCCCCGCGCTCGCCGAACTCCCGGCGCAAAGCGATCTCGTCCGCGAGGAGACCTTCGCCCCGATCCTCTACGTCCTGCGCTACACCGAGTTCGACGAAGCCATCGCTCTCCAGCGCGACGTCCCTCAAGGCCTCAGCTCCTCGATCCTCACCAATGACCTGCGCGAGGCCGAGGCCTTCCTTTCCGCCACCGGCTCCGACTGCGGCATCGCCAACGTCAATATGGGCACCAGCGGCGCGGAGATCGGCGGCGCGTTCGGCGGCGAAAAGGAAACCGGCGGCGGCCGTGAATCAGGCTCGGACAGCTGGAAGGCCTATATGCGCCGTCAGACCCAGAACGTGAATTACGGGCGCACCCTGCCGCTCGCGCAGGGGGTGGAATTCGATCTCTAGCCTCGGTTGTAGGTCCGCTCCGAATAGAGATGGATTTCGAACACCGCCGCGCCGCGCACCGGCTTGCCCTGTGCGTCGCTCGCGGGGGTGAACAGGCGGCGCGTGAGCACCGAATCACAGGCGAGCGTGGCCGATTTGGCATCGACGCCCGTGCCGATCTGCGTGCAGCCATCGACGCCGCCATCGGCCGCCACCGTTACCTTGAACAGCGCATCGACCTGTGCGTCGGATGGCACCGGAATCTTCAGTAACGTGGCGCTGGGCACCCAATCGTCGCGCGGCACCAGCGCCACGGGCATCTTGCCGCCTGGTTCGAACTGCGCGGGATCGGCGCCCCATTCGACCAGCTGGTCGCGAACGCATCCCGCGAGCGCGCGCACCGCACCTTTTGCGTTGGGGGTTGCGAACGGGCCGAGGGTGGCCTGGCCCTGCACCGCGATGCTGCTGCTCCCCGCGAAGGCAGTGATCACATCGGGTTCGAGCCCGTTGAAGATGATCGCTTCACCCAGGCCATTGGCTAATGTCGTCCCTCTCGCCTTGCGTTCGAAATGCTGGTCGGGCGCGAAGACGAGCGTGACGGGAACCAGCTCGCGCGAACGCGGGCGGGGCAATTCCTTGCCGACAAAGGCGAGCCGATAGGCGTCGCTGCCCGGTATCGTGCGCAGCGAGAGCGTGACGGCGGGCGGACCGGCGATGGTCCGGGTGAGCGTGCATTCGCCGGGCGAGACATTGACTTCCCAAGCCTCGGTGGGCGGGGCCGGCGGCGCGGCCGCGCCAAGTAGGAGCGCGGACGTCAAAAGGATCGAAATTGCGCGCATTATAGCCCCCGCTCGCTTTCGCATGAAGCTAGCGCGGGCCGGAGAGGCTCGCAATCGGCTAACAGCGTGGCGCCCGCTCAGGGCTAGGGGACAGCGAGCGCCACGCCGCGCCGGCCTTAGCCGGCGACCATGAAGCCCGAGAGCAGGATTGCCGCGATCAGCGTTCCGAAGATCGCATAGCTCGCCAGCGACGGGCGGAAGGGAGCGGGATGGTCGCGGCGAAGCTGCGCCATCTTGTCCGCCATGCCCGGCCGCGACGAGAGTGCGCCGCGTTCGGCGATCGGGGCCTTGGCGATGAAATCGACGCAGCGCCGGGTCTCGGCCGCGTCGAGCAGCGGATAGCGCCGCATCAATGCTTCGATTCCGTCGATGGCGCTCTTGGGCTTGACGGTGGGGGTGCTGGCGACGGCCCAGCTCGGATTGCTCTCATGTTCGATGATCATGATTCAGTGCCTCTTTTCGCGCCGGCGCCCTCCCTGGGTCAGCCGCGCGCAGTCATGCCGACCCGCACGGCGCTTCAGCGGCCGGGCGGGCATGTTGCTTGTCAGGGGAAAGAAGCTCAGGCGCGCGGAGGCGCGCGTGCCCGGGCAGTGGAGGGCCAGCGCGCAGGGGCCTTTGCGCGGACCAGAGGCGGGCGGAGCGATGCCGCGCCCAGCAGGATGAGTGCGAGCGCCAGCGCGCCCGCGAGCAGCACCGGCGTATCGCCGAATTCGGGACGGGCGCGGGGGCCGCGCGCCTTGCTGAGCGCCGCGCGCGCCTCGCCCAGCCGGTTGGCAGCGGTGAGCGCGGGCTGATCGGAAGAGGCTGCGGCGAATGCCGATTGCAGCCGCGAGCCATGGACCGCGCCGCCCGGCAGCATCGCCAGCAGCAGCGCGACCGCGATGCCGAGCACTGCGCCGACGCCCGAACGGCTCCGCGCGGGAAGGCGCGGATCGCGGGCGTCGTCAAAGGCGGCGTCCTGGCTCACTCCTTCGAGATAGGGAGTCGCGACCCTTCCACAACCCCCGTCACAGCGACCGTGCGATCAGCAGCTTCATGATCTCGCTCGATCCGCCATAGATGCGTTGCACCCGCGCGTTCCGCCACATCCGCGCGATGGCATAGTCGTTGACATAGCCATAGCCGCCATGGAGCTGGAGGCAGGCATCGACCAGTTCCCATTCGGTTTCGGTCGCGAACAATTTGGCGATCGCGGCGGTGGTCAGGTCGAGCGTGCCGTCCATGTAGCGCTGGACGCAATCGCCCACATAGACCTTGGCGACGGTCGCCTTGGCCTTGCACTCGGCGAGCCTGAATTGGGTGTTCTGGAAATCGAAGATGCGCTGGCCGAATGCCTGTCGCTCCTTGACGTACTCGGTGGTGACTGAAAGCGCCTTTTCCATCGTCTGGATGCTGCCGACCGCGATGATCAGGCGCTCGCGCGGAAGCTCGGCCATCAGCTGGCGGAAACCCTGACCTTCTCGGTCACCCAGCAGATTGTCGGCGGGCACCCAGACATCGTCGAAGAACAGCTCCGACGTGTCCTGTGCATCGAGCCCGATCTTGTCGAGCGCCTTGCCGCGGCGAAAGCCCTCGGCGTCATGGGTGTCGACGATCAACAGCGACACGCCCTTGCCCCCCGCATCCGGATCGGTCTTGGCGACGACGATGATGAAATCGGCGATCTGGCCGTTCGAGATGAAGGTCTTGGCGCCGTTGATCCGGTAGCCATTGCCGTCCTTGAGCGCCGTGGTGCGGATCGCCTGAAGGTCCGATCCCGCGCCGGGCTCGCTCATCGCGATGGCGGCGACGCTCTCGCCCGAACAGAGTTTGGGCAGCCAGCGTCGCTTCTGCTCCTCGGTGCCGTGGGCGAGGACATAGGGGAGGATGATGACGTTGTGCAGAGAGAGCGCGAAGCCCTCGACGCCGTGCTTCGCGACTTGCTCGACCAACGCGACTTCATGCCGGAAATCGCCGCCGCCGCCGCCATATTCGGCGGGGATCGACGCGCCGAGCAGTCCCGCCTCGCCCGCCTGCCGCCAGAAAGCGCGCTCGACCTGCCCGTCGTCGCGCCATTTCTGGATGCGCTCGGGCGTGGCTTCGCGTTCGAAGAAACGCGCGGCGGCATCGGCGAGCAGCGCGATCTCGGGGTCCTGCATGCAGGCGGGCGGCGGAACGTCGAGCGCGGGCATTCAGGTCTCCTTGAGCTCGGCGAGCACGGCCTCGGTCGCCTCGCCGGCGATTGACGGTCGCGGCTTCGCGGCAGGGGTCGCCGAGAAGCGTGGGGCGGGCATGGGGCCAGAATCGAACGTCCCGCGCGCGGCATTGTGCGGATGCGCCGTCGCCTCGTCGAAGGTGAGGACGGGGGAAACGCACGCCTCGGGCGCGAAATGCCCGGCCCAGTCGTCGCGGGTGCGCTCGGCGAACATCGCTTCGAGCCTGGCGGTTTGCACGAGCCAGAGCGCCGGATTGCGCTGCTGGGCGAAGTCCGGATCGTCGGTCAGTCCAAGCCCGGTCAGCAACGCCGCCCAGAATTGCGGCTCGATCGCGCCGACCGCGACAAACTTGCCGTCGCTGCACGTGTAGGTGCGGTAGAAGGGCGCGCCGCCGCTCAGCATCCCCTTGCCCGGGCCATCGGGCCACATGCCGGCGGCCTTGAACCCCCAGCTCATCGCCGCGAGCAAGGCCGAGCCGTCGGTCATCGCCGCATCGACGACTTGCCCCGGCGCGCCCATCTTCACCGCGAGCAATCCGCTGACCATCCCGAACGCGAGCAGCATGCCCCCGCCGCCGAAATCGCCGACATAATTGACTGGCGCCACGGGCCGCTCGCCGGGATGCCCGATGCCTTCGAGCACGCCCGACACGGCGATATAGTTGATGTCATGCCCGGGCGCCTGGGCGAGCGGGCCATGCTGTCCCCAGCCGGTCATGCGGCCATAGACGAGCTTCGGGTTATCGCCGATCAGCACATCCGGCCCCAGCCCCAGCCGCTCCATCACGCCGGGCCGGAATCCCTCGATCAGCCCGTCCGCCGTCCCGCAAAGCTTGCGGACCAGCGCGATGCCGTCGTTGGATTTCAGGTCGACCGCAATCGACCGCCGCGCCCGGCTGAGCGAATGCGGCATGAAGGTCTCTCCGGGCCGCTCGATCCGGATCACTTCGGCGCCATGATCGGCGAGCATCATCCCCGCGAACGGCGCGGGGCCGATCCCGGCGAACTCGATAATACGCAGGCCGGTGAGCGCGCCCATCAGAGTGATTCGATAATGGTCACATTGGCGATGCCGCCGCCTTCGCACATCGTCTGGAGCCCGTATTTCAGTCCCCGCTTGTGCAGCGCATGGATCATTGTCGTCATCAGCTTGGTCCCCGAAGCCCCCAGCGGATGCCCCAGCGCGATCGCGCCGCCATTGACGTTGAGCTTCGCCGGATCGCCGCCGGTGTGCTCCAGCCATGCCAGCGGCACGGGGGCGAAGGCTTCGTTGACTTCGTACAGGTCGATATCGCCGATCTTCATCCCCGCGCGCTTCAGCGCCCGGTCGGTCGCGAACAGCGGCTCTTCCAGCATGATGACCGGATCGCCAGCGGTCACCGTCAGGTTCACGATCCGCGCCAGCGGACTCAGCCCATGATCCTTGAGCGCCTGTTCGGACACCACCAGCACCGCCGATGATCCGTCGCAGATCTGGCTGGCGTTGCCGGCGGTGATCGCGCCGCCCTCTACCAGCGTCTTGAGCGCGCCAAGGCTCTCCATGCTCGCATCGAAGCGGATGCCCTCGTCGATGGTATGCATGCCGCCCTCGACTTCCAGCGGCACGATCTCGGCATCGAAATCCCCCCGCTCGGTAGCAGCGGCGGCACGGCGATGGCTCTCAAGCGCATAGGCGTCGAGCCGGTCGCGGCTGTGGCCGTATTTCTTCGCGATCATCTCCGCGCCGGTGAACTGGCTGAACCCGCGCACGCCGAACCGGTCGAGCACCGCCTGGCTGAACGGCTTCATCCCCGCGACCGAGGTGCCCATCGGCACGCGGCTCATATGCTCGACGCCCGCCGCGATCACCACGTCTTGCGTGCCCGACATCACTGCCTGCGCGGCGAACTGGATCGCCTGTTGCGACGAGCCGCACTGCCGGTCGATGCTCACGGCGGGGACCGACTGGGGCAGCGTCGAGGCCAGCACGCAATTGCGCCCGATATGCAGCGCCTGCTCGCCCGCCTGGCCGACACAGCCCATGATGACATCGTCGATGGCTCTGGGGTCGATGCCGCTGCGCGCCGCGATGGCAGAAAGCGACGCCGCGCCCAGATCGTTCGGGTGCCAGCCCATCAGTTTGCCGTTGCGGCGGCCCCCCGCGGTGCGCACTGCCTCGACGATATAGGCCTCAGCCATCCTGCCTCTCCCGATTCACTTACATCGTTGTAAGCAGGGTGCGGGCCCGGTCAACCGCTTCGCCCCAGCTTGCCAATACTCGTACCGTTTGGCAGGGGATGGGGGCACCTGCCGGGAAAGATCATGACCGAAAAGAAGCTCCGCTCCCGCGCCTGGTTCGACAATCCGGACAATATCGACATGACCGCGCTCTATATCGAGCGCTACCTCAATTACGGGCTCAGTCAGGAGGAGCTGCAATCGGGCAAGCCGATCATCGGCATCGCCCAGACCGGCAGCGATCTTTCGCCGTGCAACCGGCACCATCTCGTGCTCGCCGAACGCGCCCGCGAGGGCATCCGTGAGGCGGGCGGAATCGCGATCGAATTCCCGGTCCATCCGATCCAGGAAACCGGCAAGCGCCCCACTGCCGGGCTCGACCGTAACCTCGCTTATCTCGGGCTTGTGGAGCTGCTTTACGGCTATCCGATCGACGGCGTCATCCTCACCATCGGTTGCGACAAGACCACGCCGGCCTGCCTGATGGCCGCGGCGACGGTGAATATTCCCGCCATCGCGCTCTCGGTCGGCCCGATGCTCAATGGCTGGCACAAGGGCGAGCGGACCGGCAGCGGCACCATCGTGTGGAAGGCGCGCCAGATGCTGGCGGCGGGCGAGATCGATCACAAGGAATTCATCCGGCTGGTGGCGTCCTCGGCGCCCTCTACCGGCTGGTGCAACACGATGGGCACCGCGACGACGATGAATTCGCTCGCCGAAGTGCTCGGCATGTCGCTCCCCGGATCGGCGGCGATCCCCGCGCCCTATCGCGACCGGCAGGAGAATGCGTACCGCACCGGGCTGCGCATCGTCGGCATGGTGCGCGAGGATCAGCGCCCGTCGGACATCATGACGCGCGATGCTTTCCTGAATGCCATCGCGGTCAATTCGGCAATCGGCGGATCGACCAACGCGCCGATCCATCTGGCGGCGATTGCGCGGCATATGGGCGTCGAACTGAAGCTGGACGATTGGCAGGAAGTGGGCCTCGACGTGCCGCTGCTCGTCAACCTCCAGCCCGCCGGCGAATATCTCGGTGAAGACTTCTACCGTGCGGGCGGAGTGCCTGTCGTGGTCGCGGAGCTGATGCGGCATGGGCTGATCCGCGAAGACGCAGTCACCGCCAATGGCCGCAGCATCGGCGACAATTGCCGGAATGCGGTGAACGAAGACGAGAAGGTGATCCGTCCGTTCAATCAGCCGCTCAAGGAGCGCGCGGGCTTCCTCGTCCTGCGCGGGACCCTGTTCGACAGCGCGATCATGAAGACCAGCGTGATCTCGGATGAATTCCGCCAGCGCTACCTCTCCAACCCCGCCGATCCCGAAGCATTCGAAGGCAAGGTGATCGTGTTCGACGGGCCGGAGGATTATCACCACCGCATCGACGATCCCGCGCTCGGCATCGACGATCGCACCATCCTGATCATGCGCGGCGCGGGGCCGGTGGGCTATCCCGGCGCGGCCGAAGTGGTGAACATGCGCGCGCCCGATTACCTCATCAAGGCGGGCGTGACCTCGCTGCCGTGCATCGGCGACGGGCGGCAATCGGGGACCAGCGGCAGCCCCTCGATCCTCAACGCCTCGCCCGAAGCGGCGGCAGGGGGCGGGCTCGCCTTGCTCCGGAGCGGCGACAGGGTGCGCATCGACCTGCGCAAGGGCGTGGCCGATATCCTGCTCCCGCCCGAGGAGATCGCGGCCCGCCGCGCGGCGCTCGCCGCCAAAGGGGGCTATCCCTATCCGGCGTCGCAGACCCCGTGGCAGGAGATCCAGCGCGCGCTGACCGGCCAGATGGAAAGCGGCGCGATCCTCGAAGGCAGCGAGCAATTCCAGCGCATCGATCAGACGCGCGGCATTCCAAGGGACAATCACTGATGGTTCTTCGCCTCGTTCAACTGCGCCTGCCCGATGGTTCGCGCGCGGTCGTCTCGCTCGGCGAAGAAGGAGCCCGCCTGATCAACGGCGCCACATCGACGTGCGCGCTGGCGGAGGCCGCGATTGCCGCCGGGCATGGTTTGGCCGAGCAGGTCGCGGCGCAGGGGCTGGGCGAGGCGGTCGACCTGGCGGCGGCGCTGGTGGAGGGCCGCGTTCTCCCGCCCATCGACCATAACGATCCCGCGCATCTGCTGCTCACCGGCACCGGACTCACTCATCTCGGCTCGGCCGAGGAGCGCGACCGGATGCACGCCAAGCTCTCGGCGGAAAACCTCACCGATTCGATGAAAATGTTCAAGCTGGGCATCGACGGCGGCAAGCCCGCGCCGGGTGAGGAAGGAGTCGCGCCCGAATGGTTCTACAAGGGCGACGGTTCGCTACTCACCCCGCCCGAGGGCGACCTGGCCTCCCCCGCCTTCGCACTCGATGGCGGCGACGAGGCGGAGATCGCCGCCCTCTACCTGATCGGACCCGACGGCACGCCGCACCGGCTCGGCTATGCGCTGGCCAATGAATTCTCCGATCATGTCCATGAGCAGCAGAATTACCTCTACCTCGCGCATTCGAAGCTCCGTCCCTCCGCGCTCGGGCCCGAACTGCGCGTCGGCGAACTGCCCGATAGCGTGCGGGGCACCAGCCGGATCGTGCGGGGTGGCGAGACGATCTGGGAGAAGCATTTCCTCTCGGGCGAGGGCAATATGTCGCACAGCCTTGCCAATCTCGAGGCGCACCACTTCAAATACGCCCTGTTCCGCCGCCCGGGCGACGTGCATGTCCATTATCTGGGCGCGGCGGCCTTTTCCTTCTCGCAGGGGATCAAGGTCCAGCCTGGCGACCGGTTCGAGATCGAGGCCGACGCCTTCCTGCTGCCTTTGCGGAATATGATGGCTGTGGCGGACGCCGAAGCGGTGGGCGTGAAACAACTCTGATCAGCGCTCCGGCCCTGGATTCGCGCTTCGGAGGGCCGAACGCGGTGCCGCGCGATGGTGGCTTCCATCGCAAGTGGAACGAGTGTGACCTATCCCCAACCCGCAGTCTCCGATATCGACGTTGGATCACGATATCGGAGACTCCAATGGACATTGCGGCATCGTTGGCTTCAGGATTTCAAATAATGGATGTGCTGAAGGGTTGGCGGTCAATCGAGCGCGCGTATGACACTGTGGAATTCAAAGCAGAAGTTAATGACCTAACTGAGAAAGTTGGGGATATGACTAAGGATTTGCAGGACGCGCAACGCGCGCTGGCCGAAAACGATAAGGTTATTCGTGATCTGATTGCAGCGGCAAAATGGCGAGGTGAGACATTATTATATAATGGTATGAGGTACCGCGCGGGGAAGTCTGGGCTTCAAGGCTTGCCATTCTGTCCCAGATGCGACGAAAACGATGGTATGCTTAGATCAACTGTCGGAAAGAGCGGAAACGCAACATACTGCCCATTTTGTAAATCCGAATATGCTGACGCTTGGCAATTCCCGTGGGACAACGAAGCTATCCCTCGCGGAGAAGTTCCTTGGGGCCGGTCTGAAGTGCACCAGCAATCCGAACGATAACAAGCAAGCTGGGATTGCGCTTCCCCCGTTCAATACCGCCCACATAGGTTAGGTCGATATCGGCTTCGAATGCCAGGTGCTCATGCGTCAAACCCGCTTGAAGGCGCAGCCTGTGGATATTCTCACCAACGATGATCCGCCAATCGGTCATCGTTTGACCGACCATGTTAGGGCTTATAGTCTCTAGGGAATATAGTCCCTATGATAGTTCAGTGAGCGCCGACCCGGTGACGCTGGCCTTGCTATGTTAGGAGATTATATGTCCTTCGTTTCGATTCTGGCGCTAGCTTTCGTGGTGTTCGTGACATTCGTGATCGGTCAGGGGACCAACGAACTTGCCCTAATTTCTGCAATAATATTTGTCCCTAGTGCTATCGCTCTCTACTTCGCACCCATGTTTGTTGCGATGTACCACAAGCATCAGCAACAAGTTCCGATAGCGGTCTTAAATGCGCTAGCTGGTTGGACCATGATCGGTTGGGTGGGGGCGCTGGTTTGGGCCTATGCTAAGCCTGCGGTCCAGAGCGGCCCTGCCAGCGAGCGGCAGGCGGTCAGTGCATCAATGCGCACCTGCCCGTATTGTGCTGAGGAAGTTCGGGTCGAGGCGATCAAATGCCGCCATTGCCAATCCGATCTAACCGCGCATCCCATCGCTTCCCCGATCTAAAATATGCTCGAACTTGCAGTCCGGTGCTATCCCAGTGCTGCCCGAACAATATGGCGAGTGCGCGCTGTTCGCGTAAGTCATTGAAAAGATTGGCGCACCCGACAGGATTCGAACCTGTGGCCTCTGCCTTCGGAGGGCAGCGCTCTATCCAGCTGAGCTACGGGTGCCTGGAGGGGCCGCCTAGCAAAGCCGGACGCGGCGCGCCAGCCCCGATCACTCGGCGAGCGTCACCGGCTGGAACTTGCCGAGCCCGCAGCTCGGCCCCTCGATCATCCCGCCCGATTGCAGCACCGTGATCGTATCGTGCGAACAGATATCGCCGGTCGAGGTCTTGTGGAGATAGCGTTCCTCGAAGCCGAGCTGCGGGCACGCCATCGGCAAGGTGTTGCGATAGAC
>Ga0164241_10003147_pt1 | contig 17013 bp, 13 predicted proteins | sample OricomyardsoilBY_FD_108780 | JGI IMG/M metagenome (GOLD analysis project Ga0164241, IMG submission 108780) | Backyard soil microbial communities from Emeryville, California, USA - Original compost - Back yard soil (BY) | ecosystem: Environmental > Terrestrial > Soil > Unclassified | place: USA...
CACGCCGCGTAAGCTGATGAGCGTGGAGCGGCTGCGGTCGCTAGGATGGACTGCAGAGATGAACCTTGAGGAAGGCATTTCACTCGCCTACCGAGATTTTCTGGCACGCCAAGGCTGAACCAGCGATGAGTGTCGCTGCGCGCTCCATTTCTGCCGTCCTCTGGGGCGTTGGCGGGGCGATTCTGCGAATGGCGCTGCAGTTTGGAACTCAAATTGCACTGGCTCGCATGCTCGGACCGGACTCTTACGGGGTGTTTGCCATCGGTGCCGTCGTCATCGGTTTCTCGGGATTTTTCTCAGATGTCGGCATTGCCTATGGCTTGATTCAAAAGCGCGAAGTCACGGATCGCGACGTGCGCTTTGTGTTCACCTGGCAGTGCATTCTCGGCCTGAGTGTGACGGTTGCGGTGGCCCTGGGCGCCGGAAAAATCGCGGCCTTCTTCGGTGAAACGAGAGCCGAGTTGGTGGTGCTAGCCCTGGCGCCCCTGTGTTTCGTGAATGCGCTGAGCGCACCGGCCATGAACCTGCTCAAGCGGGCTCTTGACTTCCGAACTCTCCAGCTATCTTTTCTGATCAGCTACCTCGTCGGCTACGTACTGGTCGGTATTCCGTTGGCACTGGCCGGGCTGCAAGTTTGGGCACTGGTGTTGGCCTGGTCTGTACAGGCCACGTTGAATGGATGGCTGCTGTACAGGGCATCCAGGCATTCGCTCACACCGCTGATCTGGTACGAGCAGGCGCGTCAGCAAGGGATGTATGGCCTGACGGTTCTGGCCACCAATCTGCTGAATTGGGTGATCGCGAGCATTGATCGCGTCATCATCGGCCGGCTGCTGCCTGCCCGATCCGTGGGTCTTTACGCCACGAGCTACAACCTCGTCTTCATGCCGACGAGCAGCCTGATGTCGGCCATTCAGCCCGTGTTCTTTTCTGCATCCGCACGCTTGGCAGAAGGAAAGACGGCCACAGAGATTGATGCCGCCTCACTGCAGCGCGGACTGCTCTCGCTCGTTGGCGCCGTGAGTCTTTTCGTATTGCCCGCTTTTTGTGTGCTGTCGGTTCTGAGCCATCCCTTCGTCCTGGCGCTGTATGGCAAAGCCTGGGTCGACGCCTCGGCGCTCCTTCGGCCATTGGCCTTGGCCATGCCCTTTTATCTGGTGTGGGGCATGACGACGCCTGTTCTCTGGGCCAGCGGCAATGCGTCACGCGAATTCCGCACTCAGTGGCCCTTGGCCATTTGCTGGGTTCTAGGTTGCTGGCAAGCCGTTGAACACTTTGGCGCGCAGGGGGCGGCCTGGGGATTGCTTGTCTTGTTCGCCACGCGTTGCATCATCATGCTGGTCACGGTCATGGGCCTGCTTCATTTGCGCGCCGCTGCACTACTGCGCTGCGTGGCGGGCGGTGTCGCGATGGCGGCGCTTCTGTCGTTGGTAGCGGCCATTGCGCAAGCCGCGCTACTCCGCGCCCCGCCGCTTGTCGGCCTGTTGGCGGTCGGGGTGCTATGCCTGGCCATGGGTATGCTGGCCCTCCGCTTGGTTCCGGCATTCATCTGCCCCGAACTGGGTTCATTACTGGCCCGCGTCATTCAACGACTGCCTCCTGCGCTGGCGTTGCGATTGGGATTTCTGCGAGGCCGTGAAGCAAGAACATGAACAACTTTGAACTCCTCATTCCATCTCTGTATTTCGGCGGTATCGCGCTGGCGCTTGCCGTTGTGCTCGTGCTTGTCCAGGCCGTGTTCCTGGAGGTCGAGCATCGCTGGGGCCGTTGGGTCGTTCCGAGCGTATTGCCGCTCATGGTTTTGGGCATTGCCGCCGCCGTGCTGCTCGGCGGGCGCAATCTCAAATATGCCGCGCTGGATCTCCGTACCATCGGTGGCCAGATTGGAGAAGGCGGCGGCATATTGAGAGTGATCACCGTGACGGTGCTTGCGCTTTGCTTCGCCAAGGTGCTAGGGCAGGGGGTACGCAATCTCAAAGCTCGAACTGCCGCCCGGAGGATGGAAGGAAACGAGCAAGATGGTCGGGCCTTTGCGCTCTTCTTTTCGCTCCTGGCTTACTTTGTCTGCACCGTCATCCTGCCCGCGGCCTTTGGCGCCAAACCAGTCTTCATCCACAACAACTTCTACTCGGTTTTCGTCTTCATTGCCTTGTACATGGCACGCAAGGAGCCGCTGGGCCCGCTGCTTGCCGGAGTCAAGTACAGCTTGGCGTTGATGATGCTGGGCAGTCTGGTGCTCGCAGTGGTGAAGCGGGACATGGCCATCCAGCCCTACTCCGTGGGCTGGGTTCCTGGACTCACCATCCGGCTGTGGGGGCTCGGCAGCAACCCGAATAGCATCGGCCCTCTGGCCCTCATGCTGGTCATGCTTGAACTTATGCGGCCCACCCGGAATAGCGTGCTCAAAATCATCGTCTGGATGCTGGCCTTGACGGTGATGGCACTGGCGCAATCCAAAACCGTTTGGCTCGCCACCGGCGTCGCAAGTCTGCTTGTTGTCGCCTATCGCTATGGTCGCACCCCGCGGGGCGGTCTCAAACTCGGGTTTGTCTTGCTGCTGATTCTGGCGGCGGCACTTGCTGCGCTGTCATTGCTCTTCATTGACTTCGACCGAATTTATTCGAAGTTGGCCCTGACGCAGGCCGGGACTGACTTCTCGACGGCCTCTGGGCGCATGCAGATCTGGCTTGCCGCGATTAACGTCTGGGAGGATTCACCAATGTTTGGCTACGGACCACTAGCCTGGGGGCCCGAGCATCGCGCTGTACTGGGCATGCCGTTCGCCTTCCATGCCCACAATCAGTTCTTCCAAGCATTGTCGGCCAGTGGAATTTTTGGTTTTCTGAGTCTGATCGTCTACTTTGTCTTGCTGGGCATTGCGTCCTTGAGGGCTGCGGAGAGCAGCCATGGAATGTCTTTGGCGTTGTTTGCGTTCGTGGCTCTGCGCTGTGTGTCCGAGGCACCCCTCGAACTCTCGGGTTTGACAAGTGCCGAACTCGTAATGCATGCATTGCTGTTCGCCGTCGTGATCAACAATCCGCTGCGAGTGGAAGCCAAAGTCCGTAGCGTCACTGAAGGGCTGTATGCCGGGCGCAGGGCATTGCCACAGGCCGCAAATCTCGGTACTTGACATGAAAGTATCGATCATTACCTGTTGCTGGAACAGCGAACCCTACATCGCTGAATGCGTCCAATCAGTGCGCATGCAGACCTACGCAGACATCGAACAGATTTTTGTTGATGGTGGGTCCACCGACGGCACGCTGGAGCGCATCAAGGCGCTCGACGGACAAGGGGGCCAAGTGCGCTGGGTGACCGATGTCAGGGGAGGAATCTCCAATGCCATGAATGTGGGCGCCGGCCTCGCTACAGGTGAGGTGATCGTTCATCTTCACGCTGACGACTATTTTGCGGCCCCAGACGTCGTGGAACGGGTGGCTGCAGTGTTCTCGGAACCCGGTGTTGAATGGACGTTCGGCCGCATTGATGACGAGGTGGAAAGCCGTCGCGTTCCTCAGACGTGGACCATGCCGCCCTACAGCTATTCGAAGTTGCTAAGCCGTAACTTCATTGCCCACCCTTCGGTATTCCAGCGAAGGAGCCTGTTTCTATCCAGCGGCGGCTTTGACACGAGTCTGAAATACGCAATGGACTATGACCTCTGGCTGCGTCTGGCGCGGCTCACGCCGCCCCGATATCTGAGTCTGGTTGTCGCGGTGTTCCGGCGTCATGCAGGCAGCACATCTACGGCGAACGTGGGTGCAGCAGTAGCCGAGGATTTCATGGTTCGGTGCCGGTACGTCGTTGGATCGCTGCCGCGCCTGTGGCATGGTTTGGTCTATCGATGGAGGCGCTGGCGGATGGGTCTGGCATGAGTGCCGAGCGGCCGCTGTTTTCTCTCATTTTGGCGACATACGGCCGCTCCGATGACATCGGTCGGCTGGTGGATTCGCTGGCAGATCAGGAGGAGCAGCGCTTCGAATTGCTGGTCGTTGATCAGAACGGCGATGAGCGGGTGGCGCCCTATGTCGAACAGGCTCGCGCTGCTGGACTGACCGTGAGCCATCTGCGCATGGCGCGACCCAATCTCTCTTCTGCGCGCAACGCCGGCCTGGCAGCCGCCCGAGGAGAGTGGGTGGCGTTTCCGGACGATGACTGCTGGTACGAGCCGGGTCTGCTGGCCGCCATCGCCCGCGGGGCGTCGAGCGACGAAGGCTTGCAGGGTCTGGTGGCAGAGTGGGTCGAGCGGGAGGAGGTCCATCCGCAAGACCAGTCCGGACATGATCTGACCCTAGCCGCGTGGCGTCGTTATCGCGGCGGCGACGCGAGTTCCATCTCGCTCTTCATTCGAACGGAACTGGTGCGGCAGGTCGGCGGATTTGACGAGCGCATGGGTGTGGGGCAGTGGTACGGTGCGGGCGAGGAGATCGACCTCATCATGTCCCTGTTGGGCCGGGGCGCGCGGTTTCGGCGTGTTCAGGAAGCCCAGGTGCATCATGCATTTTCTGCGAGCCCGGGCGATGTGCCGGTGCGCAGCGTTTGGCGGCAATCGCTGTCGCGCGCGCGCGGCACCGGCGCCATTTATGCAAAGCAAGGCCTTGCGCTTCCGACCATCCTGCGCGGCTTGGCCGCGCCGCTGGTTCGAGGGCTTCTGAGCGGTCGTATTTCGTCGTTCGTGGGTGGACTTGCAACCTCGTATGGGCGCTGGCAAGGGTGGCGGACCTGGCCTTCAAGGGCGGAACGGCCCTAAGGTCGTGACTAGGGCGATTGATGTTCGTTCACCGATTCGTGCGCATGTTGCTAGGAGATTTATCTTGAGCCGAACTATTGCATTTGCGTTCGACCGGGTAATGCACTACCACCGTCCGACTCTTCGGGCGCTTGAACAGCGCCTCGAAGCCGAAGGTGTTGCGTTCCATTTGTTTTCCAGCTTTGACGCTGCGGGTACCGTAGGTCGCGTCGCGGAGCGCAAGCCTGCAGTTGCGCGGCACGAGTTCTATTCACTACACGAGCGGAAGGTTGGCAACTTCACTCTCCGCATGCAGCGCGGTCTCGATGAGATGGTCGCGAGGGTCAAGCCATCTGTTGTTGTTTCGATGTCCCACTCCGGAACGCCGACCGAGTGGCTACTGCAATCGCGCACCCATGCGCGTGGCGCACGCATGGTGGCCTGGCAGTGTGGCTACGAGTACAACCCGGGGCGTCTCAAGGATGCCGTTTTGAAGCGGTTCATTCCGCGTTTCGACTATCACCTCTGCTATCACAGCAATGCGCGCGACTATGCGCTGCGTTACGGCGCCCGACCAGACCAGACGCTGGTGATGCACAACACCATTGATGAGCGGGCCATCCTGGCCGGCGACCGCAGCGAGGCGCGGCGCACACTGGAGGCCAGGCATCCGGCGTTGCGGGGCAAGCGCATCGTGCTCTACGTCGGCGCAGTCCTTGAGGAGAAGCGCCTGGACGATGTCTTTGCCGCTCTGGAGCGGATCGGTCGTTCTGATCTCATCTTCCTGCTGGTGGGAGATGGTCCTCACCTCGCCGCCCTGCGCGACAGGCACGGCCATCGCAGCGACTGGGTGGCGACCGGACAGGTGATCGAAGGCGTGGGACCATACTTCGACGCCGCGGATCTGTTCGTGCTGCCTGGTACGGGCGGTCTGGCGATCAATGAGGCCATGGCGCACCGCCTGCCGGTGATTTCGTCTTATGCAGATGGCAGCGCCGACGACCTGGTGCGTAATGGCGAGACGGGGTTTCGCGTCGAAACAGGCGATGTGGCGCAGATCGCTGACCGTATCCAGCGCGTCCTCGGTGATGCGGATACGGCCCAGGGAATGGGACTGAAGGGCGAGGCGCTGATTCGCGGCGAGTTGTCGTTCCAGCGTTTCATCGATCGGGTTGCCGAAGGGATTCTCGGACAGGTGCGGATGGCGAGCCTGCGCGACTGACGGAAATCGCCAAACGGCAGGCTGCCAGGCCCCGGTTCAGGGTGGTGGCTGCGGGCCTTGGTGGTCGCGAAATATTGCAGAAAGCTTCCAGCTGGTTTCGGCTGATACATTGCGCGGCTATTTCCAAAATCAAATCATGTGCGGAATCAATGGTTGGGTGGGCCGTGCGCGTCGCCCCCGCGAGGTGACTGCAGCGCTCATCGAGCGCATGAATTCGGCGATCTCGCATCGCGGGCCGGACGGAAATGGCGTTTTCGCCGACGACATGGCGGGCCTCGGACATCAGCGCCTTTCCATCATTGATCTCAGCGAGGGCGGCGCCCAGCCCATGCACAGTGATGACGGTCGCCTGGTGCTGGTCTTCAACGGCGAGATCTACAACTACCTGGAGATCGCAGCGGAGCTCAGGTCGCTCGGGCATCAGTTCCATTCCCATTCCGATACCGAAGTGCTGCTGCATGCCTACCAGCAATGGGGCGAGGCTTGCGTGCAGCGCTTCAACGGCATGTGGGCGTTTGCGATCTGGGACGAACGCCAACGGCGTCTCTTTGCTTCGCGTGACCGCCTCGGCGTCAAGCCCTTCGCCTATCGTGAGGATGCCGAGGGACTGATGTTCAGCAGCGAAGTTGCCGGGCTGCGCGCCGTTGCTTCACTGCAGGAGGCGAACCTCGGCAAGCTGCACGACTATCTTGCCTATGGCTATCGCATCAACAACGGTGAAACCTATTTCAAGGGTGTATTCGAGCTCAACCCGGGCCACAACCTGATCTGGCAGGACGGCAGAATCCGTACCGAGCGCTACTGGGCCCTGCCTGAGCCAGGCACCTTTGCGCTGCCGACGCAGGATCAGCGTGCCGAGGCCTACGCCGAACTGCTGCGCGATGCTGTGCGCCTGCGTTTTCGCAGCGACGTTCCGGTGGCGCTCTTGCAGAGTGGTGGCATCGACTCCTCAGTGATCTGCAGCATCGTCAACGACGAGATTGACGGCCGCAACCTCGGTCCGGACAGCGTCAGTGCCTACACGGTCACGCATCCAGGCCATCGCTACGACGAGAGCGGCCTGGTGCGTGAGTTGATGCGCAGTTGCCCCCATATCCGTTTGCACGAGCTGACACCCAGTGGGAGCGACCTGGCGGCACAGTTCCGCAGCTATGTGGCAGCCATGCAGGAGCCCAAGGCGAGCGCGACGTCCTACGCCCACTGGCGGCTGATGCAAGCCATCCGGGCGCACGGGGTCAAGGTCGTCATCAACGGCCAAGGCGCCGACGAAGCGCTCGCGGGCTACGGGGCTTACATCCGTGGCTACCGTTTCCTGGATCTGCTGCAGACCCGACCCCTGCAAGCCTGGGGCGAGGCCCGTGCCATGCGTGCCGAAATGGGTTTTGGCTGGGGCAGCCTGGCGGCGCAGACCGGCAAGGCCGTGCTGGGCCGACGCGCCGCGTCTAAGGTGCGTGCCCGCTTCAATGAGCGGTCCATGGCCCTGTTGGCGCCTGGCTTTCACGCTGCGCACGATGGCTATTTGCCCGATGTACCCATGGCCTGGGGTGGCGGCAATCTGGATCGCCATCTAAGGTCCCAATTGCACCATTTCGGCTTCAACCAGATCCTGCATTACGAGGACATGTCCTCGATGAGTCAGGGCATTGAAATCCGCTCGCCCTTTGTCGACTATCGCCTCATGGAGTTCGCCTTCGGTTTGCCCGACGAGGACAAGTTCTCTCGCGGCGTGACCAAGAAAATCCTGCGGCAGGGCTTCGACGCACGTGTGCCGCATTCCATCATTCGCGCCAAGACGAAGATCGGTTTCGCCACGCCGGTCGATGCTTGGTTGCAGGCGGCGCCGATGCAGGCGCTGATCCGCGATATCACCGATTCGCCTTCGTTCCGGCAGCGTTCGCTATGGCGCGCCAACGAGGTGGCGCATCGCCTTCGTTCCCCCCTGTCACTCGACGATGCGGCGGCGGCTTGGCGCTTCCTCATGGTCGCCTGCTGGCTTGAGCAAGCGGGGATCGGCAACTGCTGATCAGTTGAGCGGCTTGTACTCCGTCTCGAAGGTGGCGCTTGTGCCCTCGACTTCGTAGTAGATCGCGTTCCGGGTGGCGGGCAGCGGGCTGTCGGGCACGCGGCCCAGATAGATGCGCTGATTGGCGGGGCCTCTCACCGTCATCGTGTACGCCTTGCCCGCACAGTCCAGCCGAGCCTGCCATTTGCCCGCACTGGTCGCCATGCGGACCTGGTTCCAGTAGTTGCGCATGGCCTTCACATTAGGAAGCGCGACGGTCGTGGCCACGGCAGTGGCACCGTCCAGCAGCCGAATTTCGCAAGCCGTGTTGAACACCACACCCAGCCTGCGCTTGGAGCGACTGGGCACACTGATCTCGGAGCGCTCCACAAAGCCCCCGCTTGTCACACGGTAGCTTCGGGTCGCCGCCGCATCGAGTTGGTAACGGGGCTGTTGGACCGTGAGGCTGCCCTCGGCCGCATCAAAGGACTTGAGATCGCCCGGCGCCCAGAGCGTCTGCCCATCACCGTCGACGAGGGGCACGTTGTTGGCGGCGCCTCGTTGGAAATAGTCGAGGTGATAGGGCGAGGCGTAGTCCACCGTTCCGGGATCGCGGGCCAGTGTGGTGAGGCCGTCGTGAAGTTCGAAGGTCAGGAGTTCGTTCTGGAAATGGTTGGCAGTGGTTTGCCCATAGTGGACAAAGGCCTGCCAGTCGCCGGCGCGCAGCACTGCCTGGCGCATGGCAGTGAAGTTGCGCGTGACCGCAGTCGGGAGAACGGGGGGCTTGGCCGGGATGGATTCCGGCGGGTCGAGCAGGGATTCCCAGGTCTGCCACTCGCGAGCCTTTGCGAGGCCCCAGTAGGTCGGCAGGGTGCGGAACAGTTGCCAATGCGTGAATATCGGAATGACATCCTGGTTGCTGCGGCTGTCATTCGGGTTGGGCAGCGTGTTGTCGTCGAAGCGGTAGTCCAGGGTCACCAGTAACATGCGTGAAGCCTGCTCACGCAGTTCGAGGAACCGATCCATGTGGCCTTCGATGCCCGCCTGCGTCAGGATCTGGCTGATGACGTCGAGCACATAGGCGTTGTAGGCGAAGGTGCCCTCGTTCCAGAAGTTGTCGATGGTGAGGCACTTGGCCAGGATGGCACGGATGCCTTCCTGGCCTTTTTGCGTGCTGTTGATGGCGAAGTCGAGCAGGTCTTCGTCGCCGAAACGCATCGCGATCGCGGCGATCGCGCCCATGTGCCAGAGCTGGATGTTGCTCAATGGTGTGATGGTCCCGCGCAGGTTGTTGGCCATCGGCGCAAACAATTGCTGATACCAGGCTTGGTAACGCGCTGGATCGACGTAGGGCTGCAGGAGTCTGGCGGTGTCCAGCAACTGAAAGCTGGCAACCGCCTCGTCCAGACCGTTCAGGTACATGCGCGCGCCGCCATCACGGGTGCGAAGAGGCCAGCGGCTGTAGTTGTTTGCGTAGAAGTCGAGTTGCTGCGCTGCCCAGTCGGCATAGCGTTGCTGTGCGCTGAGCCGATAGATGCGCGCCGCCGCCTGCATTTGCGCGATGTTGTAGTTGCGACCCAGGGCCACCCAGGCGCGCTTGACCGAGTGGAGGTCATCCGTGCCGGGAGCGTCTTCCGCCGGCTCGGGGCTTGCGGGCGACCAAGCCATTGGCACGCCCGTGCTCGTGTTGATGTAGGCCTGGGGCCAGCCGCCGACTTTGTCTGCCTGCTCAAAGTTCCTGGCCATCCAGGCGTCCACTCTGACCATCTCATTGTTGCGGACCCAGTTGGCCAGCGAGGGCGTGCTGCGGAAGCGGTTGATCGCCCGCGGCCAGTCCTCCTTCGCGGCGCGGCCGCCAAAGGCGATGCCCAGGGCTGGATCAAGCATGGCCCTTGCGCTTGAGGACGTGGTGCTGACGCCGTCACCGCTGGTGAGCGGCAGCACCTGGGCTCGCTCGCTCGCACTCCATAGCGCCGAAGGCAGGTCGGAGCGGGCGGCGGCGCTCGCGCTTGATTTCCCCTGGATTCCCACGCTGCTGCGCTCGGCCTGTGCGTTGGCCCCCGGCGCCGTGGGGTTCGACGAATCCAGGCTGCTTCCTCCACCACAGGCAGAGAGTAACAGCATGGGAATGAGGATGTTAAGCACGCAGCCTGAGCGGAGAAGGGAGAAATACTGCATTTGAACCACCGTGAAGCCGAATTGGCATAACGATCATTCTCAGCAGCATGTCGAAAATCTCGATGAGCAATCCTTGACGCTTGAATTCTGCGTTAGGTAAGCGGCGGTAACCAGAAGAATCAAGCCGCTGCAAGTTTCCCGGCCAGGATGGCGACGATGCGCTCGGCAGAGTGGCCGTCCCACAGGGCTGGGCGGCGGCCCCGCTTGCCGCCGGTCTTCAGCGTTTCCAGCGCATGTTCGATGATGATGGCCGGGTTCGTGCCCGCCAGCACATTGCTGCCTTCGTCCACGGTGACGGGGCGCTCGGTGTTCTCGCGCATCGTGATGCAGGGCACGCCCAGGGCCGTGGTCTCTTCCTGCAGGCCGCCACTGTCCGTCAGGATGACGCTGGCGTCCTTCCACAGGTGCAGGAAGGACATGTAGGCCTGGGGACCCATCAACGTGACGTTGGCGCCGAGATCGATGCCGAACTTCTCGATATTGGCGCGGGTGCGCGGGTGAACCGGAAACACCAGTGGCAACTCCTGTGACACCCGGCGCAGCACCTGGGCCACGCCTTCGAGCGCTTCGGCACTGTCCACATTGGACGGGCGGTGCAGGGTGACGACGCCGTAGCGCCCCCCATCGGCCAGGGCCTGGCGCTTGAAGACGTCCGTCTCCAGCCCCGAGGTGTCCATGGCCTTGAGTTTCTCGGCCTGGAACAGCACGTTGTCCACCATCACGTGGCCCACGTCGTAGACCACGGCCGGGTCCTTGCCTTCGCGCAGCAGGTGTTCGCGGCCGCTGGGCTCGGTAACGAAGAACCAGTCGGTGATGGCGTCGGTCACCAGGCGGTTGATTTCCTCGGGCATGCGCATGTCGCCGCTGCGCAAGCCGGCTTCCACGTGGGCCACGGGGATCCAGGCCTTCTTGGCGACGATGGAGCAGGCGAGCGTGGAGTTCACATCGCCCACCACCAGGCAGGCCGCGGGCTTGTCTGTGGCGCAGAGCTGTTCGTAGGCCTGCATGATCTTGCCGGTCTGTTCGGCATGGCTGCCGCCGCCACAGCCCAGGCGCACATCGGGCGCGGGGATGCCGAGTTCTTCGAAGAACACGTCGTTCATGTCGCGGTCGTAGTGCTGGCCGGTATGGACGATCTTCCAGTCCAGGCGGCCATCGGCCTGCAGCGCGCGCACGATGGGCGCGATCTTCATGAAGTTGGGGCGGGCGCCGGCGATGAGGTGGATGCAGGGTTTGCTGGACATGACTTCGCGCTTTGGAGAAGGTTGGCTGCCGAATCAGGCGGCTGCGGTCAACTCGTCGATCAACTGCTTGGTCTGACGGATGTTGGCGCGGCTCGACGCGCCGAACACAATGGACTCGATCTGCGGCTGTCGGCACACGTATTCGACCGCTTCGCGCGGCGACAAGGCGCCGGACGCGAGGACCGACATCGCGACCGGACGGAAGCGCCGCGTGGCAATGGCCTGCTCATAGCTTTGAACGCCACCGCACATGCGGAAGCCGATCTTGTTGATGTTGGCGCAGACGACGGGATTTTCGATGCCCTGCGCCTCAAGCACGTCCAGCAGCAGGGGCAGGTTCATCGTGATGTAGCCGGGCTCTGCTTGGTACTTCTCCCGCACATGGTCGTGGAAGATCCGGAAGGTTTCCTTGAATCCCAAACCCAGCAAAAGGTCGACGATCACGTTCTGCATGAAGATCACGGGCGTCCGCAGGCCTGCAAACATTTTCATTTCGGCATCGACCAGCAGTTGCATGATGGCGGCGACGTCCTTGCGCGCCAAGGCCGCGCCACCCTTGAGCATGGCGCTGACGGCGCCATCCTCGGGCAGGAAGCGCCGCAGGGCCTCGACCATGCCATGTTCCGTCACCGCGTTTGCATACTTGTGCGCGTAGGGCATGCAGGGATAGAACTGGTAGTCTGCATAGCGCTCTGGGTTCTGGCGCATGTGATCGCAGATCTGGGCCACCCGATCATGCGTGGTACACATGAAGGTGCGGATACCTTCCGCATGGGCAGCGTCCAGCGTTTCGATGACGGCGCTCAGGTCCTGGAACCGCATCTGCTGCGCGCGCGCCTTGTCCTCCGACATGTGATTGACGCCAAAAAATTGGTTGTCTCCGAAGAGGACTCGATCCATCTGCATGACTGTCATCCGAAAATCTTGAGCCACTTGCTCTTGCCGCCAGACGTGGCGCCTGCGCCCGCCGCGGGCGCCACGGACGATGCCTGCGGCTGGGAAAGAATCATCGAGACGACGCGGTCCGTCAGGATGGCCGAATGGAAGTTGTTGAGACCGTCCTTGCGGCCCTGCTTGATGCTCTGCACGAAATAGTCGATCTGCGCCGAATACTCTTCACCACGCAGGTAGAACCAGACCTCTTCGGTGAGTTCCGTCGTGTAGCGGATGGACCAGCCCGCCGGTGCCTGCGGCAGCGCGACGGAGGACTCGCGCAGAAAGAGCTGGCACTCCTGGCGATCCACGTTGAGGCGGCCGTTGGTCCCCCAGACCGAGAGCTTCGTGGACATCTTGCGAAAGCTTTCGTCGCTCCAGTTGACGCTGAGCTGGCCGCTCGCACCGTTGGCATAGTGGAGGGAGCAATAGATCTCGTCGTCCACATCGCGCGAGAACACACCTTGCCGCACCACGCCGCTGACGGCATCGGGCGCGGCGAAAACATAGTTGACGAGGTCGATTGCGTGGCAGGCGTAGTCGTAGAGCGCACCGCCGCCCTCGTTCTTGCTTGAACGCCAGGTCGAGCCTTTCTGGCGCAACACCACGGGCCCATAGGCTTCTGCCCGCACATGGTGGACCCTGCCCAGCGCACCCGACGCAACGATGCGGGCCGCTTCCTGCATGGCCGCCACGAAACGGTAGTGGTAGCCGACCTGCGTCACGGCGCCTTTCGCCCCTGCCAGCGCGCAGAGGCGTTCGCCATCGGCCGTATCGAGCACGAAGGGCTTCTCACAAAAGACATGCAGGCCGCGCTCAAGTGCCGCCGCGACCATCGAGGCGTGGAGCTTGGAAGGCGTGGCAACAAGCAGGGCATCGAGACGCTCGGTGCTGAGCATGCGCTCAAAGTCGCTGTAGCACTTCAGGCCGGTGTGCTTGGAGAGGATGTCGGTGAGGTAGCCAGAAGCATCGCAAGCGGCGACAAGTTCGACTTCCGGGTGGGCGCGGGCAATGGCAAGGTGGGAGAGTCCCATCTTGCCCAGGCCCACGATGCCTAGTCGGATCACGTTGGCTCCTTGAGTGTTTGGGGCGACGACGATTTGGGTTCGCGCAGGCTGATCTGGGGGCGCAGAAAGCGCAGGCCGGCCACACCGCGCAGCGCAACTTGCGCCACGAACACGAATGACCACCAGTATCGCTTTGCTCGAAGCTTCGGCTGGAGGATGAGGCGGAACAGCCACTCAAGGCCGAGTGCGCGCAGGGGCGCAGGGGCCCAGGGAATGGCGCCCGAGTGATAGTCGAAAGCGCCGCCCACGCCAACCATCCAGGGAGCGTCGATGCGTCCCAAGTGTTCCGCAATCCAGCGCTCCTGCTTGAGCAGGCCCAGGCCCACCCAGACGAAATCCGGCTTGGCGGCATTGATGCTTGCCACCAATTCCGCATCCTCCTCGGCCGTCATCGGCCGGAACGGCGGGCAAAACGTGCCCACGACCTGCAGCCCCGGATAAGCCTGCCGCAGTTTGTCGGCCATCAGGTCGGCAACGCCCTCCTTGCCACCGAAATAGAAATGCCGCCAGCCCTTGGCACGACCCCGGTCGGTGCAGTTCAGTTGCAGGATCGGTCCGTTGTAGCGCTTGACCTTCAGACCCCAGAACCAGCCGGCCGCAATGACGCCCACGCCATCGCACAAGGAATGATCCGCGCCTTGTACATAGTCCATGTGTGCGGCGTTCCGCTGAGCGTGGTACATCGACTCGGTGTTGGTGATCGAAATGGATCCCCCGGGTTTGCGCTGGTCGATACGGGCCTCGATGTCCGCGAGCACTTCCTCTTGCGTATTGAGTGAGACCGGGATGCCGTCCAGACGGCCTTCACGAAGCTTCATGGTGGAGTCGAAGATTGCTGCGAAATACAAGGAATGCGGAGTGTAGGTGACGGGCATTGGCGGCGCCCTCGTCCGCATCCTGCGTTCGAAGGGGAGGTGATCCGGAAGGCGCCGAGTCCCACGAATGAAGGTGTTCTTGAGTGAGAATGGGCCCCCGGCGACCAGCCAGTCTGACATCTAGGTGAGGAAAGACGTGAAGATTCTTGTGACCGGCGCAGCCGGCTTCATCGGCATGCATGTGAGCCAGATCCTGCTTGGACGTGGCGACGAGGTGGTCGGGCTGGACAACCTCAACGACTACTACGACCCGAAGCTCAAACATGACCGTCTGGCTCGACTGACAGGCAAGCCCGGCTTCTCCTTCGTGCAGATGGACGTGGCCGACCGTGATGGCATTGCCAGGCTCTTTGCGGATCAGCGCTTCGACCGCGTCGTGCATCTGGCCGCCCAGGCCGGCGTGCGCTACTCGATCGAGAACCCGCATGCCTACATCGACAGCAATATCGTGGGCTTCACGAACATCCTTGAAGGGTGCCGGCACAACAAGGTTCAGCACCTGACCTATGCCTCCAGTTCCAGCGTCTACGGCGGCAACACGCAGATGCCGTTCTCGGAACACCAGGGCGTTGACCATCCCGTGAGTCTCTACGCGGCCACCAAGAAGGCCAACGAGCTGATGGCGCACACCTACAGCCACCTGTTCGGCCTGCCAACCACGGGCCTGCGCTTCTTCACGGTCTACGGGCCCTGGGGCCGGCCGGACATGGCCCTGTTCCTGTTCACCAAGGCCATCATCGAGGGCCGCCCCATCGACGTGTTCAACCACGGCAAGATGGTTCGTGACTTCACCTTCATCGAAGACATCGCCGAAGGCGTGGTCCGCACGCTGGACCGCATCGCCGCGCCCGATCCCGCTTACGACTCGAACATCGCCGACCCAGCGCGCTCCAACGTGCCGTACCGCATTTTCAACATCGGCAACCAGAACCCGACGACGCTGATGAGCTTCATCGCGGCCATCGAGTCGGCTGTGGGCCGCGAGGCGCAGAAGAATTTCATGCCGCTGCAGGACGGCGATGTGCCAGCCACGCACGCCGACGTTGAGGAATTGGCCGAATGGACGGGTTTCCGGCCCGCCACGCCGGTCCCGCAGGGCATCCAGCGCTTCGTGGCCTGGTACCGGGACTACTACAAGGTGTAAAACAGTGCGCCATCGGGATCCTGACATCTGCCTGTTACATGCGGCGTGGATGATGCTCGCGGTCTAAGCGAGCACAAGGGATTCAGTCATGAAGGTCACCACCATCGGCACCGGCTATGTGGGCCTGGTCACCGGCGCCTGCCTGGCCGAGATGGGCAACCACGTCGTCTGTGCAGACGTGAATGCCGAGAAGATCCGCGTCCTGAACGAGGGCGGCATTCCCATCCACGAGCCGGGCCTGGAGGCCATCGTGCAACGCAACGTGGCCGCCGGCCGCCTGCAGTTCACGACCGACATCGACATGGCGGTCCAGCATGGCACGCTGCTGTTCGTTGGCGTGGGCACGCCGCCCGACGAGGATGGCTCGGCCGACTTGCAATACGTGCTGTCCGCCGCCCGATCAATCGGCCGGCGCATGACCGACTACAAGGTGGTCGTCGACAAGAGCACGGTGCCGGTGGGAACGGCCGACAAGGTGCGTGCGGCGGTGGCCGATGAGTTGGCCAAGCGTGGCGTGGAGGTTGCCTTTGCGGTGGTGTCCAACCCCGAGTTCCTGAAGGAAGGGGCGGCAGTCGAGGATTTCATGCGGCCGGACCGCATCATCGTCGGTTCCGATGACGAGCAGGCCACGCTCCTGATGCGCGCGCTCTATGCACCCTTCAACCGCAACAGCGACCGTGTGATGCTGATGGACACACGCTCGGCCGAGTTCACCAAGTACGCGGCCAACGCCATGCTGGCCACGCGCATCAGCTTCATGAACGAGATGGCCCTGTTGGCGGAGAAGCTCGGCGCCGACATCGAACTGGTGCGCCGTGGCATCGGCTCAGATCCGCGCATTGGTTACAGCTTTCTTTATGCGGGCGCTGGTTACGGCGGGTCCTGCTTTCCCAAGGACGTCAAGGCGCTGGTACGGGCAGCGAAGGACGAAGGCATCAGCTTGCGCGTGCTCGACGCGGTGGAGCAGGCCAACGAGCGCCAGAAGCTGGTGCTGGTGGACAAGGTCAAGGCCCGCTTCGGCGCCGATCTCAAGGGTCGCCATTTCGCGGTCTGGGGCCTGGCCTTCAAGCCCAATACCGACGACATGCGCGAGGCGCCGGCCATCGTCATCATCGAAGCGCTGCAGGCCGCCGGCGCCACGGTCAGTGCCTACGATCCGGTGGCGATGGCCGAGGCGCGCCGCGTCTTCGGTGAGCGCCCGGGGCTGAGCTTTGCAGATCGCCAGGAAGACGCCCTCGAAGGTGCCGATGCCCTGGTGCTCGTGACCGAGTGGAAGGAATTCAAGAGCCCCGACTTTGACGCCATAAAATCCCGCCTCAAGCAGCCGGTGGTCTTCGATGGGCGCAACCTGTATGAGCCGCCGCTGATGGAAGCGCTCGGGATCGAGCATCACGGTATTGGCCGCAGCAGAGGCTGAGTCCGTTCTCTGGAGTGAACAAAGCAATGGTCGAGATCAATGGCATCCAGGTGGACAACGCCTTGCCTTTCGTGCTGTTTGGCGGCATCAACGTGCTGGAGTCCGAGCAGTTCGCGGTGGATGTGTGCGGCGAATATGTGCGTGTGACACGGGAGTTAGGCATTCCCTATGTGTTCAAGGCTTCGTTCGACAAGGCCAACCG
>Ga0164241_10003148_pt1 | contig 17010 bp, 19 predicted proteins | sample OricomyardsoilBY_FD_108780 | JGI IMG/M metagenome (GOLD analysis project Ga0164241, IMG submission 108780) | Backyard soil microbial communities from Emeryville, California, USA - Original compost - Back yard soil (BY) | ecosystem: Environmental > Terrestrial > Soil > Unclassified | place: USA...
AGGACATCGCCAACCGCGCGCGCGCGAAGCAGCTGAAGGTCGAGGAAGTGCAGGGCGGCACCTTCACGATCACCAACCCCGGCGTGTTCGGCGGGCTGTGGGGATTGCCGATCATCAACCAGCCTCAGGTCGCGATCCTCGCCGTCGGCAGCGTCGACAAGCGTGCGGTCGTCGTGGATGACGAGGTCGTCGCCAGGCCGATGTGCTACTTCACGCTCGGCCACGATCACCGGCTGATCGACGGCGCGGAAGGCGGCCGGTTCCTGCAGGCGCTCAAGGCGCGTATTCAGAATTTCGACGAAGCGCAACTATGAGCCAGGGGACAGGGGGCAGGGGACAGCGGACATCAAGAGTCCCCCTCGCTGTCCGGCGGCTTGGGGCGATCAGCTACTCCGACGCACTCGAGCTGCAGAAGCGGCTGGTCGAAGAGCGGCGCGCCGGGACCATCGGCGACACGCTCCTGCTGCTCGAGCACCCGCCCGTCGTGACGCTCGGCGCGCGCAACCGGAACAAGTCCTCGAACATCGTTGCCTCGGCGGACGAACTGGCGCAGGCCGGCGTTGCTGTATCAGAAACCGGCCGCGGCGGCGACGTCACGTACCATGGTCCAGGCCAGCTCGTCGGCTATCCGATTCTCGACCTCAACCCGGATCGGCGCGACGTGCACCGGTACGTCCGTGATCTCGAAGAGGTGCTGATCGATGCGATCGCGGCATTCGGCATCGAGGGCCGCCGTGTCGAAGGGCTGACGGGCGTGTGGGTGGGCCAGCCGGGACGCGAGGAGAAGATCGCCGCCATCGGCGTGCGCATCAGCCGATGGATCACGTCGCACGGCTTCGCGCTGAACGTCTCGACGAATCTCGATCACTTCAGGCTGATCGTGCCGTGCGGCATCGCGGACCGCGGCGTCACGTCCGTCGCCCGCGTGCTCGGGACTTCGGTGTCGATGCTCGACGTGGAGGCGGCGGTCGTCACGTCGTTCGCACGGGTGTTCGACAGGGTTGCGGAGTAGCATGGGGTTATCGAGGTACGCCCATGCGTTTTGCGACCGCGCTGTGTCTGGGAGTTCTCGTCGCACTCGCGCCCGCGACTGCGCAGAACCAGCTGCCGACGTTCACGTCGAGCTCCGACAACGTCTCCGTCTTCACGACGATCACTGACAAGTCCGGGCGGCTCGTCACGGACCTTACCCGCGAGGATTTTCAGATCTTCGATGAGGGCAAGGTTCAACCGCTGAAGATTTTCGACAAGACGCCGCAGCCGGTGCGGCTCATCGTCCTCATCGACGTCAGCGGCAGCATGTGGGGCAATCTGCCGCTCGTGCGCGAGGCCGCGCGCGAGCTGATCGCGCGGCTGCTGCCCGGGGACCTGGCGCGGATCGGCACGTTCGGCAACGAGATCCATCTCAGCCCGAACTTCACGAGGGACGAGGGCGCATTGCTGGCCGAACTGCCGCGCGACATCGGCCCGAGCGCGCGCACGCCGCTCTGGCAGGCCACCGACATGGCGATGAACGAGTTCGGCAGCGAGCCCGGCCGGCGCGTCATTCTCATCCTGAGCGACGGCAAGGATTCCGGGCCAATCATGGGCCGCCGCTACCTGACGTCGATCGAGATCGGCGATCGGGCGGAGCGCGACGACGTCATGATTTACGGGATCGGCATGCAGAGCCGGAGCGCCGGGGGAATGATGCCCGGACCGGGCGCCAACCTCGGCGCCATGATCGCGGACAGTTTTCCTGACCCGTCTCTGGGCAGGGTCGCGCTGGACTCCGGCGGCGGCTACTTCGAACTGCGCGCGCGCGACGACTTCGGCGCCACGTTCGCACGCGTCGCCGACGAGCTGCACCAGCAGTACCTGCTCGGCTTCGCGCCCCCGAAGCTCGACGGCAAGACCCACAAGCTCGAAGTCAAAGTCGGCCGCAAGGACGTGAAGGTGCGCGCGCGGAAAACGTATCGCGCACCGAAGGCATCGTAGGCCCGGGGCGATCAGCCGCCTATCGCATTCACGAGTTCCGTGCGTTCCTGGGGACTGAGCGACGGCAGCGCGTGTCCGAGCACGCGCAGGCGGCCGAGATCGAGCGGCAGCAGGACGGCCGCGCCGCGCGCTCCAAGTTGGCCATCGAGAATGGTAAGCGCGGAAATCGCGCGCCGGCGGCCGTGAACCAGACCTTCGACGATGTCCGCCGTCGCGGACCCGATGGCGTACGGTCCCGACGGCCACAGCCTCTTCATCGAGGCCGAGATCGCGAGCAGCCGATGCGCCGCAACGCGCTCGGTCACGAGCGACCCGCCCGAGGCGGCCGCGGACCAGCCGATGACGAACGACGGCGGTCTGCCGACAACGGTCAGATCGACCGACGCGACGTTCATCTCCATGCCCGCCAACGCGCGTACGGCGCTGACGAGCGCCGTGGGTGCGCTGCCGACGAGACGGTGCGCCGCGATGCGCAGCTCGCGGTACGCGATCTCCATCAGCGCCGCCTGTTCGGGTCCGGCAAACACAATCGGCGCCTGCGAACCGGCCCGGACGATCTGTTCCAGGACAGCGCGCCCGCGGTCGCCGTTCCATTCACCGCCGTCGATCGCATCGGCCAGGACGATGACGGAGGCGCCTGCGGCCGACAGTACGTCGGACTCCGCCGACACGAGGGTGTTGAAATTGAGGACCGGGCCCGCCTGCCGGATGTCGAGAGCTTTACCGGCCGCGACAGCGGCGGCCGCATCCACGAGCCGCACTTCCCGCACGCGCGCGCGTTCGGCGAGCCGCGCGGCAGCCGCGGCGCCGATGGGGCCCGCACCGAGGATGGCGACTGTAGACACGGGTGCCTATTGTATTGACGATTTGGCGATCTGAAATTGATGATCCATTGGGGATTGATGGATCGGAAGATCGAGCATCGAGACCGGATCGGCGTTTGACGACCAAAGATGGAATCGGGACTGATGATTGAGACCGATCGGTGATGGAGCAACGGACGATGAGACGAGCACTGGTCACTGGCGGGAGCAGGGGGATCGGCCACGCGATCGCGAAGGCGATCCTGCATGATGGCGGTCGCGTGGCGATCACGGGACTGGATGCCACCCGGGTGAACCGCGCCGTCGAAACGCTCGGGCGCGATTGCGGCGATCCGGACCGCGTCTTCGGCGCGGCCGTTGACGTGCGCGACCGCGACGCCGTCCAGGAGACGATCGCAGCCGTTGCCGCACGGTTCGGCGGACTGGATACGCTCGTCAACAACGCCGGCGTCGGGAGGTTTCGCGACGTGGCGTCGATGACCGACGTCGAGTGGCACGACGTCATCGCGACGAACCTGACCGGCGTCTTCTACTGCACGCGCGCGGCGATTCCCGAACTGCGCAAGGCTCGCGGCGCCTGGATCATCAACATCGCCAGCCTCGCCGGGCGCAACTCCTTCAGCGGCGGAGCCGCATACTGCGCGTCCAAAGCCGGGCTCGTCGCCTTCTCCGAGGCACTCATGCAGGAGGTTCGCTTCGACGACATCCGCGTCAGCGTCGTCATGCCGGGATCAGTCGCGACCGACTTTTCAGGACCTCATGCAAAGACCGACGAGTCGTGGAAACTCACCCCGGACGACGTCGCCGAGGTGGTTGCCGATCTCCTGCGCCATCCCGCACGCAGCCTGCCCAGTAAAGTGGAGATACGGCCGTCGAAGCCGTCGAAGACGTAGACTCGATGCTCATCCTCAGCGAAGCGGTTCCGCCATTTTTCAAGAATGGCTATGTTCTCGGGTGCAACGAGACGCATGAAGCTGTCTTGATCGATCCCGGCGACGAGGTCGACACGCTGATCGCGGAAGCTCATGCCGCCCGCCTCAACGTGACGGCCATCCTGCTGACGCACGCGCACATCGATCACATCACGGGAGTGGGACGGGCGAAGAGCGCCTTCGATGTCCCGATCTGGCTCCACAACGATGACTTGTTCTTTTACGAAGGCATCGTCGAGCAGGGACGGATGTTCGGCCTCAGCGCGGAGCGGCAGCCGCCGGTGACGAATTTCTACGCGCCGGGTTCCCGTCTCGGATTCGGCAACTACGTCGTCGATGTGCTGCATACGCCCGGCCATGCCCCGGGGGGTGTGTGCCTGGCGGTTGGCCGCGGGGATGCCCCGGACCGCGCCCTCTTCGTTGGCGACACGCTGTTTGCCGGATCGATTGGACGGACGGATCTGCCAGGCGGTGACTACGACACGCTCATCTCGTCGATCCGGAATGTGCTGTTCACGTTTCCCGGCGAATCGATCGTGTACCCCGGCCACGGACCGCAGACAACGGTCGAGACCGAACGGCGCACGAATCCATTTTTGACGTAAGCAGCGGCGGCCGAGCTCAGCTCGGCCGTACTGTTTGCTCGGCGTTCAGCACTTCGAACTCGACGCGGCCGACCCTGAGGCGATCGCCGTCGCGCAGCACCATGCGGTCGACCTTGCGGCCATTGACGATGGTGCCGTTCGTGCTGCCGAGGTCCTCGACGACCAGCTGGTCGGACGGATCTGCGGTGAGCCGGCAGTGGATGCGTGAAATGAGCGCGGCGTCGACGATGAAATCCGCGCGCGCGGTTCGGCCGATGGTCTTGGCAGTTCCCGGCGCGAGACGCAGCGTAATCGCCGGCTCCTCACTGCTGTAAAGCACCCAGCCCGCCACTCAGCCCACCACCTGCGTGTCGCGAAGCCGCGGATGCACCACGGCGCCGTCTTTCGTCACCACGATGTCCTTTGTGATCTCGTCGGCCATGTTGAGCAGGAGCTTCGGCGCGCCGGTGGCCCTGCCGTCCGGGCCTTTTTCGCGCTGCACCAGATGCTGAACCAGGGTGACGATGTTTCGCGCGTACATCTGGCTCGAGTGATAGGGGACCGTCGACGCAAGATTCGTCGGCCCGAAAATCGAGACGCCGTGCCGCACGACGATCTCATCGGCGCGCGTCGCCTCGCAGTTGCCGCCGCTCGCCGCGGCCAGATCGACGATCACCGAGCCGGGCGGCATCGCGGCGACCATGTCGTCCGTGACGAGCACAGGAGCCTTCTTGCCGGGAATGGCGGCCGTCGTGATCACGACATCCGACCCTGCCACGGTCTTGGCCATCAACTCGCGCTGCCGGCGGTAGAACGTTTCGTCCTGCGCTTTCGCGTAGCCGCCGGCGTCCTGCGCGTCGCCGGCCTCGATCGGCATCTCGACGAACCGCGCACCAAGGCTCTGGATCTGTTCCTTGACCGCCGGCCGCACGTCGTACGCCTCGACGCGCGCGCCCAGTCGTTTCGCTGTCGCAATGGCCTGCAGTCCGGCCACGCCCGCACCCATGATGAACACGCGCGCGGCGGCGACGGTACCGGCGGCCGTGTTCAGCATCGGAAACATCCGCGGCAGCGCCTCGGCCGCAATGAGGACAGCCTTGTACCCGACGACGGTGGCCATCGACGACAGGGCATCCATGCTCTGCGCGCGCGTGATCCTCGGCACGAGCTCCATGGCCACGAGCGTCGCGCCGCGTCCCGCAATTGCCTGAGCGGCCGCCGGCGTGGTCAGTGGTTCCGCGAACCCGATGATGACGCTGTCGCGCTGGATGAGCGGCAGGTCTTCCGCGGCCCCTGGTGGATTCCCGCCGGCCGTGCGCACCTGAGCCACGATGTCAGCCGCGAAGGCCTCGGCGCGCGTGCCGATGGTGGCGAGGTCGCGATAGGCCTCGTTCGGGAATCCGGCGGCCGCGCCCGCACCGGCCTGAATGATCACGTCGATGCCGAGCTTCTGCAGTGCGGGAATGACGCCCGGCACAATCGCGACGCGCCGCTCGCCCGGAAATGTCTCTGTCGGAACGCCGAGCTTCATCGAGCGAAAGTGTAGTCGATTAGCGGCCGCTCAGCGCCGTGTTGAGCCAGTCGATCGTCGCCGCGCTGATGGGCGCGGCCACGGCGCGGTCGGGCAGCGTCGAGTATTCATCGACACTGCCTGTTGCAGCCGAGACGAGCAGGTGGTTCACGCCCGGGACAATGACCTTCTGCGTGGCGCTCGCCGGCAGTTTCTGCCTGCCGCGCGCCATCTCTTCCAGCCGGTCCGCGTTGCGGGGCGCGATTTCCGTGTCATTCGCGCCGTGCACGATCAGGATGGGCAGCTTGAGTTTCGCGATGAGCGGCGCCGGGTCGAACTGCAGCCAGCTCTTGAACCAGGGCGTGTCAGCCTGCCGACGAACTTCCGGCGGAATGCCCTCCCACCCGCGCCCGGTAAGCACGGCGTCATTGACCTGTCCCTGCAGCGCGACGCGCGTGGATTTCTCCGTCTCGGAGATCTTCATCCGTGACAAGACCTGTTCCTGCTGTTCCATGACCAGGGCCCGGCCGTTGGCCGCCGGCGCCGCGAGCAGTCCGAGGGCCCGGATATCTCCGTCCTTGCTCGCCGCCGTCAGAGCGACGGGTGCGCCTTCGCCATAGCCGATGACCGCAATCCGTTTCTGGTCCACGTCCTTGCGCTTCTTCAGCCACGCCACAATCGCACGCAGGTCGCCCGCGTACTCGTTGAGGGCCGCAGCTTCGGTGCGACCGCCCGTTTGCCCTGTGCCTCGAGGGTCGTACCGCACGACGAAGTACCCCGCCTCCGCCAGACGGCCGGCCAGCTGGCCGAAGATCGGGATGCCGTACGAGACGTGATCGCGACCCTGGGGCCCGGGACCTGCGGCAAAGATCACGGCTCCCGGCAGCGTCGAACGCTGAGCGGGCCTGGTGATGGTGGCTGCGATGCTGAAGCCGTTCGCGGGAATGAAGACGCTCTCGTCACCCGGATTCCTGATGCGTTCCTCGCGCGCCATCACGTTCGCCAGGTCGTCGCGGAGCACGACGATCGAGGCCGTGGGCAGGACAATGCGGGCCAGGCGATGCCGCGCGTCGGTCCAGAGCTCGAGGGGAATCGGCCCGCCGGGCTGGCCGATGCTCAAGGACCAGTCCTGTACCTCGATCGTGCCGTCCGGCACCACGATGCGCCGTGGCGCGACGCGGTCGACGGTGATGCTGCCTTCACCCTCCGGTGCGACGAACACGGGCAGCCGCGTGCCCGGAGTTGCGCCGTCGAGGCGTGCCGCAAGCGCTTCGTAGGCACCGAAGAAGTTACTGGGCAGAACGATCGTACGCGGCGACACCTGCTGCGCTGTCGCGCCGCGCTGCGTTCCCTGGGTCACCTCGCTTGTCGCCGTCGTCAGCCCGAACGTCGTGGTGAGCGTGAACGGCTGGCCGCGCCGCACGCCCTGGACGGCCAGCTGAACCGGCTGCCAGTCGAGCGCGTAGTTGAGCTCGAACTTCGACGTCACGAGGTCGAACGGCGCATCCAGCCGGCCCGACGACGAAATGAGCCAGCCGTTGCTCTGGCGGGAAACGGTGACGTTTTCCGATCCGACGCGCGCGCCCCGGACGAGCACGACGAAGGTCGCCTGGCCCGAGTTGTCGGCCTGCTGCGCGAGCGCCGGCGCGACGATGCCTGTCAGGCAGAGAAACGTGACGCTAAGATGAAGAACGACGCTTTTCATGGCCGACATCCGGGACGAGTATCGCACCATCGTATCGGGCGCAGGATGGATTGACCGCAGCCCCCGCGGCCGCATCCGGTTCGACGGACGGGACGGCCTGTCGTTTCTGCAGGCCCTCGTCAGTAATGACGTGGGATCGCTGAAACCGGGCGAGGGCGCCTACGCCGCATATCTCACGCCCCAGGGGCGGATGATCACTGACCTCGAGATCCACGCCGGCGCCGGATGGGTGCTTGCCCGCGTGGCTCCGGGCCTTGCCGCCTCGCTTGCTTCGCGGTTCGATCAGCTCATCTTTTCCGAAGACGTGCAGGTGGCTGACGTCAGCGACCAGACCTCTGAAATCCGCGTTGTAGGGGGCCGGGCCGCGGAAGTCATTGCGGAGGCGCTGGCGCTCGACGCGGAGCATCTTGGACGGCTGGTGGAGCCGGCGCATGTCGAATGCGCGGGCGGGTTCGTCGCGCGCTCGGGCGGCGCACCGCTTCCGGCGTACGCCATCGTCGTACCTGTGGATCGCCTGCAGATCGTCATCGCGAGCCTCGAGGCGTCCGGTGCGGTCGAGATATCTCCTGCGCTGGATGACGCCATGCGCGTCGAGGCGGGACGGCCGGCCTTCGGCGTGGACATGACGTCCGACACCATTCCGCTCGAGGCCGGACTGCTCGAACGCGCAATCAGCACCACGAAGGGCTGCTACGTGGGACAGGAGATTGTTGTCCGCATCCTGCACCGCGGCGGCGGGAGAGTTGCGAGGCGGGTGGTGACGCTCGCGCTGGATGAAAACCCCGAACTGCCGGCCGCCGGTGCGGCGCTCCTGACGGGCGGCCGGGAGGTCGGCATGCTGACGACGGTTGTGCGATCGCCGCTTCGCGGATCGCCCATTGCCCTTGGGGTGGTGCAGCGGGATTTCGCGGTGCTCGATCAGCAGCTCGACGCGGGCGCCATCTCCGCGCGGGTCACGGGGTTTGCGCAATGACCAACTGCGTGACTGCCTCCGCCGTCGTCGCCGTTGCGGCGCTTGTCTTCAGCGCCGCGTTCGACGGGCCGGCTGTCGCGGGTGGGTCGATCGCCGGGGTTGTGACCACGCGAGAGGCGGCTCCCGGCCCGATTCGCGTCAACGTGGATCCGCGCGTGTGCGGCGAGTCGGTGAAGGACGAGTCGCTCGTCGTCGACGCGGCGGGGCACGTGAGCGGTGCGGTCGTCAGCCTGGCGGGTGTGAAATTGCCGGCTCCGGCCGAGGCGGCCGTGGTCAACGACGGCTGCCGGTTCGTGCCGCGTGTGGCGGTCGTTCGTCCGAAGGGCACGATCCGCATGAGTTCCAGAGACGCCGTCATGCACACGGTGCACGCGGCGGCGCCCGGTGGAAAAGCGCTGTTCAACCTGAGCCTGCCGATTCCGAACGCCGTGCTCTCGCGTCCCATCGACAAGCCGGGCGTTGTCACGCTCTCGTGCAGCACGCACACGTGGATGCGCGGTTATCTCTTCGTGACGGAGGACGCGGCCACGCTCACCGGCGCCGACGGGAGTTTCCGTATCGACGACGTGCCCGCGGGTACGCGCGAGGTCCGCATCTGGCACGAGTCGCTGAAAGCCGCGCCCGTGTGGGTGACCGTCAAGGACGGCGAAACGACGACGGTGAACGTCGTCTTGACGCGATAGCGTCAAGAAACCGCGTTTCCTCGTCAGGTCAGGAATCCGGGTTTCCTCGTTTGAAGACTTGAGGAAACCCGGGTTCTTATGTCCCTGACAAGATCTCGATCAGCTTCCGGTCCGCTTCCGGAAACTCCAGAGACATGAGATCGGCGCGTTCGACCCACCGCAGTTCCTGACCGATCATCGAGCGCGGCTCGCCGTCGATCGCGCAACGGTGAAAGTGCAGTCTCACGCGTTTTTCTGGATACGCGTGTTCGACGGACAGGATCTCCTCACCGACGTGAGCAGGGACGCCGAGTTCCTCGGCGATCTCTCGCACGAGGCAGGCTTCGTGCGTCTCGCCGGGATCGCACTTTCCACCCGGAAGCTCCCAGAAACCGCCCAGATGCGTGCCTTTGAGCCGGCGCCCGACAAGGATCCGGCCGTCGCGTTCGATGACGGCTGCGATCACGACAATGGGGTTCGGTTCAGCGGACATGACGTGTGCGTCCGCGTCCATTGGCAACAGGGGTTGTGAAGGGGAATGCCGCGCACTTCGATCGCATCGGACAGGCCGTGCATACCGGTCGTCGAGCCGAACAGACCGTGGCGCCGAGATCCATGAGCGCCTGATTGAAATCGAACACGTCGCGCGCGGGAAGCACGGCCCAGGACACGCTCCAGAGGTGTTTCTTCATCGCGTGACTCTTCGGGTCGCCCTTTCCGATGAATACACGAAAGAGCACGCGGGCAACGTTCGTGTCGAGAATGGCGGCGCGCTTGCCGAACGCGAAGCTCATGACGGCGCCGGCGGTGTATTCCCCGATGCCTTTGAAGGACAGCAGCGTGTCCTCGTCGTCCGGAAGGCCGCCGCCGTAGGTGCCGACCGCCTCACGCGCGATTGCCTGCAGCCGCCGCGGCCTGATGTTGTAGCCGAGCGGGTACCAGGTGCGGACGACGTCGTGTTCGTCCGCCGCCGCGAGCGCCTCGAGCGTCGGGTACTTCCCGAGCCATTCCTGATACTTGGGCAGCACGCGATCGACCTGCGTCTGCTGCAGCATCATCTCGGAGACGAGGATGCTGTACGGGTCGCGCGTCTCGCGCCAGGGCAGCGACCGGCCGTGACGCCGATACCAGTTGAGGAGCTGTCTGCGAAACCAGCGCCGCGCCGAAGTGTCGGGCATGGGCAGCGTCTTTCGTCGGCGAGGCACGGCGCACATGATAGGCGACGTCCGGGACGATCCGGCGATCCGCGGTGCCCGAGCTGGAGCTCGGGCTTGCGTACGATCTGCCTGTGCGTTCGTAGACCGGAACTTCAGCTCCGGCGATCGCGGGTGCCATAATATCGAGCCGTGTCACGCATCTATACGCGCACGGGCGACGCTGGCGAAACCGGTCTGTTCGACGGCACCCGCGTCGCCAAGTCCGATCCGCGCGTCGACGCGTACGGTGAAGTGGATGAGCTCGCGTCGTGGCTGGGCGTCGCGCGCGCGCGGCTGACGGCGCCTGACCTCGTCGAGATGCTGGACCGCATTCAGCGCGACCTCTTTGCGCTCGGCGCGATCCTTGCCGACCCGCGCCATCGCATCGCTGCCCGCGTCGAGAAGGCCGTGCTTGGTGAGGATGACGCCGCGCGGCTCGAACAGTGGATTGACGCGCTCGAAACCGAACTGCCGCCGCTGCGCCGTTTCATCCTCGCGGGCGGTGCGGAATCCGGCTCGATGCTCCATTACGCGCGCGCCATCTGCCGGCGCGCCGAACGTGCCATCGTGGGGCTCGGGACCGATGCCGTTCCCGCGGCCGCGCGCGTCTACGTGAATCGACTGTCCGATCTGCTGTTCACCATGGCACGCGCGGCGAACCATCGCGCCGGCGCGCCCGAAATCGAGTGGTAGCCCGGTCGGCATACGCCGCGTGCCAGCGTCTGGCTGCACGGCACTACGAGAATTTTCCGGTTGCCTCGCATCTGCTGCCGGCGCAGATGCGGCCGCACATCGCAGCCATCTACGCATTTGCGCGCACGGCCGACGATTTCGCGGACGAGGGTGTGCTGACGGTCGCAGAACGGCTCGCGCGGCTGGACGACTGGCAGGCGCGCCTGCACGAGTCGACGGCAGGCCGCGTGCGCTCGGATGATTTCGACGCCGCCAACGTCTTCACGGCGCTCGCGGAGACGATGCGGACGTGCGATCTCGATGTGTCGCTGTTCGACGACCTGTTGGGCGCATTCCGACAGGACGTCACCGTGCGCCGCTACGAAACCTGGACCGATTTGCTCGATTACTGCCGGCGGTCGGCGAACCCCGTCGGTCGCCTCGTACTCCGTGTCGCCGGCTACCGCGATCCGGTTCTCGACGCGTCGTCCGATGCGCTGTGCACGGCGCTCCAGCTGACGAACTTCTGGCAGGATGTGGCGATCGACTGGGGTAAAGGACGGGTGTACGTGCCGCAGGAAGTCGTGCGGGCGGCGGGCGCAGATGAGCGCGATCTCGCGGCGCGCACGATCTCTCCAGCCTGGAAGAATGCTCTGCAGGTGGCGGCAGACGGCACGCGCCGGCTGTTCGACGACGGGCGAGGCGTCGTGGACGGCGTGGGCGGCCGGTTGAAGTGGGAACTCCGGGCCACGTGGCTCGGCGGCGTGCGCATCCTCCATCAGCTGCAGTCCTCGGGTTTCGATGTCTTCAGGCAGAGGCCTGCACTCAAGTGGACCGACGCCGCGCTGATCGGCTGGCGCGCCCTGCGGTGGCGCTGACCCGTGTCGCGCCGTACCAGCTTCTACTTCGCGTTTCTCACGCTGCCCGCGCCGCGCCGGCGTGCGATCTTCGCGGTATTCGACTTCTGCCGGGCCGTGGACGACGCGGTGGATCTCGAACGCGAGCCGGCGCGCGCCCGGGCGGCGGTCGAAGGGTGGCGCCGTGAACTCGACCGCGTCTTTGACGCCGGTGCGCCGGACACCGCTGTCGGCCGCGCGCTTCAACCGCACGTGCAGACGTTCGGCCTCACGCGCGCCAACTTCGATGCGCTGGTCGACGGCGTCGAGATGGACATCGAGCCGCGCCGCTACGAGACGTTTGCCGAGCTCGAAGGGTACTGTCACCGCGTGGCGTCGGCGGTTGGCCTGATGTGCGTCGAGATCTTCGGCGCGCGCGGTCCGGGTGCTGTCGATTACGCGCGCGACCTCGGCGTCGCGCTGCAGCTGACGAACATCCTGCGCGATGTGGGTGTGGATTTCGGCCAGGGCCGCGTGTATCTGCCGCAGGAAGACCTGGCGCGTTTCGGCGTCACCGAGCGTGACATCGCCGCGGCCGTAGCGACAGGCGCGAGCGGAAGCCCGCCGGCGCATCTCCGCGCGGCGCTGGAACACCACGCCGCGCGCGCGCGCGTCTTCTTCTCGCGAGCCGTGCGCGCCTTTCCGCCGGACGAGAAACGGCAGCTCATCGCGGCGGAAGTCATGCGCGGCATCTACGCCGACCTGCTGCGGCGCATCGAAGCGCAGGGCTGTGACGTCTTCAGCGGCCTCGTCCGCGTGCCGCGGGGACGCCGTGTTGCCATCGCCCTGCGCACCTGGCTTCGGCTGCGGCGGTCCGCGCCCACCGCTCGGCCATGAAGGCGGGCGCTGTCGTCATCGGCGCGGGCTTCGCGGGACTCAGCGCCGCGGTCCGGCTCGCCCAGGCCGGCGTGCGCGTCGTCGTGGCCGAGGAATCACCGCGCCTGGGCGGCCGCGCAACCGCGTTCACCGATCGCGAGACGGGTGAACGCGTCGACAACGGACAGCACGTCCTGTTCGGCTGTTATCGCGAAACGTACGGATTTCTGGGCACGATAGGCGCGTCCGACTCGGCGCCGCTCCAGCGGGCGCTCGAGCTGACGATGATCGACGATCGCGGCCGGGCATTCGCGCTCCGGTGTCCGCCGCTGCCGCCGCCGTGGCACCTGATCGCCGGGGTGCTCCGCTGGCGCGCGCTCGCCGTCGCGGATCGTCTCGGTGCTGCGCGGATGCGCCGGGTGATTGCCGATGCGCGGCGCATCGGGCCCGAAGCACTTGCCGCGCGCGTGCCGCCGGAACAAACCGTGGAGGAGTGGCTCCGTGCGCACGGGCAATCCGAGCGCCTGTGCCGGTGGCTGTGGCGGCCTCTCGCGCTGGCGGCGCTGAATCAGTCGTCGCGGAACGCGGCCGCGGCGCCGTTCGTGCGCGTGCTCGCCGAGCTGTTCGGTCCGCGCGTCGAGGATTCGGCCGTGGGCCTTCCGCGCGTGCCGCTCGACGAACTGTACGCTGAGCCCGCGCGCCGGTTCATCGAGGCGCGCGGCGGCCGCGTCCTCACCAGGTCGCCGGCACGCGTGAGCGCGGCAGGTTCCGGCGGCGAGATCACGGTGATGACGGGTGGTGAATGCGTCGAGGCGGCCTCGGTGATTTCGACTGTGCCGTGGTTTGCGTTCGACCGCATCTGGGACGGCGCCCGCCCTCGAGAGCTCGATGCGATCGCGGCCTCTGCCGCCGCGATGCAGAGCTCGCCGATCGTCACGGTCAATTTCTGGTTCGACGGCCCGGTCGTGCCCGCGGCGTTCATCGGCCTCGTGGATGGACCGATGCACTGGGTATTCGACAAGAGCGCGATCGTGGGCGAGCGCGCAAATCACCTGTCGATCGTGGCAAGCGGCGCTGACGAGCTTACGCAACTCGACAACGCGGCGATTACCGGGCTGGCGCGTGCCCAGCTCGCGCAGGCCCTGCCGCGCTCACGCGAGCGCCAGCTGCTGCGATCGGTGGTCGTCCGCGAGCACCGCGCGACGTTTTCGCTCGCACCCGGACAGCCGGCGCGGCCGCGGACGGAGACGCCTCTCGCCGATTTCTACCTCGCCGGCGACTGGACGGACACAGGATTGCCCGGAACGATCGAAGGCGCGGTGAAGAGCGGCCACGCCGCGGCGGATGCGCTGCTGAGACGTCGCTAGTCTCGGAGATCGTCGGGGCGCTCGGAGACCGGCTCCGCGCGGCTCGGTCGTGACCTCAGATCTGCTGGCCCGCGTTGATGATCCAGGGCGTCCCGAAGCGATCGATGAGCATGCCGAATCCCTTCGCCCAGAAAGTCGCCTGAAAGGGCATCTGCACTTTGCCGCCGGGCGCGAGCGCATTGAACACCCGTTCGCCTTCCGCCGTTTCCTCGAAATGCAGCGCCACACAGAAGCCTGCCGGCTGAGTGAACTGTCCGGTCGGGGCATCTGCCCCCTGCAGCACCTGATCGCCCACGCGCATCGTGACGTGCATGATGCGGTCGTGCGACTCCGCCGGCATGTGGGCGGCCATTGGCGTTTCGCCGATGGCCTGCATGAACGCGATCTGTCCGCCGAGCGCCGTCGCGTAGAACTCGAAGGCCTCCCGGCACGTTCCGTCGAATGCGAGATACGGATTGATCTTCATTGTCGTCAGCGCCCGCGGTACGTCTTCCACACCCATTCCATCGCCTCTTCCAGCGTCTGACGTTCGACGCCGCGTTCGACGTGGCCGGCGCCCTCGGCCCACAAGTACTGATACTCGTAGCCCTTCGCCTTCAGGACTTCCGCCATGCGGTTATTGGCGAGCGGCCAGTTCCGATACGTGTCTTCCGCGGCGCCGAAGCTGTTGTCGCGCGATCCGACCTCCATCCAGATGCGAATCGGCTTCTTCGGGGAGTTCGGAATGAGGGTGCTGTGGTACGCCCACGCGCCGTGCGGGAATTCGTCACTCGTCTGCGGCGGCACGACGACGAACGTGCCGGAGTAGCTGATCACGCGGTGATACCACTCGGGATGGAACCACGCCATCGCGAACGCCGCCGCCGATCCCGAACTCTGCCCGATGACGCCGCGCGCGTCCGGGTTCTTCGTGAACTTCACGTTGCCGGCTTTCTCCGCGAGCGGCAGGACTTCGTGCTCGATGAACTCGGCGTACTTGCCGGACACGGTGTCGTATTCGAGGCTGCGTTCACTGGGTCGCATGTCGCCGCCGTTCGCGATGAACACGCCGGCCATCATCGGCAGACGCTTCTGAGCGATGAGGTTATCGAGTACGACGATGAGCTGTGACTGGATGACTGCGTCAGCACGCCCGTCGTGGTCGACCATCAGCGGCAGTTCGGTGCCCGGCACATAGCCGGCGGGCACATACACCCACACGTTGCGCGTGTAGGGGCCGCGAACGCCGGGGTACATCTGCGTGTCCTCCGAGCGCATCGTGAACATCGTCACCGTCCCGCGCGGCACGCCGTCGGGTGTCGTCATCGCCGGAACGTCGGCCCAGGTCGTCGCGGGCGCGATCTTGAAGTTGCCCATCTTGTCGAGAGGCGGAGCCTTCTCGACCGCGAGCGCATCGGCCAGCGGCGTCACGATGAGCGCTGGCTGCTGGTTTCGTCCGCCCCGACCTGCGCCGGCCTGAGCGGGCGCGCCCTGCGCCGCAGGTTCGGGCGGCGGAGCCGCCGGAGTCTGTGCTCCAGCCACCATCGCGGCCGTGACCACACACAAGATCAGCGCCGCGCCCAACGGACGCCGACCGATCAGCCATGCACGTGCACCAGGGTTCACCATGCTCGTTCCTCCGGGGATGTCGCCCGAGATGCTATCCGGAACCGGAGTCGATGGACATAGGGTTTACGGGGAGACGTCGCGATGTCGATTTCGCGCCTGGCCGTTCGACTGGTTCATAGTGGGGCCAAGCCCGCGATGAAAGGACACACATCATGCCGACTGGAACCGTCCGTCTCCACCGCGTCCTGCGCACCAAGCCCGAGAAGGTCTACAGGGCGTTTCTCGAACCCGAAGCTGTCGCCCGCTGGCTGCCGCCGAACGGTTTCACCTGCACGGTCGAGCAGCTCGATGCCCGCGTCGGCGGAACGTTCCGCATGTCGTTCCGCAACTTCGGCAGCGGCAAAGCCCACGCCTTCGGGGGCAAGTACCTCGAACTCGTTGCGAACGAACGGATTCGCTACACCGACAAGTTCGACAGCGCCAGTCTGCCGGGCGAGATGGTGACGACCGTCGTGCTCCGTCCCGTGATGGTCGGCACCGAACTGAGCGTCCTGCAGGAGGGGATCCCCGCGGCCATTCCTGAGGAGATGTGCTATCTCGGGTGGCAGGAGTCGCTCGAACACCTGGCGCGCCTGGTGGAACCGGAAATTCCGGACGGTCCCGAAGCCTGAAGACCACAAGGCGATCGGCGGCGGCGCCTCCTCCGGGCGCCGCGCCCCGATACCTGCGCCGTCTGTCGGCAAGGCCCCGCTCGCCGGTGGGCGCACCCTGCGGAGCGCTGCGATAACATCGCTCGTTCGAGATGCGCCGGACGAATCCTGCTCCCGACGTCACCCCGTCATGGCTGCCGCTCGTCTGGCTGCTGTTTTTCGGCAGCGGCCTCGCGGCGCTGATCTATGAAGTCGTCTGGTTCCAGATCCTCCAGCTGATCATCGGCTCGTCGGCGATCTCGCTCGGCGTGCTGCTGGGCACGTTCATGGGAGGGATGTGCCTCGGCAGCTATGCGTTTCCGCGCCTGGGGCCGAGAGCGGGGCATCCGCTGCGCCTTTACGCGGCGCTCGAGATCGGGATCGGCGCGGCGGGTCTGCTCCTGCTGTGGGCGGCGCCGGGCATCGACACCATGTACGCCGCCATCGGCGGCGGCTCCGTGGTCGTCCGCGCGATTGTCGCCGCGCTTTGCCTGCTGCCGCCGACCGTACTCATGGGCTCGACGCTGCCTGCCATCGCCCGATGGGTCGACACCACCCCGAGCGGTGTCGCGTGGCTCGGATATTTCTACGGCGGCAACATCGCAGGCGCCGTGATCGGCAGTCTTCTCGCCGGCCTCTTCCTGCTGCGGTTCTATGAC
>Ga0164241_10003149_pt1 | contig 17008 bp, 17 predicted proteins | sample OricomyardsoilBY_FD_108780 | JGI IMG/M metagenome (GOLD analysis project Ga0164241, IMG submission 108780) | Backyard soil microbial communities from Emeryville, California, USA - Original compost - Back yard soil (BY) | ecosystem: Environmental > Terrestrial > Soil > Unclassified | place: USA...
AGCGCCGAGGCGGGGCTTGCCCCGCCGCTACGAAGTAGCGTTGACAGTGCGCGCTCACTCGTGAGAGTGTCCGCGCCGTACCGAACCCCGGATGCTGAAAGGCCTCCGGGGTTTCGTGCATTTGGCGTCCTGTGAATAACCTGCGCAGGAGGTCTGGAGGCTCGGTGGATAATCTGCTGGTGAATCCGCGTCGCGGAATTGTACGCAATTCAAGGGTTTTTTCGCTGGTCGTTGCGCGCTACTGCGCGTTTGGTCAGTATTGGCTGATGCCGAGCTGGAGCGTCGAAGCATGATGGGCGCTGCTGAACAGATTCGTGCGGTTCCAGACCAAGGTGGTGGTCGCGTCCCGCCCAGTGACTTGGATGCGGAGGCGGCGGTGCTGAGCGCCATCCTCCTCGATCCGGACTCGTTCGATCGGGTGCAGGAGATTCTGCAGCCCACCCATTTCTACGCGGACGCCAACCGCCGCATTTACGAGGCCGTGGTCGATCTGAACAGCAATGGGCGGCCCGTGGACATCGTCTCCGTCGCCGGCTTCTTGCGCGACAAGGGACGCCTGCAGCAAATCGGCGGCTCGCCTTATTTAGCTCAGCTGTCGGACGCGACGCCCGCCGTGGCTCACGTCGAAGCGCACGCCAAGGTGATCCGCGAGAAGTGGCGCGTTCGCCAGCTCATCTCCACCTGCCAACGCTTCACGGCCGAAGGTTATGGTGACTACGGCGAAGTTCAAGGCTTCATCGATCTAGCCGAGCAGGCGGTGTTCGACATCGCGCGCATTCCCGAGAGCTCGACGATCGTTCCGCTGAAGGACGCGGTGAAGGGCGCCTTCAAAATTTTGGCGGACGCGGCTCAGCGCGGCGGCGGCATCAGCGGTTACGAGACCGGCTTCACCATGTTCGACAAGCAGGTTTCGGGCCTGCATCCAGGCGATCTGTACATCATCGCGGCTCGCCCCGGCATGGGTAAGACGTCGTTCGTGCTCAACTTGGCCGTCAACGTGGCGCGCCCCAAGCAGGTCGAGGTCACGGGCGAAAACGAGCCGTACATGGAAGCCCCGGTCGAAGAGCCCGGCTACGGCGTCTTGTTCTGCTCTTTGGAAATGCCTCGTGAGCAGCTCGCCGCGCGTATGTTGTCGTCCGAAGCGCGCGTCGACATGCAGAAGATCCGCAGCGGTCGCATGCAACGCGAAGACTGGAACATGATGACGGACGCGGCCGCGCGCATGGGTCGCTTGCCGCTGTGGCTCGACGACACGCCCGCGCTGACTCTGCTCGACCTACGCGCCAAAATCCGCCGCCTGCAGGCGGAAATCGCGCGCGGTGGTGACAACGGCATGCCCGCCAAGAAGCTGGGTTGCGTGGTGATCGACTACTTACAGCTCATGCAGGGTCGTCGCGACGCCGGCAGCCGCGAACAAGAGATCAGCGAGCTTTCCCGCGGCTTGAAGGCGATGGCCAAAGAGATGAGCGTGCCCGTCATCGCCCTCAGCCAGTTGAACCGCGCCGTCGAAACGCGTGCGACCAAAGACAAACGCCCTCAGCTTTCCGATCTGCGCGAGTCAGGCGCCATCGAGCAGGACGCCGACACCATCATCTTCATTTATCGCGACGAGTACTATTTCCGAGACAGCCCCGACAAAGGCGTCGCGGAGCTGATCGTCGCCAAGCAACGTAACGGCCCGACGGGCAAGGTGATGGTCAAGTTCACGAGCGAGTACACGCGCTTCGACAACTTGGCGGCAGACGAATACAACTTCGACGACCTCGACGACTTCAACCCCGGCGGCGGCGCCTAGCGGGGCGAGCGCGAGCGGGATTCAACAGGGAGTCGGGGAGGGGCGAGCGCGAGCCGTAAGCGCATTTTTCGTTCGGAGGACCGAGCGAAAAATCGATTACCCGGGGGGAACGCGCGCGCCGACGTCTTCAAATAAACAGCTGTTCTGAGAGCTCTTGCATGAGCTCGGTCAAGCCGTGGTGGGTAGCGGCGCTGACGATGCGCAGGTTCACGCCCAGCTTTTTGAACTCTTCGGCGAGAGCGGGGTACGCCTCGAGCACGTCGGGCAAATCCGCCTTGGTCAGCGCGACCACTTCGGGGCGGCCTGCCAAGTCGGGGTTGAAGGTCAACAGCTCGCGCCGAATGACGTGATAGTCGTCGATCGGATTCCGACCCGGCTCTTCGGCGAGCGCGATCAGATGCAACAGCACGCGCGTGCGCTCGAGGTGGCGCAAGAAACGGATGCCCAGGCCTGCGCCTTCGCTGGCCCCGGGAATCAACCCTGGGATATCGGCGACGACGAAGCTGCGGCCCAAGCCGGCCCGAGAATCACCGATCGTGACGACGCCCAGGTGCGGTACGAGCGTGGTGAAAGGGTAGTCGGCGACCTTGGGGCGGGCGCGTGAAACGGCGCTGATCAACGTGCTCTTGCCGACGTTGGGGAAGCCGAGCAAGCCGACGTCGGCCATCACGCGCAGCTCGAGACGCAGCTCGCGAACTTGGCCAGGCTCACCCTTCTCGTACTTGCGCGGCGCGCGATCGGTCGGGGTTGCGAAGTGTTTGTTGCCGCGGCCGCCGCGGCCCCCGGTTGCGACGACGAAGCGTTCGTCGGCCCGCACCAGCTCGCACAGCTTTTCGCGCGTGGTCGCGTCGTACACCACGGTGCCGACCGGGACTCGCACTTCGGTGTCTTCGGCGCCGCGGCCGTAGCAGTCCTTGCCTTGACCGGGACCACCGTGCGCGGCGCGCACCGTGGAAACGTGAATGAGCTCGTACAGCGTGTTCACGCCCGTGTCGGCGATGAACACGACGTCGCCTCCCCGACCGCCATCGCCACCGGCGGGGCCGCCGAATGGTACGAATTTTTCGCGCCTAAACGCGGCGCAACCGTTCCCGCCGGTGCCGGCGTGAACGGTAAGGGTACACTCGTCGATGAACTTCACGGGGGGCCGTGTTCTAGAAGCGAAACGGCTGCCGGGCAAATAGGGGTTAGGGGTGAGGGGTTAGGGGTGAGTCGGCGGAGGGGTTGAGGGGTTGAGGGGGTTAGGGGGTTAGGGGGTTAGGCGGAGGGGTTGAGGGGCAGATCGTGGCCCGGACGCGCATTTCCGCGGGCGCGGATGCACCGAGCAAGGGGGTAGGGCGCGCAGGTGGGCCCAATAATTCGCCCTCGAGCCTTTGGCTCGACTCACCCCTCACCCCTCATTCTTCACCCCAGCCCGCAAGGCTAGCGCGGGGGCTTTAATGGCAACTTGGCGACGCGGTTGGCGGCTTGGGTCTGGGGCGCTTGGTCGATGGCGTCGATGGCGCGGCTCAGAGCTTCGAGCTTGAGCGATTTGGCGGCGGCGGGTTGAAAGAGGGTGGGGATTCGCACCAGCTTGAGCGCGAGCCCTTTGCCCAGCCCCAGCTCGCGCTCGGCGAAGGTCTCGATGTTCGAGTAGCCCTTGGCTTCGTGGAGCTTCCGGGCTTCGATGCCGGCCAAAATCTCGCCCAGCTCGAAGAAGCCTTCGTTCAGGTTCTTCTGCAAGCTGCGCAGCTTTTGCAGCAAATTGTGGAGCTCGCCGATGGAGGCCTTGATGCGGTCGGCCGCTTCCGGCGTGCGCAGGGTGGCGCGGGCGCTGCCCGGCTTGGGAGGCTCGCGATTGCGTCGGATAACTTCGGCCGCTTGGCGTTCGGCGTGGCGCAGCGCCCACGGGGCCGCGCCGCGGAGCCCGAACTTGCGCGGCACCTTGGGCGCCGGCGGAATCACCGATTTACGCGCGCTCGGCGCGACCGATTTGCGCCCGCTGGGTGCGACCGATTTACGCGCGGCGGGCGGCGGTGCGACCGATTTACGCGCGGCGGGCGGCGGTGCGACCGACTTACGCGTCGGGGGCGGGGCGACTGATTTTCGCGAGGCCGGTGGCGGCGCCACCGATTTTCGAGAAGTGCTGGCTTTTGCCGACGATTTGAGCTTGTTCTTGGGCATGGGCCGCGGCCTTGGACCCGCCTGCCTGGGCGGATCGGTTCCTCACCCCCGAAGCGTATTATACCTGCGGGAGTTTTCCGAATTTCGATGAGCTCCCCCTACAACTCAGAACGTCCCAGCGACCCCGCCGCGAGCGCTCCTATCGAGCAACGCATCGCGGTCGTGGTCAACGGCAACGCCAAGAACGCCACCGCGGACGTCATCTCGACGCTCGACCAGATCTTGAGTGGGGGCGATCTATTCGTCTCGCGCAAGCTGTCGGACGCGCGGCACATCGCCAAGACGTTGGTCGCGCGCGGCTACGGCACCGTCCTCACCGGAGGCGGTGACGGCACCTTCACGGTCATGGTTACGGAAGTGGTTCACGAAGCCCGGCGCTCGGGTCGGCCCCTACCGCGCTTTGGTTTGTTGAAGCTCGGTACCGGTAACTCGCTGGCGTGGGTGGTGGGCGCGCAGGGGGCGGACAAGCACGAGCTGCAAGCCGACATCGGACGGCTGATCGAGGACGCCGGCAGCCGCAGCATGCGCCTGATCGAGGTGGAGGGCTTCATCGCGCCCTTCTGCGGCTTGGGCGCCGACGCGCTGGTGCTCGCCGACTACGGCAAGGTCAAGAATGCGCTCGCCAAGACGCCGCTCCGGCGCGTCGCTCCCGGGCCGCTCGGTTATATTTTGGCGACGACCACGCGCAGCATTCCGCGCTTTTTTGCGCTGAAGATGCCGCACTGCCGCGTGCGCAACGACGGCGCAGAGGCGTACCGGCTCGGCGCCAAGGGGGCCGTCATCGGTCCACCGATCGCGACCGGGCAGATCTTGTACGAAGGGCCGATGCGCATCTGTGCGCTGTCGACGATTCCCTACTACGGCTACGGCTTTCGCATGTTCCCCTACGCCGAAGAGCGGCCGGATCGCATGAACCTGCGCATCGCCACGATTAGCCCGGTCAGCTTCGTGCGCCATTTCGGCGAAATCTGGCGCGGCGAATACGACAACCCCGAAGAAGTCTTCGACTACCTCGTCGACGCCGTCACCATCGAGGTCGATCCCGAATCAGACTTTCAAATCGCGGGCGACCCGCGTGGACCGCGGCGTACCATCTCCGCCTTGTTGTCACCGACCCCGATCAAATTGGTCGATTTCTACGCACCGCCGAACGTCGAATGACACGCTCGAAGGCTCTCTGGCTCGCGGCGGCGATGTTCGCATTGCCGGCGTCGGCGGAAATGCCGGGCATGAAGGCGGAGCTCGTTTGTCGACCGGAAGCGGCGCCGGGTCGGGTGCTTTGTGAGCTGAAGTACACGGCCCAGGCGGGGGCGCGGCTGGTGTGGGCGGACGCGCTCGTGACGTCGGCGCCCGATTTCGTGAAGCCGCTGCGCGCGCGCGTTACTCCCGAGCGGTTCAAAGGCGCGACGCCTGCCGAACGCAAGCTGAGCTTGGCCTTCGTGGCCGCCAAAGCGAGCGTGGGCCAAGTCGTCGTGAAGGCGCGCGCGGTCGTGTGTCGCGGCGAGGCCGAGCACGAAAGCTGCCGACCCGAGACCCAAGACACCCGCGCCGAAATTCGCGTCGGCCAATAGCGCGCGCCCTAAGCGTAGATCGAGCAGCGAGGCAACAGGGAGGCGGGGAGAAGCGAGAGAAAGAAGCGCATTTTTTGATTGGAGGACCAAGGCTGGATGGGGAGGCCCGGTTTCGTTTTGTGGCAACGGCGCCCAGCTGGGCGCCTGTAACTCGGCCTCCCCCCAGGAACTTGGCGGTGTTTGGCGATGTTTGGTAGCGGCAAGGGATGCAGCTCCCTGGACGGCTTCGATTGACGACCCTGGGCGATGTGCTGGGCGCGATTCACCGCGCGGGCGCTTCCGGCGTCCTGGAGCTGATCGACGAGCGCGGCCGGACCCATCGCGTGTTCTGGTCGGGCGGCATGATCACGCAGGTCGACACCGAGCTGTTTCGAGAGCGGTTGGGCGATTTGCTGGCACGGCAGGGCTCGCTCGGGGCGCGCGCGCTGGCGCGGCTGGCGCGGCGCCTGTTGGAAACGCCGCGCCAACGCGCCGGTGAAATTTTGGTCGAGGAAGGCTTCGTGAGCTCCGACTTGGTCGACGCGGGGCTCCGCCGACAGCTGCACCAAAAGCTGGAGGCGCTGTTCCAGCTGCCGGACGCGCAGCTCGCTTTTCGCGTGCCACGCCCGCACGAGCAGCACCGCATCCCGCTCTCGCCGGGAGAATTTCTACACGGCCGCCCCCGCGCGCGGCCACGCCCGCGCTATGCGGCCGCGTCCGAACGAGCCAACAACGGCCCGGCTTCGAGCGCCTCGTCGTCGGTGCGGATGCCGCCAGGCTCGCGCAGCCGCGCTTACGCGACGCTCGGCTTACTGCCAGGCGCGGATCGCGCCACGATTCAGCAGGCGTTTCGTCGCCTGGCGCTGAACCTGCACCCCGATCGGTTTCCCAACGCCGAACCGACCGAGCGTGCGCGATTGCTGTCGCGCTTTGCCGAGCTCAGCGCGGCGTACCACGCGTTAGCTGGCTGATCGCGGCCGGCAACTCCGTCAACGTTTCGATCATCAGGTCGGGCGTGGACGCGGTGAGGCGTTCGGCGGCTTGAATGCCGCCCCGCACGCCGATCGTGAACGCGCCGGCAGCGCGGCCCGACAGCACGTCTTGCGGACCGTCGCCGACCATCACGATCGACTGAACCGGCACGCCCAAGAGGCGCGCGGTTTCGACGACCATGGCGGGGTCGGGCTTTCGCTTCGGCAAATCGTCGCCTGCGACGACGCCCTTGAAGCGCGCTTCGAGCCCCAGCCCGCGCAGCACGGCGAGCGACGTGCGCCGGGGCTTGTTGGTGCAGACGCCGAGCGGGTAGTGCCCGAGCGCCTCCATCGCTTCCAGACCGCCGGGCATGACGGTCGTGTGATCGATGGGGTGCTCCGCGTAATAATCGAGAAAATCTGCGACCATAGCCGCGGTCTTTAAATCCGTTACTTCGAGGCGCGCCGCCCGCGCCATGAGCAGCGGAGCGCCGTCGCCGACGTAACTTTCGAGCTCGTCGTGCGGCAGCCGCGGCAGACCGGCCCTTTCGAGCGCGTAGTTGGCGGCTTCGGCGATGTCACGCCGGGAATCGACGAGGGTGCCGTCGAGGTCGAACACGACCCCGCTCACCAAGTTGGCGGCGCTCACTGTCCGGCGTTCCTGAACACGGCGCGGCCGACGAAGAACGGACCCATCTTGTCCATGAACTCGGCGGTCTGCCGGGTTTGGCGCATGGCCTGGACCACGTGCGAGAGCGGGTGCAGCTCTTTGCCGATCAGGCCGATGACGAAGTCGTTGTCGGCTTGGTCCAGGCCGTGACAGGCGAGCCGCACGTCGTGCGCCAAATCTTGCGAGCCGTAGGCGCGACCGACGCCGCCGTGCTCGCGCATGATCATGCCGCGCTCTTTCGGCTCGAGCCGTTCGAACGGGCCGACGCGGCGCAGCGGGTACCAGATTGCCCACGGCCAGGCTTCGTTGAGGACCGTCTCACGCGGACGGCGCAGCAGCCAAAACTCCAAGTCTTGCTCGAAGCCCGTCGAATAAGTGCGCCCCAGCATCGAGAGCTCGGGACGGGGGCGGAGGCCGCTGAACGCCGCGCTGCCGACCAGCGGGCGGACGCGCGTGGCAAAGTCGAGCGGTTCTTCCGAGAAGGTGAGGAGGGCCAAGCCGCGTGGATGATTGACGTCCTCGTAGATCACGCTCGGGACGCCCTGCTCGCGCAAAGCCCCGCCGAGCGCGGGCAAAAGCTTGCTCGGGTCGTCGCACTCGAAGCCGAGCAGCTGCATGAAGAGCCGGCGATTCATGCTCACCGGCGCGCCGTTTTTGTCCGAGCCGCGCTCGTTGACGTCCACCGGCGTGGGCTCGCGGGGCGAATGGGCGGTGGTGCTGGCGGGGTCGCTCATGGGGCCGCACATGTACCACGGAAATCGGCTAGGCTACGCCCGCTTTGCCCGCCTCGATTCCCGCCCCCGCCACGACCGCGCCCGCGCGCGCGGCGTCGAGCTCGGCTCGCTCCGCGAGCGACCTTTCGCACCCGCTGCCCGCCGGCATGCGCGATTTCTTGCCGCCCGATGCGCGACGTTTGAGCGAGCTTGCCCGGCGGCTGCTCGGACGGTTCGAGCTGTTCGGGTACGAGCTCGTCACTTTGCCCGTGTTCGAATACGAAAGCGTGCTCGAACGTGGCCTGGGCGCGCTCGATCCGGACGAAGTGCTGCGGTTCGTCGAGCCCGAGACGGGTGAGGTGGTGGCGCTGCGCCCCGACATGACCCCGCAGCTGGCCCGCGTGGTGGCGACTCGCCTATCGCAAGCCGCGCCGCCGATTCGCTTGTCGTACCAGGGCTCGGTGCTGCGCCGGCGCCGTGAACGCGCTCGGCGCCATCGGCAAATCTTTCAAGCCGGCATCGAGCTCATCGGGCTCGATGGCCCTTCGGGCGATCTCGAAGCGCTCGACGTCGCCTGTTCGGCGGCGCGCGCGGTAGGGCTCGACGACTTCGTTCTCGATCTGGGCCACGCCCGCATTGCCTTCGCGCTCCTGGAAGGCGTGGAGCCGGTGCGGCAACGGGCGGCGGTCGAGGCGCTGCACCTCAAGGACCGGGTGGAGCTCAAGCGCGCGGCGGCGGCGGCGGGCCTCGGCCTGCGCGAGCAAGATGCGCTGGCCGCGTTGAGCGAGCTGCACGGCGGCCGCGAAATCTTGAAGACGGCCGGCAGTGTGCTGGCCGGTACCCGGGCCGAGCCGGGCCTCGATGAGCTGTCGCGGGTGCTGCTCGAGGTCGAACAGCGCGGCTTCGCGCCCTCCGTCGTCATCGACTTGGGTGAGACCCGCAATTTTGCCTATTACACTGGCACTACATTTCAACTGCATGCCTACGGCCCCGGCGTGCCGATCGCGTCCGGCGGTCGCTACGACGGCCTGCTCGAGGGTTTTGGCCGACCGCTGCCGGCCTTCGGTTTTGCGTTCGCGCTCGACGATTTGGTGTGGGCCCTAGGCCGCGGTGTCCATACCGAGACCGCGCCCCGGCTGTTGTTGACGGGCGAGGCGGTGGGCTTGGCCGCCGGGCTACGCGCCGCAGGCCTGTGCTGCGCGGTCGGCCCCGAGCAGGATCCGCTGGCGTACGCCAAGGTGTGGCGGTACACGCACTGGGTGAGCGCCACGGCTAATCAGGCGGTGGTGACCTCCGCAACCGACTTGGTGGAGCAGCGCGCTCCGCTCGACGCTGCCTCGGTGGCGCGCGTGCTGGTCAAAGCCAAGCCCTGAATCCCCGACTGAAGTCTCAGTCCCAAACCGAAGAAGCGGTGTCAGCATGTCGTGTGTCGTGATCGTGGGCGCCCAGTGGGGCGACGAAGGCAAAGGCAAGATTGTCGATATCTACACGGAGTTCGCCGAGGTCGTAGTCCGCTACGCGGGCGGCCCCAACGCCGGTCACACTCTGGTGGTCGGAGACGACAAGCTCGTCGTGCGCCTCTTGCCCAGCGGCATCTTGCGTCCGCAGACGCGCTGCGTGTTGGCGCAGGGCATGGTCATCGATCCCGACGTGCTCTTGGGTGAGGTCGACGAGCTGATTCGTCGCGGCCACCACGAAGTCGAGAAGCGCCTGTGCGTCTCCGACCGCGCCCACCTCATTTTGCCGTACCACGTGCTGGTCGACACCCTGCGCGAGGCCGCGCCCGGCGGCATCGGCACGACCAAGAAGGGCATCGGACCCGCGTACGAAGACAAAGCGCGTCGTACCGGCGTGCGCGCGGGCGATCTGCGCGACCCGGTTCGACTGGGCGAGCGCATCCGCGCCGCGCTCGACGCGTGGGCCCCCACCATCAAGCATTTGGGCGGCGAAGTGCCGTCCGCCGACGCGATGTTGAAGCACCTGGCGGTGTCCACGCCGCGGCTGGTGGCGCTGCTGGCCAACACCTCGCAGATCACCGATCAGGCCATCCGCGAGGGTAAGCGCGTCATGCTCGAAGGCGCGCAGGGCACCCTGCTCGACATCGACCACGGCACGTACCCGTTCGTCACCTCCAGCTCTGCGGTCGCGGGCGGCGCCTCCATCGGCGTGGGCATCGGCCCCAATCGTATCAATACGGTGCTGGGCATCACCAAGGCGTACGCCACGCGCGTTGGCTCCGGTCCGTTCCCCACCGAGCTGAACGACGGTGACGGCCAGCACCTGCGCGAGGTGGGCGCCGAGTTCGGCTCCGTTACCGGTCGTCCGCGCCGGACCGGCTGGCTCGATCTGCCGGCGCTGCGCTACGCCGCACGCGTCAACGGCATCGACGGCCTGGCCCTGACCAAGCTCGACGTGCTCACCGGCTTGTCGCGCATTCAGGTGTGCGTGGCCTACGACACGCCCGACGGGCGCACCGACGACTTTCCGATCGACTACATCGACGTGCCGGGCGTGGTGAAGCCGGTGTACGAAGAAATGACGGGCTGGAGCGAAAAGCTCGACGGCGTGCGAGTGTTGGACGAGCTACCCAAGGCCGCTCGCGCGTACGTGCGTTTCCTGGAAGAGGGCGCGAAAGTACCGTTGTACCTGCTGAGCGTGGGTCCGCGTCGCAGCGAGACCATCGTGCTGCACAACCCCTTCGTCGGGCGAGCCGCGGCGCCGTGATCGTGGCTTGGGCGCTCCCGCTGTTGATCGTGATGCAAACGCGATCGGCGGGAGTGTCGCCAAAGCCCGTGGCGTGGGCGGCCCAGAGCCCACGCCCGGCCGCTTGTCAGGGCGCGCCGGGACTCTGGGACGTGAAGGGCCAGGCCGTACTGAGCCGGCGCTGCCGCGAGCTTTCGCGGGCGCAAGCGCTCTTGGTGCGCGCGCCCGATAAAGCGCGCGAGCGCGCGGCGGCGTTGCTGGCGGAAGCGCCCCATTTGGCCGAGGCGCGCGTGCTGCACGGTCGCGCCAGTTTGCGCGTGGGTGACGCGGCGACCGCGCTCACCGAGCTTTTGCCGTTGCTGGCCGACGACGCGGGCAACGTCGCTGATCCGGCGGCGTTGCTCGACGGCGGTCGCGCCGCCTTGGCCCAGCAAGACTTGGCGAACGCAGCGCGCTTTTACCGCGCCCTCGGCAGTCGCGCGGCCTTGCTCCCCGATCGCAGCCAGCAGGTGGTGGCGTACATCGAGATCGCGGCCACGCTTTTGGCGAATCAAAAAGCTCCCGTCGACGACGTGCTGGCATTCCTGCGTGAAGCGCGGCGTCGCTCGGCGGGCAGCGGCTTCACGGGGCTGTGCGCGGGGCTCACGGCCGTGGCTTGGATCACGCAAGGCCGTGAAGCCGAAGGGCAGGGGGCGCTGAGCGAGGTCACCGACACCGAAGCGCTCGCTCGCTTTCAAGCCTCGAAGGACGTTCGGCTGCCGGAAGGCTTGCTGCACGCCGTGATGGGCTTGGCCCTCGAGCGCGAAAGCCCGGAGCTGGCCGCGACGCACTTTCGGTCGTTGGAGCAGAGTCCGCTCGGCGCGACGCCCATCGGCAAGCTGGGTAGCCGTGCGCGGGCGGCCTCCGGAAAGGCTGGAAAGCGCGGGCCCAAGTGAGGCGTCGTGCGCTTTTTGGAGGCGTGACGCTGTGGCTGCTCGCGGCCCCCGTCAGCGCCGAGCCGACGTTGTGGCAGCGGGCGCAAACGCCGGGGGCGGCGACGCGGGCCAAGGCGCGCTTGCGCGCCGAGCAGTTGTTCTACCAAGCCTCCGACCCGCGCGCGGATCTGGAAACTTTGCGCGATCTGTCGCTCGGCAGCGCCGCGTTGATGGAGCTGAGCGGTGAAGCACGGCGCGATCCGTGGCAACAGGTGCTGCTCGGTCGCCTGCTCTTGGACGCCCGCCCCGGGCGCGAGCGTGAGGCTTTGCAGCTGCTCGAGAGTGGCCTGCCCGCCTTGCCCGACTCGGATTTCAAGGGCCAAAGTCTGCTGGATTTGGGCGTTGGCGCGATGCGAAGCGGTGAGATGGAGCGCGCGACCAAGGCGTTTGGTGCGGCGCTGAAGCTGGCGTGGGATTCCGATGACCGCGCTAGCCTTCATCGCAATCGTGGCCGAGCGCTCATGCTTTCGGGCCGCTTGAGCGAGGCGGTGGCTGACTATCGCGAAGCGGTCCGTCTCGCGCGCAGTGTGGTCGGGGTAGCTCTTTCCCACTTTGGCCTGGGGGGCGCGCTCGAGCGCGCCGGCGAGTACCCGCAGGGCATGCAAGAGATCGCGCGCGGTGTGGCCATCCGTCTTCCCGTTCCCCCCTATGTCAGCGAAAATGTGCTGGACGCGCCCACCCTGTACTGGATCCCCGAGTACGACGTGCACTACTTCCGGGGGCTGAGCGGCATGTCGGAGGCCGAGACCGCCGACTCGAACGAGCTGCGCCAGGACCGCTACGAAGCCGCCCTCGAGAGCTGGGAGCAATACATTCCGGCCGCCGAAGCGCAGAAAGACCGCTTTCTGCCGAACGCGCTTCGCCATCGGCAACGCTGCCTGGACGCGCTGGCACGCCTCGAAAAGGCGGCGGGCCTGCCCGCCGCGGGCTCACGCCGCGTACGGTAGAACCGGGTTCGAGCCGAGCACGCGCCGAGCGCCTTCGGCGTCTTCTACCGCTTCGAACACCGGGCGCAGGTGCGGGCTACGCTCCAGCTCGCCGAAAGCGCCGCTGGCGGCGAGCGCGCGGGCTTGGGGACCGTCGAGCACCATGAACACGTTGCGCAGGCCGTCTCCGGCCGGAGCGTCGATGACGTCGACGATTTTAGAGCGATCGACGTGCAGCTCTTCGCCGCGGCGTTGAATCAAGACGCGCTTGTCGGTGATGAGGTACCGGGTCTCGCCCACCAGGTTGCCGGGGCGAATCACCGTGTCGTAGGCGATGTAGCCGCCGACCACGAGCACGAGCGCGACGGCCATGAAGATGCCGGTGGCCAGCGCCATGAAGCTCGGCGAAAGGTAGGGCAGACCGCCGCGCGCGACCTTGGCGAGCGCGGTTACGGCGCGCAGCACCATCTCCATGCCCGCAAACACGGTAAAGGCGGAGATGGCCATCAACAGCCACTGCCGCTGGCCGTGCGGCAGGTACGCGCGCATCTGCGGACGCGGTTGCGCCGACCAGATCACGCGTTCACCGCGGTCGAGCCGTTGGCCGAGCGGCATCTCGGCGTTGCCGAGCGGGGCGACGTCTTCGGCGCCGCGCACGATGGCCCAAACGCGGTCGGGCGCGACCACGCCCGGCAGCCTGAGCAAGAGCCGGCGCCGGAGCGCGCCCGTGGGCACCGCGCGCACCAGCTCTAGATCCCCGGTGTCGGGTTGGTCCGCGTCCCAAAAGATGCGCGCAAAGCTCACCGCGCTGCGCTGGATGCTGCGGCGGAACGGGCCGAAATGCACGACCACGTGGTGCTCCGTCACGACGTACCGCGCTCGCTCCATCAGCATCCGCGGCACGGTGCGAAAAGCGATGCCGAGCAGCGTGGTCCAGAACGCGAACAACAGCGTGCTGGCGGGCGTGACGCGCAGGACCAAAGAGGTCACCACCGCGAACAGCAACGAGATGGTAGCGGTAAAGAAGCAGAGACCCGCGAGGGCACGGTGGAGTGCGCTAGGTCGAACGGACTTCGGACGCCCTGTCCAAACGATCCGTTCTCCGTACAGCGAGTCTCGCGCCACCGTTGCTCCTCTTAGAGTTACGACCGCACTCCTGACAAACTTGCGCCCTCGTAGTTCCAACGTCAACGCCGTGCGTCGCGATTGCATCCCAGCGCGCGGCGGCGGCTTCCCCGTAACCACCGCTCGTCGCTTTGATCGCGGCGCGCTTGGCTTGCAGTGGAGCTGGAGCGGCAAGGCGGCGCCGCACGCGTTCGCCCGGCGGAGCTGCAGTAACCCTTGGCGCTAGTTGCCAGGCGAAACGAAGACGATTTCCAGCCGCTCGTTGCGGGCGGCGGCGCCCGCGCGCTCGGGCGGCACCACGGGCGAGGTGTTGCCAGCGCTCTTGGCCTCGATGCGGATCGCGCCAGCGGCCTTCATCGCTTCTACAGCCTGACTGGCCAACCCGTCGTCCTTGGCGCCGGCGCGGGCGTCGTGACTGACGACCAAGACCGGAAACTCGGGGTGCGCCTTGGCGACCCGGCCGAGGTCGGCGAGCTTGGCGCTGGCCTTGGCGCCGAGCTTTCCAGCTTCACGGGGGGCGTGCAGGGTGACGACGACGCCGCGGTCGTCGCGAAACGGCAGAAAATCAGCGCGGCTGAGCTCGGTCAGCAGCGCGTCCGATTCGCCTTGCGAAGGGTTGGCTTGAGCGCGAGGACGGCGCGCAAGCGTGAGCTCACGCAAGCAATCCGAGCGCAGCGCCGTCGCTTCATCGATTGGAGAGGGGGCGGCGGTGTCGAGCTTCTTTCGTAGCTCGTCGGCCTTGGTGGCGAGCCCGGCGAGGGCGCTGCGATTGGGCTCGACCAGCCGCGCGGCGACGCACAACAGCGAGCCTTGCATGACGATGGCGCGCGCGGCTTCGCGGCGCGCTCTCTCGCGTTCGGGCGAAGCAGGCTCGTTCTTGGCGAGCGGCTCCGCGTCACGCGCGACCTTGGCGCGCAGCTCCAAGTCTGCGGCTTCTGCCGACAATCGTTGCTGCTCGATCTCGAGCTGCGCCAGTCGCTCGGCCTGGCTCTTTTCCAGGACCCGCGCCTCGGCCAGACGGGCTTCGGCCCGAGTTTGGCGCGCTTCGATCGTGGCGCGAAGGTAGGCGGCCAGAGCTTGCTCGCTCAAGATTTGAGCCGAAGGTAGGTCGCCGTCGGCGTAGGCGCGTTCAGCGCGCTGCTTGATGAGCTCCGCGCGCGCATAGGCTTGGGGCGCGTTCTTGCGCGCGTCGAGCACGGCTCGACCGTCGCGAGTGCGATCGACCTGAGACATGATTTGGGGGCGGGCGGGCGTCGCGCAGGCGGTGCTGGCGAGCGCGCCGAGCAGCACGAGCAAGGGCCGTGCGTGTCGCATCACTTGGCCGCCTTTTCGTCGAGCTTCCGCCACGCTTCTTCGGCGCGCGCGCGCCGCGCGACGGTTTGTTCGACCAGGGCCTGGGCCCGGAACACCTTGGTCTCGAGCTCGGTCGTGCGCGTCTGCAGCGCGCTCAGCTGCTTCTCGCTCTGTGCGGTCTTGTCCAGTAGCTCGGAGGCGGTGGCCCACTCGAGCGCGGTCTCTTCCAGCAACGCGCCCCGCGTCTGATCACCGGCGGCGCGCAGCTGCGCGGCGCGGCGCAGCGCGTCGTTGGCCTTGTCGATCGACTCGGAGGCGATGCGCGCGGCGTCGGGTTTGTTGGCGAGCGCGGCCAGGATGGCAGTGGCGCGGGCCCGGGCGTCAGGGGCCGCGAGCGCGACGCCGGCCACCGTCACGGCCAAAAGCCACATGAAAGCGCCCTGGCTCAGCGCAATTTTCCGTCGATTCACGCGGCAACGAAGCCATGCGAGGGTCCCCACGTCAAGGGCTGTATTGAGCAGCATCAAGCGCGGCCCGCGGCGGCGCGAACGCGGCGAAAAATGACCGAACGCAAACGAGCAAGCTGGGACGAATACTTCATGGCCATCGCACGAGAGGTGGCTACCCGCTCGACCTGCGATCGCAAGCACGTGGGCGCGGTGATCGTCCGAGAGAAGATGATCCTGACCACCGGCTACAACGGCTCGATTCGTGGCTTGCCGCACTGCGACGACGACGGCCACCTGATGGAGGACGGGCACTGCGTCCGCACCGTGCATGCCGAGGCCAACGCCATCGTGCAAGCGGCGCGCAACGGCATTCGCCTGGACGCCAGCGACATTTACGTGAGCGCGTCGCCGTGCTTCGGCTGCTTCAAGCTGATCGCCAACAGTGGTCTGCGGCGCATCGTGTTCGGCGAATTTTATCGCGATCAGCGCATCTTCAAGCTCAGCGAAGAGCTCAAGATCGAGCTCACCCATCTGCCGATCGAGAGCCTCGCGAAGAGGGGTGAGGATTGACGGGTTATGAGGAGGGCGAGAGCGGTTAGGGCCCGCGAATGGCTAAGTCGGTCGAAGATCGTGGTCGAGGCGCCCGGATGGCGAGGCGCGACGAAGGCGCATACTGCGGTATGTAACTGAGGAGCAACGAAGCCAGGCGGGAGGCATCGGCCGCGAGATCGATCGACTTGGCCTGCGCGGGCTCTTAGCCATTCGCGGGCTCTTTAGGCGCTGTGGCGGCGCTGCCGGAGGCGTTGCAGTAGCTCTTCGCGATTTGCCGGTGCGGTGACGGGGCCGGGGATGCGTTGGCGGAGGCCGGTCGGTTCGCGGTTGGAGGGCGGGGGAGGCGCGGGCGGAGCGGCTGCGGACTCGAGCTCGGTCATGCTGAGGCGTACCTCGGGCATGCTGACTCGGTCGCCGTCGGTTGCACTCGGACGCTCGGCCTCGGGCGCGCTCGGACGCTCGGCCTCGGGCGCGCTCGGTCGTTCGGCTTGGGGCGCGCTCGGTCGTTCGGCTTGGGGCGCGCTCGGTCGTTCGGCTTGGGGCGCGCTCGGTCGCTCTGGTTCGGCGCCGCCGCTCTTGGCCTTCACGGCGCGCTCGATGAACGCCTTGGTCGCGGCGCCGAAACGCTTGAAGCGGACACGCATGCCACCCGGGCGCCCCGCGTTGGCGCTCACCATGCCGACCACGCGCCCTTCGGCGCGGATCGGTTTCTGTCCATCCGAAAGCGAGATGTCGAACAGGACCGCCGTGTCGCCGGGCAAGGCCTCGGCGTCGATCAGCAGCATGCTGCGCTGGTCGATGGTCCAAGCTTCGGCGTTCAGGTAATCCTGCTCGCTCGCGTAAGGACGCACAACGTGGACGACGACGGGATTCACGGGGCGGGGGCCTCCAGCTAGACCTCCCAAAATAACACCCCTTCGCCCCAGGTCACAGCGGAATGTGGTAGGCGGGCGTTTGCATGGCTAGCCCGCTTTTGAAAGTGCTCGTGGTCGGATCTGGAGGACGTGAGCATGCTTTGGCGCTGCGGCTCTTGGCGTCGCCGAGCGTGGGTGAGGTGATTGTCGCGCCGGGCAACGCTGGCACGCTGGTAACTCCGCCGAGTTTCGGTCTCGGTCTCGGTCTCG
>Ga0164241_10003150_pt1 | contig 17000 bp, 10 predicted proteins | sample OricomyardsoilBY_FD_108780 | JGI IMG/M metagenome (GOLD analysis project Ga0164241, IMG submission 108780) | Backyard soil microbial communities from Emeryville, California, USA - Original compost - Back yard soil (BY) | ecosystem: Environmental > Terrestrial > Soil > Unclassified | place: USA...
ACCTGCGTGTTGATGCGGAACGGGTTGCTGACCTGCTCGCCGTAGCGGATCACGTACACGCCCGGTTCCTGCACTTCGCTGAAGTCGAGCCGCGCGTACTGGTAGCGCAGGAATTTGCCCCACTCCTCCGGCTTGCGATCGATGATGGTCTTGAGATTGCCGGCGAGCCCCACGCGCTGCAGCCGCACGTTCTCGCGCCGCGTGTCGCGGAGGTCGAATTCGAGGATGGCCTGCTTGGGCTGCAGCGGGTGATAACCCACCTGCGACACCTGGATCACCGGTGTACGCAACCAGCCTTCCTTCGCATGCGGCGTTACGCGCCACTGGATGGCAGCGGCGGTGGCGCCGGGTGTCGCCAGCGCGCGGACCACGAACCAGCCATTGTTGTGATTGCCGCGGCCGTCGATGAGCTCCAGCTCGCCGCCCTTCACCGACTCGATGGTCAAGTGGTACAGCTCGGTCTCGGGCGCGACTTCCAGCGTCTTGCCCTGCGCCAGCACCGGGATTTCACCCGGGCCGGTGGGCTGCTGCTGGAACACGCCGTCGTTCTTGCCGAGCTGCCAGGACTTGCCGAAGTAGAGTCCCGGGAACAGCTCGAGGTTGAAACCCACCTTGCCCTGCCAGTCCTTGGGCACGGGCGCGTCGAAGTCCACGCTCACCAGGATCGATTCGCCCTCGGCACGCGCACGCACCGTGTACTTGAGATCGAGGTCCGGGTACTCGATGGGATTGAAACCCTTGCGGTTGCGCTCCGGGTCCGGGAAAGCCAGCGGCACGCGGATCTCCCTCGCGCCAGCGTCGATCTCGCGCTTGCCCGGCTTCGGAATCGGCGACCACTGCCCGGGCGAGGGCTCGAGCCGTACGTCGCCGTTCGACGCGACCCGCTCGTCGTGCATGAGGATGCTGAGGCCGCCCTGGTGACCCTCGGGGTAGTAGTCCTGGCCGTACATCACGTTGATGCCGGGACGCTCGAAGTACTCCTGCGCGTTGAGTTGGAAATCTTCCGCGAACGCGGACAACGGCAGCAACAGGAGACCCAGCAGGATTCGCATCATCCACTCCTTCGTTTCGACGAGCGGCGGATGGTAGCAGTGGTGCCGGGAGGGGGTTCCCGGGGTTGCGAACCGCTGCGCTCGTTTCGAGCGGAATGCGCCCGCAACCCCGGGAACCCCCTCCCGGCACCACTCTGCCCGGCGAAGATCTGGCGCGCGTTCTGCACGATGGTGGCGACCGCGGGATGCTTGATCTTGCGCTCGATGGACAACGCGTAGAACTGCACGCTCACGCCTTCGGCGGTTCCGATCGGCTTCAGCCCGTAGAGCTCGGTGAAGTAGTCCACCTGCAGCGCCGGGACCGGGATGAGTCCGTGGCCGGCATGCGCGAATTCGCGCAGCAGGCCGTAGTCCTCGAACTCGCCGACGATCAGCGCGTGGATGTCGAGCCGCGCCAGCCACTGGTCGATGGCGCGCCGGATCGCGGTATCACTGGTGGGCAGCAGCATGGGCACACCGTCCAGCGATTTCGGGAAGCCGCGTCGCAACGCCGCCGCGATGCGCGGCATGGACATCCAGGTGATGGCGGACTCGCCCAGATGGTGGCTGTAGGCACGCACGTTGAGGCCGGGCGTGAGCGCCGCGTCGGACAACACCACGTCGATCTCGTGCACGGCGAGATCCGCCGCGAGGCGGTCGAGCGTGCCCTCGCGGCACACGATGCGCACGGCGTGCTCCATGCGCAGCGCCGGTTCGATCAGGCGATGCGCGGTTTCCTTGGGCACCACGTCGTCGATGCCCACCACCAGTCGCAGCGGACGGCGGCTTGGCTGGTTCTCGAGCGCGTCGACCATCTCGCGGCCCAGGCCGAAGATCTCGTCCGCGTAGCCGTACACCAGTTTCCCCACTTCGGTGGGTACCAGGGTGCGGCCGGATTTCGTCAGCAGCTTCTCGCCGATTCGGTGCTCGAGCGTGCGCAGCTGCGCGCTGACGGTCGGCGCTGACAACGACAACTCCTCGCAGGCCCGGCGCAGGCTGCCGGTGCGCACCACGGCCCAGAAGTACAACAGGTGCTGGTAGTTGAAACGGCGCGGTAGTCCCATGGGCTCCTCCCACAGTTCGGAAAATCCGAAGCTTCACGGAGAGTAATTCAAATTGTCCGAAGCACGCACCTGGGCTAAAACAATCGCGAAATCAAAGGAGAGCAAGATGCGCGATTACCCCATCATCGTCTCGGACGTCGATATCTATCGTTTGCGTGGCCTGCTGGGCGCGGGCAGCGAGGAACTGCACGGCGAACTCGAACAGGCCATCGTGATGCCGGTGGGCGAAATTCCGCGCGGCGTGATCACCATGGGCGCGAAAGTGCAGGCGCGCGACCTGCGCACCGGGCGCGTCGAAGGGTTCGAGCTGGTGTTTCCGCGCGAGGCGGATCCCGCGTCGCACCGCGTCTCGGTGCTCGCACCGCTGGGCACGGCGTTGCTGGGGAATTCCGAGGGTGAGACGGTGGAGTGGCGCACGCCGGGCGGCGCGCGCAGCCTGCGCATCGAGCGCGTGATGCAGGCGCCCCGCTCCACGCGGTCCGGCAGCGACGAAAGCCCGCGAAACTCCCGGCGCCAGCAGCCGAGCTGCGCATGAAATTCCTGTGCGCCACCAACCTGCAGCCGCGCGGCAGCGGCGTGATCGGGCGCGCGGCCTGGCTGGCGCGCAAGCTGCAAGGCGAGCTCACGGTACTTCACGTGGTCGCGCCCGAGGAACCGCGCGGCCTGGCGCTCGAACAACGCGTGTGGCGCGCGGATTCGCACCTGCGCTCGAGCGTTGCCGATGTCACTCCCAAGCCCCAGGTGCGCGTGCGCGTGGGGCAGCCGGCGCGGCGCGTGGTCGAATTCGTCGGCGAGTCCCGCGCCGATTTCGTGGTCCTGGGTCCGCACGCGGCGCCGCTCGAACTGCCGGCGATTCGCCGCGGCATCGCCGAGCGCGTGCTCGACGACACGCGGCGGCCCGTGTTCATCGTGCGCCACGAACCCGAATTCGAATACGGCCGCGTGATGCTGGCGCTGGATCTCTCCGATGAATCCAGCGCGGCGTTGCGTCTCACGGAGTCACTGGCGTTCGCGGGCGAGGAGATCACCTTCGTCGTGCATGCCTACCATCCGCCGTACGAAGGCATGCTGGCATCGATCGGCGTGGGACACGACCAGCTCGATACGCATGCCGAAGCCTGGCGGCGCGATTTCGCGACCGGCGTGCGCGAGTTCCTGCGCCGCCACAGCAACGACCCGTGGCGCTATCGGCTGATCATGGCCGAGGATCGTCCGGTGCCCGGCATCCTCGCAGTGGCGCAGCAGGTGCAACCGGACCTGCTGGTGATGGGGGCGCGTGCGCAGGGCCCACTGCTGCGAACCTTGTTAGGCAGCGTGGGCCGTGAAGTGGCGGATTCCGCGGCCTGTGACGTGCTGCTGGTGCCGTCTGGCCGGGCCGAGCCCGGCGCGGCCGCCTGACGCAAGGCCCGCGCCCGGTGGCGCGGGTCGCCGCGTGCGTTCAGGTCGATCCGGGTAACTCGCCGCGCGCCCGCGCCGCGCGGCCATACACCAGCTCAAACAGCGGCGAGGCCATCAGCGTGGTCACGATGGCCATGAGTACCAGCATCGAGAACAGCGGGGCACCGATGATCCCGGCCTGCAAACCGATGTTGATGATGATCAGCTCGGTGAGTCCGCGAGCGTTCATCAACGCGCCCAGCGCCAGCGCGCGGGCGTTGCCCTGGCCCGTGGCCAGCGCCGCCGCCCAGCAAGCCACGAACTTCGCGAATATGGATGCGACGAGTATTGCCGCTGCGATCCACAGCAGTTCGGGCGTGTTGACCATCGTGAGGTGCGTGTTGAGCCCCGAATAGGCAAAGAACACCGGCAACAGGAACACCAGCGTGAACGGCTCGAGCAAGGCGCGTATTCGCTGCGCGAACACGCCGCGCGGCATGGCGGTGCCGATCAGGAAGGCGCCGAACACGGCGTGCAGGCCGATGACATCCGAGACGTACGCGGACAGCGTGCACAACATCAAGGCGACGGCCAACACGGTCGGGCTCAGCGGCTGGCCGGCATCGTGTTGCTGCTGCGCGAGCCGCCCGAGCGGCGCGAACAGTCTCGGGCCCAACAGGATCAGCACGGCCGACAGCACCAGGCCGCCGGTGATGGCCAGCACCGCGACGCTGGCGCCGGCGCCGAGGCTGGCAAGCACCACCGCGACCACGCACCAGGCCGCCGCGTCGCCGATGGCCGCGGCCGACAGCGCCTGCGTCGCGATCAGCGTTCCTTCGAGCCCACGGTCATGAATGATGCGCGCCAGCACTGGAAAGGCCGTGATGGCAATGGCTGCGCCGAGGAACAGCGTCGCGTTGAAACGCGAGACCCCGCCGACGAACAGCCCGGGCACGGTCATCAGCCAGGGCGTCGCGACGATGGCCGCGATGAACGGCACGACGATGCCGGACACGGACACCGCCACCGCGCCCTTGGCATTCGATTTGAAGTCCTCGCTGCGAAAGTCGAGCCCGACCAGGAACATGTACAGCGCGATGCCGGTCTGCGCGACGGCGTACAGCAACGGCTTGGATTCCGCCGGAAACAGGAACTGCTGCAGGCCTGGCGCGAGGCTGCCTAACAAGGACGGCCCGAGGATCACGCCCGCGATCATCTCGCCGATCACCTGCGGCTGGTGCAGGAACCGCCGCACGACCCAGCCACACAGCCGGCAGGCCGCGAGAATCACGAACATCTGGAGAAAGAAGATCATGGTGCCGGGTGAGGAAAGTGGGGAAAAGACCGGTGCACGGGCTAGTGGCTCAGCGGGTCACTTTTCCCCACTTTCCTCACCCGGCACCGTCATCCGTCACTTGCGATCCCACACCTCGGGACTCGCCGGCGCGTACTGCTTCACGAACTCGGCGTGTTGCGGCAGCGCGTTGATCACCTCGGCGACCTTGGTGCGGTACTTGCCCATGAAATCCTTCAGTTCCCGTGGATCGAGTTGCGCCACGTGATGCCAGGTCTGGGGCTCGATGTGTTGCCCCATCAGCACCGACACCCACGAATCGACCGTGAACAGCTCGCCGTCACGCTTGTAGGCGTGCCCGCCCTTGCGGAACAACTCGACGCGTTCGCGCAAACTTTCCGGGATCTCCATCTCGCGGCATTCCTTCCAGAACGGCGCGTCCTCACGCTGGTTGTAGTGATAGTGGAAGGTGACGAAATCGCGGATGCGCTCGATCTCGTACTGCGCCAGCGAGTTGTAGTGGTTCACCAGCGGCTCGGCCATGCCGTCCCAGGGGAACAGGTTCATGAGTCGCAACACGCCCGTGGTGATGGTGTGGATGCTGGTCGACTCCAGCGGCTCGATGAACCCCGCCGAGAGCCCGAGCGACACCACGTTCTTGTTCCAGGCCTTCAAGCGACGCCCGGCCTTGATACGCACCAGCCACGGCTCCCGCACCGGCGTGCCGCCGGACTCCGCCAGCAAACGCGCCTTTGCTTCGTCATCGGACATGTAACGGCTGCAGTACACATAGCCATTGCCCACGCGATGCTGCACGGGAATGTTCCAGCGCCAGCCGGCGGTGTGTGCATAACACCCGGTATAGGGCACCGCGGGCTTGTCGACGATGGTCTGGAACGCCACCGCGCGATCGCACTCCAGCCAGTGCGAGTAATCCTCGTAGCCGGTCTTGAGCGCGCCTTCGATGAGCAACGCGCGGAAGCCGGTGCAGTCGATGAAGAAATCGCCGGGGATGATGCGGCCGTCCTCGAGCTCGAGCGATTCGACGTGGCCGTCGTTACGGAGTCGCACCTGCTTGATCTTGCCCTCGGCGCGCTGCACGCCGCGCGACTCCGCCAGCCGGCGCATATAGCGGGCGTACAACGCGGCGTCGAAGTGATAGGCGTAGTTCACGCGCGGGTTCTCGCGCAGCGCGAACTTGTCCTTCACGGCCGCGAGCCACTCGTAGCAGTACTCGCCCAGCGGCACCTTCAGGCCCTGCGAGCGCGCGAACAGCCAGTGGTTGTAGAACTCCGCCACCCAGGTGGGCTGGCCGTGCCGGCCGAACGGATGCAGGTACCAGTCGCCGATCTTGCCGAAGTCCTCGAACCAGATGGCCACCTTGAACGTGGCCGCGCACTCGCGCATGAACTCGCGCTCGTCGATGCCCAACAGGTTGTGGAATGTGGTGATCGGCGGGACGGTGGATTCACCGACGCCGACCGTGCCGATTTCCTCGGACTCCACCAGCGTGATGTCGAGCAGCGCGCCGAACTGCTTCGACAGCGCCATGGCCGCCACCCAGCCGGCGGTGCCGCCACCGGCAATGACTACCTTCTTCACTGCGCGGGGCGCAGTTTCCGCATTGCTCATCTGGATCCCCCTTCGCCGGGGATTATAGGGGTGCCGGGAGGGGGGTCAGAAGTGGTGTCAGGCAGGGATTGTGGCTTGTGCTGCACCCGAGCCCGATGGGCTTCGCACAATCCCTGCCTGACACCACTTCTTTCCTGAACCCCCTCGCGGCACCGCTCAACTGGCGTCGCGGATCGGCTCCGGGGCCGGATTCAGCTGCCAGGCCTCCGCGCTCGCGCCGGCGTATTGCCGCACGAAATCGGCGTGCGCCGGCAGCGCGTTCACCACCTGGGCGACCTGCGCGCGGATTTTCGCCATGTAATCCTTGAGGCCCTTGTCGTTCATGCGCGCGTAATAGTGGTAAGTCTCGGGTTCGATGTTCTGTCCCATGAACACCGCGATCCACGAATCGACCCGGAACAATTCGCTGTCACCCTGGTACAGGTAACCCGCCTCGCGGAACATGTCGATGCGCCTGCGCAGCGATTCCGGGATCTCCATCTGGCGGCACTCGCGCCAGAACTCGGTGTCGTCACGCTGCGTGCAGTAGTAGTGCATGCAGACGAAATCGCGGATGTGCTCTATCTCGCGCCTGGCCATCTCGTTGTAGTGATCGACCATCGACTGCTTGACGCCGGTGAATGGAAACAGGTGTGCGAGTCGCACGCACGACGACATGATCATGTGGATGCTGGTCGACTCGAGCGGTTCGACGAAGCCACTGGCGAGACCGAATGCCACCACGTTCTTGTTCCACGCCTTGAGCCGCCGGCCCGCCTTGATGTGGACCAGCCACGGGTCCTTCACCGGCCGGCCGCCCGATTCGCTCAGTAACCGATGCCGCGCTTCGTCGTCCGACATGTGCCGGCTGGAATACACCACGCCGTTTCCCACGCGGTGTTGCACGGGAATATTCCAGCGCCAGCCCGCGGTGTGCGCATAGCAGGCGGTGTAAGGCATCGCCGGTTGCTCGACGATGGTCTGGAACGCGACGGCCCGGTCGCAGGGCAGCCAGTGCAGCCAGTCCTCGAATCCGGTGTGCAGCGCGCCCTCGATGAGCAGGCCGCGGAAACCCGTGCAGTCGATGAAGAAATCGCCATCGAGAACCCGCCCGTCGTTGAGCTCGAGTGCCTCGACGTAGCCGCTCTGCGCATGGGTGCGCACCTGCTTGATCCTGCCTTCGACGCGCTTCACCCCGCGTGGCTCGGACATCCTGCGCAGGAAGCGCGCGTACAGCGCCGCGTCGAAGTGATAGGCGTAGTTGATGCGCGGATTCTCGCGCTTCGCGAATCGCCCCTTCACCGCCGCAAGCCATTCGTAGCAGTACTCGCCGATCGGCACCTTCGAGCCCTGCGCGCGCGCGTGCAGCCAGAAGTTGTGGAACTCCGCCACCCAGGTCGATTCGCCGTGGCGGCCGAAGGGATGCATGTAACTGTCGCCGACGCGGCCCCAGTTTTCGAACAGGATGCCCGCCTTGAAGGTGGCGGCGCATTCGCGCATGAACTGCCGTTCGTCGATGCCGAGATAACTGTGGAAGGACACCAGCGGCGGCACCGTGGATTCACCGACACCGACGGTGCCGATTTCCTCCGACTCGACCAGCGTGATGTCGAGTTGCTTGCCGAAAAACGTGGCCAGTGTGGTGGCGGCCATCCAACCGGCGGTGCCACCACCGGCGATGACCACTTTCGGGACGGGAATTACTGTTTCGTTGGACATTTGGGCGACGCTAGCGATCACGAGGTGGAGGGAACAACCGTTGTGCCATTGAATACTTCAATGGCACGAGACTTCTGGGCCGTATCCTACACCTGCGCCAGTTGCGAGGTCCGTGCCCCTAACCCGCCTGCACGCTCTGCAGGAACTCCTCGTGCGTCGGCAGGTGCGCCACCATGCCGGCGATCGCGGCACGCGCCGTCTTCATCGAATCCGCGATCTGCGCGTAGTCCAGGTTCTCGACACGCGGATGCCACACCGCGGGCTGGATGCCCATGCCTTCGAACACCGACTGCCAGCTCGAGGCGCGGAACAGTTCGTCCACGCCCTCGCGCAGCGCGCCGTTGGCGCGGAACAGTTCGATGCGCTCGCGCAGCGTGTCCGGCAGCGGGATCTTGCGGCACCACTGCCAGAACGGCGTGTCCTCGCGGGCCGTGGCCGCGTAGTGCAGCACGATGAAGTCACGGACCTCTTCGAAGTCGCCGGTCATGCGCCGGTTGTATTCGCGGATCAGCGCCGCGTCGCAGTCGCGGTCCGGGAAGTAGCGCAGGAAGAAGTCGATGCCGCGCGCGATCAGGTGGATGGACGTCGCCTCGAGCGGCTCGACGAATCCGGAGGAAAGTCCGAGCGACACGCAGTTGTGCTTCCAGAACTGCCGCCGGTGCCCGGTGATGTACGGGATCACGCGCGGCTCCTCGATGCAGGCCGCGTCCAGCGAGCGCAGCAGCTGCGCCCTGGCGGCGGCGTCGCTGCAGAACTGGCTGGAATACACGTAACCCTGGCCGACGCGCTGCTGCAGCGGAATACGCCAGCTCCAACCCGCCGGCTGCGCCGTCGCGCGCGTGTACGGCAGCAGCGGGCCCTTGTTCTCGGTCTTGCACGCGACCGCGCGGTCGCAGGGTAGATAGTTGGACCAGTCGATGCTTTCGACGCCTAGGGTCTTGCCGATCAGCACCGCGCGGAAGCCGGTGCAGTCGAAGAAGAAGTCGCCGGCGACGGATTCGCCGTTGGCCAGCTTGACGTTCTCGATGAAGCCGTCCTCGCGCTGCGCGACTTCGACGACCTTGCCCTCGATGCGGCGCACGCCGCGCGCCTCGGCGTAACGGCGCATGTACTGCGTGACCAGCAGCGCGTCGACGTGCAGCGCGTAGTTGGCCCCGCCGATGGGCGTGTTGCGCGCCTTGGTGGGATGGAAGAAGCGGCCCTGCTCGGCCATGACGTGGCAGGGCGAGAATTCCTGCAACGAGCCCGCGTCGCCGCGCGCGCGCGCCTTCAGCCAGCACTGGTAGAAGTCCTGGTTGCCGATCGGTTTGCCGATGACGCCGAAGGGATGGAAGTACGAATCGCTGCGCTCGTGCCAGCCGACGAACTTGATGCCCAGCTTGTAGGTGGCATCGGTGGCCCTGACGAACTCCGCCTCGTCGATGCCGAGTCGCTGGATCAGCGTGACGAACGGCGGCACGGTGGATTCGCCGACGCCGATGGTGCCGAGCTCCTCGGACTCCACCAGCTCGATGTCGCAGATCTCGCGCTTCAGGTGCTGGCTCAGCATGGCCGCGGCCAGCCAGCCCGACGTACCGCCGCCGACGATGACTAATTTCGCAAGGGGCTTCACTACCAGTTCCGGTTTTCCACCATGACCCCAGGGCTCTCCTGGGAGTGGGCCGTATTGTAGTTCCAGTAGGCTGAACTGCTGGCCTGAATGGCCTTTCTCAACAGGTCGATGGCCTTATGTCGCGGGAAACTCACGCGCCAGGCCAGCACCAGGCTGCGTTTCGGCACCGGGCTGGCAAAGGCGCGCGTAGTCAGGAGATTGGGGGCGTAGAGCGGTGCCTCCGCCGCGGTCTGCGGCAGGATGGTCACGCCCAGCCGCGAAGCCACCATGTGCCGCAGCGTCTCGAGCGTGGCGCCCTGCGTGAAGGTGCGCACGGCCGCGCCGCTCTCCGCGGCGGGGTTGAGATGCGGGAACGCCGTGAGGATCTGTTCGCGCAGCGAATCACCCTGGCCGAGCAGCAGCAGTTCGTCGCCGTGCAGGTCCGAGGCGTCGATCTTCAGCTTGTTGGCCAGGCGGTGATCGGCCGGCATCAGCACCATGAACGGCTCATCGAACAGCGGCTGCACCACCACGTCCGCCTCGGCGAACGGCGCGGTCACGAGGATGGCGTCGAGGTCGCCGTTGCGCAGCTTGCCGGCGAGCTCCGCGACGCCGCCCTCCTCCACGTACAGCGACAACTTGCTCGACGTCTCCTGCAGCAGCGGGATGAACTGCGGCAGTAGATAGGGGCCGATGGTGGGCAACGTGCCGAGCGAGATCGCGCCCTGGAGCTGATCCTTGTCGGCATCGGCCACGTCCTTGATGGCGGCCGCCTGCTCGAGCACCTTGGCCGCCATGGCGACGATCTTCGCGCCCAGCGGCGTCGGCAGGATTTTCTGCTTGCCGCGCTCGAACAGCACGCCCAGCTCTTCCTCGAGCTTCTTCACCGCGATGGACAAGGTCGGCTGGCTGACGTGGCAACGCTCGGCCGCGCGGCCGAAGTGCTGCTCCTGCGCCAGAGCGACGATGTAACGGAGCTCGGTCAGGGTCATGGCTTCACCCGCGCGCGCGGTGGCGCAGGCGGAAATCCCATCGATCCCGAAATGTCGCGAAACCCGGCTGATTTCATGCGCCGCATGATCAGCCCAACCATCATCGCGGCGCAATGAGGTTCAGTTTTTCCATTCGCGGAACTGGTCGATGCTGCCGTCGGGCTTGTAGGTGACCATGGTGCGCGTGGTTTGGACCTGCCCGCCGGCATGGCGATACGAGGTCAGCACCGCGACGCGGTCGCCGGCGTACGTGTATTCGCGCAGTGGCTTGCGGAAGCCCGGGCTGTTCGGGTCATTGTCGATCTCACGGATCACCTTGCCCTCGGGTCCGACCACGAACTCGATCAAACCGTTGTCGGGTGAAACCATGAGCGCGGCCAGGCGCGGATCCGTGGCTTCAGGTTTCTGCGCGGGTTCGACCACTGAGCGCGACGTGCGCTGCGCTTCCGGTGCGGGTGGCGCGGGCGCGGGCGCGGCCTGTCCACTTGCCGGCATCGCGGGCGCGCCGCCCGCGATGCCGGCCAGGTAGTACACGCCCGCGAACACGGCGATCAGCGCCGCCGCGACAACGATCCAGGTCTTCATTGGCCGGTGAATACCACGTCGTCGATCCGCGCGCTTTCGTTGAGCGAATCGTTGCCGTCGCGCAGGTAACGCCACTCGATCTCGTGCACGCCCAGCGTGAGCGACAGCTGCATGGGCATCCAGGCGTTCTGCGGGTAGGAAATAGAACTCATGTAATTGCCATCGACATACACCGACAACTGGTCGCAGCAGCCGTAGGAGCCATCCATGCGCCAGGAGAACGTGAGCTGACCGGGCCTGAAGAATCCCTTGAAGCGCACGCTGCTCAGCTGCGAGTTGCCGACCGCTCCGGCCTTGAGGCTCGCCGTCCCGGTTTGCGCCGCGGTCGTGTCCACGGTCCACGCGCCGCTGCTCTGCAGGCCGGGCAACCAGGCCGCGAGATCGGGAGTGCCCTCGAACGATTGCGTGTAGCTGGTGAGCGGCTGCGGCAGATCGCTGACGTCGTTCGGATCTCCGCCGTTCGTCACTTCGATGAAGTCGTCGTAGCCGTCGTTGTCCGAGTCGGTGTCCCAGGGATCCGAACCGTACGTGATGACCTCGGCATAGTCGTTCAGCGCATCGCCATCGCTGTCGGTACGCGCGGGATCGGTGAGATGCGTGTTGATCTCCTGCCCGTCGTTGAGACCATCGCCGTCGGTATCCGCGACCTGTGGGTTCGACAGGTTCTGGAACTCCAACAGGTTGTTGGCGCCGTCGCCGTCCGGATCCTGCGTCGCGTTGGCGGCATTCGTGTCGAGCATGCCGTAATGCTGCTCCCACCAGCGATCGATCTGGTCGTTGTCCTGGTCGTAGAACGGCAGGCGGATGAACTCGGTGGTGTTGTTCATCACGTGCATGAGGTACGCCTCGGAGGTGCCGAACAACACGCGCAGCGGCTGCCCCAGGTACTGGAGGGAATGCAGCACTTCGCGCGAATTCGCGTTGCGGATCTCGACCAGGTCGGTGTCGTCGACGTCCACCAGCAGGTTGTCGACCCACTGCGCGTCCTTGATCGACTTGCCCAGCGAGCCGATGTTGTACGGGCCGTTCTGCGAAAACAGCAAGCCGCTGCCGAGCAGGATCAGCTCGCCATCCGCCGTGACGCGAATCGGCGGCGCGACGTAACTCGAGCCGTAGTAGCCGCTGTACTGGCCGCCGAACTCACCCGTGATGGCGTCGACCTCGCGATACTCGAGGCCGTAGTTGCCACCCGGACGTACCGTGTACAGCCGCGAACTGACGGGATCCCAGGCGGATTCGCCCTGGCCCCAGTAGGCCGACTGGCCGGTGACGACACCGCTGCCGTTGACCAGGTAACCGTCGCCGCCATTGACGAACAGGTAATTGTCGACGGGTGTGAGGCCATCCACGGGAGCCGAGGTGCTCACGAACGGCACTTCGACCGGGTTGGCCGCGTTGACGTCGAGGTAGCGGACCGAGCCCGCGCCCGATCCTGGCCCGGCGCCATAGCCGAGGTACAGGCGCTGCTGGGCGGGATGGTAGGTGATGCGGGTGGGCGCCAGCGTCGCGTACCCGAGGTCGAGCCCCACGATGTAGGGATTCAGGTACTGCCCCGTGGCGATCGACCAGCGATACACGCGCTTGTTGGCGGCGCTGAGTAGATAGACCACGTCGCCGCGCTGCGCGACCGCGTCCGGGACGTAGTCGGGCATGGCGGCGCCGTAGTTGCAGGTCACGCCGTCGCCGTGCGCCGGCAGCCAGCAGGCCGAATCCTGCGGATAGGAATCCAGCACCAGGTTCGTGGTGCTGTCGGCCTGCGTCTTGCCGGCATTCCACGCGTCCGGATAACCGTCGAGGTCGGTGTCCACCGACGCCGCGGGATCCAGCGGGAAGGCGTCCTGGGTATTCAGGACGCCATCGCCGTCGCTGTCGTCGTTGGGCACGTAGTTGTTGAACTGCACGCTGCCGTTGTTGTTCGTGAGTACCACCAGCGCGGTATCGGAACCCACCACGTTCAGCGGCAGGCCGGTGTAGTTGCGCAGTTCCAGCACCGTCTGGCTGCTGGCGGCGAGGCGTCGCAGCAGCGTCTGGCCGCCCGACTCCGAGAGCACGGCCAGCGAACCGTTCGCGAACCAGTGTGCGTCGGCGACGCGTGTACCGAGCGAACCCGCCCAGCCCAGGTCGTTGGCCTGGTCGTAGACGTCGCCGTTGCCGATCAGCACGTAGCGGCCGTTCACGGAGACGCGCACCGGCGGGCCGACGTCGTAGTTGCCGGTGTACGCGGACGAGCCCGTGGCGGTGATCGCGCCGCTGGCCTGGTCCACGACGTCGTAGCGCAGGTAGTAAGACGACGAGGAGAAGGCGCGCGAATTCACCGGATCCCAGGTGAACACCGTGGGGCTGTACATGTCGTAGGCGTACGAGCCCTCCTCGAATACCTTGGCGCCGGCGTTGTCGAACACGTAGCGCTTGCCCCAGGGACTGCTCTGGTCCTGGGCCAGCACGTAGTTGCCCACGCTGCCCAGGCCGAGCACCGACATCGCCGTGAAGGCGTACGGTGCCTCGACCGGGTTGCTGGTACCCACCGCGATGGAGCGGATCGCCCCGGTCTGGTAGCCGAAGTACAGGCGCTGGTGGGCGCTGGAGTACGACATGAGGATGGGCGCGAGCGTGCCGACGCCCTGGTCGATGCCGACGGTGTAGGGATTCAGGTACTTGCCGGCGCTGATGGACCAGCGATACACGCGCCGGTTGTCCTTGCTGAGCAGGTAGATCACGTCACCCTGCTGCTCGACCGCGTCCGGCAGGTAGGCCGGGACCGTGGCCGCCGCATTGCAGTTGCCGCCGCTGCCGTGCGCCGGCAACCAGCAGGCCGAATCCTGCGGGAAGCTGTCGATGCTCAGGCCGGAGTTGCTGTCGGTGGGACCCTTGCCCGCGTTCCAGGCATCCGGATGACCATCGTGATCGGTGTCGGTTGCGGCGGCCGGATCGGTCGGGAAGGCGTCCTGCGGATTCGACACGCCGTCGCCGTCGCTGTCGTCGCTCGGTAGATAGATGCGGAACTGCACGGTATTGCCGCTCTTCAGCAGCAGCGCCATGCGCGTGTCGCTGCCGAGCACACGCAGCGCCTCACCGTCGTAGCTGACCTGCTCGAGCACCGACTGGCCATTGCCGGCGAGACGGCGCAGCGCGCTGCGCGTGCCGTCGGAGACCAGCATGGCCAGCGAGCCGTTCGCGAACCAGCGCGCATCGGCGATCGCGGTATTCAGCGAGCTGGCGCGCTCCAGCGTGGCGCGCGCATAGATGTCGCCGCTGCCCAGCAGCACCTTCTCGCCGTCAGGCGAAACGCGGATCGGGGTCTGGATGTTGTAATCCCCGTGGTAGGGCGTTTCACCCTGCGCGGTGATCTTGCCCGTGCCCTGGTCGATCACTTCGTATTGCAGGTCGTTCGGGCTGGTGTCGTCGCGGAAGAAGTAGACGCGCGAGCTGACCGGATCCCAGGCGTATTCGCGCGAGTAGTAGTTCCACTCCTTCTGGTCGGTGACGGCGCCCGTGCTGGTGAAGATGTAGTGAGTGGCCCAGGCACCGCTGTGATCCTGCGCGAGCAGGTACTGTCCGACGGCGACCAGCCCGCCCACGCCCATGGCGGTGTTCGCGAACGGCACCTCGGCCGGCGTGGCCGCGGCGGGATTGATGTACTGGATGGCGCCGTTCTCGTAGCCGAGATAGAGGCGCTGGTGTTCGGCCGACCAGGCGATGCGCACCGGCGCGATGTTCGAGAGGGCGTAGTTGATACCGACGACGTACGGGTTCAGGTACTGCGCGGTCGCGATCGACCAGCGGTAGACGCGCTTGTTGGCGCTGCTCAGCAGGTAGACGATGTCGCCGCCCTGCACGACCTGGTCTGGCAGGTAGTCCGGCATCGTCGCGGCATAGTTGCAGGCACCGCCGCTGCCATGCGACGTCAGCCAGCACGAGGAATCCTGCGGGAACGCATCGAGCACCAGGCCCGTGGTGCTGTCGGCGGCGCTGCGCCCGCTGTTCCAGGAATCCGGGTAGCCGTCGTGATCACTGTCCACCGACGCAGCGGCGTCCAGCGGGAACGCATCCGCCGTGTTCGCGACGCCATCGCCGTCGGTGTCGTCGCTGGGAACGTAGACCTGGAACTGCACCGTCGAGTCCTTGATCAGCGCGACCGCCATGCGGTCGTCCTTGCCGAACACGCGCAATCCGGTGCCGGCGTAGCTCAGCTGCTCCAGCGTGCTGATGCTGCTGGTGCCGGTACGGCGCAGCAGTGTCTGGTTGTTGGCGGTGGTGAGCACCACCAGCGAGCCGTTGGCGAACCAGCGCGCATCGGTGAGCTGCGCGCCCAGCGCGCCCGACCAGTTCAGCGCGGCCTGCGAATAGATGTCACCGCTGCCGAGCAGCACGTACTGGCCGTCGTTCGAGACGCGGATCGGCCCCAGGATGTTGTACGAGCCGTGGTACGGCGTCTCGCCCTGCGAGGTGACCTGGCCCGAGGCCTGGTCGATCACGTCGTAGTGCAAGTCGTTGGGACTCAGCCCGTCGCGAAAGTAGTACACGCGCGAGGTGGCGGGATCCCACGCGGTATCGCGCGAATAGCCGTAGTAGTAGCCGCCGTTGGCCTTGGTGGCGCCGGTGCTGTCGAGCACGAATCCGCCGCCGCCGTAGTAGTAGCTGCCGGTTTGCGCCAGCAGGAAATTGCCGGCGTTCCCCAGGCTGGTCACGCCATAGCTCATCGTGACCAGCGCCGTTTCGGCTGGATTGGCGGCGCTCACGTCGATGTAGCGGATCTCGCCGGTGCTGTAGCCGAGGTACAGGCGGTGATGCGCGCCCGAGAAGGCCATGGCCGTCGGGCTGTTGGTGCCCGAACCGGCCGCGTATGCGTCCAGGTAACGCGCGCCGGCCAGCGACCAGCGATAGACCTGCCTGTTGGCGTTGCTTTGTAGATAGAGGATGTCGTCGCCGTCGTAGACCAGGCTGTCGGGAATGTATTTCGGCAGCTCCGAGGTCACTTCGAAGAAGCCGGTGACGTTCCCGACGGTGAGCTGCACGCGCGTGACCTTGGAATAGGTCGCGCCCGCCATCACGCGCACGACGATGGTCTGATTGGCATTGACGCTGCCGCCGGCCGCGCTGGTGAACGCGCCGCCGTCGATCGAATACTCGCCATTGACCACCACCACCGGCGTCTGCGTGTTGATGCCGGTGATGGTCGCGCTGGCGGAGGTCGCCCAGGCGTCGCGCGGCGCGTCGGCCTTGTGCGCGAACTCGAACTGGTCCGGGGTCGTGTCCACCGGCAGCGTGGTGGCCGTGAACGTGACGGCCACACCACCCACCGTGAGCACCGCATTGGTCGCCGTCGAGAACTGCCCGGACGAGGTCAACCTGACCCGGACCCGCTGGTTGTTGGAAACCGTGCCGGCACCCGAGGTGTAGGCACCGCCTTCGATCGAATATTCGCCGCCGGTGATCGAAATCGGCGTGGCCGTGTTGATCCCGGAGATCACCACCTCGTTCGACGCGACGCTGCTCGACAGCGCCGAGTCGGCCTGGTTGGCGAACGTGAAAGCGTTCGGCGTGGTGTCGGGCGGCGGGGGTCCGGGGGGCGGGCTGCCACTGCCACCACCGCCGCCGCCGCCACACGCGGACAGCAACGCCAGCAAGCCAATCGAACTCAGCGATGCAATTCGGCGGTTCACGCTTCCGCTCCTGATTCTTTTAGTTGTAGTTATCCAGGGCGCGCGAATCATAGCCGCAGGGCATGACAGGCGA
>Ga0164241_10003151_pt1 | contig 16995 bp, 17 predicted proteins | sample OricomyardsoilBY_FD_108780 | JGI IMG/M metagenome (GOLD analysis project Ga0164241, IMG submission 108780) | Backyard soil microbial communities from Emeryville, California, USA - Original compost - Back yard soil (BY) | ecosystem: Environmental > Terrestrial > Soil > Unclassified | place: USA...
GCACGACCTGCCAGCCCTGCGGCACGCCGCCCGCGGGCGCGGAGATATAGTAATATCCTGCGCGCTTGTAGAGCTTCGGTCCTTCGATGGTCGGCTGCCGCTCGTGCCCGTCGAAGACGAGCGTGCCGCCGTCGAGCACGCGCTTGCCGTCGTCGCTCAGGCGGCTCAACGCGAGCGTGCTCTTGATCCCCGCGCGGCTCGCGGCGAAGGCGGTCACGAGGTACGCCTTGCCGTCGTCGTCCCAGAAGGGACAGGGGTCGATCCAGCCCTTCGCCGCTTTCACGAGCGCCGGCTTGGACCAGGGTCCCGCCGGGTTCTGCGCCGTCGCGACGAAGATGCCGGCGTCGGCGTCCGAGTAGTACACGTAGAAGAGCGACCCGTGCTTGCGGATCGAGGGCGCCCAGGCGCCGCCGCCCGGCACCGGCACGTCGTAGGTCGAGCGCGGCTCGAGCGAGTCGAGCACGTGGCCCACGAGCTGCCAGCTCACGAGGTCCTTCGAGCGCAAGACGGGCAGCCCCGGCACGGCGTTGAAGCTCGACGCGACGAGGTAGTAGTCCGAGCCCGCGCGGATCACGTCGGGATCCGAGTAGTCGGCGAACAGGACCGGGTTCTTGTAGGTGCCGTCGCGGTTGTCCGGGACCCAGACCCGCGACGGCTCCGGTTTGGGTTTTGGAGTCGCCGCGCCGAGCGCGCCGAGCGCGACGCTGAGCGCGGCGAGGTTCGCGAGGACGCGTCGCATCCCGACGGCCTAACACCCGCGCGCCGGCCCGGGAAAACAAGCGGCCGTTATTGAAGTCGCACGCGAAGCCGCGCCCGGAGGCGGGTGGCGGGCAAAGCCCGATTCGTGTAACGCTGTCGCCCACGTCGATGAAGTGCGAGGCCTGCGAACACGAAAACGTCGATGGCGCGCGCTTCTGCGCGAAGTGCGGGGCGATCCTCGCGACGCCCGTGGAGGGGCCCGACCCGCTCGTGGGGCAGCTCATCGGGGGGCGCTACCGCGTGACGCGCGTCCTCGGCGAAGGCGGCATGGGCAAGGTCTATGTCGGCGAGCAGCAGATGGGCTCGACCGTGCGCAAGGTCGCCATCAAGACCCTGCACACCCACCTCTCGAAGGATCCTTCGGTCCTGCAACGGTTCCACCGCGAGTGCGGCACCGTCGCGCAGCTCGAGCACCCGAACACCATCAAGTTCTTCGACTTCGGCTCGACGCAGGACGGCACGCTCTACATCGCGATGGAGTTCGTCGCCGGCAAGCCGCTGAGCGAAGTCATCGCGCAGGGCGGCCCGATCGCCCCCGACCGCGTCGTGAAGATCATGCGCCAGGTGTGCGGCGCGCTCGACGAAGCGCACCTCCAGGGCATCATTCACCGCGATCTGAAGCCCGACAACATCATCCTCGCCGATCGCGCGGGCGAGACGGACTTCGTGAAAGTCCTGGATTTCGGCATCGCCGCGCGACGCGAGTCGGGCGACGCTCAGAAGGAGCAAAAGCTCACCCAGCAGGGCATGGTGCTCGGTACGCCGCCCTACATGAGCCCCGAGCAGTTCACGGGCAAAGCGCTCGACGCGCGCAGTGACGTCTATTCGCTCGGCGTGATGGCGTACGAGATGCTCGTCGGCAAGCTTCCGTTCGACGCCGACACGCCGTGGGAGTGGGCGACGCAGCACATGTCCGTGCAGCCGAAGCCTTTCGAAGTCTCCGCGCCGTCGCGTGACCTGCCGCTCGGCATGCGCCAGGCCGTCCTGAAAGCGCTCTCGAAGGATCGCGACCAGCGCCAGGCTTCGGCCCGCGAGTTCTTCGCGGAGCTCTCCGGCGGTGGTCGCATGACCGTCACGGGCGACGCGCCCGGTGGCGCCGGCGCCCCGCGCCACACCGACACGGCGGCGATGCCGGGCCTGCCCGACTTCAACGCACCGGCTCCCGTCTTCCCGCCGGGGCCGCCCATGGTGGGCCCGTCCCCGCATGCTCCTCACGTTCCCGCGACGGCACCGGCCGTCGTCGCGCACGTGCCGCCGCCGCCCGCGGTGGACCGCAGCAGCGGCGGCAACAAGGGCCTCATCATCGGGCTCGGCGCCGTGGGCGTGATTTTGCTCGGGGCGATGGGCGTGCTCGCGATGCGGTCGGGCAGCTCGGGCGGCGACGCCACGACCATCACCATCCCGACGGCGACCCCTCCCGCCGCGGCGACCACCGCGTTCGCGCCGCTCGCGACCGCGCCGACCGCGTCCGCGTCCCCGGATACGGGCGCCGTCCCCACGACACCCGAAGGCACCGGCGGCACGAGCGCCGCGAAGCCACCGGCGACGACCACCCCGACGTCACGTCCCACGGCCACCTCGACGAGCACCACCGGCGCCACCAAGCCCGCGGCTGGAGGCGACTCGTGCGAGGCCTGCGAGAGCGCCGCCCGTTCGGGCAACATCGCGGTCGCGGCCTCGCTCCTCGCGAAATGCGGCGACGCGGACAAGAAAAAAGCCTGCGTTTCGCGCGTGAAGAGCGTCGCCCCCGGCGCCGCGGAAGCCGCAGCGCTCAACAACAAGTGCGATCTCGCCAAGACGATCCAGCAGGTGGCCGAAGGCATGGGCGCCGGCTCCACGAAGCTCAAAAACGCGACCAAGAACTCGAGCTGCAAGTGAGCCGGGTCCGCTTGCTAGATTCCAGTGGTGCCATCTTTTATCAAATCTTATGTCCTTTCGCGGCTCTAGCTGGGCTTAACCGGCTGTGCGGCCGGTGCGTTATGTCGTTCGCTTGACGGATTCGGCTCGCCGGAGCTAAACCCGGGAAGTCACGCTTGGCGACTGCGGCAGAGACTCCCAAGTACGCTCTCCGGATGAGGGAGTCGCGGCGGACGCAAGGAAAAGCATGGCTACGATGATCTCCAGGATGACCTGGCGGGAGCTCTGTCGCTCCGGCGCCTACAAAGGGCTTTGGGTAGCGATCGACAACTGTCGCTACGACGAGACCCGCCAGCCGCTCGAGGGCGACGTGGTGGACTCGGACACTGAATTTTCCGAGCTTTGCGCCCGCATGCGCGAAGCCGGGCGCTCTTCCTGCACCATCGTCTTCTGTGAGTCCGACGTGTTCGTCGAGACGGAGGCCGCCACGGGCGCCGCCGGTGCTCCGGACGCGAGCCGTCGCAGCGCCTGATCGTTCGCCCCCGCCTGGGGCGCTTTGGGACAGGTGAACGCGACGGCTACTTGACCGTCGGCTTCACGATCGCCTTGCCGTCGCGGATGACGACGTCGAAGTCGATCTTCCGGTCCTTGTGCTGCGTGCGCAGCTTGTTTTCGGTCTCACGGAGCGAGCGGCCGAGGTTTTCGAGCGAGACCTGGCCGGCCTCGTTGTTCTCCCGCTTCATGGCCAGCAGCTTCTCGTGCAGGGCCCGCACCCGCTCGTCGCTCAGACCTGGCGATGCTGGCGGCGCGGCCGCCGGGGGAGCGGGCCGAGGCTTGGCCGGTGGCGATACGGGTTTGGGCGGCGCGGCCGGTTTGGCGGCCGTGGGCTTGGCGGGCGGAGCGGCCTTCCTCACGGGGGCGGCAGGCGGGTCGGCGGACGCGCTCGGCGCCGGCGGCACCCAGCTCCCCAAGAAGCCCATGTCGAGCTCGAGCGAATCGAACTTCGCGGCGTTGGGGTCGGGCGGCGTCGAGAGGGGTCGCGCGCGCTCCGGCTTGGGCGGCGGTGCGCGGCGCGGCGCGACCTCCGTCGGGGCCTCGCTGCCGAAGGACGGGCCGTCGGACGGGGGGCGAGGCGGGGGCCGGCGCGTGTCGAGATCGCCGCTCTCGGGCGGGAGAGTGTTCGGCCGTGTCGCTTCGGCTTCGGCGGCGTTCGTGATGCCTTCGCCCGCGCCCGCGGCGATGAGCTTGCCGAAGCGACGGCGCGCCGCGATCGTGAGCTGTCCGTCGGGGGCGAGCTGACGTTCCGCCTTCAGCAGGTGGCGCTTGTAGGTGCCGTTCTCGATCTCGCGACAGATGCGCTGCCAATACTGCTGGAACGTGTTGTAGCGCTGGACGATCGTCTGGAGCTTGAAACGCTTGCCGGTGTTGCGGATCTTTTCGCGCCGGAGGATGTAAATGCGTCGGTCGACGTCTTTTCGCGCGACGCTCGGCTCGATCTTCTCGAACCCCAAAAAATACTGCTCGTAGAGCGCGCGCAGCCGTTCGAGGCGAACCTCGAGCTCTTCCAGATTGACGTCGAGCTCCTCGGGAGTCACGGGCTCAGTCCGGGTAGGGCGTTATGAGCAGGTCGTCGAAGCACACGGGGACGTCCCAGTCGTTGAACGCGAAGTGCTCGTGATCGGGGCCCACGAGCGGCGCCGGGTCGTCGAGCTCGTGAAGGAGCGCGTCGTCGACGGTGACGCGCACGGTGTGCCCGTCGCCCCGTTCGATCTCGACGTGATAGGTGCGGCCCTCCACGATGGGCTCGAGGCGCGGATCCTCGGAGCCTGGAACGAGACGCAGCTCCAAGCGGCTTTGAGCATGTTCGTTCAGACGGGCGAGCACGTTGAAGCGGTTCTTCCAACCGCCGAGGACCACAATGTAACTCGTCGCGTCGTTGTAGGTAGTCCCGCTCGGGACGCTGTGCCCGTCGCCCCAAGCTTCCGCTTTCAGGTCGCCGTCGGGGGAGCCGCCGGTCACGTCGAACTCGATCCGCGCATTTTTCGGCAAGCGCGGCACGAACCACGCCGGGTGATTCTTCGCCCCTTTGACGCACAGCCGACCGTCATCGAGCTTCCAGGCGGCGGAGGTCAGATTCCAGTCCGGACCGAGATCGGTGCGATTGAAGTCCTCGTTGAGGGCCTCCGAGACGAGCCGCGCGCCGGCGTCCTGCCGCAGGATCGCGGGCTCGCTCAGAGCCGAGCCGGCGGCCGCGGGCGCCTTGCGCTTCACGGCGGCGCTCGTGGTGCGCGGCGTGCGCTTGACGTGGCCGCCCGCGTCGCGGCGAAAGCCGGGCGGATCCGCCGGCAGGCAACCCGCCGCGAGCACGGCCCCGAGAGCGAGGTTTCGCAGCACGAGCGCCATGGTACGCGACTCTCCGCGGGTTTCCTCGCCGAATGCATCCGCTCTTGTTTCGGATCCCGCTCGGGCCCACGCGCATCGCGCTCTTCGGCCGCGAGCTCGTGCTCGGGCCCCTCGAGGTGCCCGCGTTCGGCGTGCTCCTGGCGTTCGGGCTCCTCGCAGGTGGCGTGCTGACGACGCGCCGCGGCGAGCGGATGGGACTTCGGCGTGAGGCGCTGCTCACGGCGCTCGCCGTTGCGTTTTTTGCGGGCCTCTTGGGTGCGCGGCTCGGCTTCGTGCTGCTCCACCCGCGCGCGTTCGAATCGCTCGCGGCAGCGCTCTCGTTGCAGCAGGGTGGTCTCTTCGGCCTCCTCGGGCTCGCGAGCGGCGCCGTCGCGGCGGCGTGGGCGGCGCGCGCACGCGGTATTTCGGTCGCCGCGCTCTTCGACGCCGCGGCCCCAGGCTTCGGGCTCTGCGTGGCTCTGACGCGCCTGGGTTGTTTCCTCGAGGGCTGCGATTTCGGTCGGCCGCTCTCCGCCGGCGCGCCGCGCTGGCTCGCGCGTCTCGGCACCTTCCCCATGGGCTCGCCCGCGTGGGTCGAGCACGTGAGCTCGGGTGCGCTCGGGCCGAGCGCGCTGACCTCCCTCCCGGTGCACCCGGCCGAGCTCTACGAGTGCGCGGTCGGGCTCGCGCTCGTCGCTGCGGCGCTCGCCCTCGGGCGCCGCTCACGGCGCGCGGGTGACGTGGCGCTCGGCGTTACCGCGGCGTACCTCGGCCTGCGCGTGGTCGTCGACCTGGCGCGACCCGCGACGCCAGAGGTGTGGGGAGCGCGCGTGCTGCTGCTCGTCGCGGCGGCCGCTAGCGTTCCGTGGCTACTGCGACGGGCTCGAGCTCGTCATCCGTGAGCAGGCCGTCGTCGTTCGCGTCGAAGTAGAGCGAGAGTGCGCTGACGGTCGCCGCTTCGAAGCTTTCGAGCAACTCGGCATTGTGGTCGGCGTCGATCAGCACGCTGTCGTCGGTGACCTCGGCAGCGTCCAGGTCGACGTCCGCGAGCCACGTCGCCAGATCGGCGCCGAGCACGAGCTTGGTCGGGTTGAAGACTTGGCCCGCGGGAGCGGTCAAGTCGAGGGCGAGCGTTTGCCTGCTCGTGAGCTCGAAAGGCGTGCCGTCGGCGCGCGTGCCCGCGAGATGCGTCGTCGGTAACTCGGTGCTCGGCGGCGCGAGGTCGGCCTGGATGCTGCAGTACTCGGCGACGAAGCTGTCGAGCGTCAGCGACGACGGCGGATACACGAGCAGATTGATCCGAAAGTTGCGCGTTCCAAGCTTCGCGGATTGGGGGTCGCAGGGGACGAAGAGGAGCTGCTCGAGCGCTAGCCGGGCGTCACTGAAGGCGAGCTCGCGCTCGGGCACCTCGACGGAGAGCGCCGTGATCGAAATCTTGGGCGGCGCGGCCGGGAAGCCCGTCTCGGGAGCCGAAGAGCACCCCGCGAGGGCGAGCAGCAGGCAGCCGAGGGAGTCCGTGGCGAAGGGATAGCCGCGCATGCGGCGAACTCTGGTCGACGCCTCGGCCCGCGAAAAGCCGAAAAGTCGAGCCGCGGCGCGAGCGGGTGTAACCTGCGCGCCGCGCCCGACCGAGGGCGCCGAGGAGCCCACCCGCATGTCCACTTTGCTTTCCCTCCGTCTGCCGCGCTCGAACCGTCTTGCTCTCGTCATCGCCGCCGTGGCCGTGGCTGCTGCCTGCAAGAAGAACGACGGCGAAACCGCGCCGGGCGGCTATGTGCAGGGCCAGGTCGCTGCCGCTGCCGGCGCAGGTCCCGTAGGCGCGCCGGCTCAGGGCGGGGCTTCCGCGACCGGAGCGCCCGCGGGCGCCGCCGGCATCGCCGGTGCTCCAGCTGGAGCGACGACCGGCGTGCCCGGTACGCCTGCCGCGCCGCCACCTCCGACCGGTCCGACCGCCCAGCGTCTCGACGCGACGGCCGCGGCCGCGGTCGCGCCGATCCTCGCGGCCCTGCAGAAAGACAACGTGCAGGCGGGCGCGAAACCGGTCGGCGAGACGGTGGCCGGCAACTTCGGCCAGAACCAGACGCTCGAGTTCCCCGTCCAGCTCCAGCCGAACAAGTGTTACACGGTCGTCGCCGCCGGCCTGCCGCCCATCACGGAAGTGAACGTGCAGCTCCAGCTCACGACGGTGTTGCCGGGCATGTCCCCCGTGCTGGCCGTCGATTCCGATCGCGGCGTCGTCGCCGTCATCGGCAAGAAGGGCAGCTGCTACAAATGGACGCTCGGCGTGATTCCGGCGCCCGGTAAAGTCGTGCTGCAGGTTCCGGGCGCTGGCGGTCTCGTCGCCGCGCAGGTTTACGAGAAGTAAACGCGCGTTCGCCGCGTGCCGTCGCGCTCAGCCGCCGGCGGCGCCGGCCATCGCACTGCCCGCCGCGCCGGGCTGGCCCGCACCTGACGAACCTGCGCCGCCCGTTGCGGCGCCGCCCGCGCCCGCGCCGCCCGTTGCAGCGCCGCCCGTTGCAGCGCCGCCGCTCGAAGCGCCGGCTCCGCCGCTCGCGCTCGACATGCCCGCCCCTCCGGTACCGGTCCCAGACGAGCCACCGCTACCGCCGGTCGCGCCCGTCGTGCCGCCCTTCGCGCCCATCCCGGCAGCTGCTTTCGTCGGGATGGTTTGTTCCGCATCCTGACTCGAGGAGCAGTTCGTGGCGGCCAGACAGAGAAAAGCGACGATGGCGAAGGACTGAAGGTGGGCGCGCATGGGACTTGGGCTCCGCGGCGGAGACTACCCGACCGCCGAGCGCCGTGCACGGACCTTGCGTGACGCGCCGCCCCGAAGACCAAGGCCGACACGGCCCCATGCGCCGGATCGGTATCGTCATTTCGAGGGCGTGGCATTAGGCTCATGAGTCCGATGAGCTTCGACCACGTCCAGCAACGGCTGCTTGCCGGCCGGCCGCTCGTCGTGGCCGCTGATAGCAACGCGAGCTTGCGCGCACGGGGGGTGGCCCTCGACGTTCCGGGTGCCCTCGGCCAGCTCCTGCGCGAGCGCCCCGGGGAGGTGCGTGAGCACTACCGTGTCGAGGTCGACTGTCGCGCGGACGTGCTCGCCGCCCTCACGGGAGACACGACGCCCCGCGCCCTCGCGGAAGTCGGGATGGAGCACCGTTCGGCGCAGCTCACGGCCCGCGCCGTCGAGCTCGCTCTCGACGCCGCGGAGTCGAGCCCGAAGCCCGTCGCGGTTGCCGGCATGCTCGGCTCCGACATGGTCAGCCCCGTCGCCGCCCAGCGCCTGCACGAGGAGCTCACCGATCATTCCTCGCGTCTCGCCGCGGCGGGTTGCGAGCTCATCATCGCGCGCGGCCAGGGCTCCCGCCTGAACCTGATGGCGGCGGTCGTGGCCGGCGCCCGCACGGATTTGCCGACCTGGGCCGTCGTCGAGCGCACGGGCGAGGCCACCACGGGCGATGCAGAGCTTTTTCGGAGCCTCGAGGGCGCCGGCGCGAGCGTCGTCCTCTTCGAGGTGCCCAGCGTCAAGCTCGGCCTCGAAGAGCTCGCGCGCACCCGTGAAGCGCTCGAAGACGCCGGTCTCGTCGCCGGGATCCTGCTCGCGTCGAGCGAAGACGCGCTGCCCGGTTTCCCCGATCTCGCGAGCTCACCCGAGCAGTGGGCCGACCACGCGCTCGATCTGGACCTCGGGGGCGCGCGGGTCATCGGCGGCGGGGCCGGAACGACCGAAGGGCACTTGAGGGCGCTCGCGCGGGCGCTAGGTTCTTTGCATCCGTCCCTGCCGGCACACCGCTCCGACACCGTCGTGGACGAGGGGCTCAAGCCGCACGATTCCTGAGGTCAGTTTTTCTTGAGCACGTACCTCCCTGCGAGCGACGCCGATCTGCGCCCGGTCACCGACCTCGACGAGCTGTGCGAGGTTTTTCGCGGCGCCGAGAAGCCGAACGGCCCGTTTCTCATCGGCGCCGAAGCCGAGAAATTCGGCGTGGTCGAGCGCACCGGCGCGCCCATCGACTACTCGCACGGCGTCGTCCGCATCTTCGCGGCGCTCGAGCGGTTCGGCTGGGTCCCCGAGAGCGAGACGCCGGTCGGCCCCGTCATCGCGCTCCGTCGCGGCGGCGCCTCGATCACCCTCGAGCCCGGTGCGCAGCTTGAGCTCAGCGGCACGGCGCTCGACGACCTCCACGCCGTCGGTCGTGAGCTCGACCAGCACCTCGGCGAGCTCCGCGGGGTCTCGCAGGATCTCGGCCTCGCCTGGCTGAGCGCCGGCTTTCACCCGCTCGCGCGGCAGGTCGAGCTGCCGTGGGTGCCGAAGATCCGCTACGGCGTGATGAAGGAGTACCTGCCGACCAAGGGTCGCGCCGCGCACGACATGATGCGCCGCACGGCGACCGTGCAGGCGAACTTCGACTACACGGACGAAGACGACGCCATGCGCAAGCTGATGGTCGGCCTGCGGCTCGGCCCGCTCATCCATGCGCTCACGGCCAACGCGCCCTTCAGCGAACGGCGTGTGGCTCCGCTCCGCAGCCTGCGGGGCGACGTCTGGCTGCACATGGATCCTGCGCGCTCCGGACTCATTCCCGAGCTCTGGAAGCTCGAGCGCCCGCGTTATCGCGATTACGTGGAGTGGGCGCTCGATGCCGGCATGTTCCTCGTCAAACGCGGCGAGCGGGTGATCCAGAATACCGGCCAGAGCTTCCGCGGCTTCCTCGCGAGCGGCTTCCGCGGCGAGCGCGCGACGCTCGCGGATTTTCGCCTGCATTTGCAGACGCTCTTCCCCGAGGCACGCCTCAAAAACACGCTCGAGCTCCGTTCCTGCGACGCCCAATCGGGCCCGCTGGCGCTCGCGGTGCCCGCGCTGCTCACCGGCTTGTTTTACGACGCGACGGCGCTCGACGAGGCCGAGACGTTGTCACGACGTTTCGAGCTCGAGACGCTCGAAGCCGCTCGTCCGGCGCTCGTCCGCGACGCGCTCCGCGCGAGCATTGCGGGGGCTCCCGTGGCTCCGCTCGCCGAACAGCTGATAGACATCGCGAGCGGCGGCCTCGCGCGCCGCGCGCGCCTCGACGCCGCCGGTCGCGACGAACGGCGCTACCTCGAGCCGCTAGCGGCGCTCGTCGCGCAAGGGCGCTGTCCCGCCGACGCGCTCGCACAGGGGCTCGCCGTCGGGCAGGAGCTCCCGCCCGGCGAGCTCGTACGGCGTACTCGTCTCGAGCTGCCGCCGCTCCCCCCGCTCGAGCGCTGACGCTCCCCGGCGCCGGCGGTCGCTCAGGCCGCGCGCGCGAGGGCGATCTTGTCCGTCTGGCCTGCGCGGTAAAATCGCCGCAACAGCGCGCGGGTTTCCGCCTGAGCACGCCCGAGCACACGCGACGCGAGCCGCGCTGCGAGCGCGTTGGCGAGCCGGTACCGCTCACCGGCTTCGGTGCCGCTCGGATCGAGGAAGCGCCCGCCCTCGTACAGGCGCGTGTGCAGGCGCCTGGCCGTTACGTCGTCGAATCCCGGCTCGAGGCCGAGCAGCACGAACTTGTCGACCTCGGCCTGGAGCTCGAGCTCGAGCTGTGTCGTGGGCAAGCCGGTGCGCACGCGTTCGACGACGTAGACGAAATGACTGACGCCTTCGAGGAGCTGGAGCCAGGTGTCGTTCGCGCCCGCGCACGGCGCCTCGGTCGGGACGACGAGCGCGAGCTCGACGGTGGCTTCCGATTCGCGAACGAGCAAGGTTTCGCGCTCGCCGGCGGCGCACGGCTTGGCGAAGCGCGTCACGTCGGGCGCGCGTTCGAGGCCGTAGTACTGCTCGAGGCGGCGTTGGATGCCATGCAGGGCGCGCTTCGTCTTCGGAGCGAGCCGACGCGCCATTCAGTGGACCCCGCCGCCGCCCCGGACCGGCACGAGGCCGTGGGCGCCGAGCGTCGCCGCGATCTCGCTCGAGCCGTGCTTGAGCCAGCGCTCGTAGAGCTTGAGCACGCTCGCCGACGACGCGCGGGCGCTCTGCGCGACGAGCTTGTCGGCGATGCTCTCGATGAGCGAGACGAACGTCGCGAAGTGCGCCGCGAGCTCGCCGAAGACGTCGGGCGCCGAGCTCGGCTCGGCCCCGGCGCCACTCCGACGCAGCATGGCCGCGGCGTCGTCGTACGCCTGCGCGCCGACGGCCGTGACGTAGTCCAGCGGCACGCCGCGCGTCGTGAGGTGATCGGCGAAGAAGCCGCAGACGTAGAGCGTGCCGTCGCCGAGCGCTCGCAAGCGCTCGAAGCGTTCGCGCCCCGAGCTCTCCCGCGCTTCGGCGAGGAGCAACGTGACCGGGCGTTCGAGCGCGTCGCGGGTGAGGGCACCCGGCCGCGCGTAGTCCGCGAGCAGCCCGGAGACGTACGCCCGCGTCGCCTCCGTTGCCTCTACCCCGCGTCCTTCGACAGCTTCACCGACCAGCTCCTTGAAGAAGCCGCCAACGTCGGCTGAGAGATCCAATTCGGCGCGCATGGGACGAGCCTCTCTTCAGTTCTACGGTGAGTTCGTTGCCGGTATGTATCGAAACACCTGAACCCATGCGCACGTAGGTGCTTCTTTCTTGGCAATCGCCGCCGGCGGCTGCCAGGCGCCGACCCCGCCCTACATGGAATGTTTTTGGGGGGCCCGGCCTTGACTCCTCGCCGATGCTGCGTAAGTTCCCCGGCACCCGCTGCTAGCACTCGCCCTCGGTGAGTGCTAACGGCAAAAGCCCTGTGGTTTCAGGGCTTTATATTCTCCGTTCCCCCGCTCGCCGCAGTTAGGCGCGGCGGGTGAAGGGGGCTCCAACCCCAAACAAGGCGACGAGGACAGACATGGCGAAGATTCGACCTCTGCAGGACCGCGTGATCGTGAAGCGCGTCAAAGAAGAAGAGAAGACCAAGGGCGGCATCATCATCCCGGACTCCGCGAAGGAGAAGCCGGTGGAAGGTGAAGTCGTCGCCGTGGGCAACGGCAAGGTCCAGGAGGACGGCAAGCTCCGCCCTCTCGACATCAAGGCCGGCGACCGCGTCCTGTTCGGCAAGTACAGCGGGACCGAGATCAAGCTCGACGGCGAGGAGCACCTGATTTTGCGCGAGGACGACATCCTCGGCGTGCTCGAGAAGTGAGACCGAACGAAGGAATTTGAAGGAGCACACAGCAAATGGCAGCCAAAGAGATCGTTTATCAGGAAAAAGCCCGTAACCTCGTGCTCGCCGGCGTGAACGCGCTAGCGGACGCCGTGAAGGTCACCCTCGGCCCGCGCGGTCGCAACGTCGTCATCGAGAAGAGCTTCGGCTCGCCCACGATCACCAAGGACGGCGTGACCGTCGCCAAGGAGATCGAGCTCGAGAACAAGTTCGAGAACATGGGCGCGCAGATGGTGCGCGAAGTCGCTTCGAAGACGAGCGACGTGGCCGGCGACGGCACCACCACCGCGACCGTGCTCGCGCAGGCGATCTTCCGCGAGGGCTCGAAGCTCGTCGCCGCGGGTCACAACCCGATGGAGATCAAGCGCGGCATCGACAAGGCCGTCGAAGTGCTCGTCGAAGAGCTCAAGAAGATGGCGAAGTCGACCAAGGATCCGACGGAAATCGCCCAGGTCGGCACGATCAGCGCCAACGGTGACACCACCGTCGGCAAGCTGCTCTCCGAGGCCATGGAGAAGGTCGGCAAGGAAGGCGTCATCACGGTCGAAGAGGCGAAGAGCGCCGAGACGGCCCTCGACGTCGTCGAAGGCATGCAGTTCGACCGCGGCTACCTCTCGCCGTACTTCGTGACGGATCCCGAGCGCATGGAAGTGTCCCTCGAGGACGCGTACATCCTGCTCAGCGAGAAGAAGATCAGCAACATGAAGGATCTTCTCCCCGTGCTCGAAGCCATCGCGCGCCAGCAGAAGCCGCTGCTCATCATCGCGGAAGACGTCGACGGTGAGGCGCTCGCGACGCTCGTCGTGAACAAGCTGCGTGGCACGCTGCAGTGCGCGGCCGTCAAGGCCCCGGGCTTCGGCGACCGCCGCAAGGAAATGCTGAAGGACATCGGCATCCTCACGGGCGGTCAGGTGATCGCGGAAGAGCTCGGTCTCAAGCTCGAGAACGTGACGATCACGGACCTTGGCCAGGCCAAGCGCGTCAAGATCGACAAGGAGAACACCACGCTCGTCGACGGCGCCGGCAAGAAGGACAAGATCAAGGGCCGGCAGCAGGAGATCCGCAACCAGATCGAGAACACGACCAGCGACTACGATCGCGAGAAGCTCCAGGAGCGCCTCGCGAAGCTCGTGGGCGGCGTGGCCGTGATCAAGGTCGGCGCGGCTACCGAGGTCGAGATGAAGGAGAAGAAGGCGCGCGTCGAGGACGCCCTCCACGCGACCCGCGCGGCCGTCGAGGAAGGCATCGTCCCCGGTGGCGGCGTCGCTCTCATCCGTGCCCAGAAGGCGCTCGAAGGCCTCAAGGTCACCGACGAGCAGAAGGCGGGCGTTCGCATCATCGAGCGCTCCATCGAGGAGCCCCTGCGCCAGATCGTCGCGAACGCGGGCGAAGAAGGCTCGATCGTCGTGCAGAAGGTGCGCGAGGGTAAGGGCACGTACGGCTTCAACGCGGCGACCGGCACCTACGGCGATCTCGTCGCCGAGGGCGTCATCGACCCGGTGAAGGTGGTGCGTTCCGCGCTGCAGAACGCGGCGAGCGTCGCGGGCCTCATGCTCACGACCGAGGCGCTCGTGGCCGAGAAGCCGAAGGAGGAGAAAGCTCCTGCCGGCGGCGGTCACGCGCACGGCGGCGGCGGCGACTTCTGATCCCCGCCCGAGCGGCTACGGCCGCTCACCCGTAACGAAGAGCGGCGATCGCGCTGCTCGCGCGGACGGCGAGTGCCAACGGGCGCTCGCCGTTCGTGTTTTGTGGGACTGGCGATCGCGCTGCTCGGTCCCTAAGATGCGCGGCGGCATGCGGTGGCAGGCTCTCGCCCTCCTCGGGTTCGTGTTTTCGTGCGGTCCGGATCCGGCTCCGCACGATTGCGGCGGCCGCCCCGACTTCTCGGTGACGATCAGCGCGTACAGCGGCCCGATCCCCGCCGACACGATCGTGCGTCTGTACTACGGCGGGCGCCCGCCGGAGATGCCGGAAGAGCTCGAGCTTGCCAATCCGAAGACGCCACAAGCGCTCTTCTGCTACCCGGCCGACAGGAACGGCGTTTACGACGCGAAGAGCCCGGCGATCGGAACGCAGGCGCGCAGCGTGGCGTCGGCCGGCGCCGGCGGCGAGGGCACCGGGGGCGACACCAGCACGGCGAGCGGCGGGCTCGAGGCGCTCGTGTGCAATCTCTACACCGACGGCTCCGCGCGGCTCGAGGCCGAGTCGCAGCTGTACGGGAAGAACGAGCTCGAGCTCCAGCTGAAGAAGGACGTCTGCACCGTGTCGAAGACGCTCGTGCTCGAGCCGATGGACGCCGGGTCCTGACGCGCGCGCCCTACTTTTTCGGCGCCGTTCCGAATTTCGGCCCGTAGCTCTTCAGCGTCATGCGCTCGCTCTGATGCACGGCGCCTTGCTCGGCTTCCGTCTCGCGCACGGTGATGCCGACGCCGGGGCAAAAGAGGGTCGTCGTGCGTTTCTCGCCTTCGCGCGTCGCGAGCTCTTCCACCGTTTCCACGCAGTCGCGGAACGTGCCGGCGCCGACCGTCACGCTCTGGCCGGTGCGCGTGAGGCGCACGTGGCCGAAATCGCCGTGCCATTGCTGGCCTGCGGCGAGCGGCTCGCGCAGCAGGAAGCCGCCCGCGAGGTGCGCGACGGCATGCTCGCTGACGTTCAGGCGCCGAGCGCGACCGGCCACGACGAGCTCGGCGACGTTCGGCGTGGGCCGGCGGATTTCGAGCACGAGTAAGCCGCGCTCGGCGCCGGGCTCGAGCGTCGTTTCGAAGGCCGCGACGGTGCCGTCTTCGAGCGGCAAATAGCGGGCGATTCCGGTGGCCGCCGCGGAGCCTGACGCGGGTGGCGCGGCCGCTCTGGGCCCGCACGCGAGGCAGCCGAGCGACACGACCGCGCTCAACGCCGCTCCCCGCCCGGCGCGGCGTCCGCGATCAACCGCCATGCGTCTTGTAAGCCCACACCGTGAGCAAGACGAGCAGCGCCGCCGCGATGCCGAGCAGTACCTTCACGAGCGGATCGGGCTCGATGCGGCGCGCGAGCTCTTCGGCGGCGGCGCGCACCTTCGGGTCGGTGGTCTTTTCGGCGAGCTCCGGCGCGGCCTTGCGCACGAACGCGTAGTTGCCAAGCTCGAAGGCCCGCATCACGCGCTCGAGCTCCGGATCTTCCGGGAAGCCGAGCAGGAATGCCGGACGCTCGCGGCCCTCGGGGCTCAGCGACGCGCGCAGCGGCGTGTCTTCCACCTTCTTGCGGCGGCGCTTGCGCTTTTTCGTGCCCGCCTCGGGCTCGGCCGGTTGCGCGGCGTCTTCCCCCGCAGCGTCCACGGGCTTGCCGCCGTGCGCTTCGTTCGCGGGCGCGTCGTCCGGCTTGCCGCCGTGCGCTTCGTTCGCGGGCGCGTCGGGGGACGGTGCGTCCGTCGTCGCGGCCTCGGGTTTGTCGTCCGACATTCGGCCGTGACCTTATCAGAACTGGAAGTAGACGAAGGGCACGGCGTCCGCGCTCGCGAGCTCGCGCACGACGAGCGCCGCCGCAAACAGGGCGACGCCTTGCGCCGGCGCCGGTAAGAGTGTGAAGCCGTCGCGCAGCCGGCCGTACCAGCGCTCCGGGATGAAGTGACTGACGAGCCCGAGGCCGAGCACGGCGAGCACGGGGGGCGAAAGGTTCGGGTGGTACGTCGTGAGCGTAAAAAGCCGTCCGAAGTACGCCCACGCGAGGGCGAAGCTATCGGCGCGGAAGAGGATCCACGTCGCCGTGACGAAGTGGAACGTGAGGACGACCCCGAGCACCGCGCGCCAGCCGCCGTGTCCTGCGGGAGCGCGGTCACCGCGGACCAGCCGCGTGAGCGCGAGCCCCACGCCGTGCAACCCGCCCCACGCGACGAAGGTCCAGCTGGCGCCGTGCCAGAGCCCGCCGAGCAGCATCGTGAGCACGAGGTTCAGGTAGGTGCGCGCGCGGCCGCGGCGGTTACCGCCGAGGCTGATGTAGAGGTAGTCGCGCAGCCACGTCGAGAGCGAGATGTGCCAGCGCCGCCAGAAATCCGTGAGGTTCTGGGCCTTGTAAGGCGCGTCGAAATTCTTCGGAAAGCGCACGCCGAGGAGCAGCGCCGAACCGATGGCGATGTCGGTGTAGCCCGAAAAATCGCAGTAAATTTGCAGCGCGTAGCCGACAGCCGCGGCGTAGCATTCGAGCGCGGAGTGGTGGAGCGGCGCGTCGAACGTGCGATCGACGAGGTTTAGCGCCAGGTAGTCGCCGATGGCGACCTTCTTCAAGAGGCCCACGGCGACGAGAAATAAGGCTTCGCTGCCGGCGCGTGCGTCGAAGCGCGCCGGGCCCGCGAGCTGCGGCAGGAGATCACGCGGGCGGACGATGGGCCCCGCGACGAGGTGCGGGAAGAAGGCGACGAACGCGAGGTATTCGACGTAGCTCGGGTGCGCTTCGATGTCGCCGCGGTACACGTCGATGACGTAGCTCATCGATTCGAACGTGAAGAAGCTGATGCCGATGGGCAGGGCGATGTGGAGCGCGAGCTCCGGCGGGTGGAAGCCGCACGCGGCGAGCAGCGCGCGCGTCGACTCCACGCCGAAGTCGAAGTACTTGAAGAAGCCGAGCAGGCCGAGGTTCAGGATGACCGTCGTCACGAGCCAGACGCGCCGGGCGTGCGGCGTCCGGGCCCGGGCGATCGCGTTGCCGAGCAGCCAATCAGCCGTCGAGGAGCCCCAGATGAGCGGCACGAAGCGCCAGTCCCACTTCGCGTAGAAGAAATAGCTCGCAGCGAGCAGGAACAGCAGCCGCAGCTTGCGTGCTCGCGCGAGGAGCCAGGAAACGATGAAGACGACGCCGAAGAACTCGGCGTAGGCAAGCGTGTTGAACA
>Ga0164241_10003152_pt1 | contig 16989 bp, 9 predicted proteins | sample OricomyardsoilBY_FD_108780 | JGI IMG/M metagenome (GOLD analysis project Ga0164241, IMG submission 108780) | Backyard soil microbial communities from Emeryville, California, USA - Original compost - Back yard soil (BY) | ecosystem: Environmental > Terrestrial > Soil > Unclassified | place: USA...
CTGCTCCCGGACGGCCGCGGGCTCGGCGCGTCGGACCTGGGGGACCCGTCGGCGCCCGGCGATCCCCTCACGATCGACGGGCTCGCCGGTGACCTGCTGGCCCTCCTCGACGCGCTGGGCGTCGCGCGGACGGCCACGCTGGGCTGGTCGATGGGCGGCTTCGTGGCCCAGCGCCTGGCCGCCCGGGCCCCGGAGCGCGTCGGCGCGCTCGTGCTCCTCTCGACCGACCCCGGCGGACCGGCGGCGGTCCGGGCCGCCCCGGAGGTCTGGGCCCGGCTCACCGACCACGACGGCACCCCGCGGGAGCGGGCGGCCCGGCTGCTCGCGCTGCTGTTCCCGCCCGCGCTGGCCGGGGAGCTGGACCGGCGGTTCGGCGACGTCGTGGCCGAGGCGCAGGCCGCGCTCTCGCCCGCCGCGCTCGCGGCGCAGGAGGCGGCGATCGCCGCCTGGCACCGCGACGCGCCGGCGGCCCTCCCGGCGGGGCTCCCGCCCGTGCTGGCGGTGCACGGCAGCGAGGACGTGGTGATCCCCGCGGCGAACCTCGATGGGCTGGCCGCGCGCTGGCCGGGGTGCCGGACCGAGCGCTTCGCGGGCGGCGGGCACGCGTTCATGGCCCAGGAGCCCGAGCGGCTGGCCGCGCTGATCACCGCGTTCGCCGCCGCCTGAGGCGCCGGCGTCAGCCGCGGTCGATGGGGAGCGTGACGCGCGCCACCGCGCCGCCCTCGGGCGCGCTTCCGACGGTCAGCGTGCCCTTGTGGGCCTCGACGATCGCCATGCAGATCGACAGCCCCAGCCCGAGGCCGGCGACCGCGTCGCGGTGGGCGTGCTCGGCCCGGAAGAACCGGTCGAAGAGATGGACCTCGTCCTCGGCGGAGATCCCTGGGCCGGTGTCTCGGACCTCGAGGATGGCGTGGCCGTCCACGCGCTCCAGGCGCACCTCGATCGATCCGCCGCGCGGCGTGAACTTGATCGCGTTCGACACCAGGTTGTCGAGCAGCTGCCCGAGCCGGTCGGCGTCCGCGCCGGTGAGGTCCACGGGTGTCGGGGTCTCGCTGACCAGCCGCACGCCGCCCTTCAGGGCGCGGGGCTCCGCCGACTCGACCGCGTCGTGCACCACCCGGCGCAGGTCGGTCGGCGCGACGTCGAGCGACATGCGCCCGCTCTCGATCTGGGCGACGAACAGCAGGTCGCCGACCAGGCGCATCAGGCGCCGGGCACTGCGGTCGACCACGCCGAGGTAGTGCTGCTGCTGCTGGTTCAGGTCGCCGACCTCCTCGTCGCGGACCATGTCCAAGTAGCCCATGATCGAGGTGAGCGGGGTGCGCAGCTCGTGCGAGATGAGCGCGAAGAACTCGCTGGTCAGGCGGTCGGCCTCCCGCTCGGCCCGGCGCCGCCCGAGGACCTGGCCGATGAGGTCGGCGATCGAGCGCATCGCGGCCCAGCGCACCTCGTCCGGTGGCTCGTCGTCAGCGGTGGCGAAGCCGAGCACGCCGAGCGTCTCGCCGGCCACGGTCACGGGGATCGCGAACACGCTGCGGATCACCCGCCGGTCGGCGTCGGGCAGCGTCGAGGAGAGCGTGGTGCTCGTGAACGGCATCCACTGGTCCTCCCCCGTGGCCCACGCCACCGCGATGGGCGCGCCGGGGTCGGCGGGGACGCCCGGCTCGTACCGCTGCTCCCGCAGCCGGCGGGACAGGTTGGGCAGCTCGAAGCCCTCGGCGTTCCAGATCTCCACGCAGCGGATCGCCAGCTCCTGCACGTCGTACTCCCAGAACGTGCCGTGCAGGCAGTTGAGCGGCTTGGCCATCGCGCCGATGATCGGGAGGATCAGGTCGTCGCCCGTCTCGGACTGCACGAGCACGCGGTTGACCGCCTCCTCGGCCTCGCGCTCCTGCTCGCGCATGGTCTGGTCGGTGACGTCGCGGACGAAGTACACGCCGATGCGGCGCTTGGAGGTCGTCACCGACGCGGCGGTGACCTCGATCAGCATCCGCCGGTCGTCGGGGCGCCGGATCCACACCCGATAGGGCGGAGTCGTGCCCGTCGAGGCGAAGAGGACGCGCCGCCGGGCGTGGTGGGCCTCCCGGTCCTCGGGCGGGAGCACCACCTCGCCGAGGACGTGCCCGACGACGTCCTCGGCGGGGAAGCCGTAGATCGCCTCGGCCTGGGCCGTGTACTCCAGGACGATGCCGTCGGCGTCGACCGCGACGAACCCGTCGTTGGAGGCCTCGAGCAGCGCCCGGTTGGTCTCCGCCGCGTCGCGGGCGTCGGCGGTGGCCAGCTTCAGCTCGCGGCGGGAGCGGCGCAGCTCCGACGAGACGATCAGGGCGGCGACGATCACCAGCAGCGGCAGGCTGATGAGGCCGATGAGCCCGATGAGGTTGCTGCGGTCGGCCGATGCGTTGGCCTGGGCGGTGCGGGCGTCGGCCGCGGCCTGCTCGGCTTGGGCGAGGGCGGTGAACTGCGCGCGGATCGCGTCGACCCGGCGCTTGCCCTCCAGGGTGCGGTCGGCCGACCGGGCGCGCGGGGCGTCTCGGCGCAGGTCCGCGAGCAGGGGGTCGGCATATGTGCGGACGTAGTCGTCCACCGAGCGCAGGAACGTCGTGAGGCGGCGGACCTGCGCGGGGTCCATGCCGTCCAGGAGCAGGCGCAGCCGGCGCTCGAGCTGCGGGAGCGCGCGGGTGGCCTCGTCGCGGGGGGTCAGGAACCGGGCGTCGCCCGTGAGCGCGAAGCCGCGCAGTGCCGTCTCGACGTCCACCACGCCCAGCCCGATCTGGGTGACGAGGATGCCGCGTTCGTTGGCGGCGCGGCGCTCGTTCGTCGCGTTGCGCAGGTCGTGGCTGGCGATGGTCAGCAGCCACAGCGTCAGGCCGAGCGGAACGAGCACGACCGCCGCGAGGATCACCGCTCGGCCGCTGGAGCCGAAGCGCTTCACCCTGGCGGCCCTTGACGGGACCTGCCGCGTGTTTCCATCCCGCGTCAGTGTGTCACGTGCGCGCCCAGATACCGAGCAATGCACGGTCCCATTCGAGTGTCACAGCGGATCCGCTGTCTCCTGGAGGGGATTCCGCAGCGACCGCTCAGGCCGTCGAGCGCTCCGGGAAGCGGGGCAGCCCGTCGTCCGGGATGGACTCCCAGGCGGCTGCGTAGTCCACGAACACCCGGGCCGACGGCCGGACGCCCGGATCCTGGTCGAGCGAGCCCAGCCGCACCACGATGATCCCGTCGTCCGGGGTGCGCACGAACAGGCCGGAGCCGCACGTGCCGCAGAACACCTTCTCGCGCCCGCCGTCCGGGTCCCACGCCCGCAGCCGCTCCTCGCCGGCCACCACGCGGACGGAGCCCGGGGCGACCCGGCCGGCCGGTCCGGCGGCGGCGCCGGAGCGGCGCTGGCAGCGGCCGCAGTGGCAGTAGACGGCGGCGGTCAACGGCGCGTCGATCTCGTAGCGCACGGCTCCGCACGCGCACGCACCGGTGAGGGCGGGGGAGGAGGGCATGGGGAGAGCCTAGTGCGACGGCGGCACCGGCCAGCCCGGGAGCGGGCGCACGCCGGGCGCGAAGGGCGGCGGCGCGCTGCGATACGCCGGCGGGGTCCGCGACAGCCCGATCGGGTTGCGGACCAGCGCGGTCTCCCCGCCGCCGGGGCGGGGGAGGGCCACGACGGGGTCGAGCCCGAGCGCGCCGGCCAGCGCGAACGCCTCGCCGACGTCGTTGACCACGCCGGCCGGGACGCGCGCGGCGGTGAGCAGCGCCGCCCACTCGGCCGCGGGCCGGGTCGCGAGCGCGGCCACCAGCACCTCCCGCAGCGCGTCGCGGTGGGCGACCCGCGCGCCGTTGCCCGCGAACCGCGGGTCGCCCGGCAGCGCGTCCCGCCCGAGCACGGCGCACAGCGCGGCGAACTGGCGGTCGGTCCCCACGGCGAGGACGAGCTCGCCCTCGGCCGTCGGGTACAGGGCGTACGGCGCGATGCTCGGGTGCTGGTTGCCCATGCGGCGGGCCACGGTCCCGCCCGCGGTGAACGCCGAGGCCTGGTTGACCAGGGCGGCCAGGAGGGAGGAGAGGAGGTCGACCTCCACGCGCTGCCCCTGCCCGGTCTCCTCGCGGTGGCGCAGGGCGGCGAGGATGCCCACGGTCGCGAACAGGCCCGCGAGCACGTCGACCAGCGCCACCCCGACCTTCTGCGGCTCCCCGTCCGGCTCGCCGGTGACGCTCATCAGGCCGCCGACGGCCTGCAGGAGCAGGTCGTAGCCGGGCAGCGCGGCCCCCGCGCCACGCCCGAAGCCGGTGATCGAGCAGTAGACGAGGCCGGGACGGTCGGCGGCCAGCGCGTCGTAGCCCAATTCGAGTCCGTCCATCACGCCCGGGCGGAAGTTCTCCACGATCACGTCCGCCTCCCCGGCGAGCCGCCGGGCGTGGTCGCGGTCGCCGTCGTCGCGGAGGTCGAGGACGACGCTCGTCTTGTTGCGGTTGACGGCCTGGAAGTACGTCGCCTCGCCGGCCGCGTCGAATGGCGGGCCCCACGCGCGGGTGTCGTCGCCGGCTCCGTCCGGTCCGCCGCGCTCCACCTTGAGGACCGTGGCGCCGAGGTCGGCGAGCATCATCGTCGCGAACGGGCCGGCCAGCACCCGCGAGAAGTCGAGGATCCGCAGGTCGTGCAGGGCACTGCTCATCGCGCCAACATCGCAGATCGAGCGCCGTACGGGGTGTTTCGCCGGGTCGACCCGGCATGATGCGCTGCCGATGTCCTTCCCCTCCGTGCTCTCCGCGCTCTCCGTCCCCCGCCTCCACCGCCGTCGCCTGCTCCAGCTCGGGGCGGCGGGCGCGGCCGCCACGTGGCTCGGGCCGCTCGACGGGCTGGGCGCGACCGGCACCGCCGAGGCCGCCGTGCTGCGTCCCGAGCTGCGCCGCTCGTCGTGGCTGGAGCTCACCGACCCTGCCCTCCAGGTGCGGATCGACGAGCAGCGCGTGGTGGGGCTGCGGCTGGTGGAGATCGCCGACCTGCCGATCGCCGAGCAGATCCCCGCGCTGCGCGAGCACGACGCCGCGTTCGTGGCGCGCTTCGCGGGCGCGCCCGGCCTGGCCCAGGGCACGCGGACGCTGCGGCAGTCGGAGCTGGGAACGATCGAGCTGTTCCTCGTGCCGGTCGGGGCGGGCGGCGACGGGCTCTACGAGGCCGTGGTCGACCGCACGATCCGGATCGCGGGCATCAACGAGGAGGCCGTGCCGGAGGTCGTCGTGCCCGACGTGCGCGCCGTCCAGCCGCCGCAGGATCCCGGGCCCGGTGGCATCCCGTCCCCGGCGCAGGCGAAGCCGAAGAAGCCCACGGTCCTCACCCCGCGGGTGCGGCGCGTCACGGTCTCCCGGGCGGCCCACGCCGCCGGCCGGCGGTCGCTCGTCGCCGAGCTCGCGCTGGCCGACGGGGCGGGCCTGAAGACGGTGCGCGGGCAGCTGCTCTCCCGCGGCCGCGTGGTCGCCCGCGCCACCGGCACCCGGCGCTCCGAGACCGCGCGCCTGCGCTTCACCGCACGCCGTCCGCTGCCCCGGGGAAGCTACGTGCTGGCGATCACTCTGATCAGCCGCACCGGCCACGTCACCCGCCTGCGAAAGAAGGTCCGCCTCCCATGACCACGCTCGATCAGCTGACCGTCGACGACTTCGCCCCGACCCTCCAGGAGCCGTACGCGCTCGACCTCGACGGCCAGGGCACGCTGGACTTCACGCTGCTGGAGGCCCGGCGGCTGGGCGACGGGCTGGACGGCGCCCGCGACCCCTTCGCGCTCGTGTTCCGGGGCCCGCTCGACCCGCAGCTCGAGCAGCGGACCTACGGCATCGAGCACCCGCGGCTGGGCCGGCTGCTGTTCTTCATCGTCCCCATCGCCCGCGAGGCGGACGGGATGCGCTACGAGGCGATCTTCGGCTGATCGGCGGGTGGGGGCTCGGGGCCCGCGGGCCCGCCGCCGACCGGGCGCTCGAGCTTGAGGTACACCTGCTCGGCCTCGGCGACCACCGCGAACCCGAGCCGCTCGTACAGCCGCCGCGCCGGGTTGAAGACCTCCACGTGGATGGTCGTCGGTACGCCGCGCGCGTCGGCCTCGGCCAGCACCGGCGCCAGGACCCGGGTGCCGACTCCCTGGCCGCGGAAGGCCGGGAGCAGGGCGATGTCCACGATCCGGATCTCCGCGGTCCAGCGGCCGACGATCAGCCGGCCCGCCGGCTCGCCGTCCACCTCGACCACGTCGAACGACGTGTCGAAGTAGTGCGCCTCGTAGTGCCGGGTCTGCGCCGTGAACTGCTGCTCGACGAACGCCGCCTTCTCCTCGTCGGTGAACGGCGTCTGGGCCAGCTCGGCCTCCCGCGTGCTGGCGTACACGCGGGCCAGGAACGGCCGGTCCTCGGGCGTCGACGGTCGTAGTGCGACCGGGGGACGGCCGTCGGGCTCGGCGGGGCCGAGCGGGTCGCTCACGGACGCTGCGGGAAGACGCCCTGCAGTGCGATGCAGGCGTTCAGCACCAGGACCGGCGGGATGTTGTTGTGGGGGAGGCTGGCTCCCTCCGTGGTGATGGCCTGCGGATCCATGTCCACCAGGTTGTCGGTGCTGTTGGGCTGGTAGGGCGTGCCCGGCGCCGCGCGGGTCAGCGCGCGATCCGGGGCGGGCGCCGCGTACTCGGCCGGGTCGCCGGACGCCTGCGGCGCATGCGTGTGCTTCGGCATCTCGGGGTTCTCGAGCGCGATGGTGTTGCCGCCGACGGGCTCGCCCTCGTAGTAGTAGCTGCCGGTGTTGCTCTGGCCGACGCCGACGACGCCCCGGCCCTCGAGGTCGGGCAGGCCGAACGTGGACTTGCCGTCCCCGCCGTACATCGTCCCGAGGAGGGAGAAGAGGGCGGTGTTCTGGGAGATCGGCATGAGCTGCCCGGCGCAGTACGCCCAGCCCTTGGGCGGGAAGTTGAAGGCGAACATGCGGATCTCGGCGACGAAGGGATCGGTCATTGGTGCGGGAACACCCCAAAGAGGGAGATGATGTACTGGACGGGGAGGATCGGCATGCGGTTCTCGTGCGGCAGCGATCCGCCGCTGGGCTGGATCATCGACGCGGGCAGCGGGTTGCCCGGCCCGTCCCGGATGTACATCCGGATGTCGGACGGCTGGGCGAGCACGGCGCCGCGCGCGTTGGCGGAGGTGCCGAGCGCGGTCGAGGCCAGGAAGCTGTGGGTGTGCTGCGGCATCTGCTGGCTGGTCAGCGTGACGCTCTCGGTGCCGAACGGCTCGCCGATCACGTAGGTCTGACTGACCTGCGGGCCCTTGCCCATGTGGACCGGCAGGCGACCCTGGAGGTCGGGCAGGTTGAACGTCTCCTGCCCGTCGCCGCCGTAGGTCGTGCCGATCAGGTTGAACAGCACCTCGTACTCGGAGATCGGGAGGGTCTGGCCCTGGCACAGCAGCCAGCCGTTCGGGCCGAAGTTCCCCGCGAACATGCGGATCTCACCAACGTAGGGCATGGGTCCTCAGTTCCTGCTCGGGAAGATGCCGACGAGCGCGATGGCCCAGCAGAGGACGAGCGCCGGCTGGCGGTTCTCGTGGGCCTGGCTGCCACCGACGGTGGCGAGCGTCTGCGGGTTGATCGCCGTCAGGTCCTTCAACGGCCCGTAGGTGTTGTTGGAGCCGCCGAGCATCGCCGCCACCGGCTGGCTGCCGGGCGTCGAGGACGCCTTCAGCTGGTGGTAGTGCGCCGGCATCTCCTGCTTGGTCAGCGTGTGGAACTCCTCGCCGAGGGGCGAGCCCTGCGAGAAGCCGCCCTCACCGCCGAAGCTGACCGGGGCCCGGCCCCGGAGGTCCGGAAGCGCGAAGTTCACCCGCCCGTCTCCGCCGTACATCGTGCCGAGCAGCGAGAACAGCGGCTGGTTGGAGTTGATGGGGAGGAGCTGGCCGCTGCACTGAGCCCATCCGCTGGGGGCGAAGTTGAAGCTCATCAGCCGCAGCTCGCCGAGAAAGGGGGTATCGGACATCGGCGTGGAAGCTAACAGGGCTGGCGACGCCGCGCCAAGTTTTTTGTGCGGGCGGTTGTGGATCCGGGGTATGAAGCGGTGTATCAGTAACCGGATTCGTGTCCGTACGTGTTGAAAACAGTCGGAGTTGGCGCCAAGATCCTGGGTATCCGGCCCTTTCTCGCACACCGATCGGTACCGTAGGGCCCGCAAGACCGCTCTTGTTCCGCATTTCCGCACACCGAGGCTCTCCCATTCGTCTTCACCTGCTGCTCGCCCTGTTCGTCACGACGATCGTCGTGACCCTCTGCGGTGCCACGGCGGCGACAGCAGCGACAACACAGAGCCAGGCCGATCGTGCGGCCCTCAAGGCGCTCGGGTCGGAGCGGGGCAGCGCACCCGTCATCGTCTTCCGGCAGGCGTCTCCGCTCGCGGCAGGGACGGTCGTCACGGCGGCGGGCCGTTCGAGCGGTCCCGCGACGCGCGCCTCGCGGGCCAGCACGGCGAAGGCCGCGAAGGGGAAGACGGAGGCCCAGCTGCTCAAGGAGGCCGGCGTCTCGGTGTCCGTCGCGCCCCGCGTCCTCGCCGTCGGCCGGGAGCCGGCGTACTTCTACTACGAGGACCAGGCGCCCTACCAGGCCTACGCCCACGCGGGCCGGGTCGTCCTCGTCGGCGCGCGCACCGGCAAGGTCACGGTCAGCAAGGCGTTGCAGTGGCCGCCGCTGATCGACGGGGAGCTCCCGCGGTTCCTGCGCACGTTCGCCGGCTACCGCGCCAAGCAGTACCGCGCGTTCGCCCGCGACTGGACGACCTCGGTCTCCGGCGCCGGCGCCGTCAGCCGCAAGCTGACGGCCCCCGACGCCCTGCCCTCGTACTCCGGCGTGACGCCCCGCGGCGGCTCGGCCATGGACACGACCTCCACGCGCAAGCAGGCCGCGGACCAGCTCGCGGCCGAGCGCTCGTGCTCCATCCGCGTCAGCGACACGCTCGGCGACTTCTACGACGCCGGCCCGGTCGACCAGAGCCGCGCCCGCGTGGGCGAGCTGATGAACACGCTGTCGCGCATCAACCCCGGCTTCGCCAGCACCCGCTACCGCTTCGACCAGGTGCGCAACGGCAACTCGCTGCGCACGTTCGTCACCGGGCTGATCAAGAAGAGCAACTGCGCCGACGTCCTCCTCTACGTGGCCGGCGGCGGCTTCGTCGACCGCGGGCAGGCCGTGGTCAACGTCGGCACGCGCACGCGCCGCGACGGCCGCATCGAGCAGCAGACGGTCAGCGCCGCGACGATCCGCACGATCCTGCGCGACCACCCGGGCGTCACGTTCAAGGTCGCCGTGGACGCGCCGTTCTCGGGCGGCTTCCTCACCACGCTGCGCTCCGAGCCCAACCTGCTCGTCTTCCTCTCCTCCGCCGAGGACGACGAGGGCAGCTTCACCGCGCTGCCCGACGTGGTCGATCCCCAGGGCCGTCGCGTCCCCAACGCCTACAACGGCAAGCAGCTCCTGGAGTTCACCAACCGGGTGCTCACCGGCCTCACCTGCTTCCTGAACTCGCCGGACGAGGTGGCCGCGGCCGCCCGCGCCAAGCAGGACGGCACCTCCCGGTCCTACCTGGCCTGGATGCTCGCGCGCGGCTTCTCGCTGTGCGCCGCGGGCAGCCTGGCCGACACCGTGGTCGGCGCCCCGCATCCGATCCTCGAGCAGTTCGGCTTCCGCTCCGCGAACCGCGCGCCGGTCGTCACGCCGGTCGCCGTCTCCACGCCGGAGGACACCGCGGTCTCCTTCACGCTCGCCGGCAGCGACCCCGACGGGGACCCGATCACGTTCGACGTGCCGGTCCCGCCCGCGCACGGCACGCTCACGGGCACCGGCGCCGATCGCACCTTCACGCCCGATCCCGACTTCAACGGCACGGTCACGTTCGGCTACACCGTCACGGACTCCCGCGGCGTCAGCACGCCCGGGAGCGCGACGATCACCGTCACCGACAGCAACGACGCGCCCGTCGTCGTGGCCGGCGGCGGCGTCGCGGCCTTCACCGAGGACGGCTCCCCCGTCGACGTGGCGCCCGCGCTCACCGTCTCCGACCTGGACGACGATCGCCTCGACGGCGCGACGGTCGCGATCACCGGCGGCTTCGCCTCCGGGGAGGACGAGCTGCTGTTCACCGCCCAGCACGGCATCACCGGCACGTACGTCGCGGGCACGGGCATCCTCACGCTGACCGGTTCGGCCACGGTGGCCGACTACCAGACGGCGCTGCGGTCGGTCCGCTACCAGGACACCAGCCAGGACCCGTCCGGCGCCGCGCGCACCGTCACGTTCCGCGTGGACGACGGCGAGGCGAAGTCCGCGTCCGTCACGCGCGGCGTGACCGTCGCCCCGGTCAACGACGCGCCGGTCCTGGCCGACGGCGGCAACAGCGAGGCCTTCACCGAGGACGACGCCGCGGGTGTCGTCGTGAACGCCGGCCTCACGCTCAGCGACGTGGACGACACGGAGCTCGACGGCGCGGTCGTCTCGATCACCACGGGCCACGCGGCGGCCGAGGACGAGCTGCTGTTCACCGCCCAGCACGGCATCACCGGGACGTTCGACGCCCCGAGCGGGGTCCTGACCCTCTCCGGCTCGGCCTCCGAGGCCGACTACCGCGACGCCCTGCGCTCGATCCGCTACCGCGACAACGAGACGGGGAGCCCGTCGGCGGCCACGCGGACGATCACGTTCCGGGTCACGGACGGCGCCCTGAACAGCAACGTGATCAGCAGCCAGGTCACGGTCACGCCGGTCAACGACGCGCCGACCGTGGCCACCGGCGCCGGCTCGCCCTCGTTCACCGAGGGGGGTTCGGCGGTGGCGATCGCGCCGGCGCTGACGACGGCCGACGTGGACGACGCCAACCTCGAGTCCGCCACGGTGCGGATCACGGCGGGCCTGGATTCGGCCGATGACGTGCTGGCGCTGCCGGTCACGCCGGGCCTGAGCGCGACGTACACGGCGGGCACGGGCACGCTGGCGATCACGGGCACGGCGACGAAGGCCGCCTACCAGGCCGCGCTGCGCTCCGTCACCTACGCGAACACCGACACCGACGACCCGTCTACCACGACGCGGACGGTCTCCTTCACGGTCAGCGACGGAGACGTCGACAGCGACGTCTCGACCAAGGACGTCACGGTCGCCGGAGTCAACGACAGCCCGGTGCTCGCGGGCGGCGGCAACACCGCCGGCTACACCGAGGACGACACGACCGGCGTGATCGTGAACGGCGGCGTGACGATCGCCGACGTCGACAGCGCCAACCTGGCCGGGGCGACGGTCCAGATCACGGGCGCCTACGTGTCCGCCGAGGACCGGCTGGTCTTCGTCGATCAGAACGGCATCACGGGCGCGGCGTTCAACACGACGACGGGCACGCTGACGCTGTCGGGCTCGGCCACGAAGGCCCAGTACCAGACGGCGCTGCGCTCGATCCGCTACCGCGACCTCGACACGGACGACCCGACCGTCCCGTCCCGCACCGTGTCCTTCACCGTGAACGACGGCGGCGCCGCGAACGCGACGAGCAACACGATCACCTCGACGGTCACGGTCGCCCGCGTCAACGATGCGCCGACGGTCGCGACCGGCATCGGCTCGCCCTCGTTCACCGAGGGCGGGTCGGCGGTGGCGATCGCGCCGGCGCTGACGACGGCCGACGTGGACGACGCGAACCTGGAGTCGGCGACGGTGAAGATCACCGCCGGGCTCGACACGGCCGACGACGTGCTGGCGCTGCCGGCGACGCCGGGCCTGAGCGCGACGTACACGGCGGGCACGGGCACGCTGGCGATCACGGGCACGGCGACGAAGGCCGCCTACCAGGCCGCGCTGCGGACGGTGACGTACGCGAACACCGACACCGACGACCCGTCGACGACGACGCGGACGGTCTCCTTCATCGTCAACGACGGCGACGTCGACAGCGCCGCGGCGACCAAGGACGTCACGGTCGTGCCGGTCAACGACGCCCCCGTCCTGGGTGGCGGCGCCGGGACCGCGAGCTACACCGAGGACGCCGCCGGCGTCGCGGTGCACACCGCGATCACGGTCAGCGACGTGGACAACGCCAACATCGCGGGCGCCACCGTCCAGATCACGGGCAACTACGTCTCGTCCGAGGATCGCCTCACGTTCACCGACCAGAACGGCATCACGGGCGCGGCCTTCAACACGATGACGGGCACGCTGACGCTGTCGGGCTCGGCCACGAAGGCCCAGTACCAGACGGCGCTGCGCTCGATCCAGTACCGCGACCTCAACGGCGATCAGCCCTCCACGACGACCCGCACCGTCTCGTTCACGATCGACGACGGCAGCGCGGCCAACCACGCGAGCAACACGCTGACCAGCGCCGTGAGCGTGACGGCGGTCAACGACGCGCCGACGATCACGGCCGGCGGCAACGACGCCTCCTACACAGAGGGTGCCGCCGCGGTCGCCGTCGACCCGGGCGTCGCCGTTGCGGACGTCGACGACACGAACCTCGAATCGGCCACGGTGAAGATCACGGCCGGCCTCGACCCCGCCGACGACGTGCTGGCGCTGCCGGCCACGCCGGGCCTGAGCGCGACGTACACGGCGGGCACGGGCACGCTGGCCATCACGGGCAGCGCGACGAAGGCCGCCTACCAGGCCGCGCTGCGCTCCGTCACCTACGTCAACGCCGACACCGACGACCCGTCCACGACGGATCGCACCGTCTCCTTCACGGTCGACGACGGCGACGCCGCGAGCAGCCCGGCCGCGACGACCACCGTCTCCGTCCTGCCCGTCAACGACGCGCCCACGCTGGGCAGCGGCGGCAACACCGTCACGTTCGAGGAGGACGACGTCACCGGCGTCCTCGTCAACTCCGCCATCACCGTCACCGACGTGGACGACGCGAACCTGGCCGGCGCCACCGTGTCGATCGGCACGGGCTTCGCCGCCAGCGAGGACCGCCTCGTGTTCGTCGACCAGAACGGGATCGCGGGCGACTACAACGCGACCACGGGCGTCCTGCGCCTGACCGGCTCCGCGACGAAGGCCCAGTACCAGACCGCCCTGCGGTCGGTCCGCTACAAGAACGTCAACACCGACGAGCCGTCCACCACGCAGCGCGCGGTGGGCTTCGTGGTCGACGACGGCCAGGCGACCAGCAACCTCAGCACCACGCTGGTCAGCAACGTGGACGTCAACCCGCACGACGACGCCCCGACGATCACCGGCGGCGGCAGCGCGACGCCGGCCAACTTCACCGAGGGCGGCAGCCCGGTCGTCGTCGACGCCGGCGTCTCCGTCGGCGACGTGGACGACGCGGACCTCGAGGGCGCGACGGTCACGATCGGCGCCGGCTACGACAACACCGAGGACCGGCTCGCGTTCACCGACCAGAACGGCATCACGGGCGCGGCGTTCAACACGACGACGGGCACGCTCACGCTGACCGGCACCGCGACCAAGGCCGAGTACCAGACGGCGCTGCGCTCCATCACCTACGCGAACATCGACACCGACGATCCGTCGACCGCGCAGCGCACCGTGTCCTTCGCGGTCACCGACGGCGACCTCACGTCCAGCCCCGCGGCCACGGCCGACGTGACGGTCACCGCCGTCAACGACGCCCCCGTCCTGGGCGGCGGCGCGGGCTCCGCGAGCTACACCGAGGACGACACGACCGGCGTGATCGTGCACAGCGCGATCACGGTGAGTGACGTGGACGACGCGAACGTCGCGGGGGCCACGGTCCAGATCACCGGGGGCTACGTGTCCGCCGAGGACCGCCTCACGTTCACCGACCAGAACGGCATCACCGCCACGGCGTTCAACACGACGACGGGCACGCTCACCCTCTCCGGCTCGGCGAGCAAGGCGAACTACCAGGCCGCGCTGCGCTCGATCCGCTACCGCAACCTCGACACGGGCAACCCGACCACGGCCGCCCGTACCGTCTCCTTCCAGGTGACGGACGGCCACGCCGTGGCCCCGACCAGCAACACGCTCACCAGCGCGGTGACGGTCGGCGCGGTCAACGACGCGCCGACGATCACCGCCGGCTCGAGCAGCGCCTCGTTCACCGAGGACGGCTCGCCCGTCGCGGTCGACACCACCGTCACGGCGGCCGATCCCGACGACGCGGACCTCGAGGGCGCCACGGTCGTCATCAGCGGCGACCTCGCCGCCTCCGAGGACGTGCTCGGGTTCACCGACCAGAACGGCATCACCGGCTCCTACAGCGCCGGCACGGGCACGCTGACGCTCACCGGCACCGCGACGAAGGCCCAGTACCAGGCTGCGCTGCGCTCGGTGACCTACGAGAACACCAACCACGTCGACCCGTCGACGGCGACCCGCACGATCGGCTTCACGGTCAGCGACGGCGCGCTGAGCAGCAACACCGCGACCGCGACGCTCAGCGTCGTGGCGCTCGACGACGCGCCCACGATCACCACGTCCGGGGGCAGCGCCGCGTTCGTCGAGGCGACCACGGCCGCGGCCGGCACCGGCGCCGTGGCCGTCGATTCCGGCCTCCTGCTCGTGGACGGCGACAGCGCGAACATCACCGGCGCCGTCGTGAAGATCGACGCGCCGTCCTTCGTGACCGGCGAGGACTCCCTCACGTTCGCCGACACCGCGGAGATCACCGGCAGCTACGCGCCGCTCACCGGCACGCTCACGTTGACCGGCACCGCGACCAAGGCCCAGTACCAGGCCGCGCTGCGCACGGTGAAGTACGCCAACGCCAGCGACACGCCCGACACCCAGGTGCGGACCGTGTCCTTCACGGCCAACGACGGCACGCTCGGCAGCGCCGCGGCGACCCGCACGGTCACCGTGACGGCCAGCGACGACCTGGCGACGGTGACGCTGAGCGGCAGCACCCCGACCTTCACCGAGGCCGGCAGCCCGACCACCGTGGACGACGGCGTGACCGTCGCCGACGTGGACAGCGCCAACCTCGCCTCGGCCACGGTGTGCATCTGCACGAACCGGGTGAACGCCGAGGACGAGCTGGTCTACACGCCGACCAACGGCATCACGGCCACCGCCTACGACCCGACCACGGGCACGATCACCCTCACCGGCTCCCTGCCCGGCGGCTTCGACACCAAGGCGAACTTCCAGGCGGCCCTGCGCACGGTGCAGTACCGCAACACCAACCTCACGACGCCGAGCCCGGCCACGCGCGGCGTGCGCCTCACCGTCAACGACGGCACCAGCGACAGCGCGGCCGTGACGAAGAGCGTCACGATCATCACGCTCAACGACCCGCCGGTCCTGGGCGGCGGCGGCAACACGGTGGCCTACACCGAGGACGACGCCGCGAAGGTGGTCAACAGCGGCGTGACGGTCACCGACGGTGACGACACGAACACCGAGGGCGCCACGGTGGCCATCACCGGCGGCTTCGCCTCCAGCGAGGACGTGCTCGGGTTCACCAACCAGAACGGCATCTCCGGCTCCTACAACTCCGGCACGGGCGTCCTCACGCTCAGTGGCAGCGCGACGACGGCCCAGTACCAGACGGCCCTGCGCTCGGTGACGTACGTGAACACCAACCACGTGGCGCCCTCCTCCACCAGCCGGACCGTGAGCTTCGTCGCCAACGACGGCGAGGAGGACAGCGACCCGGTCACCAGCACGATCACCATCGCCCAGAACCCCGACGCGCCCACGGTCACCGCGGGCACGGGCAACACCAGCACGTTCACCGAGAACGGCGCCGCCGTCCTCGTGGACGACGCGATCGTGGTGGCCGACGTCGACAGCACGGACCTGAGCGGGGCGACCGTCTCGATCACCACCGGCTTCTCCTCGGCCCAGGGCGACGCGCTCGGGTTCACCAACCAGAACGGCATCTCCGGCTCCTACAACAGCGGCACCGGCGTGCTCACCCTCTCGGGCACCGCCACCAAGGCCCAGTACCAGACGGCCCTGCGGTCGGTGACGTACGCCAACACGAGCGAGGACCCGACCACGTCGCGAACCGTGTCGTTCGTGGTCCGGGACGAGGCCTCCACGGCCAGCACCGCGGCCACGCACGGCGTGACGATCCTGCCGGTCAACGACGCGCCGGTCATGAGCGGCGGCGGCACCCTGGCCTACACCGAGAACGACGCCGCCGCGGTGATCTCCTCGGGCCTGGTCCTCACCGACGTGGACGGCCCGAGCATCACCAGCGCGACGGTCTCCATCACCGGCGGCTTCGCGGCCGGGCAGGACCAGCTCTCGATCAGCGGGGGCCTGCCCGGTGGCTACACCGGCACGTACAACGCGAGCACCGGCGTGTGGGTCATCACCGCCACCGGCAGCGCGACCCCCGCCCAGTTCCAGGCCCTGCTGCGGACCGTGCGGTACGCCAACACGTCCGACGACCCGTCGACCGCCTCGCGCACCGTGACCTACAGCGCCACCGACGGCGCCCTCGCCGCCAGCACGACGGCCACGGTCAACGTCACCGCGGTCAACGACGCGCCGGTGGCCGACGACGAGTCGTTCAGCGGCAGCGACGCGGCGATCGGCAACACCGCGTTCGTCGGGAACGACCCGACGGACGGCGCGCCCGATCCGGCCGGCCCGCAGAAGACGATCTCCGCGGACATCCTGGCCGGCGACACCGACGTCGAGGGCAACGCGATCAGCGTCGTCCCGGGCACGTTCGCCTCCAACGACGGCGGCTCGGTCACCATCGAGGCCGACGGCGACTTCACGTTCACGCCCGCGGCGAACACGAGCTGCTCCGATCAGAGCGACTTCTTCGACTACACCGCCATCGACGACGGGACGCCGGCCGCGTCCGACACCGGCCGCGTGACGATCGCGATCACCGACTGCGTCGAGTACGTCCGCAACAACGCGGCCGGAGGCGGCAACGGCACGTCCGGCTCGCCCTTCACCACGCTCGCCGCGGCGGACACCGCCGCCTCGCGCACCGGTGACTACATCTACGTCTACACGGGCGACGGCACCACGACCGGCCTGAC
>Ga0164241_10003153_pt1 | contig 16989 bp, 15 predicted proteins | sample OricomyardsoilBY_FD_108780 | JGI IMG/M metagenome (GOLD analysis project Ga0164241, IMG submission 108780) | Backyard soil microbial communities from Emeryville, California, USA - Original compost - Back yard soil (BY) | ecosystem: Environmental > Terrestrial > Soil > Unclassified | place: USA...
ATCGAACAGGTCGTTCTGGATACGCGTCAGTGTCGTGACGAGATCGCCATCGGCCAGCGCGGTAAGCGCCACGCCGATCGCGCTGTTCGCCTCATCCACGTCGCCGATCGCCGCCATGCGCGGATCGCTCTTGGCGATGCGCGATCCGTCGACGAGCCCGGTCGTCCCGGCGTCTCCGGTGCGCGTGTAGATCTTGTTGAGCTTGACCAGTGCCCCGCCCGCTCAGCTGCCGTGCCCGGCCATCAACAGCAGCAGCACGATGATCAGGATCGCGATCGCCTGGAAGATGATGCGCATCTGCATCATCTTGTTCGACTTGAGCGCGGCCTCGCTCGGCCCCGGCCCCTGCCCGCGCGCCTCGGCCGAGGCGCCCTTCAGGAACGTGACGATGCCGCGCACCAGCGCGACCACGGTCGCCAGCATTGCGGCGATGAGCAGGATGACGAGGAACGTCTGCATGGGCTGTATTTAGAGCTTCGCCGCCGCAAAGCCAATGGGCAGCCGACCGGCGCGCAGATCGTCCGCCAGCACCCGGCCGTCCGCGCCGTCGCGCCGCAGCCTCTCCAGCGTCGGCGCGCCGTGGCGCTTGGCCAATCGCTCGCCGTCCGGCCCGAGCAGCAACGGGTGGTGGCGATAGAGCGGCGTGGGCAGGCCGAGCAGCCGCTGCAGCAGGCGGTGGATGTCGGTCGCCTCGAACAGATCCAGGCCGCGCACGACGTGCGTAACGCCCTGGAACGCGTCGTCGACCGTCACCGCGAGATGATAGCTGGCCGGCGCGTCCTTGCGCGCCAGCACAATGTCGCCTTGTACGCGCGGATCGGCGATGATCTCGCCCGCCAGTTCGTCGTGCCACACCAATTTATCGTCATGCCGGACTTGTTCCGGCACCCACGGAGCCGCTTGGGATAAATTGCCTTGATCGCGTTCCATCTCTCTCCCCTGCCCCGATTTGCCTGGTAGGCTCCGGAACAAGTCCGGGGTGACGGTGGAGATGGCCTTGGCCATGTCAAGCCGCCAGCAATGCGGCTCGTGAGCGCGGCGCGCGGCATCTTCGGTTGGCAGGGCGCGACAGGTGCCGGGATAGGCCGCAGCCGCGGGGCCATGCGGCGCCGCCAGGCTAGCGGCGATCTCGGCGCGGGTGCAGAAGCAGGGATAGAGCAGGCCCATCGCGTTCAAGCGATCAAGCGCCGGGGCATAGGCGTCGAGGCGAGAGGACTGGAACAGGACGTCGCCGTCCCATTCCAGCCCGAGCCAGCGTAGATCGTCGAAAATGCCCTGCACATGCTCGGCGCGCGCGCGCGTGCCGTCGATATCCTCGATGCGGAGCAGGAAGCGGCCACCGTCCGTGCGCGAGCGATCATGCGCCTGGATGGCCGAGAAAGCGTGGCCGAGATGCAACGCCCCCGTCGGGCTCGGCGCGAACCGCGTCGTCACCATGCAACCGACTCTTGACCGCGAGTCGGGCACTCTGTCATCAGGACGTCATCCTGCCGGGCCAGGAGGCGCCCCGCAGCCAGCCGTGGGGAGGCGCCGTGTTCCATCCCGATCTGATTCGCCATCCGGACTCCTGCCCCACGCTCGTCTTGAATGCCGATTACACGCCGCTTTCCTATTACCCGCTGAGCCTGTGGCCCTGGCAGACCGCGGTCAAGGCGGTGTTCCTCGATCGCGTCGCCATCGTCGCCGAATATGAGCGCGAGGTGCGCAGTCCGACGGCGGCGATGAAGCTGCCTTCGGTCATCGCGCTCAAGAGTTTCGTCAGACCGTCGCAATTCCCCGCCTTCACCCGCTTCAACCTGTTCCTGCGCGATCGCTTCGCCTGCCAATATTGCGGCGAGCATCGCGACCTCACCTTCGATCACGTCATTCCGCGTGCCTATGGCGGGCGCACCACCTGGGAGAATGTCGCGACCGCCTGCGCACCATGCAACCTCAAGAAGGGCGGGCGCACGCCGAGAGAGGCGCGCATGCCGCTCCACGTCCAGCCGATCCGCCCGACCAGCTGGCAATTGCAGGAGCATGGCCGCAGCTTCCCACCCAATTACCTCCACGATACCTGGCACGACTGGCTCTATTGGGACGTCGAGCTGGAGGCCTAGGGGACGGCGACCGGCCAGTGATATAGGACGCTTTTGGTTGCGTCTCACATTGGCGCCACTCCCCGCCCGTGCGATTATGTGTTTGGGGGAGATCATGAGCGATCGCCAAAAATTCGCTGCGGCCCTACTGTGCCTGATCGTCGTGCTGGCGACCACTGTCTTGCTCGCCGCCATCGCGTTAGTCACGCTGACCGGGCATGCGCAGGGCGATAGCTTTCCGGGTTACGCGCTGATGGCGCTGATCGGCGATAACGGGCTGGTCGCCGCGACGAAATGGCTCCCCGCGATCCTTGGCGTCGGCTCGGCATTGCTGGCGCAGGACAAGACACGCGACGGGACGTTCTGGACGATGATCGCGGGGGCCGCGATCGGCGCGTTGCTGTCCGTGATCCTGCTCGTCGCGTTCAAGACCAGCACGATGGTGCATCGCATGTGCGACCTCACCGACATTGCTTCTCTGACCGACCCCGACACCTATCGCACGCGGATCAACTGGTTGTTCGGAGGGCTGGCCGTGTGGCTCGGCGGAGTGCTCGCGGTGCAGCTCGGCATCAAGCTGTCGGGAACAGGGGAGCCGAAATGAAACGGTTGCTACCGATCCTGTTCGCGACGCTGGCGATGCCGGCTCATGCCCAGTCGGCACCCCAGACCATTCCGCTCACCGTCCGCTGGCAGACGATCGCGCCGCAAGCGGTATCGATCGTGACGCCGACCGGCAACCGCGAGTTGGTCCGGGATGACTCAAAGAAGGGCTTCACCGGCACCGTTCCGGTGCCCGACGAGCTGGTCGGCACGCAGACCGTCCTGGTCGAATATGACGGCCAGAGCTTTCCGCTGTTGCTCAACGTCCGCAAGACGATGTCTAGCATAGAGTTCCTGGTCGATCATGACAGCGTGCCGTCCTGTGCCAATCTCTACGTGCGAGGCGTGGAACAGGTGGCCGACAATATGAACGACGCAATGCGGCGCATGTTGACCGCTGCCTATATGCTGTCCTTTCCACCGCCCGATCGCGATTGCGCCGGAGATCGCCGGATGCGCAGTGTGAAGGCGCGGTTCGATCGCAACCAGAATCTCGCGACGACATCGCTCGGCTTGTTCGCAATCAGCGATGATGTTCGTCAGGCGCTCCTGCAAATCCCCGCCGGATCGCTCCCGGGCCGGGTGTCGGGCCCCGCCTTAGTCGCGCAGGCCGACACTGACACCAACAGCGCGCTGGCCAAGGGGCTGTATGCCGACATGCTGCAAACCGGTTCGGCCAAGGATTATGCGACTGCGGCCGATATCGGCGCCAGATTGTCCGATGCGATGACGACCCGCACCGATCTCGCCGTGGGCCTGCAGCGCCAAGGGATCACGGCCGATCGGTTAAAAGCGGATACCGCGTATTTCGAAACCCTCGCACAGAGTGCAGGTCCGCAATAGGTAATCTTCATTGACCCCCGCCATACCGCAGTGCAGCGGCGTTTCATGGCCAGCGCTCTCCCCCCGATCACCAACAATCCCGACATCCGCTATCTCGGCAAGGCGCTGGGCGATGTGATCCGCGCCTATGGCGGCGCGCGGCTGTTCGAGCGGACCGAGCATATCCGCTCGGCGTCGGTCGAGCGGCACCGCAGCGGCGCGGCGGACGCCGATTTGCAGCTCGACCGGCTGACGCTGGGCGAGACGCTCGATTTCGTGCGCGGCTTCATGCTGTTCTCGATGCTCGCCAATCTCGCCGAGGACCGGCAGGGCGTCGCCGCCGAGGGCGGCGCCGATGTCGCCGCCGCGCTGGAGCGACTGGCGGGCGAGGGGATCGATCGCGCCGCGGTGACGAAGCTGCTCGACCACGCACTGATCGCGCCGGTGCTGACCGCGCATCCGACCGAGGTGCGGCGCAAGTCGATGATCGATCACCGCAACCGCATCGCCCAGTTGATGAGCCTGCGCGACCGCGGGCTGAAGGCGACGATCGACGGCGACGATGTGGACGAGGCGATCCTGCGCCAGATCGCCTTGCTCTGGCAGACGCGCGTGCTGCGCAAGGAGCGGCTCTACGTCACCGACGAAGTGGAGACCGCGCTCAGCTATCTGCGCGACGTGTTCCTGCCGACGCTCCCCGCGCTTTACCAGCGCTGGGACCGTGCGCTGGGCGAACGCAGCCCCAGCTTCCTCAGGCCCGGCAGCTGGATCGGCGGCGATCGCGACGGCAATCCCTTCGTCACCGCCGATTCGCTGAAGGTCGCGCTGGCCAAGGCGTGCGAGGCGGTGCTCGATTATTATCTCGACGCGCTGCACCAGCTCGGCGCCGAGCTGTCGATCTCCAGCGATCTCGCCAAGGTCGATGCCGGCGTGATCGCGCTGGCCGAGGCCAGCACCGACAATGCCGCGAGCCGCGCCGACGAGCCCTATCGCCGCGCCATTTCAGGCATCTATGCCCGGCTCGCCGCGACGCATCTCGCCTTCACCGGCAAGCCTGCGCCCCGGCCCGGCGCGCTCAAGGGCGAACCCTATGCGTCGCCAAGCGAGTTGCGCCACGATCTCGCAACCCTGGCGCATGGCCTGGCCGACGAGGGCGCGGGGCCGCTCGCGTCGGGCGGCGCTCTGGGGCGGCTGATCCGCGCGGTCGAGACGTTCGGCTTCCACCTCGCCACGCTCGACCTGCGCCAGAACAGCGCGGTGCACGAGCGTGTGGTGGCCGAACTGCTCAAGGTCGCCGGGGTCGAGGACGACTACGCCGCACTCGGCGAGGCGGCGCGCGTGGAACTGCTGCGCCGCGAACTGTCCAGCCCGCGTCCGCTGGCCAGCGCTTATGCGACCTATTCGGAGGAAACCGCGGGCGAACTGGCGATCATTCACGCCGCCGCCGCCGCGCATGCGAAATACGGCCCGGCCTGCATCCGCCAGCATATCGTCTCGATGACGCGGTCGGTGTCCGACCTGCTCGAGGTCAACCTGATGCTGAAGGAAGCCGGGCTCTATCGCCCCGGCGAAACGCCCGAAGCCGCGATCATGGCGGTCCCCCTGTTCGAGACGGTCGACGATCTCGAAGCCGCGCCGGCGATCATGACCGAATTCCTCGGCCTGCCCGAGATCGCCGCGATCACGTCCGCCTGCGGGCATCAGGAAGTGATGATCGGCTATTCGGATTCGAACAAGGACGGCGGCTATTTGACCTCGACATGGCAGCTCTCCAGGGCCTCGACCGCGCTCGCGCCGGTATTCGCCGAGGCCGGGATCGGGATGCAATTGTTCCACGGCCGCGGCGGTGCGGTGGGGCGCGGCGGCGGCTCCAGCTTCGCGGCGATCCGCGCGCAGCCGCACGGCACGGTGCAGGGCCGCATCCGCATCACCGAGCAGGGCGAGGTGATCGCGGCGAAATACGGCACGCGCGAAAGCGCGATGACCAATCTCGAGGCGATGGCTTCGGCCACCCTGCTCGCCAGCCTCGAGCCCGAACCGCTCTCGAACAGCGAGACCGCGCAGTTCGGTGCGGCGATGGACACGCTGTCCGACGTGGCGTTCCGCGCCTATCGCGACCTCGTCTACGGTCAGGACGATTTCCGCACCTTCTTCCGCCAGATGACCCCGATCGCCGAAATCAGCGGGCTGAAGATCGGATCGCGCCCGGCAAGCCGCACCAAGAGCGACCGGATCGAGGATCTGCGCGCGATCCCCTGGGTGTTCAGCTGGAGCCAGGCGCGCGTGATGCTGCCCGGCTGGTACGGCGTCGGCCACGCGATCGCGGATTTCGAGGACAAGGCACTACTGGCCGAGATGGCCGAGGCCTGGCCGTTCTTCGCCGCGACGCTCGCCAATATGGAAATGGTGCTGGCCAAGTCCGACATGGGCATCGCCGCACGCTACGCCGCCCTGGTCGAGGATCGCGCGCTTGCCGACCGCCTGTTCGGCCGCATTCGCGAGGGCTGGCAGGCGACGCATGACGGGCTGCTCCAGGTCACCGGCCAGTCGCGGCTGCTGGAGAAGCATCCCGGGCTCGACGCCTCGATCCGCTTGCGCCTGCCTTATATCGAGCCGCTCAACCTGCTGCAGATCGAGCTGATGAAGCGCCACCGTGCGGGCGAGGACGATCCGCGCGTCGCCGAGGGCATCATGCTGTCGATCAACGCCATCGCGACCGCATTGCGCAATTCGGGATGAGGATGGTCGCACCGGCACGGTGCGGCTAGACAATCGCGCGATGAAGCAGGGCTGGCGAGCCGATTGGGCGCGCGCACGCGCGCGCCACCTCCACCCGTTCCATTGGCGGGAAGCGGCGCTGTGCGTGCCGGCCTTGCTGCTGCTCCCGGCGATCGGGCTGGCGATGGGCAGGATCGGGCCGAGCGCGGTGGCCGCCGGCGCGGCGTTCGCGGTCGGTTTCGGCGCGGCACGCGAGCTCGGCGGGCGGCGCTGGGGCGCGATGCTCGCGGTCGCGCTCGGCATGCCGGTGGCGGCGTGGGTCGGCACGTTGGCGGGGCAGAACGACGCGGTGTTCGTGCCGCTCGCCGCGCTGCTCGCGGCGGGCTGCGCGGCGCAGGCCCTGTTCAACGAGACGCTGTGGTGGTGCGTGCTGCAGGTGGTGATCGCGTTCTTCGTCGCCGGTTTCTATCACGGGCCGATCGCCGCCGCGCAGGAGCGCGCCGAGCTGGTGCTGGCGGGCGGGCTCGCGCAGCTCGCGATCGTCTGGGTGCTGGCGCATCTGTTTCCCGCCGCGCGCCATCCGCTCGGAACGCCCGCCGCGCTGGCGCCGCCCGAGCGCGGCCTGCTTCTCGCGCACATGGCGCGCGCCGCCGCCTGCGTCACCACCGCTTTGCTACTGGTCGCGCCGTTCGCGCTGCCCAACAGCTATTGGGCGCCGATGACCGCGCTGCTGGTGCTCAAGCCGCGGCTGCGCGACACCGGCACGCGCGGCCTGGCGCGGATCGGGGGCACGCTTGCCGGCTGTGTGGTGGCGACGCTCTACGCCGCTATGTGCCGCGACATTCCCTGGCTGCTGATCGCCGGGATGGGCGCCGCCGCCGGCGCGGCCTATGCGCTGCAGAAAGCGCATTACGCCGCGCTGACCGTGTCGATCACCGCGACGGTCGTGCTGCTGGTCTCGCTGGTCGATCGCGTGCCCTTGCTCAATGCCGAGCACCGGCTGGTGGCGACCCTGATCGGCGGCGCGCTCGCGCTCACCGCGGCGGTCGTGACGCCGGGCGCGGTGCCGCGCCGCATCCTCGGTGCCGATCGGGTGGGCGGCTAGCCCGGCCGCCCTGCAAGGAAGGGCGCCGCGATCTCGTCGCGGACGCGCAACAGGCGGCCGGTAGCGCGATCGATCAGCGCCCAGGTGGTCACCGCCTCCACCTTCACGCGGCCGTCGGCGCCGGTGAAGCGAACGTGGCGATCGAAGCGCGCGCCCTTGGGCGGCTCGGCCACCCAGGTCTCGCCGGTCACCGTCTCGCCCACCGCAAGGTTGCCGCGATAATCGATCTCGTGCCGGGTCACGACCCAGATATAGGCGTCGCGCTGCGCGGGCGGGGCGACCGCTTCCCAATGCGCGACGGCGAGATCCTGAATCCACTTCACCCACACCGCATTGTTGACGTGGCCGAGTTCGTCGATGTCGGCGGGCGTCGCGGTGATCGTGCGGGTGAAGCGCGCGCTCATGCGGGGGTATGGCCGCCGATCGTCCGCAATGCCGCGCGCACCGGCGCCCGGATCGCTGCCGCTTCGGCCCGCGCGGCCTCGGCCCGCTCGCCCGTATTGTAAAAGCTTTGCGCGGTGTCGGGCTGGCGACGCAATCGTTCGAGCAAGGTCGGGCGCCAGATATCGATCATTCGCAGCAGCGGCTTGGTCGGCGAGAGGCCGGCGCTCACGCCACGGCGCCATTCCTCGCGCAGCACACGCAGCACGTAGAGCTCGGCCGCCTGCGCCGAAGGCTGCTTGACGCTGCGCGTGGTGAAAAACCCCACCGCGCCGTCGCGCGTGCGGATGCCCGTGCCCTCGATCACCAATCGGTAGAGCGGCACGTCACGCCTCCACGCCCAATTGCCACAGCACGAAGGCATGCTCTTCCGCCGCCTCACGCAACGAATCGAAACGCCCGGATTTGCCGCCGTGTCCCGCGCCCATGTTGGTTTTCAGGAGCAGGACATTGGCGTCGGTCTTGGTCGCGCGGAGCTTGGCGGCCCATTTCGCCGGCTCCCAATAGGTCACGCGCGGATCGTTGAGCCCACCCGAGATGAAAAGCGGCGGATAGGCCTGCGGCTTGACGTTGTCGTAAGGGCTGTAGCCGCGGATCAGGTCGAACGCGGCGGGATCGGTGATCGGATTGCCCCATTCGGGCCACTCGCCCGGCGTGAGCGGGAGCGATTCGTCGAGCATCGTGTTGAGCACGTCGACGAACGGCACGTCGGCGATCACCGCGCCCCACAGCGCGGGATCGGAATTGACCACCGCGCCCATCAGCTCGCCGCCCGCCGAACGGCCCGCGATCGCGATCTTGCCCGCCGCGGTCCAGCCCTGCGCGACCAGCCCCTTCGCCACATCGACAAAGTCGTTGAAGGTGTTGGTGCGCTTCTCGAGCTTGCCGTCATGATACCATTGCTGGCCGAGATCGTCGCCGCCACGGATATGCGCGATGGCATAAGCGAAGCCGCGATCAAGCAGGCTCATCCGCCCGGTCGAGAAGCCCGGCGGGATGGCATAGCCATAAGCGCCATAGGCGTAGAGGAAGAGCGGCGCCGAGCCGTCCTTCGGGAAATCCTTGGGATAGACGATCGAGACCGGAATCTCGGTGCCGTCGCGCGCGGCGATCTTCAGCCGCTCGGTGCGGTAAGCGTCGTGATCGTAACCCGAAGGGATTTCCTGCACCTTGCGCACGGTCAGGTCGCCGCTCGCGACGTCATAATCATAGACCGTGCCCGGCGTGACCATCGATTCGTAGCCGAGCCGCAGCGTCGTCATGTCATATTCGGGATTGTCGCCGAGACCCGCCGTGTAGCTCGCCTCGGGAAACACGATCCGCTCGGGCGCGATGGCGGAATCGTAGCGGTGGATCTCGATCTGATCGAGCCCGTCCTCGCGGCCTTCCACGACGAAGAAGGCGGCATAGCATTCCACGCCGGTCATGTAGAAATGCGGGCTCGGCGCGATCCGCTCGGTCCATTCGCCAGGGCGGGCGATCGGCGCGGTGACGAGGCGCCACATCGGATTGGTGTCGTTGGTGTGGATGTAGAGCGTTTCGCCATGCGCATCGACATCATATTCGACGCCGGTCTTGCGCGGCGCGACGCACTGCAGCGGCGCGGTCGGATCGTTTGCGGGGAGCAGATAGACTTCGCTCGTCACATGGTCGCCGGTGGCGATGACGATCCACTTGCGGTCGCTCGTCTCGCTCACCCCGACACGATAGCCCTCGTCGGCCTCGTGATAGAGCTCGACGTCGTCCTTGGGATCGGTGCCGAGCCGATGCAACCGGGCATTGTCGGTGCGCCATTGCGCGTTGGCGAGGCCGTAGAGGAAGCCGCTGTCGTCGGCGGTCCACACGATCTCCGAGAGCATGCCCGGAATCACGTCGGGCAGATGCTCGCCGGTCGCGAGAGTCTTCACCCGAACCTCGAACCGCTCCGAGCCGTTGTCGTCGATCGCATAGGCCAGCAGCCTGCCGTCGTTCGACACCGAGAATGCGCCGAGCCGGAAATAGTCCTTGCCCTCGGCCAGCGCGGGCTCATCGAGGAGCAACTCGTCGGGCCCGCCCGCGACGGGCTTGCGCCACCATTTGCGATACTGACCGCCGGTCTCGAACGCGGTCCAGTAGAGCCAGTCGCCGTCCTTCTGCGGCACCGAGGAATCGTCTTCCTTGATGCGCCCCTTCATCTCTTCATAAAGCCGGTCGACGAGCGGCTGGTGCGGCTGCATCACCGCCTCGAAATATTCGTTCTCGGCCTCCAGATAGGCGAGCACCTGCTTGTCGGTCACCTCGGGATAGCCCGGGTCCTTCAGCCAGGCCCAGGGATCGTCGATCGTGACGTTGTGCGCGGTGAAGCGGTGCGGGCGCGTGGCGGCGACGGGCGGGGAGGGCTCGGTCATCCCCGCCCTTTACCGCGCCCGCTCTAGAAGAACAGCTTACGGATGCTGAGCTTCACCGTGCGGCCGAGCGGATCGAGATAATCGGGCTGATAGCTGATCGGGGTCTGCCCGGCCGGATCGGTCACGCGCTGGCGCGTGTCGAACAGGTTGCTGACGCCGAGCGTGATGCGCATCCCCTTCGCCCAGGGATGCGCCTTGATGAATTTCAGCTGCTGGGTGAGATCGGCGAACAATCGGATGTCCACCGTGCCGAGGCCGGAGAATTTGAGCGTCTCGGGCGCCATCGCGGTGCCGCCCACCACTGTGGTCCCGCTCTGCCAATCGGCGTTGAGGCGCACCCCGACGCCGTTGTTGCTGTAGCCCGCACGCGCTTGGATCTGATGACGCGGCTGGCCGCCGGCACCGGTCGCGCCGCCGTTCAACAAATCGAGCACCGGCAGCCCGTCGCGGATCAGCACGCGATCGGTGAACGTCCAGGTATGGTAGAGCGAGAATTGCAGGCGGCCACCCGCCTGGCCGCGGCCGCCGAACCCACCGCCGCCACGACCGCCGTGCCCGCGAAAACCGCCGCCCGGCGGCCCGCCGGCCGGAGCGCCCTGTCCGTCCTGCGCGCCGGGAGCAGGCGCTGGCTGACCGTTTGCGCTCTGGTCGCCGCCCGGTGCCGGTGCCGTGCCCTCGCGAGGCGTCCCGTCGGGCCGGCGGCCGCCACCGAAGCCGCCATGCCGTCCGCCACGCGGGAACAGCCCGGCGAGCGGATTGGGGCCATTGCCGTTGCGATAGGCCTCGAATTCCTTCTGCAGCTTCGACTTGAGCTTGAGCGACAGGTTGAAGCCCCAGCGCAGCTCGGACGAATCGCTGCGCGCGAAATTGACCGGGCGGCTGTCGATCCGTTCCAGATCGCCGTCCTGGTCGCGGATGAAGCGATCGGGGAACGCCGCCTCGATCGCCGCGGTGGCGGCGGGCAGCGATTCGCTGGTATTGCGCGCATGCTTGGTGACGTAGCTGGCGGTGAAGGTGAAATCGGTGCTGCCGAACGGCTTGGCGGTCAGCCCGATCTTGGTCACGCGCTGGTTGCTGGCGAGCAGAGCGGGATTGCCGCCGGTCACCTGCGTGACCGATACCGTCTCGCCGTTGACGTAATCGAACACGCGGACGTTGGGCGTCACCACCACCGGATTGCCGAGTTGCTGTGCGCTGGGCGCGCTGTCCTTGTCGGTGACCGAGACGAGGAAGCGCAGCGCCGGGATCGGCGACCAGTTCGCCCCGTAACCAAAGCTCGTCAGCGTGCCGAAATCGGAGAGGTGATCGACCGCGTAATTGGTGTTGAGCGAAAGACTGCCGATCGCGCCGAGCACGTTCTTGTCGCGGCTGGTGATCGGCACGTCGAGGTTGACCTGGCCGTTGGCGATGTCGCGCGAGACCTGGCCGGTCGTCTCGACCAGATTGCGTACCGAGCGGCTGGAGAAATCGCTGAGCGATCCGCCGGCGCGGATGCTGGTCGAGACCGGCCCGGCCGGCAGCTGGAACACGGTGCCGGTGACCAGGGCATTGGCTTCGGCCGTGCTGGCCAGCGAATAGGCCTGGTTGACCGGCGAAAAGCGAGCGTCATTGAGATCGATCGGGCCGAACGGGTTCGCCGTGCCGGCATTGATCGCATCCTGCAGCAGGGTGGCATCGACCCCGGTGACGGTGAACGCCTCGCTGTCGGCACGGTCGTAATTGCTGGTGACGGTCCAGCGCCATTTGGGCGAGATGTTACCGTTCAACGACAGGCCGAGATGCGCGTCGACTTCCGAGCGATCCTGGGTCAGCGGCCCGAACGGTGCGCCGAGCACGCGATCGACGATCACGTTGCTGGCGAAGGGCGAATAGGGGCTACCGCCCGGCACGCCGAGTGCGACGGTGGCGAGGCCCTGATCGGCCTGGCTGCCGGTCGCCTCGAACCGGCCGTTCAAGGTCGCCGACACGTTGCCGAGGATCGTGCGGCTCCACACCACGTTGCCCGACACGTCATGGCTCGATGGCAGCAGGGTGCGGTAGCGCGCTTGATCGTAGACCGTCGGCATGCCCGCGGTGCCGACGAAATCGGCGAAGGTGGGGCTGGTATTGGGCACGCCGGCGATGGTGACGGTCGATCCCGCCGCGGCGCTGAGCGCGGGATCGATCTCGCCGTTCGGGCCGGTGCCGACGACGTTGCCCGCCAGCGTGAAATCGCTCGGCGTCTCTGTGATCGTGCGATCGCTTTCGAACAAGGCGTCGCTGCCCTTGTAATCGAGATGGACGTTGATCCGGCCGTCGCGCTTGATGTGCAGCACGTCGAGCGAGGCCGACGGGCTGTTGCGCCCGCCCTCGGTCGCCAGCGTGTCGCCCGCTTCGGCGGTGATCGAGTGGAAGCGCGGGCGCAGCACGATGTTCACCACTTTCTGATCGGCGGTGTAACCGTATTTGAGCGCGACTTCCTCGGGCAGGATGTCGACGCGCATGATCGCCTCGGTCGGCAGGTCGCGGATTTCGGCGAAGCTGGAGATGCGGCGGCCGTTCAACAGCACCACCGGCGCGCCGCCGCTGCCGCGCCCGCTCGCCGTCTCGGGCGACAATTCGTCGAGCAGGTCGGCGACGGTGCTGACCCCATAGGCGCGGATATCGGCGGGACCGAGCTGCTGTTCGGGCGGAATGTCGCCGATCACCGCGCCGGGCTGGCTGCGCGAGCCGGTAACGACGACGTCGTCGGGCATATCCTCCGAATCCTCGTCGTCCTCGGCTTGCGGCGCGGGCTGGGCGTGCGCCGCCTGCCCCCCGCTCTTGCTCTGCGCCCAGGCGAGGCCCGGCACCATCGCCACGCCCGCCACGCCGGCCATCAGGAACACGCGCCGCATACCCACTCCACTCGCTCTCGAAGCGGCCGTGTAGCGGCGCTTTGTCGCAAAACTATCGCAAACGGGTGGCGAAATTGTCGCGGTTTCAGCTGCGCCGGATCCGCGCCCGGGCGAGCCGGCTATCCTCGAGTGAGTAATAGAGCCAGGTGCCGCCGCGCGTGATCACCGAGGCGGCGAAGGCGATATCGGTATCGGTGCGGCAGGCGACGGGGGGCGGGGTGACCAGCGGCTGGATGCAGCGGTCGACCACGCGCGTGCAATCGCGATCGAACGCGATCCAGCCGATCCGCCAGCGTGCATCCTGTGTCGCGCCGTTGTAGAACATCACCGGCCGGTCGGGATCGGTCATCAGCATCGGGCCGGTCGAAAGGTGCCAATTGTCCCAACCATCCTCGCGCGGCATGAATGGCGTCGGCTGCTCGTCCCACGGCCCGCCGACATCGGGGCCGATCGCGAGCCCGACGCGCGAGGCCTCGTCCGCGGCATATTCGTACCACAAGCGCCACTGGCCGTCGGCGGTGCGGCCCACGGTCGCTTCCTTGGTGTTGCCCATCGACTTGGTCGAGGCGAGCGCGACGCCGCTTTTCTCCAGCCGGTCGATCGCCGGGCCGGAGGCGTAGCACATCTCGCCATGCGCCATGTCGCTGGCGACGCCGGTATAATAGACGACATAGCTGCCGTCCTCCATCCGCACCACGGTGGGATCCTCGACGCCGCCGATATCCTCCTCGCCCGGCCCGGGCGCGATCGAAGGCGCGTCGAGCATCCGGAAGGTGCGGCCATCGTCGCTCCAGCCAGCCCAGATCACGCCGGTATCGGTGGTCTTCTGGTCGATCTTGGTGACGGCGCGGACCATGATGCCGAGCCGGCCGTCGGGCTCCTCCCAGACATAGGGACTCATGAAATCGCGCTCCATCAGCGCGTCGGGGCCTTCGAGCGTGACGGCCTCCAGCGCCTCGACGTTGAAGTCGAGCCGCTCGGTGCGGCGTGCGATGCGCTGCTTGACGTCGCCGGTCAGCGAATCGCGATGCGGATCGGTGTCGATCATGCGCCCAGCGCCTGCATCAGCGAGAGACCGCCGTCGATCACGATCCGCGCACCGGTGATGTAGCTCGCTTCGGCCGAGCACAGCCAGCGCACCAAAGCTGCGACTTCCTCGGGCTGTCCGGCACGGCCCATCGGGATGTTGGCGGTCAGCGTCTTGCGATAGGTCGGATCGGTGCTCGCGCGCTCGTTCATCGGGGTCAGGATCATGCCCGGCGCGACCGAATTGACGCGGACGTGGTTCGCCGCCTCCTCGACCGCCAGCGTCTCGACCAGATTGTTCAGACCGCCCTTGGCCGCGCAATAATCGGCACCGCCGGCGCGCACGGCATAAGCGTGGATCGACGAGATGTGCGCGATCGCGCCCGGCACCGCCGCGTCCCGATCGCGCAGGAAGGCGCGCGAGGTGAGGAACGCGCCGGTCAGGTCGGTGTCGATCAGCCGCTGCCATTGCGCCAGTTCCATGTCGCGCACGGTGACGCCGCTCATGTTCAGCCCGGCCGAATTGACCAGCACCGCGGGCGCGCCGAACGTGTCGCGCATCGCCGCGAACGCCGCGGCGACCGAGCCCTCGTCATTGACCGAGCATTGCACCGCCAGCCCCTTGCCGCCGGCCTTTTCCAGCGCGGCGACGGTCTCGCCGGCCGCGGCGGCATCGCTGTAATAGCCGACCGCCACCCGTTCGCCGATCGCGCCGAAGGCGATCGCGCAAGCGCGGCCGATACCCGATTCGGCACCCGTCACCATGATCGTTCGTGTCATTCCCGTCCTTTCCGCTTCGCAAGCGTAACGGATCGACCCGCCGGCAAGGTCCATGATGACGAAGATTTCATGTCGATACGCTGCCGTCGCGCGGGCGCGATACGGCTTGCCGCTGTCCCCGCCGCGCCGCATGAAGCGACATGACCGCCCGCACCTGGATCATCGCCGCGATCGTGATCGTCGCCCTGCTCGGCTTCGGGCTGTCGCGATGCTCGCCGCCCGGCCTGCTCAACACGATCAACCGGCATTGGCCCGGTGATAGCGATGCGCACCGGGTGGTCGATGGCGCCGCTTATGGCGCCGCGCCGTTGCAAAAGCTCGACGTCTGGGCGCCGAGATCGCCGCACGCCAAGCCGCTTCCGGTCGTGATCTTCTTCTACGGCGGCGCCTGGGTGAAGGGCACGCGCGGCGAATATGGCTTTGCCGGCCGCGCCTATGCCGCCCAGGGGTTCGTCGCGGTGGTCCCCGATTACCGCAAGGTGCCCGACGTGCGCTTCCCGGTGTTCGTTCAGGATTGCGCGCTGGCGGTGAAATGGGTGCGCGATCACATCGCCCAATATGGCGGCGACCCGACCCGCATCACGCTCGCCGGCCATTCTGCGGGCGCCTATAATGCGGCGATGCTCGCGGTCGATAGTCATTATCTGCGGGATATCGGCGTCGATCCGCACATCGTCCGCGCCGCCGCGATCCTCGCCGGGCCGCTCGATTTCTATCCATGGGACGACAAGCGCGCGGTCGATGCGATGGGCGATTGGCCGCGCCCGCTGGAGACGCAGCCGATCACCTATGCGTCGAAGGATTCGCCGCCGCTCTGGCTGGCCTATGGCAGCGCCGACACGACGGTGAAGCCGCGCAATTCGATCGCCATGGCGGCGAAGCTGAAAGCGCTCGGCGCGCCGGTCGTGCTGCGGGACTATCCCGGCAAGGATCACGACGATCTCGTCATGGGGCTGTCCAAGCCGTTCCGCGGCAACGCGCCGACGCTGGCCGAGAGCGTCGCCTTCCTGAAGGCGCATACGCGCTGATTGCAGTCGCGGCGGCGCCATCCCATATGCGGCGCCATGAGCGGGAATCATGATCCTCACGCCGCGCCGGTCTGGCACGGCACCACGATCCTCTCGGTCCGCAAGGGCGGCAAGGTCGTGATCGCCGGCGACGGCCAGGTCTCGATGGGCAACACGGTGATGAAGCCCAACGCCAAGAAGGTCCGCACGCTCGGCGCCGACGCGCAGGTGATCGGCGGGTTCGCCGGCGCGACCGCCGACGCCTTCACCTTGTTCGAGCGGCTCGAAGCCAAGCTGGAGCGCCACAACGGCCAGCTGATGCGCGCCGCGGTCGAGCTCGCCAAGGACTGGCGCACCGACAAATATCTGCGCAATCTGGAAGCGATGATGATCGTCGCCGACAAGCATGTGACGCTGATCCTGACCGGCAATGGCGACGTGCTCGAGCCCGAGGCCGGGATCGCCGCGATCGGATCGGGCGGCAATTACGCGCTCGCCGCGGCCAAGGCGCTGGTCGACTATGAGGACGATGCCGAGACGGTCGCGCGCAAAGCGATGGCGATCGCGGCCGAGGTCTGCGTCTTCACCAACGGCAACCTCACCATCGAAACGATGGATGCGGCGAAAGACTAACAGCCCTGTCCCGCTTTTGCGGGAGAGGAGGGATCCGCGGCGCAGCTGTGGGAGGTGAGGGTCTTCTTCTTCGGACCCTGGCCTTTTCCAAGAAGAAGACCCTCACCCAACCCTCTCCCGCAATCGGGAGGGGGCTTCAGAGAAGCAGAATGAACGAAGCCCTTACCCCCAAAGCCATCGTCGCGGCGCTCGACGAGCACATTATCGGCCAGGACGACGCCAAGCGCGCGGTCGCGATCGCGATGCGCAACCGCTGGCGCCGGCAGAAGCTCGCGCCCGAATTGCGCGACGAGGTCAGCCCCAAGAATATCCTGATGATCGGGCCGACCGGCTGCGGCAAGACCGAGATCAGCCGCCGCCTCGCCAAGCTCGCCGACGCGCCGTTCGTGAAGGTCGAGGCGACCAAGTTCACCGAGGTCGGCTATGTCGGCCGCGACGTCGAGCAGATCGCGCGCGACCTGGTCGAAGAAGCGATAAGGCTGGAAAAGGAACGCCGCCGCGCCGCGGTCAAGG
>Ga0164241_10003154_pt1 | contig 16988 bp, 21 predicted proteins | sample OricomyardsoilBY_FD_108780 | JGI IMG/M metagenome (GOLD analysis project Ga0164241, IMG submission 108780) | Backyard soil microbial communities from Emeryville, California, USA - Original compost - Back yard soil (BY) | ecosystem: Environmental > Terrestrial > Soil > Unclassified | place: USA...
ACCTTGTCGGCGTCCGGCGCGGTCGCGGTGGTGGCCGAGGTGGTCTTCCCCGTCGTGGCCTTGTCGTCGTCCCCGCCGCACGACGCGAGCGTGAGCCCCGCCACCGTCGCCGCGAAGCCCGCTCGGATCATCTTCCCCGTAGAAGTCATCGCGCGAGCCTTCCAGATCACCCGGCGGCTATGGGAGAAATGCGCAAACTCTGGGGCGCGGGGAGTCACCCCGCCGACGTCATCCGGTTTGTGCCCGAGGGGTGGGCACAAACCGGATGACGTCCCCGTGTGGGCGGGCGCCCCCGCCCGCGCTACGGCGCGGTCGCCGTCTCGGCCGACGCCGTGTCGGCGCTCGTGGGCAGGCTGTCGATCACCCAGCCGTCGCCGGCCCGGACGAGGCTCACCTTGGTCGGGGCGCCGTCGCGCGGGGCGGGATAGGAGGCGGTCGCCGTGTCGCCGGCGACCTGCACCGTGATCTCCATGGTCTTCGTCTTGGCGCGCTGGTCGTCGGTGGCCAGGGTGCCGATCGTCTCGACCGTGTCCTCGCAGGTGACGGTGTTGAGCTTGGTGCCGACCTCCTGCACCTGCGCCTTGGCCGTGGACGACAGCATCTCGCAGGCGGCCTTGCGCTGCTCGGCCGTACCCCCGAAGCCGGCGGCCAGCGTCACGGCGAAGTCCCGCGTCACCTGACGCACCTGGTCGCTCGCCGACGCCGAGGACGTCGTCTTCGCGCTCCCGCCCTTGTCGTCGTCCCCGCCGCACGAGGCGAGGACGAGCCCCGCCGCCGTCGCCGTGAATCCCGTCAGCAGCATCTTCCCCGTGATCTTCATGGGCGCGATCGTTCCAGCGTCCGGAGCGCGCATCGGCCAACCGGGAAAACTCTGGGGTTGCGTGCGCCGGAACGCCGCGTCAGGCCCAGGCCGTCCCGAGCTTCACGAGCCCGAGGGCCAGCCGGCGCAGATCGCTGCCCTCCCGCCCGTCGGCGGGCGTCAGCGGATGGCGGGCCAGGAACGTGAGCTCCAGGCGGTTCCAGCCCCGCACGACCTCGGCCGGCACCCGCACGCGGACGATGCGAATGGGCTTGGCGGGATCGGTGAAGCGCAGCGACTCCAGCCGCACGTCGTTGACGGCGAAGTCGACGCGCAGCCGGGGCGCGTACGGCGTGACGTAGCCGATGGACTGGAACTCCAGCTCGAGGTCGCGGTCCACCGGCTCGGCGAGGGGCAGGACGACGGTGCTCGGCGTCCCGCGGCTCCAGGATCCGAACGCCTCGGGGTAGTACCAGCCGCTGGCCAGGAACGGCACGCCGTCGCCGCCCAGGTCGAACGACACGACCTGGCCCACCGCGTACGGGGGCCGGGCCCCGGTCGGCCGCGCCGGGGCGCCCACCGCGCGCCGGGCAGCCCGGCGCAGCGGCCACGGCCCACCGGCGGCCAGGAACGCCGCCTGGGCCGGCACCGCGCGGGCCGACGGCAGGCCCCACTCACGGGCAAGCACCCGGGCGCCGTCGGCCGGACCGGTCCGCGCGCCGGGGGCCAGCTCGGCCGCGACGCGATCCTCGTAGGCCTCGGCCCAGCGCGAGACGGCGCCCGGAGGCCGGGGCCCGCCGTCCTCCGGGTCGCGCGGGTACCGCGCGCGCAACCGCTCCACCAGGGGCACTGGCGCGGCGCGGAGGGCAGCGAGCGCCTCGGGCGGCGCCCGCAGGCCGGTGGCCTCGCCCACGTAGTCGAGCGCGTCGGCGACCACCGAGGCCAGGCGGGTGGCCCGAGCGCGGTCGATGACGCGCTCCCAGTCGAGGTCGTCCCCGGCGGCCCGCAGCAGCATCGCCACGTCGACCACCCAGCGCGGCGCGGCGTCCTGCACCCAGCGGCTGCCGTGCGCGATCGACTGGACGAGCACGTCGGATGGGGCGGCGGCGCGCGTCTCGACGTCCAGGAGCCGGGCCGGGACGGCGTGATCCCACCAGGAGCGGTCCAGGTCGGGGTGGCGGTTGGCGTGCAGTGCGTGCCAGTGCAGGTCGATCTCGCTGCCCTGGTCGCCGAACGGCAGGGCGTGCAGCTGCGGCAGGAGGCGCACGAGCTCGTCGTCGGAGGAGGCCTGCACGTGCGCGCGGAAGCCGGCCGCGGGCAGGACGCGCGCGGCGGCGGGGACGTCCCGGCGGTGCACGAGCACGTCGAGGTCGTCCATCATCCGCAGCCGTCCCTCGACGCCGGGGATCTGGATGAGCGCCGCGCCCTTGATGAGCAGCACGGGGATGCCGGCGTCCTGCAGCGCGGCGACGCCCACGGCGGTCCGGCGCAGCATCAGCTGGCCGCGCAGCCAGGCGAAGCGGCTCACGTGGGCCACCTTCTCGCGCAGCTCGGCGTCCGTGGGCGCGAGCTCCGCGACGCGCTCCCCGAGCAGGGGCAGCAGGCGCAGGACGCCCATGTCGGGGTCGGCGAGATCCTCTCCGGCCCGCCACCGGCGCAGCGCGGTGGCCGCTTCGTCGGCGGGGCCCACGGCGGCGCGCAGCAGGAGGTCGTACTGCGGCTCGGGTCGCAGCCGGCCGCCGGCGGGCGCGCTCACGAGCCGGCCGCGCGGCGGCGGACGGCCGCGCGCGCCGACAGCAGGTACCGGGCGTGCAGCTCCTGGCGATCCTGCAGGGTGACGTTGTCTCCGTGGATGCGCCGCTCCATGACGGTCGCGTCGAGCATGCGCAGCCGCAGGCCCTGCTCCCGCGCGACCGCGAACCAGTCGAACGCGTCGTGGAGGCCGGGGTCGTCGGACCAGCCGTCGGTGGCGGCGAACCGCTCGCGCCCGATCAGGAGCGTCCCCGCGTGCCAACCCGGCATCGGCTCTGGCGGGATGTCGTAGCGACCGGCCAGCTCGGGCCGGTCGGGGGACACGAACTGCCGCACGTGGCCGAGCACCCCGTGGAGGGTGGGATCGTCGGCGAGGGCGGCGAGCTGGAGGGCGAAGCGGTCGGGGACGGCGAGGTCGTCGGCGTCCGCGAACGCGAGCAGGTCCGTGGTGGCGGCCCGGGCCCCGAGGTTGCGGGCCGCACCGCAGCCGATGCCGGCCGCCTCCGAGCCGGCGCGGAGCACCGTCGCGCCTGCAGCCCGGGCGAGGTCGCCGCTACCGTCGCGGGAGCCGTCGTCGACCACGACGATCGCCGCCGGCGGCACGGTCTGGCCCGTGAGGCTGTCCAGCGCGGCGGGCAGGTAGCGCGCGCCGTTGCGCACCGGCACCACGACGGTGATGGAGGTGCTCACGGCCCGGCCTCCGGCGCGGACGCGGGAGCGGCCGATGCCCCCGACCCCTGCGTGCGCTCGCGCTCGCGCAGCATGGCGGCGCGGGCCGCCTGCATCCAGCTGCCGATGACCACGTCGCGGTCACGGGTGAGGCTGCCGGGCCGCAGCCGGCTGAGGAACGTGATCTCGTCGAGGGCGAGGATGCGGTGGCCCGCCTCGCGCAGCCGCAGCACGAGGTCGGCGTCCTCCGCCAGGCGGAACTCCTCGTCGAATCCGCCCACCTGCCGCAGCACGTCGCGGCGCGCGATCATCGCGCCCATCTCGTGCGCGCCCAGGGGATCCAGCACGAGGGTGCGCTCGCCGTCGGGGCCGGGGACGAAGTACCGGCAGTAGCCGCGGGCGACGTCGAGGCCGGGGTCGGCGTCCAGCGCCCGCAGGCGGGGGTCGGGCCGGGCGGCGGCCCAGAGGTCGTCGGAGTCCAGGAAGCCCACGTACCGGCCGCGAGCCTCGGCGATCCCCCGGTTGCGCGCGGCGGACACCCCACCGTTCTCCTGTTCCAGGACGCGCACGGGGCCACCGAACGACCGGGCGATCTCCCCGGTCCGGTCGGTCGAGCCGTCGTCGACCACGAGCAGCTCGAGGAGGCGGTCGGCGCCCTCCACGACGCTGGCGATCGCCTCGCCCACGTACTCCTGCGTGTTGTGGGCGGGGATCACCACCGTCAGGTCGCGCGCCGTCATGCCGTCACCGGCCGCTGGGCCGCCACGAGCTCGGCCACGGTCGTGCTCGCGCCCGCCAGGTCGGGGCCGATCGGCAGCGCGAAGCAGGGCAGCTCCTCGCTGAGCTGCACGAGCATCCGCAGCGTCTCCTCCGCCATCCCGGGGAAGACGCCGACGGTGCCGGCCAGGACCGAGCGCACGAACGTGCCCTGGTCGACGGGCCGTGCCGGACCGGTGCGCGGCGCGCGCACCGGGGTGGTCAGGGCCCGGATCGTCAGGCCGTCCACGAGGTGGTCGGCGACGGTGATCTCCGGCTTGTGGTCGGCCGGCGCGCCGTGGTTGGTGATGCGGCCCGAGAGCGCCGGCAGCAGCGCGATGGTGTCCGACGTCGCGCGCGCCGTGTGGGTGAGCGGGGTGGCCCGCCACGTCTCGCCCTGGGCGTGCAGCAGGCAGAAGTCGTCGGCCACGAACGCGAGCCCGTCGAGCATGGTCGCGAGGCTCGTGGTCGACTTCCCGGCGCCCTTGGCGCCGAGGATGAGCACGCCGTCCTGACCCGTCCCGACGGCGGCGGCGTGGACGAGGTGGGCGCCGTGGTCCATCGCGATCCAGCGCAGCACGTTGCGCAGGGGCGCGGCCTCCTGGCAGGCGAACAGGGCCGGGCCGTCCAGCGCCCAGTAGATCCCGCGCTCGCGCTCGCGGTCGTAGATGGTCAGCGCGGCGAAGTCGACCATGTAGCTGCCCAGGAAACGGCCGTGGCGCAGGCCCTCGACCTCCAGCCCGGGCCGGTAGGCGTCGGGTCCCCACGGCGGACGCGGCATCGCGACCCCGCTGGTCACGGAGTCGAAGGCCACGAGCTCGGCGGTCGGCCGGTCGTCGTCCGGGGCCGACGGATCGGCCAGCACCAGCATCTCGGTGAGCCGCCGGTGCATCGGCGCGCCGCAGGTGCGCAGACGCGCCTTGACCGGCCCCAGGTCGACGACGGACTCGATCGTGCCGATCCGGGCGGCCGCCTCGGCCTGCGCGGCGAACGCGGCGTCGAGGAAGGCGGCCAGCGCGCGTTCGTCCACGGTTCAGGCCGGCGTGCCGTCCGCCGGCTGCTGCCGGGGGATCGGCCAGCCGTTCGCGTCGAGCTCGATGTCGTGGACCGGATCGAGCAGCAGGAGGTCCTGCATGTCCGAGAAGCGCTGAAGCTGCGGTTCGGCCCAGGCGCCCGGCTCGATCAGCGGCACGGGGGCGGCCTCGACCTCGGTGGGGACGAGCAGTTGCTCGTCCCGCAGCTGGGTGAGGAACGCCAGGACCGGCGCCGTGAGCGTGGCCTCGTCGACGCCGTAGCCGGCGGCCAGAGCGGCGATCACGGCGGAGGGGCTGCGGCCGTCGCGCACCTGCAGCCACACGGCGCTGGCGCTGGCGTCGAGCCCGTAGAACAGGCCGGTCGCGAGGTGGATGAGGGTCACCTCGCCCTCGAACGCCTCGTCGATGACGTCGGGACGACCCGCGCGAAGCGGGATCGACAGGACGAGGGGCGAATCGGCTGGACCGTTCATGCGCCAGGATGTTAACGGGAAATGCACAGGGCAGGTGCGTTTCTGGGGGCGGCCCCGCCGGGTATGCGAAGCTGGACGGGCCCACCGCCGACCGGCGTGCGGGCATTCCGCACACGACACCGGAAGGGACGAACGCATGGGCTTCGATCAGTACCACGAACCGCCCGAGGAGCTGTCCCAGCAGACGCGGACGTTCGCCCGCATGTGCACCTCGCTGACCGAGGAGGCCGAGGCCATCGGCTGGTACGAGCAGCGGATGTCCGTGGAGGCCGATCCGGAGGCCGTGGCGATCATGGCCGACGCGCAGGGCGAGGAGTTCAAGCACTTCGCGATGGACCTCGAGTTCCTCCTGCGGCGCACGCCCAAGTGGCGGGAGATCGCCGAGGGCGTCCTCTTCCAGGGCGGCGACATCGTCGAGCACGGCGAAGCGGCGGAGGCCGGAGCGGGCGGCGGCGACGGAGCCGACGCGGGACCAACCAGCGACACCGCCGGGTCACTCGGCATCGGAAGCCTCAAGGGAGCAGGACGATGAACCATCTTCTCCGTGGGCACGCGCCCATCACCGACGAACGCTGGGCCGAGATCGACGAGGAGGCGCGCGAGCGCCTGACCACGGCGCTCGGAGCCCGCAAGCTCGTCGACTTCGACGGTCCCAAGGGCTGGCAGTACTCGGCCACCAACCTCGGCCGGGTCGAGCCGGTCGCCGAGGCGCCCATCGACGGGCTGGAGGCGGCCCAGCGCCGCGTCCTCCCGCTGTCGGAGCTGCGCGCGCCGTTCAAGATCTCCCGCCGGGAGCTCGCCGACGGGGATCGCGGCGCCGCCGACGTGGACTTCGACGACCTCGACGAGGCGGCGATGCGGATCGCCCGCGCCGAGAACGTGGCGGTGCTGCACGGCTGGGCGCAGGCGTCGATCGCCGGCGTCACCGAGGCCACGACGCACGCCGTGGTCAAGCTCGGCGGGGCCTTCGAGGACTACCCCAACCACGTGGCCAAGGCCGTCCAGCTGCTGCTCAAGTCGGGCATCGAGGGGCCGTACGCCATCGCGCTCGGCTCCGACGCCTACACGGGCGTGGTGGAGACGACCGAGCACGGCGGCTACCCGCTGCTGGACCATCTGCGCAAGATCCTCGAGGGCCCGGTCGTGTGGACCCCCGGCGTGACCGGCGCGGTCGTCGTCAGCCTGCGCGGTGGGGACTTCCTGTTCGAGTCGGGCCAGGACCTGTCGATCGGCTACAGCCACCACGACGCCGACGACGTCCACCTCTACATCGAGGAGAGCTTCAGCTTCCGCGTCGCTACGCCGGAAGCGGCCGTGTCGCTCCAGCCGTAGCGCGCGTGCGGGCCCGCGCGGGCTCCTTCTGAGGCTCGGCGCGGTCCGCCGCCGCGCGCTCGTCCTCGTCGATCTCCTCCTGCGCGGCGATCAGCCGGTGCAGCAGCATGGTCCGCTGCCGGCGCAGGTCGTCGGCGGTGAGGAGCCGGGGGCGGCCGGAGGGCGATCCGGCGCCGGCGCCGGCGCCGGCCGTCTCGGCGAGCGCCGCCGCGGTGGTGGACGCGCGGCCGGCCGTCAGCTCCGTCACCGCCTGCTCCAGCGCGGCGACCTGCGCGCGCAGGCGCCGGCGGGCGGCCGCCTCGGGGTCGGGCGCGACGGGATCCTCCGTCTGCACGTAGAGGGCGACAGCGACGTCGCGCGGGTCGATGCCGGCGTCGCGGGCCGCGCGGGAGGCCGTGGCGGCGAGCTGCGTGAGCGCCGTGTGGTCGGTCGCCGCGCCGGCGACGAACGTGCCGCTGCCGTGCCGGGTCTCGACGAGGCCGTCACGCTCGAGGCCCGCGTAGACCGCGCGGATCGTGTTGGCGTTGACGCCCATGTCCTCGGCCAGCCGGTGCAGCGCGGGGAGGCGGTGGCCGCGCGGGAGGGTGCCGCCGGTGATCCGCGTGCGCAGCGCCCAGGTCAGCTGCACGCCGATCGGCACCTCGGCGTCGCGGTCCAGGGTGATGTCGAGCTCGGCGCTGTGCGCGGGCGTCATGTCCCACACGGTAGCGCGCCGGACGGGGACCTTTACACTCTGCTAGGAGACTAGTAGTGTCGAAACATGGTCCCCGCAGCGCTCGATCGCGCCTTCGTCCCTGCCCGTGAGCTCCTGGAGGAGATCGGCGACATCGTCGTCCTCACCGGCAAGACGATGCTCTCGGCCGTCAGCCCGCCGTACCCGTGGGGCGGCGAGTTCGTGGCGCAGTTCCTGTTCGCGCTGAAGCTCTGCTGGTTCCCGCTGATGATCTCGACGATGGCGCTCAGCTACGGCGGCCCGGGGCTCCAGTCGGCGAACATCCTGTCGCTGTTCGGCGCGCTCGATCGCATGGGCGGCTTCTTCATCCTGGCCTCGGTGCGGGAGATCGCCCCCCTGATCTGCGCGATCATCGTCTCCGGCGTCGCCGGCACGGCGATCACCGCCGACCTCGGCGCGCGCAAGGTGCGGGAGGAGCTCGACGCGCTGCAGGTGCTGGGCGTCGACCCGGTGAAGAACCTCGTCGTCCCGCGCTTCCTGGCCCTGATGCTCGTCACCGGGCTGTTCGACGTGTTCGCGATCCTCGCCAGCGTGGCCGGTGGCCTGGGCGCCACGCTGATCAACCACGCCCCGGTCGGCCCGTTCTTCGCCACGTTCCTGACCAGTGCGTCGACCACCGACCTGTGGGGATCGGTCCTCAAGTGCACCCTGTTCGGGGCGATCATCGCGATCGTCTGCTGCTACAAGGGGATGACCGCCTCGGGCGGTGCCGCCGGGGTCGGTCGCTCGGTCAACCAGGCCGTGGTCATCGCCCTGCTCGGGGTGACGGCCTTCAACTTCGTCTTCACCCAGACGCTGCTCGCCACGCATCCGGAGATCAACATGATCAGGTGAGCCGCCGCCGTCCGGTCCACTCCAGATACTGACCGCGTGCAGCACCCGGTCGAGGTGGTCGTGGTGCTCTTCACCTGCCCGATCATCCTCATGTACGCCCAGTCGGTGGGGATCCTGCGGCTGCTGCGGCTCCTGCGCCTGCTGCGGCTCGCGCCGCTGGCCCGCTTCGCGTTCTCGATGCAGGGGCTGCGCTACGCCTCCCTGCTCACGCTGCTGATCGTGCTCGCCGGCGCCGCGGCGTTCGACTCCGTGGAGGCCAAGGACGGCTTCGGCGACGGGCTCTACCTCGCGGTCAACGTGGCGACCACGCTCGGCTACGGCAACCAGCCCACCACGGACACCGGCAAGGTGATCGCCGTCGTCCTGGCCTTCACCGGCATCACGTTCCTGGCCATCCTCACCGGCGCGATCGCCGAGCGCTTCACCGCCGCCCAGCGCGGCACGGTGCTCGACACGTCGCAGGAGATCGCGGCGTCCGAGAGCGTGCTGCTGGAGGAGATCCGCAAGCTCGGCGCGCGGCTGGAGGCGCTGGAGGCGAAGGTCGACGGCCGGTCCCCCGACCCGCCGCCTTCGCCGCCCACGTCACCACCTCAGCCCACGTAGGACGCGGGGACCGGCGGCGGCTCGGCGCCGTCGGGCCGGCGGGCCCGCACCTGGTAGATCGACTCGAACCCGGTCTCGAAGCCCATCCGGGCCGCGCGCAGGTAGACCTGCCACACCCGCGCCCGCTGGAACCCGGCGATCCGCACCGCGTCGTCGAACCGCTCGTCGAAGCGGCGCGTCCAGTGGCGCAGCGTCTCGGCGTAGTCGGAGGCGAAGCCCTCGACGTGCTCGGTGTGGAAGCCCGCTCGCTCGAGGGCGAGTTGGATGCGCGAGAGGGGAAGGGGCTCCCCGTCGGGGAACACGTACCGCTCGGAGAACGGGCCGGCCTCGTTGTCGTCCCCGTGGTGGAGCTGGGCGATCGCGTGGTTGAGGAGCAGCCCGCCGGGCTTCAGCAGCCGGAAGACCTGCTCGGCGTAGACGTCGATCTGCGCCTCGCCGACGTGCTCGACCATGCCGATGCTGGAGATCGCGTCGAACGGCTCCTCGTGCAGCTCGCGGTAGTCGGCCAGGCGGATCTCGATCAGGTCGGATAGCCCGGCGTCGGCCACGCGCTCGCGGGCGAGCACGGCCTGCTCCTCGGCGAGCGTGATGCCCAGGACCTGCACGCCGTAGTGCTGGGCGGCGTGGATGGCCATCGCGCCCCAGCCGCAGCCGACGTCGAGCAGGCGCTGGCCCGGCTGCAGGTCGAGCTTGCGGCAGACGAGGTCGAGCTTGGTCTCCTGCGCCTCCTCCAGGGTCGTCGCGCCGCGCGAGAAGATCGCGCAGCTGTAGACCATCTTGGGGTCCAGGAAGAGGGCGAAGAAGTCGTTGCCCGCGTTGTAGTGGTAGTCGATCGCGGAGCGGTCGCGGCCCAGGCTGTGGAGCACGCCCTTCTGGCGCAGCTCGATCGCGGGGGTGCGGGGCGGACGGGTGAGGCCGGCGGCGCGGGCCACGGCGACGGCCAGGCGCGCCTGGTCGGCGGGGGCGATCTCCGGCGGCTCCCAGTCGGTGATGACCTGGATCGCCTTGTCGAAGTCGTCGACGTCGACGAGGCCGCTGACGTAGGCCCGGCCGATGCCCAGCTCGCCGGGGCTGCGCAGCAGGTGGGCCATCGCCTTGGGCGAGTGGAAGCGGAAGGTGGCGGCGTCGGAGACGGTCGCGGGGACCTCGGTGCCGTCCCAGAAGGACACGGCGAACGGACGGTCGGGGAGGACCCGGGCGATCTCCCGGCGCAGCGGTGCGGTGGAGGAGAGCATGGGAGGAAGGTTATCTCCCGCTGATGACTTGCTCGTACGGCGTACGAGCGATGGCGGTCGATCAGGCCGCGGCGGCGCGCTGCTCCGCGGTGCCGCGCAGCAGCCGGCGGACGTGCTCCTCGTCGAGCTCGGCCGGCTCCGTGGTCGCGATGAAGTCGTGCAGCACGGCGACGAAGCGGGCGGGATCGTCGTTGAACGGGAAGTGCCCGCCGGTGGGGAAGAGCTCCAGCCGGCTGCCGGGCATCAGCGCGTGGGCGTCGACGCCGTGGGAGACGGGGATCACGTGGTCGCGCTCGCCCCACACGATCAGCGAGGGGATGTCCGCGGCGAGGTACAGGCGGTCACGGGCGTCGACGCGCTGGCCGGCGGGGTCGATGACCGAGCGCGCGGTGTGCAGGAACGCGCGGCGCGCGTCGTCGTCGCCCAGGGAGAAGAAGCCCTCGCCCATCCCGCGGATGTCGGCGCTGGGCTCGAACCCCGCGCGCTGGAAGAAGCGGGCGACGGCGTCGGCGGCGTCGCGCAGCACGGGGGCGCACATCAGGGGGAGCACGTATTCGGCGCCCGGCAGGGTGGCGGCGCGCAGGGCGATGCTCACCTCGCGGCCCAGGCCGCCGCTGTCGACCAGGGCGAGGCGCTCGACCCGCTCGGGGAACTGGTAGGCGTACTGCATCGCGATCCCGCCGCCGAGCGAGTGGCCGACCACGGTGGCCCGGGGGACGTCGAGGGCGCTCAGCAGGTCGCGCAGGCCGCTGGCGTAGGCGCCGAGGGAGTAGTCGCCGCGCGGCTTGGCCGACCGGCCGTGGCCGAGGAGGTCGGGGGCGATGACCGTGTAGTGCTCGGCCAGCGCCGGCATCACCGCGCGCCAGGTCCGGGAGCTGGACGTGATGCCGTGGATGAGGACGAGCGCCGGGCCGCTGCCCATCTGGCGGTAGGTCACGTCCTGGCCGTGCAGCTCGATCTGCTTGGTGGGGGAGACCCGGGGGGCCGCGGCGCTGGTGGTCATCACGGTGGTGGTACCCCCGGCCGGTGCCGTGGTCACACGCCGGGTGTGCGACGCGTCACGCGGAGGCGGCGCCCGGGAGGCGGCCCAACGTGTGCTGCGACGTGGTCAGCTCGTCCCGGAACGCGCGCTGGGCGGCGATGAGGGGAGCGGGGATCGGCTGGCCGGCGGCTGTGGCCTCGGCGGCAATGCGGTCCAGCCGGTCGAGTGCCCGGGTCAACCGGGCGATGCGGTGGTTGAGGCGCACCTGCTCGAGCGTGGCGCCGATGCTGGGGAGCGGTCCGGAGGGGCCCGCGGCGACGGATTCCGAGGAGAGCATTACCCCTTAGTCGCACGAGCGGCCTGTTTTGTGACACGTGGCGGGAAATGGCACAGATGTGTCACGGCTCCAGGGGTCCATCCGCCCCTCCCGCGCCGAGCCCCACCTCGGTCCCGCTGAGCGGGATCGACGTGGGGTTCGACGCGAGGCGGGCGCAGGAGGAGCTAGGCCAGCAGCTTGGCCTTCTGCGCGGCGAACTCCTCCTCGGAGAGGATGCCGCGGTCCTTGAGGTCGGCGAGCTTGTGCAGCTCGTCGGCGGAGGAGACGCTGCCGCCGGCCGCCTCGCGGATGTACGCGTTGGTCGCCTTCTGCAGCTCCTTCTGCTCGGCGATCGAGCGGTCCCGCATCCCGCCGCCCCGGGCGATCAGGTAGATCAGCGACGTGATCACCGGGATGAAGATCAGGAAGAAGACCCACACGGCCTTCCACCACCCCGACAGCTGATGATCGCGGAACAGGTCGAGCAGGATCACGATGAGGATCCAGATCCAGATGACCATGAAGAAGATGGACAGCACGGTGAGCAGGGCGTCGCCGAGCTCGTACGTCGCGAGAACAGGGGGCATGGGGCCTCCGGGGGGAGTTGGGGTGACGGGCCGACTCTAACCGGCGCGCGGGCGCTCGACGAGATGCGGTGGCAGGATGACCACGTGCTCACCCGTCCTCCCGTCGCGTCCCCCTCGTGACCCCGTCCTCACCGACGCCCGAGGAGCGCGAGGCGTACGTGCCGCGCGGCGATCCACCGGAGCCGGAGGCCCCGTATCCGGGGCCGTTCCCGGCCGACGCGGACATCACGGACGCGGGACCGGTCGACGAGAGCACGCTGTGGCGGCTGGCCGACCAGATCTGGGGCAGCGAGGAGGAGTTGCGGGCCGCGGGTCTGGAGCTGCTCGGTGAGGGCCCGATGCCGGACGAGGAGCTCGGCGTCGTCGACGTGCAGTGCGTCGGCCTGGACCGGGAGCGCGCGCTGCGCGTCCTGCGTGAGCGGTTCGGCCCGCGGATCCGGGTGGACTGGCTCGGGCCCGAGGACCACCGCCCCGTCGCGCGCGCGTTCGGCACCTGGACGGCGGAGGGCCGGGAGCTGACCGTCTTCTACGGCATCGACCGCAACGGAGAGCGGGAGCGCTCGTGTGCCGTCGTCGAGGACGCCGACGCGGTGACCGTGACGGTCACGATCGGCCGGCCGGTCGGCGGGGGCACCCTGATCGGCGGTTACCGGCTGTGCCAGGCCCGTCTCGTGCTCGCCGCGCCCCTGGCCGACCGACCGGTGATCGACGGCAGCACGGGCCGCGAACGGCCGTCGCTCGCCGCGTGGCGCGCGCGTCGCTGACCACTGCGGACCCGGTCTGCGGCGCCTGCTTCGGGGCCTCCGAGCGTGACCAGTGACACAGTCGCGGCCCCTGTCTGGACCGTCACAAGCTTGTTACAATGTCTGGCACTGGGCAGCTCGGTCTTCACGTCCAGGCGGTACGGCCGGTAGTCACACGGCCCGGTGCGCAAGCCCCGCCGCGAGCTTGTATCCACATCACACCCAAAGGAACGCCTCATGGCCAACCGCCTGCTCGCGGCGATCAGCCGCGCACTCACCGACACCTCGAACCACTCCGAGGTCCACTTCCACCAGGGCGCCGACGTGCACCCTGCCGTCTGCTTCGACGCGCGTTGCGCGAGCCCGCGGATGGAGGTCAGGACGCCGGCTCGTACGAGCTGATCGTCAGACATGACTGCGTAGTACCCCGAGGCCCGCTCGTCCCACGAGCGGGCCTCGACTCGTTCCGGGCCGTGTCAGCCCTTCACGACGATCGTCCCGTGCATGTAGGGGTGGAACGCGCAGTAGTACGCGTACGTCCCCGGCTTGGTGAGCGTGACCGACGCGCTCTTGCCCTGGGCGATGGAGTCGGTGTCGAAGCCGCCCTTCACGGTCGCCGTGTGGGGGGAGGAGTCCTCGTTGGTCCACGTCACCTTCGCGCCCGGGGCGACCTCGATCGCGTCCGGCGCGTAGAGGTAGTCCTTGATGTCGACGGCGGTCGCCTTGCCCGCTGCGGCGGATGTCTGCGCGGGGGCGTCGGCGGGCGTCGTCTCGGAGGACGATGAGGACGAGCCCGAGTTCCCGCAGCCGGCGATGACGACGGCGGCGAGGACGGCGATGGGGAGGCCTGCGGAGCGGATGAGCATGCCAGCACCTACGCGCCAGCCCCGCGAACGGACGCGTGGCCTGCAAACGCGCCAGACCCTGATCCGGCGGGCGGCCCGGCCCGCAGGGGCTGGGGAAGGAACCACGGCGGAGAGCTTCTCCCGCCGGTCCCCGGATGGAGGTCCGAATGCCCACGCAGGTACCCCACGACCACGAGGCGCCCCAGTCCCCCGGCGCGCTCGATCGCATCGCCGACGACCCGCACAGCCGCAAGCGGTTCCTGAGCATGGCCGGCGTCGGCGCCGCCGGCGCGCTCAGCGTGTTCCTCGCCGCCTGCGGCGACGACGACAAGAAGACGACGAGCACCGCCGCGACGACGGCCACGACGAAGACGACGTCCACGTCGGCCGACAACAAGAGCGATCTGGAGATCGTCCAGTACGCGCTCACGCTCGAGTACCTGGAGGCGCAGTTCTACAAGGACGTCGTCGCCAGCGGCCTGTTCTCCGGCGGTGACCTCGACGAGATCAAGCTGCTCGGCTCGCAGGAGCAGGACCACGTCGACGCGCTCACCGCGACCGTCAAGCAGCTCGGCGGCACCCCGGTGGCCGCACCGATGACGAAGTTCCCGCTCGACGACGCCAAGTCGGTCCTGAAGCTGGCTGCGACCGTCGAGAACCTGGGCGCCGCGGCGTACCTGGGCCAGGCGCCGCGCATCAAGAGCGCGGAGATCCTGGCGGCGGCGCTGTCGATCCACAGCGTGGAGGGACGCCACGCGGCGGCCCTGAACACGCTGATCGGCGAGAGCCCGACGCCGGACGGTCCGTTCGCCAAGCCCGCCGACATGGCCACGGTCCTGGCGGCCGTCAAGCCCTTCATCGTCTCCTGAGCTGAGAGAGGAACCCCGACATGGCTCACATCATCACCCCCAATCCCGAGCTCGAAGGCCTCGAGGTCCACGGCATGACCCGCGGGTCGTTCATCCTGCGCGGCGCGCTCGCCGCCGGCTCGGTGTACGGCCTCGGCGCGGTCACCCCGTTCGTCAGCTCGGCCCTGGCCCAGGAGGACACGTCCGACGTGGACATCCTCAACTTCGCGCTGACCCTGGAGTACCTGGAGTCCGCGTTCTACAAGAAGGCGATGGACCTGAAGCTGTCCGGCCTGGCGAAGTCCTACGCCAAGTCGTTCGGCAACGCGGAGGACGAGCACGTCCGCGCGCTGCTGGCCACCATCAAGCAGCTCGGCGGCAAGCCGGCGGCCAAGCCGATGTTCACGTTCCCGATGAACGACCAGAAGAGCTTCCTGAAGCTCGCCCAGACGCTGGAGGACACCGGCGTCGGCGCCTACAACGGCGCGGGCCCGTCGATCAAGAACAAGGACGTGCTGGCCGCGGCCGGCTCGATCGTCCAGGTCGAGGCGCGGCACGCCGCGGCGATCCGCATCCTCAACGGCATGGAGCCCGCGCCCGACGCGTTCGACAAGCCGCTGGACGTCGAGACGGTGACGAAGGCGATCACCCCGCTCATCAAGCAGTAGCCGGTCGTTCGCGCGTCCCTCGCGCCGAAGGTCGCGTCGAGCCCCACCTCGATCCCGCTCAGCGGGACGGAGGTGGGGCTCGACGTCGTCGTGGGGGCGCGACAGCGGATCGTCCGCGCCGACGTCCTCGACGCAGACAGCGGATGAATATGGTTAAACTCGATAAAGATGGTCGAGATTGACTCAATAGGGAATCCGGGCGGCGGAGTCGCCCTCCCGGTGGCGACCGCCGCCGACGGCAGCGTCGTCCCCGCGACCGATGAACCCACGTCCGGGCGCAAGCGCGGCATCCCGCCCGTGGTCGGCCGGGTCTCGCTCCGCGTCCTGTCGCTCGCCGTCCTCCTGGGCCTGTGGTGGCTCGTCGTCGCGCTGAAGGTCTGGCCCGAGCTGTTCGTCCCCTCGCCCACCGCGGTGTGGGAGCGCTTCATCGACTCGGTGACCGTCCACGACGGGCAGCGCGGCCTCAGCGGCTACTACCTGTGGGAGCACCTGTGGGCCAGCCTCGAGCGCATCCTCCAGGGCGTCGGCCTCGCCATCGTGTTCGGCGTGATCCTCGGCCTGCTGCTCGCCACCGTCAAGCCGTTCCAGGTCATCGTCGAGCCCTACGTCAACTTCGTGCGCGCCCTGCCGCCGCTGGCCTACTTCAGCCTGCTCATCATCTGGTTCGGCATCGAGAACGAGTCGAAGGTGTGGCTGCTGTTCCTCGCCGCCTTCGCGCCGATCGCCCTGTCCGTGGCCAGCGGCGTGCGCGGAGTGCGTCCCGAGCGCATCGACGCCGCCCGCGCCCTGGGCGCCAACCGCTGGCAGGTCGTCCGCTTCGTGCAGATGCCGTCCGTCCTGCCCGAGCTCTTCACCGGCATCCGCCTGTCCCTCGGCTTCGCGTGGACGACGATCGTCGCCGCCGAGACCGTCGACGGCATCCCGGGCATCGGGGGCCTGGCCTGGGCCACCAAGAAGTTCCAGCAGACGGACGTCGCCGTCCTCTGCATCATCGTCATCGGCCTCGTCGCCATCGCGCTCGACCAGCTGATCAAGGCCCTCGAGAACCGCGTCGTCCCGTGGAGGGGCAAGGCATGACCGTGCGTGTCCAGCACCGATGTCAGGGCCTCGAGGCCTGACATCAACCGTCCGTACGTCCGCATCACTCAAGGAGAACCATGAGCACCCCGTCCCGCAACCCGCTGCGCGTCCTGTTGGCCGCGTTCCTCGTCCTCGCGCTGGCCGTGACCGTCGCCGCGTGCGGCGACGACGACAAGAAGTCCGACACCGGCTCGAGCACCGCCGCGGCTTCTACGCAGGGTCCCGACAAGATCATCGTCGGCTACCAGGCGATCCCGAACGGCGACCTGATCGTCAAGCACAACAAGTGGCTGGAGACGGCCTTCCCGGACGCCCAGATCGAGTGGAAGCTGTTCGACTCGGGCGGCTCGGTCAACGAGGCCATCGCCGCGGACAGCATCGACTTCGGCCTCGCCGGCTCGAGCCCCGTCTCGCGCGGTCTGTCGACCCCGATCCCGTACCAGGTGCCGTGGATCTTCGACGTCATCGGCAAGGCCGAGGCGCTCGTCGTGAAGTCCGACATCACCTCGATCGCGGACCTCAAGGGCAAGAAGATCGCCACGCCGCTCGCCTCGACGTCGCACTACAGCCTGCTCGCCGCGCTGCAGGAGAACGGCCTGTCGGAGAAGGACGTCAAGATCATCGACGCCGAGCCCGACGACATCTACGCGGCCTGGTCGCGTGGGGACATCGACGGCGCGTACGTGTGGAACCCGAACC
>Ga0164241_10003155_pt1 | contig 16987 bp, 14 predicted proteins | sample OricomyardsoilBY_FD_108780 | JGI IMG/M metagenome (GOLD analysis project Ga0164241, IMG submission 108780) | Backyard soil microbial communities from Emeryville, California, USA - Original compost - Back yard soil (BY) | ecosystem: Environmental > Terrestrial > Soil > Unclassified | place: USA...
GTCATCGATCTTGCGGCGGTTTTTTATGGCAGTGATCAAAGGGCTGCGATATATAACAGGGACATTAAATTTTTTCATAGCTTCATTTCTTATTCAAAGTTACAAAGACCTTTGAATGAAAACAGGTGAAAGATAATAATGATTAATTTTAGCACTTTACTAAATAAGAAAGTTTTAACTGCAAAAGATTATGGCACAGAAAAAGAAAAACAACAAACATCCTAAATGGAGCTACAATTCAAATATATATGAAGTAAACATCAGGCAATACACGTCCGAAGGAACATTTGCGGCTTTTGCTAAAAGCCTTCCGAGGCTCAGAGATATGGGAGTGGAAATATTATGGTTCATGCCAATAACGCCGATCAGCGAGCACGGCCGGTTAGGTACTCTTGGAAGTTACTATGCCATCCGGGACTATAAAGGCATCAATCCGGAATTTGGCACTATCGACGATTTTAAAGCAGTCGTAAGTGAGGCCCATGATTTAGGTTTTAAAATCATTGTTGATTTTGTAGCAAACCATACCGGAAATGACCATCCATGGCTTACAGAACATCCAGATTTTTATGTCATGGATACCAATAGTGACGTTCTTCATCCTCATGGATGGAGCGACGTTTCTCAATTGAACTACGATGTACCGGAACTATGGAACTGCATGATTGACGTATTGAAATATTGGGTAAAAGAGTGCGACCTCGATGGATTTCGCTGCGACATGGCTCACCTGGTCAGGCTGGATTTCTGGATAGAGGCGAAGAAAAAATTATCGAAAGTAAAAGACGATCTTTTCTGGCTGGGCGAATGTGAAGATCCAGAGTATCACCAGGTATTTGATGCTACCTACACGTGGCGCTGGATGCATGCTTCGCAGGAATTTTATCAAAATAAAATGAACCTGCAAAGTTTGCTTACGGTGCTGTATAAATCGGTAACAGAATTCCCACGCACCGCAATGAGGGCTTATTTTACGTCTAACCATGACGAAAACAGTTGGAACGGAACTGAATACGAAAAATATGGAGACACCGCGCTGTTGTTAGCTGTATTTTCATGTACGTGGGATGGAATACCCATGCTTTATTCCGGACAGGAACTGCCGAATAAAAAAAGACTAAAATTTTTCGACAAAGACCAGATAGACTGGGATGGCGATTGTAAACTGCAACAATTTTATAAGACGCTGCTGACACTTAAAGCCAATAACAAATCCCTTCGCGCGGGCGACCCGAATGTATTGACGCAAGTCGTTTCTCATCCGGACGATCACAAGGTTTTTGCCTATCTCCACAAACACAAAAAAGCCCAGGTACTAACCATTTTAAATTTTACTGATCAGGGGTTAGACTTTGATGTAATAAATGTGGACGGCGTTTACAGAAATGTATTTGGAGGAAAAGATATTAACTTCAAAGCTACAAGAGATGTCTATCTTAATGCGTGGGGATATTTAGTGTTTGAACGAATTGATATTTGATAGCATAGAAAGTCTCCATTTATTAATAGGTTGTTTGAGAGTCATCAATTTTTCTTTTTATGAAATTCAAAGAATAATTGGTTCCCCATTCTTTCGGGAATTGAACTTTTAAGTGTTTCCATGTAACTAGTTTAATAGCGATCGTTCCAAAAAGTTTCATTAAATGTCAATTCAGATAATGTGGAATAACCTTTCGCTTTGCTTATGCCTTTCATGATTTACTTTTTTATTTCCATGTCTTTCCAACTCCCTCCCTTTTTACTGTCAATTCCATTAGCTTTCAGTAAGTCAAATGCCTTGATGTGACGCGTCCCTCCGCCACAAACCACAACAATAGGAACTTTTATTTTTTTTAATTCGTTTAAACGCTCCGGGATTTCCTGTAAGGGAATATTGACGCTGCCTTCAGCATGGCCTTTTGCAAATTCATCCGGCCGACGTACATCTATGATGCTTCTTTTTGGCTCTTTCTTATTCTTTTCCGGAAAGCGCGAAGTCTTTTCTGAAGAACTGCTGGCATCACGGGCTACTTTTATTTTTTTTTTCATTCTTTTAAAATGTTTTTACGGCTTCGCCTAAATCAAAAACCTCAGTTCCGCTGCTCATTGAATTTTTAATGATGCTTGTTGCCGCGGCGCTCCTATATCCGCTGGCGCAATGAACAACAATTGGTTTATCAGTCGGGATTTCACTGATCCTTTCCCGCAATTCGAACAAGGGAATATTAATCCCATCCCGGAAAATCTTTTTTTCTTCCACTTCTGTCGGATTTCGTATATCCACGATCGTGAAATTTTTTAAAGAATCCCGGAAATATTCAACGTCCGGTTCTGAAATTTTTTCACCGTCTATTTTACTAACTACAAACGCAGTTTCTATTTGTTGTTCATAACCAATTTTAGCTGCACGCTCTATTAGTGAGCGCAAAACATCTGTATTCTCTCCAATCAAATAAAATCTTTCTCCGGGTGCTACGATACTTCCCAGCCAGGTTTCAAAAGGCCCATCGGCCATCAGGTTCACAGAATTCTTCATAAAACCTTTCTTATATTTCGATTCAGTTCTTGTATCTACGATAATGTAGTTTTTCAATTGTGACGGCATGTCTTCATTAATCTGAATCCCTTGGATACTTTCCAAAAAATTATCAGCTCCCCTTTTATTTAGCGCTACATCAAAAGAAAAATATTTGGGAACGAACGGTTGATTTTCTAAAAGTGATTTCACAAAATCCTCCTCATTCATTTCCTGTAAACACCAGTTACTTGCTTTCTCAATTCCAATCGTGCTGGTATTCTTCTCACTAAGTCCTTTACCGCATAAGCTTCCTGCGCCATGTGCCGGATACACCTGAACATTCTCAGGTAATGTCATTAATTTTCCCCTCAACGAATAATACATTTCTTTGGCGAGCATTTCACGTTTTCGAGTGAGGGCGCCTGCACTTTCTCTGAGGTCGGGCCTTCCGCAATCACCGATGAACAAAGTGTCTCCCGTAAAAACCGCTTTATAATTTCCTTCTTCATCAATGGCTATGATACAAATACTGTCTGGCGAATGCCCCGGCGTATTTAGTGCCTTCAAAGAAACTTTTCCAACTTTAATTATATCGCCTTCATCAAAACATTGATGAGGATATTCAGCGCCTAAAAGTTTGCTTACATAAATAGGAGCACCTTTTGTTTTATGAATTTCCAAATGACTGCTTACAAAATCAGCATGAGGATGGGTTTCAATTACCAAAGTAATTTTTGCATAGTGCTGATTCGATAAATCATAATAAGGCTGCGGATTTCGGGCAGGATCAATCAGCGCCATCTCACCTTCGCTGATGACAGCGTACGAATAGTGAGCGAGGTTTTTATCTTCAATTTGAATAATCTCCATCAATGTTTTTTCACAAATTTAGTTAAATTAAAAATCTACGATAAGTGTTTGTTTACTGTGAACAAAGCACTTTAAAATTGAAGAGCATGCGACTACCTATTGTTAACAACAAAATAAAAAAACAGGATAAATATTTTAAAAACCTTTATACCGTATATTTGCAAAATATTATTCTCCTACTTAGCAGACTGGATCCTCTTTATCAAAATGAAGCTCATCAAGTCATAGGTCGTTGAGCATACGAAACAAACTTTCAGAAAATATTTTTCCAGGGAAGTTATCATTTACATTAAAACAATTAAAATTGTCATTTAAAGAATTACATTTAATAGCGCCTATATTAAAGGCGCTCGAAACAGAAGGTTACACAGAACCAACACCCATTCAGGCACAAGCCATTCCTCATGTTCTTCGGGGAAAAGATCTTTTAGGATGCGCACAAACCGGCACCGGAAAAACAGCTGCCTTTGCTATTCCCATTCTTCAAAATCTGATGCTTCAACAAAAAGAAGATGCATACAATCATAACATAAAAGCATTGATCCTGACACCTACACGTGAACTGGCTATCCAGATAGACGAAAGCTTTGACGCATACGGAAAACATACCGGGCTGAGACATGCCGTTATTTTTGGTGGCGTTTCACAATTTCAGCAAACAAATGAACTGCGCCGAGGAGTTGATATTCTGATCGCGACACCCGGAAGGCTACTTGATTTGATTTCGCAAAAATTCATCAATCTGAAGAGCATTAAGATGTTTGTTTTGGATGAAGCAGACCGGATGCTTGACATGGGATTCATACATGATGTAAGAAAAATAATTGCCTTGCTTCCCGAAAAAAGACAAACATTATTCTTCTCTGCTACGATGCCACCCGAAATAACAAAACTATCTTCTTCTATCCTTATCAATCCGGTAAGAGTTGAAGTGGCAGCGGTTTCTTCTACTGCCGAAAATGTGGACCAGCATATTTATCTCGTTGAAAAAAATGATAAGCGCCAATTGCTCATCCATCTTTTAAAAGATAATAAAATCCAAAACGCCCTGGTATTTACGAGAACCAAATACGGCGCGGATAAGATCGCCAAAGACCTTCACAGAGCCAATATAAAAGCTGATGCGATTCATGGTAATAAAACGCAATCAGCGCGACAAAGAGCGTTGAGTAATTTTAAAGAGGGAAAGATACGTGTGCTGGTTGCTACGGATATAGCAGCGCGTGGTATTGATGTAGATGACCTGAGCCACGTAATCAATTTTGAATTGCCCAATATCCCCGAAACTTATGTTCATAGAATTGGCCGTACGGGTCGGGCCGGCAATTCCGGCTCAGCGCTTTCTTTTTGCGATATGGAAGAAAGAGCCTACTTGCGTGACATTCATAAACTGATCGATAAGACAATTCCTGTTGTAGAAGATCACCCGTATGCGAGTACAATTAATTTTGTTCAAACGCCGGTAGCTCAAACTAATCTCATGAACCGGAAGCCCGCTTCGCACAGTGGTTTCAGAAGAGCACGAAGCTGGAGCCAGGGAAGATAGTCTGGTGAGAGGTGAATGCCTGCCCGAACGGCAATGGGCGGGGTGAAGCGTGAAGCGTGAATGTTCAGAGGGATTCACGCTTCGCAATAATGAGTGCTGCTCATATAATGTGATGTATAGAATGGCTTGATGAAGCAAAGAAAGACGATGCTAAAATTTGAAAAATAACATCAACAATAAAAACACTTACGGACAACATACAGCAAATAAAGAAAACTAAACTATTCAGTCAAACTATTCTTTTCCTGCAATGCCAGAATGCAGAACTGCTGTTCCAGCGTCAGTGAATGCTCATACAGCATTTTTAAAAAAGCATCGCCCAGGCGGGAATAAAAAAGCATAAAGTTTTCGGTTCTTTCCTGCAAACCACCATTAGGAAATAAAGAAGAAAATATTTTATTCAACTGATTTTTTTGATCAGAAAACTTTCTTTTTTCCGCGCGTAGCATTTTCTTTTCAAGATCAGAAAGCTTTTTCAGGTGTTTTGTTTCCAATGCAGACGTGTGGGTTTCCAGCGTGGAATCAATATCTTTTACGATCGCTTTCACTTCATTGTAGATATTTATAAATGCTGTTTTCTGCTTCTCTAAATTGAGAACAGAATCACTCTCTGACGTTACAATATCATTTAATAATGTGTCTTTTCCTTTGAAGAGATCAAGCACATTAAGATTCAGTTTTTCTAATAACTTCAGATTACTTTTATCAACGATCAAAAATGAATTTCTTAATATTAAAACAGGGAAGGGAACCAAATAATTTTTGAAAACATCTTTCAACTGAAGCCAGTAAGCCAATTCGCCGCCACCCCCAATCCAGGCCACATCAGGCAGAATCATTTCCTGGAATAGCCCCCGTAATATCACGTTGGGACTGAAGCGTTCCGGATGTTTTTTTAATTCAATGATCATTTCTTCTTTCGAAAAACTAATTTCCGTATTATGAACCACGAAATGATCTTCAATGCGAACAATCCTGTTGCGCATATCGTCCTTCAAATAAAATAAATTAATCTCCCTGGGATACGCCTGGGCTTTGTAGCGTTCAGACAATTTCTCAGAAGTTTCATTTACAATTTCAGATGAAGTGTGATTAAGAATATCATCTTCAAAAACAGAAAGCATTTCATTTTTAAAAACGGAATTGTCCGGCAAAAAAACGATCAATCCGTATTCTTTAAACAAATAGTGAACGAACAAAAACGTTGCATTTTCAATCGTGGTATTTTTTACATAGCATTTTTTCAATAACGCTATCAACGTTGCCCCATAGGCTTCCACGGAAAGCCTTCCTGAAATTTTATCAATTAATTTTAAGAGTTTGTCGTCTACTTTCATTCTCCCTACCGCTCCCGTTTGAGATGTTTCCCATGTATATTTTTCTCCGTCAATTACAACGTGGTTTAGTTCCTCCAGGTCGGCGTCTTCACTCCCCATAAAAAAAACCGGCACAAAATTATACGTTGGCAATTCGTTTTTTAAAGTGTCAGCCAATTTGATGACATGCAAAATTTTGTAAACAAAATAAAGATGCCCAGTAAAAATATTGGGCTGATGCGCAGTACAAATCGTAAAAGTGTTTTCGTTCAACAATGCATTGATATTGGCTTTTACCGCTTCGCAATCATCAAAATCTTTGTACTGTTCGTTGAACTGATCAACCAACAATTGACGGTTGGTATTATATTTTTTCCTTTCTGCAATCGCTGACCTTATTCCTTCCACGCTTACGGGATGCTCGTAGAAATCTTTTAAAGCTGAGTTCTGGTTTATATAATCCAGCGTTATCTTACTAAATTTTCCGGTCTGGGAATAAGGAATATATTGTGATAGAAAGGTTGTATCCAAAGCGACAGATTTTTAGCTGCAAAGATAAAAGTAAAACCTAAAGTCAATTTTTATAAAACAGATTAAGATTGTGCTGAGCAAACGCATTGGCCATCTTCATCAGTGAACAAACTTTTTTGGTCAATTTGTATTTTTCACAGACCAAATTATTTCACCAAAATGCCAATACATTTTTTAAGGCTTTCTCTCCAATCCGGAATTTCCAAATTGAGTAGTCCCTTAATTTTTGATGTATCCATTACTGAATACAAAGGTCGTTGCGCAGCCGTTTTGTAGGCCGAAGTTGGGATTGGATTAATTTTACAATCGCCACTAACCAGTCGTTTTATTTCATTTGCAAATTCATACCAGTTAGTTACGCCGCCGTTGCTATAGTTTACAATGCCTGAAAAATCGTTTCCTTCTTCTTTTCTTTCAATAAATTTCATAATCACGTTAGCCAGATCAGCAGCATAGGTTGGCGAACCCACCTGGTCATTGATCACATTTATTTCATCTCTTTCCTTAAATAAACGAAGCATTGTTTTTACAAAATTATTTCCGAAAGACGAGTAAACCCATGAAGTTCGAATAATCAACGTTTCAGCGTTTGCATGCGCAGCCAATTCTTCGCCTTTTAATTTTGAAAGCCCATAAATATTTATCGGAGCTAATGCGCTTTCTTCATTCAAGGGTATTTTTGAAGCGCCCTCGTAAACATAATCGGTGGAAATATGAATAAGCTTTGAGCCATATTCCTTGCAGCTTTTGGCCAGGTTTTCAACTGCTACTGCATTGATCAAGAATGCCTTTTCTTTCTCAGATTCTGCTTTATCTACCGCGGTATATGCAGCGCAATTAACGCAGTAATCAATCTTATTGTTTTCAAAAAAAGATTTCACTGCGTCACTTTCCTCAATCGGCAATTCTTCTTTAGTGGTAAATAAAAATTGGAAAGAAGGAAATTTTAGTGAAAGGACTTTTATTTCATTGGCGAGTTGTCCGTTAGCCCCGGTTACTAATATCGTTGGATTGTGCAGGGAAGACATTGATATTTATTGTCCTTTAAAAACAAAATTGTGGTTACTATTTTCTAATAAAGGATGACGGGTATCCTTTTCAGAAATGGTCATTTTATCTGCAGGAATTTGCCAATCTATTTTCAATGCAGGATCATTCCAGGCGATACCTCCATCCGCTTCCTTTTGATAGAACTGATCGCATTTATAAAAAACTTCTGCCGCCTCGCTGATTACCGAATAACCATGTGCAAAACCTTTGGGTACCAGGAGCTGCTTTTTATTTTTTGATGAAAGTTCAATTGTGTAAGCCTTACCATAAGTTGGTGAATTTTTCCTGATATCAACTACTGCATCAATAATGGCGCCCGTTAAAACCCGTACGAGTTTTGTCTGGGCATAAGGATTTAATTGAAAATGCAATCCCCGGATAACGCCAAAAACAGAACTGGCCTGGTTATCCTGGACAAAATTAATTTCAATCCCTTCATCAGTAAAATTCTTTTGATTATAACTTTCAAAAAAATATCCCCGGTTATCTTCAAATATTTTCGGTTCAAAAACTAATAATCCCGGGAATTCAGTTTTAATAAAAGGCATTAAAGTAAAATTTATTCTGGTTTCGTACTAATTTTGCGAATATAAATCTTTAAAGAATTCAATTGTTTTTATAAGTCCCGATTTGAAATTCATGGTGGGTTCGTATCCTAACAAATTTTTTGCAAGTGAAATATCTGCCAGTGAATTGCGGATATCGCCGTCCCGCGGTTCGCGATGAGTTGCCTCTATATCGCTTTTTAAATATTCCTTAATCGCATTGTATAAATAATTGACCGAATAATTTTCCCCAACCGCCACATTGTAAACTTTATTCTTCGCTTCTTTATTTTCGGACAACATTCCCTTTACATTTACTTGTACTGCATTTTCCACATAAGTAAAGTCTCTTGTCTGTTCTCCATCGCCGTTAATGAAAGCGGACGTATTGTTCATAATGGCTTTTACAAAAAGTGGAATAACCGCGGCGTAAGGCCCATCAGGATCCTGTCGTGGGCCAAAAATATTGAAGTACCTAAAGCCCAGGACGGGAATGCCGTAAGCATTGGCAAATACTGCGGCATAGAGTTCATCGGCTCTTTTGCTCACTGCGTAAGGAGACAAGCAACTACCAATTCGTTCTTCCTTTTTTGGCAACGTAGGCTCATCCCCATAAACAGAAGACGATGATGCATAGACGAATTGACGGATTTTGTTTTCAACAGCGGCTTTCAGGATATTTACAAATCCGCCTACGTTTACATCATTTGTGCTGGATGGGTCTTTGATGGAACGCGGTACCGACCCCAACGCCGCCTGGTGACTGACATAATTAATTCCGTTGCATGCTTTTTTACAGGTTTCCAAATCCCTGATGTCGCCTTCCACAAATTCAAAACCCGCGTAAGGCCTCAACACATCAAGGTTTGACTGAAATCCATTAGCAAAGTTATCAAGTACTCTTACTTTTCCAGCGCCATTCTTTAATAAATACTCCGCAATGTGGCCACCAATAAATCCCGCGCCGCCTGTTATTAAAAATGAAGAGGTACTTAAATCCTGTGTATGAAATTGATTGTCCAATTGTTTTGTTTTTAAAGGCTCCAATAAGTGCGGTTTAAAATTTTTCCACGATACATTCCTTTTAGGTCAGCGACCATGCCATTTGGTTTCGTGATGGCTACAAACGCGTCATCATCCATTTTTAGATAATCATTGTGAGGAACCGTAACAATCACTGCCTCGTAATCGTTGGTGAGTTCCGGCGTAAGTTCAAAATCGTATTCGTGTTTTAACTCTTCACTGCTGGCATGAGGATCTGTAACATGCACTTTCAGGGAATATGACTTCAATTCCCTGATCACATCTGCCACTTTTGAATTGCGAATATCGCTGACATTTTCTTTGAAGGTAGCGCCCATTACCAAAACCTTTGCGTTTTTTATATCATTCGTATGCTGAATAATGTGTTGTAAAACTCTTTTTGCTACGTGAGCCGCCATCCCATCGTTGATCACGCGACCAGCAAGTATTACCTGCGAATCGTATCCCAACTTTTGCGATTTATAAGTCAGGTAATAAGGATCAACACCAATACAGTGGCCGCCAACGAGACCTGGTTGAAATTTTAAGAAATTCCATTTTGTACCGGCGGCTGCCAATACTTCAAAAGTATTGATACCCATTTTATCGAAAATAATAGAAAGTTCATTCATCAAAGCGATATTCAGATCTCTTTGAGTATTTTCTATAATCTTCGCGGCTTCGGCTACTTTAATAGATGACGCACGATGCACACCGGCAGCAACGACCATCTCGTAAACTTTTGCAATCGTATCAAGGCTCTCTTCATCACACCCGCTTACAACTTTCGTAATGCTGCTGAGCGTATGTTCCTTATCGCCCGGATTGATTCTTTCCGGCGAATAGCCAATTTTAAAATCTTCGCCGGCTCTTAGTCCTGAAAGACGTTCGATCACCGGAACGCAATCTTCTTCGGTGCAACCCGGATAAACGGTGCTTTCAAAAACTACGTAATCGCCCTCCTTTACCACCTTACCAATGGTTTCGCTGGCCCTCGTGACTGGCGTAAGATCAGGCACGTTGTGCTTATCCACCGGAGTCGGCACCGCAACAATGAAAAAATTAGCTTCGCGTAGCTTATCAAGGCTATTCGTAAATTCGATTTCGCAACCAGCGAATGCCGACGATTCCAATTCTTTACTGGGATCAATTGAATTCTTCATCATGTCAATTCTTTCCGCATTTATATCGAAGCCAATCACTGAGATTTTCTTTGCAAATTCAAGCGCTATCGGCAGGCCAACATAACCCAAACCTATTACAGCAAGTTTCTTTTTTTTGTCTACTAATTCCTGGTACATCATTTTTTATTTTTTTATCGCGCTTTGCACGATGTTTACACATTACGCCCCCGTCCGACCCAGCCATCCCCGCCTGAATGATCAGATCGGGCAGGCAAGCAGGCTTTCAGGGCTATTATTTTCTTTATTTTTTCAATTTAAAAAGTTAAAAAAAACCAGTGGACAAACTTATCTCCCGTAGGCAGGCAAATAACCGGAATTTTTATTTTGACTAATCAACTATTTAACCATTTAACCCCGTCCGAAAGGCGTTCAGCCGGGCGAGCAATTAACCAACTAACCAATTAACCGATTAACTAATTAACCAGTAACCCAATTAACATTTATCTTTTACTTTCAAACTCCTTGGGTAATTTATACCAATCTTCTTCGGGTAATGATTTAAAATATTCATAAGTGATTTTTAAACCTTCAGCCCGGTTTACTTTTGGTTCCCAATTTAGAAGTTCTTTTGCCCTGGCAATATCCGGTTGCCTTTGTTTTGGATCATCCTGGGGCAGTGGTTTATAAATTATTTTCTGTGTTGTTCCTGTAAGTTTAATAACTTCTTCGGCAAAATCTTTTAAAGTAATTTGATCCGGATTGCCAATATTTACGGGCATCGAATAATCGCTCATCAACAAACGATAGATACCTTCTATCAGGTCGTCAACGTAACAAAAACTTCTCGTTTGGCTTCCGTCACCAAAAACGGTAAGATCTTCACCCCGTAATGCCTGGCCAATAAATGCCGGCAAAGCCCTGCCATCATTCAATCGCATTCTTGGGCCGTAAGTATTAAATATTCTCACGATTCTTGTGTCCAATCCATGAAAAGTATGATACGCCGTAGTGATTGCTTCCTGGAAACGTTTCGCTTCATCATAAACCCCCCGTGGCCCTATAGGGTTTACATTTCCCCAATAATCTTCTGTTTGTGGATGCACCAATGGATCGCCATATACTTCGCTGGTAGAAGCTACCAGAATTCTTGCCTTTTTAGAAAGCGCTAACCCCAAACAATTGTGGGTACCCAGAGAACCAACTTTTAATGTCTGAATAGGAATTTTCAGGTAATCGATTGGACTTGCCGGAGAAGCAAAATGCAGAATATAATCCAGTGTGCCAGACACGTGAATGAATTTTGAAACGTCGCAATGATAGAATTCAAAGTTCTCCAACTTAAAAAGATGCTGGATATTTTTGAGGTCGCCGGTGATAAGATTGTCCATGCCGATTACATGCATTCCTTCTTTGATAAATCTATCGCAGAGATGCGACCCCAGGAAACCTGCAGCGCCTGTGATAAGAATCCGAGGTTTTTGTGCAGACGAAATATTTATCCCCATATAAATTCTATTCAAATTAAATATTCAATAATCAATGTTCAACAATCAATGTTCAATACTTAATGCCATTCACCCCGCCCGTTACCGTTCGGGCAGGCATTCACTCTTCACCATTCACTACCGCTCTTCCCACGCTTTCATAATGAAATCCAGTTTCTTTCATTCGTCGCAAATCAAACAGATTTCTACCATCAAAAATTGCAGCATTCTTTAAAAGGGATTTTATTTTGTCAAAATCAGGTGTCCGGAATTCGCTCCATTCTGTTGCTATCACCAGGGCATCTGCACCTTTAAGCACGTCGTATTGATTTTCAGCATAAGCAATTTTATTGCCTATTTCTCTTTTTACATTTGCCATACCTTCAGGATCGTAGGCAGCAACTGACGCGCCATTCTCTAATAATTCTTCTATTATTTTCAATGCAGGCGCCTCGCGGATATCGTCTGTATTGGGCTTAAATGCCAATCCCCACAAAGCGATATGTTTTCCCTTCAGTTCGTTTTTAAAATAGCTTTTTATCTTAGGCAAAAGATGTACTTTTTGCTTTTCATTAACCTCCATGACTGCTTCCAGAATTTTGAAGTCATAGTCTGCCTGTTGTGCGGATTTTGATAATGCCTTTACATCTTTTGGAAAACAGCTTCCTCCATATCCTATACCCGGAAATAAAAATCTTCTACCTATTCTTTCATCGCTGCCCATTCCTTTTCTCACCATATCCACCTCTGCGCCCAGTCTTTCACATAATTGCGCTATTTCATTCATGAAAGAAATTTTGGTCGCGAGGAATGCATTAGCTGCGTATTTGGTCAACTCAGCAGATTTTTCATCCATATAGATTACCGGATTTCCCTGCCTGACAAAGGGCGCATACAACTGGCCTAAAATATCTTTTGCTTTTTCGGAAGAGGTTCCAATTACAACACGGTCTGGTTTCATGAAATCATCAACAGCTACGCCTTCGCGTAAAAATTCAGGATTGCTTACCACATCAAACAATGTTTCCGGGCTTTCTATTTCCGTTTCCATTGCGCTTTGTAAAATAATGTTATGCACTTTTTCTGCTGTCCCGACGGGCACGGTACTTTTATCAACGATGATTTTGTAATCACCTTTTTTTAAAAGTTTGCCAAGATTGTCCGCCACACCTAACACAAAATTAAGATCGGCATATCCATCTCCATCGGGCGGTGTTGGTAATGCCAGAAAAATGACCTGTGCATCTTTGATGCCTTCTGCAAGTGACGTAGTAAATTGTAATCTTCCTTCTTTACTGTTTCTTTCAAAAAGCTTTTCAAGACCGGGCTCAAAAATGGTAATTTTCCCAGATGATAACTTTGCCACTTTTTTCTCATCAATATCAACACAAACAACTTTGTTTCCTGTCTCCGCAAAGCAAGTTCCTGTTACCAACCCTACATATCCCGTTCCAATAACTGATATATTCATTTTTTATCGGTTTATATATTCTAACACTTTATTTGTAATGACCCTTTGTTGTTCCTCATCAAGCTCCGTGTGCATCGGTAAGGAAAAAACCCGGTGAGTAAGCCAGTCTGTTTTTTCAAGGTCATAATCTGATCCGCCAAAAGCAGCAAACATTTTTTGCTTGTGTGCCGGTATCGGATAATAAATCATACATGGAATATTGTTCTCTTTCAGGAATGCTACCAGGCCATCACGCACGCTTTCGGGATTGTCCACATTTTTTAATATAATCGTGTATTGATGGAAAACGTGCTTGCTGTTTGGAGCACGGAATGGAACAGAAATTTTATCATTCCCGGCAAAAGCCTCATCATAAAAATCTGCTGCTTTTCTCCTTGCTTCTATGTAATTGTCCAGTAACGGCAATTTAATATTTAATATCGCCGCCTGCAATGCGTCCAGCCTTGAATTGCAGCCCACCAAATCATGATGATATTGTTTGCTCTGGCCGTGGTTTGCGATCATTTTTAATTTCACGGCAAGTTCATCATCGTTCGTGCAAACAGCACCACCATCACCATAGCAACCTAAATTTTTACTTGGGAAAAAAGAAGTACAGCTAATCGTTCCTATATTACCCGTCTTCTTTGTAGTTCCATCTTTAAAAGTATAATCGCTGCCAATAGATTGCGCATTATCTTCAATTACAAATAAATCATGCTCGTTCGCGATAGCCATTATTTTCTCCATGTCACACGACTGGCCATATAAATGAACTGGTACGATTGCCTTTGTTTTTGGAGTGATGGCTTTTTTTATCGCTTCGGGATCTACGCAAAATGTTTTTGTATCTACCTCTACAAATACCGGTTTTAGTTTTAATAATGCAATTACTTCGGTAGTGGCCACATAAGTAAACGACGGCGTGATTACCTCATCACCGGGCTCCAAACCCAGCGCCATCATTGCTATCTGCAAAGCATCCGTTCCATTGGCGCACGGAATTACGTGTTTCACGCCGATATATCCGGAAAGACCTTTTGCAAATTTTTCTACCTGCGGTCCGCCGATAAAAGCAGTGTTATCCAAAACTTCCGCAATTGCTGCATTTACCTGATCTTTTATTTTGAAGTATTGCTGCTTCAGATCCACCATTTGTATGGGCTTCATCATTCGTATTTTTTTAAACGGCTGCAAAGATAGGGATTGAGAGATTAAAAAATGCGTTAGAATTACGTTGCAGTAAATGAAGATTTTACATGATTTTGATTTCTTCGGCCTGGCATCACAAACTATCAACACTCACTCAACCCCAGTGGCACATTAACCGCCAATCCTCCATCAGCCGTTTCTTTGTATTTACTGTTCATGTCGACTGCGGTATCCCACATCGTTTGGATTACATTATCAAGCGTAACCCTTGCATAATCCGGAGCGCTTTGTAACGCAAGCTGGCTGGCCGTTATCGCTTTTATTGCGCCCATAGCGTTTCTTTCTATACAGGGAATTTGTACAAGTCCCGAGATAGGATCGCAGGTCATACCCAGGTGATGCTCCATCGTAATTTCAGCCGCCATCAATGCCTGCCGCTGCGTACCACCCATACATTCTGTAAGTGCTGCGGCGGCCATAGAAGACGACACGCCTATCTCTGCCTGGCATCCGCCCATAGCAGCGGAAATAGTAGCTCCCTTTTTAAATATGCTTCCTACTTCCGAAGCAGTCAATAAAAATTGAATGATTTTATCATCCCTATTTCCATCGCAAAAAATAATATAGTAAACAAGCACTGCGGGAATTACGCCGGCAGCGCCGTTGGTAGGCGCGGTCACTACCCGGCCAAATGCTGCATTTTGTTCATTTACAGCAAGTGCAAAACAACTGACCCAATCCAGTATGTATTTAAAATCATTACCGCCTTGTTTAATCGCATTTATCCAAGAGTCAAAATCTGAATATTCTTTTCCTTTCAATAATCTTTTATTCAATTGCGCAGCTCTTCTTTTTACACTTAATCCGCCTGGCAAAATCCCTTCAGTATGGCAACCATGATACATAGATTCACCCATGATTTGCCATATTTTTAAAATGCCTTCCCGCGTATCTGATTCAGACCGCCACGAACTTTCGTTCTCCATTACCACTTCGCTGATGCTCATACCCGTTTGCATACACCATTGAATTAAATCCAAGGCGTCGTTGATCGGGAAAGGCAAATTCACTTCTTCATCCTCGCTTTGTTCTTCTCCTTCTTTTTTCACAAAACCTCCACCGATTGAATAGTAAGTCTCGGAAAAATGTTCTCCGTTTTCCAGCACAGCGATAAAAGTAAGCGCATTGGGATGATAAGGCAACGATTCATTTTTTAAAAACTCGATGTCTTCTTTTGGATCGAATTCTATTTCACGAATCCCATTCAGATTCAGCTTGTGGTAGTTTTGAATATCTTCGATTTTTTTAGAAATAAGATGTACATCAAAGGTTACTGGATCATCGCCACATAAACCCAATTGAACCGCAATATCCGTTCCATGTCCCTTACCAGTTTTAGCAAGTGATCCATACAGCAAGATCTCCATACTGGTTACCTCTTCTAAACTATTTTTTCGTTGAAGCGATGATAGAAATAACTGGGCGGCACGCCACGGACCAAGTGTATGGCTGCTTGACGGCCCCACTCCTATTTTAAACATATCAAAAACGGAAATGGCTTCGTGGCCCATAAAATAATTTTGTGAAACAAAGATAAAAAGTTTCGAAGGGAATATTTTATTGAAAAGATTCTATACAAATAAGTGACTAAACCAAACTACCGGCCGGCAGGCAAATAACAGGTATTTCTATTTAGGAAACTGTATTTTCCTGATGAAAATGAATACCCCGGGCTTCGGGTCCTACAAGAATTACAATTGCTCCTAATACCAAAACAGAACCAGCCAGAATTTCCATAGAAGCCGCGTAGCTAAGATGTTCAGCAAGCAACGCTTCGAAGTAAGCAATGCTTGATGCGATAAGAACCCCCAATTGATACGCAAACCCTGGAAAGAATCCGCGTAAAGGCCCGGGCGATAATTCGTTGATATGCGCCGGAATAATTCCCCAGGCACCTTGCACCATGAATTGCATCGCAAAAGCGCCCAACGCGACGATTACACTTCCGCCATTATACATCCAAACAGGGATTAAAAGAGCTGCAAGAACTACCGCAGTCGCCATCATTTTTTTTCTTCCGTATGTATCTGACAGGTACCCAAACAGCAAGCCACCGAGAATGGCGCCTGCCATAGAAATCATAGTAGTTACCGCGGTCTGATGTGGAGTGAAGTGCCGTTGTTGCTGCAAAAAAGTAGGATACAAATCCTGCGTGCCATGAGAAATCATATTCATCATCGACATTAACAAAACCAGGTACAGAAATAATTTCCAATTCTTTGTTACCGCGTTTCCATACTCTTTCCAGTTAGCCGCTTTGGTCGATTTCCAGGCAGCTGTTTCTTTTACTTTGGCACGAATAAATAAAGTGAGTAAAGCCGGAAGGCCACCAATAAAGA
>Ga0164241_10003156_pt1 | contig 16986 bp, 19 predicted proteins | sample OricomyardsoilBY_FD_108780 | JGI IMG/M metagenome (GOLD analysis project Ga0164241, IMG submission 108780) | Backyard soil microbial communities from Emeryville, California, USA - Original compost - Back yard soil (BY) | ecosystem: Environmental > Terrestrial > Soil > Unclassified | place: USA...
GGGCCCGGCACGGGGTCGAGGAGTTCGAGGAACGCGACGCCGTCGAACGGGCCGCACTGGGTGACGAGTCCAAACCGGATCGGGTGAGCTGAGCCGTCGACGGAGGGTGACGTGTCCACCGGTACGACCGACCCGTCGGCCCCGCTGGACGACGGGTTCGACGCCGACGACTTCGGCATATTCCACGCGCCCGGACGCCGGGATCGCGCTGCCGGGCTGCAGCTCGCCATAGGCGTCTTGCGCCACATCGACGGCATGCGGCGCGAGTCCGCTGTCGTTGCGCGCAGCATTGTCGCGGCTGTTCATGTAACCCGCGGTGGCCACGCCGCCGACCAGCAGTGCGCCAAGCGCGATGGCGAGGGTGTTGTTCTTCATGTCGTGCTCCTGCATTGACGTGGATGCCCCCCTGCTACGTGCCGGATTGCAGCACTTCGTAACTGAATCGTTCGGGAGTTCGAGGCCACGCGGAAGCAGGCGTTCACGTACGTGTACGCCGCGTGCATGCTAGCGTTCGCGCCAACCCACGAAGGTGCCGCCGACATGGCCAACCCCCTGCTCGCCCCGCTGCTCGGCTTCTTCGGCAAGCTGAGCTATCCGCGCCTGTTCGTGCTCACCGCGGCGCTGTTCGTGGTCGACGTCGTGGTGCCGGACTTCGTGCCGTTCGCCGACGAACTGCTGCTCGGCCTCGGCACCTTGCTGCTGGCCAACTGGAAGAAGCGCAAGCAACCCGCGATGCCGGGGAAAACGCCTCTCGACGGCGAAGCCAGCCACCGCTGACGCGCACCTGCCCCGTGCGGCTCGTCGACAGCCACAGCCATTTCGACGCCGCGGAATTCGACGCGGACCGCCCCGCAGTGCAGGCGCGCGCGCTGGCCGCGGGCGTCGATGCGCAAGTGGTGCCCGCGGTGGACGCCGCAGGCTGGCCCAAGCTGAAATCCATCTGCGCGCAATCCACCGGCCTGCATCCGGCCTACGGCCTGCATCCGATGCATCTCGCCTCTCATCGGCAGGAACACCTGCGCGAATTGCGCGAGTGGATCGCACGCGAGCGCCCGGTCGCGGTGGGCGAATGCGGGCTGGACTATTTTGTCGAAGGCCTCGATGCCGAGGCGCAACAACTCTATTTCGATGGCCAGTTGCAGCTGGCGCGCGAATTCGGCCTGCCGGCGATCGTGCATGCGCGTCGCGCGATTGATGCGGTGATCGCTTCCATCCGCAAGGTCGGCCGCTCCGAACCGGGCGCGTTGCGCGGCGTGGTGCACAGTTTTTCCGGCAGCGCCGAGCAGGCCATGCAACTGCACAAGCTCGGCTTCCTGCTCGGCATCGGCGGACCGGTCACCCATGAGCGCGCGAACCGGCTGCGCGGGATCGTGGCGGCGATGCCGCTGGAACAACTGCTGCTGGAAACCGATGCGCCCGACCAACCCGGCGCGATGCATCGCGGCCAGCGCAACGAACCGGCGCACCTGGTCGAAGTGCTCGATGTCGTCGCCCGACTGCGCGGCATGCCGCGCGAGGAACTGGCATCGGCAACCACGGCGAATGCGATGCTCTTGTTCAATCTCGACATGCGATGAGCTACCGGACGCCCGCGCCCGGCTGCGGGCCTTCAACCCCGTTTCGGCTTGAGCAGCATTTCCAGCACCTTCCCCACCGCCGCGAAGGCGAACGCGCCGGTGACATGCGCGGCCGCGCCCAGCCCGGCGCCGCAGTCCAGCTTCAGCGCCGCATCCTTGTCCAGTCGCGGGCGCACGCCGCACACGCTGCCGTCGGCCTGCGGGTAGCGCACGTTCTCCAGCGAATAGACGCTCGGCACGCCGAAATAGCGGTCGTGGTTCTTGGGGAAATCGAACTCGCCGCGCAGCTTCCTGCGGATCAGCGACAGCATCGCGTCGTGCTCCGTGCGCGAGAGGTCGCGCACGCGGACCTGGGTGACGTCGCTGCGCCCGCCGGCGGATCCCACGGTGACGATCGGCTGCTTGCGGCGCCGGCAATACGCGATGGCTTCCACTTTCGCGCGGAAGCTGTCGCAGGCGTCCAGCACCAGGTCGCCCGGCGCGTCCAGCAACTCCCCCATGTTCGCGGGCGTCAGGAACTGCTGCCTCAGGTCGATTCCGATGCCCGGGTTGATGGCACGGCAACGTTCACCCATCGCCTCGATCTTGCTGCGGCCGTACTGGCCTTCCAGCGCCGGCAACTGGCGGTTGGTGTTCGACACGCAAAGGTCGTCGGCGTCGACCAGGGTCAGCCTGCCGATGCCGCTGCGCGCCAGCGCCTCGACCGCCCATGAACCGACGCCGCCGATGCCGACCACGGTCACGTGGCAGGCCGCGAAACGCGCCAGCGCGCCGCTGCCGTAGAGGCGGTCGATGCCGCCGAAACGTTCCTTCAGGTGCCTGTCCATCGCGCGATTCTACCGGCCGGGCTGCGTGCTATCGTCGCCCGCAGCCACCCCGCCAACGCACGGAGCCGCCATGTCGAACGTCGACCCGAACCGCCGCCCCTCCAATTTCGGCCGTTACGTGTTCCTGCTGTTGCTGGGCCTGGTGCTGGGCGCGGTCGCCACGGTGATGGCGCTGCGCGCGATCGAGCAGCGCAAGGATCATTTCCCGGACGCGCTGATGCGCGTGCAGCAATGGCACCTTGGCCAGCTCAAGGCGGACATGGAGCAGAACCGCTGCAATGCCACCGACATCCTGCCGCACCTGCAGGCGCTGCGGATGACCGCCAACGACATCGATGCCGCCTTCCCCGACCTGCGCGACGATCAGCGCTTCACCGCGGCCAGTTCCGCCATGCGCGCCGCGATGGACAAGGCCATCGCCAACCCGCCGCTGACCTGCGAAGGGGCAGGCGCGGCGCTGAAGGACATCGGCGAGACCTGCAAGGGCTGCCACCAGGACTTCCGCGGCTGAGCCGATTGCTGCATCGCGGGATGCCCGTGACCGCGTTCACGGTTATGGTCGGCCGTCCGCCGATGCGGGCCAGCCGTTTTTCTTCCTTCGACCGGGGAACCCAATGAAAACCACGCTCGTCCACACCCTTGCCGGCACCTCCATCCTTGCCGGCGCGATTGCCGCCGCCAGCGCTGCCGCGCCGGTCACCGGCAACAATCCGCTGCGCGTCAGCATGTACGCCACGGCCAATGGCAACGTGGAAGTCATCCTCGCCAACACGGGCAACAAGATCGCGCGCGTGCCGAAGTATCAGTTGCCGCTGGGCGCACTGGAAGCCAAGCTGTTCCAGGTCAGCCGCGACGGCGAGCCGGTGGCCTACGAAGGCCCGATGATCAAGCGCGGCCTGCCGGACGCCACTGACTTCGCGATCCTGCGCCCGGGCCAGAGCCTCCGCGGCGTGGTGCAACTGGCCGACGCGTACGACATGCGCAAGAGCGGCACCTACACCATCACCCTCGCTTCCCCGATGCAGCACGCCTCGCTGTCAGACGGCAGCATGCTGAAGAACCGGCAAGGCCTGCCGCTGACCCTGCAGAGCGCGCCGCTGCGCCTGTACGCCACGGGCAAGCAGCGGGATCCCGCCAAGGCCAAGCCCGGCGCAGGCGGCCAGGTGGTAAATGGCGTCACCTACGTGGGCTGCACGACCGCCCGCATCAACCAGGCCGGCACCGCGGTGAACTCCGCGCGCACCTATTCGCAGAATGCCAGGGGTTACCTGGCCGGCGGCACGGCGGGGCCGCGCTATACCACCTGGTTCGGCGCCTACACCTCCAGCCGCTACAGCACCGCCAGCCAGCATTTCGTCGCCATCGACAATGCGATGGACCAGACCGGGGGCAAGATCAAGATCAATTGCGGCTGCAACCAGAATTACTACGCCTACGTCTATCCGACCAAGCCATACGAGATTTTCGTGTGCAAGGCGTTCTGGAACGCACCGAACACCGGCACCGATTCCAAGGCCGGCACCCTGGTCCACGAGATGAGCCACTTCAACGTGGTGGCCGGCACCGACGACCACGTCTACGGCCAGGCCGGCGCCAAGAGCCTGGCGATCAGCAACCCGGCCAATGCGCTGGACAATGCCGACAACCACGAGTACTTCGCCGAGAACACCCCGTCGCAAAACTGACCGGTCAGCTTGTCGCATCGGACGGCCCGCATCGCGGGCCGTTCTCTTTTTTGCGGCGATGGCGATGCTTTTTCATGCGATCCGCATGTCGATGAACATGGCGTAAGCATTCGCCTCCTCGAGCCCGGCTGTCGTGCAGGGATTCATCCGCGTGCGCCTAAGGTCGGGACGTCGCGGGCGAAATGCCCCGGCTCTTCCCACTGACAGGAGGTCCCCATGAACACCCGCGCCAACAGACAGCATCTGCTCGGCACCGTCGTCCTTGGCATCGCGCTGGCAGCCACCGGCTGCGCGAGCACCGCGCCCTACGGCTACGGCTATGCCGGTTCGCCGCCGGCCGGCAGCGCCTGCTACGAATGCGGGACCGTGACCCGCATCGACGCCGGCGTCGGCAGCCGAGCCCCGAATGCCACCGGCGCGATCATCGGCGGCGTTGTCGGCGCCGTCGCCGGTCGCGAAATCGCCAAGGACCGTACCGACAGCAAGGGCCGGCAGAACACCGCAACCGTGGCCGGTGCCGCCGCCGGCGCCGCGATCGGCAATGCGATCCAGAACCGCGCCGGCACCGGCTACAACATCCACGTGCGCATGACCGATGGCCGCCAGGCAGTCGCCATGCAGGACGACCTCGGCAACATCCGGGTCGGTTCCTACGTGCGCGTGGTCAATGGCCGCGCCTACCTGCAATGACCGATCCGCTTCGCCATCGAACGGCCCGCTTGCGGGCCGTTCTTTTTTCGCGCCCATCTTTCCGATGCAACTGCGGCAGAATGCAGGCTCCTCCCCCGCCAGCCCGCGCATGGATCCGAAGACGCTCTATTACCTGATCGCCATCGCCTGCATCCTGATCGGGCTGATTGGCACAGTGCTGCCGGCGCTGCCCGGCTTGCCGCTGGTGTTCGCAGGCATGTTGGTCGCGGCCTGGGCGGACGGCTTCAGCAACGTGCCGGCCTGGGTGCTGGTGCTGCTGGGCCTGCTCACCGTGCTGTCGCTGGCGATCGACTTGTGGGCGACGGCGCTGGGCGCCAGGCGCGTCGGCGCCAGCCGCAAGGCGGTGGCCGGCGCGATGCTGGGCACGCTGGGCGGCCTGTTCTTCGGGCCGCTGGGCCTGTTGTTCGGGCCGTTCGCCGGCGCGCTGGCCGGCGAACTGCTGCACCGGCGCAGCCTGGACAAGGCCCACCTCGGCGACGCGGCGAAGATCGGCCTGGGCACCTGGATGGGCATCCTGTTCGGGGTGGTGCTCAAGCTCGGCCTGGCATTCACCATGCTCGGCCTGTTCGCGCTGGCATGGTGGCTGTGATGAAGCTGCGCAAGGCCTCGCTCGCCTTGCCCGCGATGTCGTTGCCGGGCATCGCGGCCGCGGCGGAATTGCCGGCGCAATTCGGCAAGGCGTTCGAGCAGGTCGAGGCCAAGCTGGTCGAGCTGGTCGCGAACGCACCCCTGCTCGTGCTCGCCATCGCCATCGTGCTGCTGTCGCTGTGGCTGGGCGGCTTCGCCAGCCGGCGCATGCGCGTACTGACCCGCATCAGCCGCAGCAATCCGTACATGGATGGCCTGCTGCGCAGTACGGTGAAGACGGTGATCGCGCTGGCCGGCGTATTGGTCGCGCTGAACCTGCTCAACGCCACCGCGCTGGTCAGCGCGGTGCTGGGATCGGCGGGCGTGGTCGGGCTGGTGCTGGGCTTCGCGTTCAAGGACATCGCCGAGAACTACGTGGCCGGCGTGCTGCTCAGCCTGCGCCAGCCGTTCGCGCCCGGCGACCATGTGCGCATCGACAGCCACGAAGGCAAGGTGGTGGCGCTGACCTCGCGCGCCACCGTGCTGATGACGATGGACGGCAACCACCTGCAGCTGCCGAACGGCCTGGTGTTCAAGTCGGTGCTGCTGAACTACAGCCGCAACCCGAAGCGCCGCTTCGACTTCGAGACCAACATCGGCGCGCGCACGTCCTGGCACCGGGCGATGGATGCCGGCGTGGCGGCGATGGCCGGCGTCGATGGCGTGCTGGCGCAACCGGCGCCGTCCGCGCTGATCCGCAGCCTGGCCAACGACGGCGCCATCCTGCAGTTCAGCGGCTGGGTGGACCAGACCCGCAACGACCTCGGCCGCACACGCAGCGAGGCGATGCGGCGCGTGCGCAAGGCCTTCCGCGAGGCCGGCATCGCGCCGCCGGAAACGGTGAGCAAGGTGGTGCTGGTGCGCACCGAGACCGATGCCGGACATGCGCACGAAACCGAAGTCCCGCGCGATACCTCGGTGGATCGCGCGCTGGACGCGCAGGTCGGGCAGGCGCGCCGGATCGAGGACGGCGGCGACCTGCTCAACGCGCAGGCACCCGGCAATCTGCCGCCTCAGTCGCCGTAGATCAGCCAGCGTCGCGCGATCGGCTCCTGCGAAACCACCCGGATGGTCATGCCGCCTTCCAGGCACAGGGATTCGCCGAGCTCGCTGCCCTCGATGTCGTCGCGCAGTTCGACGAAGGCGATGCGCACGCCGGCCAGGCCGGCGTCGAACATCGCATCCACCACCTGCCGGATGTCGGGAACGTCCACCGTGGACAGCAGGTCTTCCAGTACCAGCAGCCGTTGCGCGCCGGTGGCGCGGCATTCGTCGCCCAGCATCCGCCACATCGCGCTCGACACCTCCAGCGAATCGGTGCCGTCGAACACGTAGGCGCGCAGGTAGTCCGGTTCGTCGTCGAAGCAGATGCGGAAGCCGGGGCCGGCCACCACCCGGGTATTGCTCATGCGACGACCACCGGGATCCTGCCGATCCTTGCCTGCCATTCGCGCGGGCCGGTCTGGTGCACGGATTCGCCGCTGGAATCGACGGCCACCGTCACCGGCATGTCCTTGACCTCGAACTCGTAGATGGCCTCCATGCCGAGGTCGGCGAAACCGACGACCCTGGCCGCCTTTATCGCCTTCGAGACCAGGTAGGCCGCACCGCCGACCGCCATCAGGTAGGCCGACCGGTGCTTGCGGATGGCCTCGATGGCCGCGGGACCGCGCTCGGCCTTGCCGACCATGCCCATCAGCCCGGTCTGCGCCAGCACCTGCTCGGTGAACTTGTCCATGCGCGTGGCGGTGGTCGGGCCGGCGGGGCCGACCACCTCGTCGCGCACCGGATCGACCGGGCCTACGTAGTAGATGAACTTGCCGCGCAGGTCGACCGGAAGTTGCTCGCCGCGGTCGAGCATCTCGACCATGCGCTTGTGCGCGGCGTCGCGCCCGGTCAGCAGCTTGCCGTTGAGCAACAGCACTTCGCCCGGCTTCCACGAGGCGACGTCTTCCTTGGTGACCGTGTCGAGATCGACGCTGCGCGCGTTCTGCGGGTCGTAGGTCAGCGTCGGCCAGTCTTCCAGCGACGGCGGGTCCAGCATCACCGGGCCGCTGCCGTCGAGGGTGAAATGCGCGTGGCGGGTGGCGGCGCAATTCGGGATCATCGCCACCGGCAGGTTCGCGGCGTGGGTCGGGTAGTCCTTGACCTTGATGTCGAGCACGGTGGTCAGCCCGCCCAGGCCTTGCGCGCCGATGCCGAGCGCGTTGACCTTCTCGTACAGTTCCAGGCGCAGTTCCTCGGCGCGATTCGATGGCCCGCGCTGCTGCAGCTCGACGATGTCGATCGGCTCCATCAGCGATTCCTTGGCCAGCAGCATCGCCTTCTCGGCGGTGCCGCCGATGCCGATGCCGAGCATGCCCGGCGGGCACCAGCCGGCGCCCATGGTCGGCACCGTCTTCAACACCCAGTCGACGATGGAATCGGACGGATTGAGCATGGCGAACTTGGACTTCGCCTCCGAACCGCCGCCCTTCGCGGCGACGATCACGTCTACCGTGTTGCCGGGTACGACCTTGACGTTGACCACGCCCGGCGTGTTGTCCTTGGTGTTGGCGCGCTTGCCGGCCGGGTCGGCCAGTACCGAGGCGCGCAGCTTGTTGTCCGGGTGGTTGTAGGCGCGGCGCACGCCTTCGTGGACCATGTCCTCGACGCCCATGGTGGCGTCGTCCCAGCGCACGTCCATGCCGATCCCGAGGAACACGGTGACGATGCCGGTGTCCTGGCAGATCGGCCGGCGCCCCTCCGCGCACATCCGCGAATTGATCAGGATCTGCGCGATGGCGTCCCTGGCGGCCGGCGACTCCTCGCGCTCGTGGGCGGCGGCGAGGTTCCGGATGTAGTCGGCCGGGTGGTAGTACGAGATGTACTGCAGGGCGTCGGCGACGGACTGGATCAGGTCCTCTTGCTTGATGGAAGCAGGCTTGATGGCGGTCACGAATCTGGATATCTGGCTGGGCGGGCTGGATCGCGGGGATGCGCATGATACCCCGCTGCCCTTTTCAGCGGCTCCGGACTGGCGCAGGATGGGCGCCTGGACCATGCCATCGGGGGAAGGGAAATGGGCGGGAACGACAATGCATCCGGCAAGTTCGAGGGCTTCCGCGGCGTCATCAACGACATACGCCTGCTGCTGGCGGACATGTTGGGGCTCGGCAGGCCGGATGCCGAACAGCAGGTGATCATCGAGGTGTTCTTCGGCTTGATGGGCTACGTGGCCAAGGCGGACCGACTTGTCAGCAGCCACGAATCCGACCTGGCGAACAAGATCATGGACGACATCGACCTGTCGATGGCCGGTCGGCGTCTGGCGATGGAATCGTTCGAGCGCGGCATGATGCGCAACATCAATGTGCCCGCCGAGTTGCTGCGCTTCACCGACGCGCATCCGACCGGCTCCGAGCACAACAACCGCCTGTACGACATCCTGGTGCGTCTGGCCGCGTCGGATGGACGCCTGGACCAGCGTGAATACGACACCATGCTCGAGATCACCAAGAACCTCGGCCTGCCCGCCGCGACCCTGGACGACCGCCTGGCGCAATACACGATCAAGCGCTGATCGCGGCGTTACCGATGCCGCGCCCATCCCCGCGCTGGATGGGCGCGTGAAACCGCCGCGTGCGGGATCGCGCACAATGCGGCGATGCCCCCGCCCCTGCCGCAAGCCCAGCTCAACCTGCGCCAGCGCTTCAGCGCGATGCGCAACATCCCGCCCTTCCTGCGCGAGATCTGGGGCACCAGCAAGCCGCTGACCGCCGCCGCGATCGGCCTGCGCCTGGTCCGCGCCTTCCTGCCGATCGCCACCTTGTACATCGGCAAGCTGATCATCGACGAGGCGGTGCGCCTGATCGGCCTCGGTGTCGCCCACGAATTGCGCGCGGCGTGGGAATCCGGGGCGCTGAACCACCTGATCGTCCTGCTCGGCATCGAATTCGCGCTGGCGATCGGCTCCGACCTGCTCGGCCGCCTGACCAGCTACGCCGATGCGGTGCTGTCCGAGAAATTCACCAACGCCACCAGCATCCGCCTGATGGAGCATGCGGCGACCCTGGACCTGGAGGACTTCGAGGACGCCGACCTGCAGGACAAGCTGGACCGCGCGCGCCGGCAGACCATGGGCCGGATGAGCCTGATGGGCCAGCTGTTCGGGCAGGCGCAGGACGCAATCACCGTGGTCAGCTTCGCCGTCGGCCTGCTGGCCTACGCGCCCTGGCTGATGGCGCTGCTGGCGATCGCGCTGGTCCCGGCCTTCGTCGGCGAATCGCATTTCAACGCGCTGAACTACTCGCTCAATTTCCAGTGGACGCCGGAACGCCGGCAGCTGGAGTACCTGCGGCAGATGGGCGCCAGCGTGGAGACCGCGAAAGAGGTCAAGATCTTCAACCTCAACCGCTTCTTCATCGAGCGCTTCCGCACGCTCTCGCAGAAGTTCTTCGAGGCCAATCGCAAGCTGGCCGGCAAGCGCGCGTTCTGGGGCACCCTGCTCGCGGCGCTGGGCACGCTTGGTTACTACATCGCCTACGGCTACATCGCCTGGCGCACGGTGCGCGGCGATTTCTCCATCGGCGACCTGACCTTCCTCGCCGGCAGCTTCCGCCGGCTGCGGCAGTTGCTGGAAAGCCTGCTGACCGGCTTCTCGCAGGTGGCCAGCCAGGCCTTGTACCTCGACGACCTGTATTCGTTCTTCGAGATCGTGCCGGAAATCGCCTCGAAGCCGGACGCCGTGCCGGTACCCGACCCGATCCGCCGGGGCTTCGTGTTCGAGGGCGTCGGCTTCCGCTACGAAGGCGCGGACCGCTGGGCGCTGCGCGGCCTGAGCTTCGAGCTGCATGCGGGCGAAGTGCTGGCACTGGTCGGCGAGAACGGGGCGGGCAAGACCACGCTGGTGAAGTTGCTGGCGCGGCTGTACGACCCGGACGAGGGTCGCATCCTGCTGGACGGCCGCGACCTCAGGGATTACGACCTGGACGACCTGCGCGCCAACATCGGGGTGATCTTCCAGGATTTCGTGCGCTACCACCTGACCGCGGCGGAGAACATCGGCGTCGGCCAGATCGACGCGATGGACGACCGCGCGCGGATCGAGCGCGCCGCGCACAAGGGCATGGCCGACGAGGTCGTCGCATCGCTGCCGCGCGGCTACGACCAGGTGATCGGTCGCCGCTTCAAGGACGGCGTGGACCTGTCCGGCGGGCAGTGGCAGAAGGTGGCGATCGCCCGCGCCTACATGCGCGACGCGCAGGTGATGATCCTGGACGAACCCACCGCGGCGCTGGACGCGCGCAGCGAGTTCGAGGTGTTCGAGCGCTTCAAGGAACTGTCCGACAACAAGACCGCGGTGCTGATCAGCCACCGCTTCAGCAGCGTGCGCATGGCCGACCGCATCCTGGTGCTGGCCGACGGCAAGGTCGAATCCAGCGGCACTCACGCCCAGCTGATGGCCGAGGGCGGACGCTATGCGGAACTGTTCGAATTGCAGGCGGCGGGCTATCGCTAGGGCCTTCGCCGCCCAGGAGATCGACATGCGCAAGGGATCGACGCTCGGGTTCTGCATCGCGATGTCGCTGGCGTTGAACGCCTGCGCGCAACCCGCGCAATCCACGACGGAAGCGAAACCGCCACCGGCGGAAACGCCCGGTTCCGGCGAAATGCGCATCGAAACCGTCGCCGGCGGGCTCGAACATCCGTGGGCGGTCGCCTTGCTGCCGGAAGGCGGCTACCTGGTCAGCGAACGCCCGGGCCGGCTGCGCCGCATCGCCGCCGACGGCAGGCTGTCCGCACCCATCGCCGGCGTGCCGGAGGTGTTCGCGCAGGGCCAGGGCGGCATGCTGGATGTCGTCCTCGATCCGCAGTACGCAAGCAACAAGCGAATCTGGTTCACCTTCGCCGAGCCCGGCGAAGGCGGTACCGCAGGCACCGCCGCCGCATATGCGACGCTCGATGCCGATGCGCTGCGCGACGTGCACGTGATCTATCGCCAGTTGCCGAAACTGGACGGCGGCATCCATTTCGGATCGCGCATCGCCTTCGATTCCATCGATGGCAGGAGCGGCGGCCACGTCTTCATCAGCCAGGGCGAACGCGGGCAGAAAACGCTGGCGCAGGACCTGGAGGTGCTGCAGGGCAAACTGGTGCGGCTCAACCTCGACGGCACCCAGCCGTCCGACAATCCCTTCGCGGATGGGGTCGGCGTGCGCAAGGCGGTGTGGAGCTACGGGCATCGCAACATGCAGGGCCTCGCCATCGACCCGCGCACCGGCAAGCTGTGGGAAAGCGAACACGGGCCGCGCGGCGGCGACGAGATCAACCTGCCCGAAGCCGGCAAGAACTATGGCTGGCCCGTCATCAGCGATGGCATGGACTACGGGACCAACCGCCCCTATCCCGAAACCAGGGGCCGCGAGGCGCCCGGCATGGAGCGTCCGCACCACGCCTGGGCGAAATCGCCGGCATTGTCCGGCATGGCGTTCTACACCGGCCACCCCGGCAACGCCTGGAACGACAGCCTGTTCCTCGGCGCGCTGGCCGACCGCAACCTGATCCGGCTCAAGCTCGACGGCGACCGCATCGTGTCCGAGGAACGCCTGCTCAATGACCTCGGCAAGCGCATCCGCGACGTGCGCGTGGGCGCCGACGGCGCGGTTTACGTGCTGACCGACGAGGATGATGGCCAGTTGCTGCGCCTGCTTCCGCCTGCGTCAAAGTAGCGACGCCTGCGGTCCCGGATAGCGCAACACGCCATCCGCCATCACCGCATCCGGGTTGAGCGCGTGCGGCTCGACCTTGCCCGGCGCCATCAGGTGCAGCACGCGCCAGCCGCGGGCGACGAAATCGTCGGCGACCAGCCGGCGATGGCATTGCCACCACAAGGCCTCGGCGCACATCACGCAGGTACGCCCGTCGAGCGCCGCCGCCATCAGCGCCTCGCGCGCGACGATGTACTCCGGGCTGGCGAGATGGTCGGCATAGGCACGGAAGGCCTCGACCCGCCAGGCCGTGTTGGGCGAACCGGGCTGCACCTGTCGCCGGCCGCCCATCGCCGGCAGCGGCCAGTAGCGGATGCTTGCCCCGGACAGCGCCTCCGGCATCGCGTCGCGCGAGAACTGCGGGTTGCGCCGCGACCCGGCGAAGCGCCGCACGTCGGCGAGCACGGCGATCCCCGCCTCGCGCAGCATGCCTTCGAACGCGTCCCATGGGCGATTCGAATGGCCGATGGTCCAGAGGGTGCCTGTTTCCATGTCCGCATCATCCCGCGCAGGCCGTGAGCTGCGCGTGGCATCGCGCCATGGCCCCGGCGCAGTGCCTGCGACGGGCTGCGCTAAAATAGCTGCGCTACCCCACTTCAGTTCCCTGCATGGCCTCCCCCTTCGGCACCGAGACGGTGCTCGACGTCCGTCACTGGACGGACGCGTACTTCAGCTTCACCACCACCCGCGACGACGGTTTCCGCTTCGACAACGGCCAGTTCGTGATGATCGGGCTGGAGGTCGAGCAGGCGGACGGTTCGCGCAAGCCGCTGATGCGCGCGTATTCGATCGCCAGCGCGAACTGGGAGGAGCAGCTGGAATTCTTCAGCATCAAGGTGCAGGACGGGCCGCTTACCTCGCGCCTGCAGCACATCCGGCCGGGCGATTCGATCCTGATCGGGCGCAAGCCCACCGGTACCCTGCTGGTCTCGGACCTGCATCCCGGGCGCAACCTGTACCTGCTGGGCACCGGCACCGGCCTCGCGCCGTGGCTGGCGGTGGTCAAGGATCCGGAGACCTGGGAGCGCTTCGAGCGCGTCGTGCTCTGCCACGGCGTGCGCGGCGCGGGCGACCTCGCCTACCGCGACTACATCGAGCGCGAACTGCCGCACCACGAACTGCTGGGCGACACCATCCGCGACCGGCTGCTGTACTACCCGGCGGTCTCGCGCGAGGACTTCGTGCACGCCGGCCACGACCACCGCGGCCGCATCACCGAGCAACTCGACAACGGCCACGTCGCCAAGGTACTGGGCCTGGATGCGCTCGACGCGAAGCACGACCGCGCGATGATCTGCGGCAGCCCGTCGATGCTGGCCGACTTCCGCGCCATCCTCGATGCGCGCGGGTTCGCCGCCTCGCCGCGCATCGGCACCGCGGGCGAGTACGTGTTCGAGCGGGCCTTCGTCGAGAAGTAACCGGCCTCAGGCCACGCCGTGGCGCAACCAGACGCGGGCGTCGGCCTCGTTTCCGAACACGCGCGCGTCGAACCCTTGTTCTCGCGCCAGGATCTCGCCGAACTCGACCGCCGGGATTTGCTCGGGGTGCGCCTCGACATAGGCCACGCGCACGCCCTCGAAGCCCCGTCCCGTCATCGCCCGAACGAACTGTGCCAGTTGCTCGGGTGGTGGCGGCTCGCCTTCCATGTCGTCCACCACCAGCAATGCGCCCGACGGTTCGCGCCGCAATTCCACGGATAGCGCCATCCAGCAAGCCAGCGTGGTTTCCAGCGTGCCGTTCACGCCTGTGACGTGCGCGCGCAGGAGCTCGCCGTCGCGGCTGTAGTCGATGCGGAACGGTGGCGTCGACATCAGTGCATCCCGTGGCGCAGCCAGACCACGGCGTCGGTTTCGTTGTTGAACATGCGGATGTTGTAGCCGCGCTCGCGCGCCATCAGTTCGGCGTACTCGATGCGCGGGATCTGGTCGGCACGGCCTTCCACGTAGGCCAGGCGCACCTGCTCCAGACCGCGGCCGGAGATCGCGTCGAAGAAGCGCTCCAGGTCCTCGGGCGTCATCACTTCGCCCTGCATTGCGTCCAGCACCAGCAGTTCCCGCGCGCCGCAGGCGCGCACTTCATCGCCGATCAGCAGCCAGTATTCGCTGCTCACCGCAAGGCCGGTGTCGGCGCCGCCGACCACGCGCGCCCGCAGCAAGGGCGCGGTGTACTCGAACTCCAGGCGGTAACCCGGGGCCTCGATGACCTTGCCGCTCATCCCGCCAGCGCCTTCTCGACATCGCGCGCCAGCGACTCCGGCTTGTCGGTCGGCGCGTAGCGCTTGATCACCCGGCCGTCGCGGCCCACCAGGAACTTGGTGAAGTTCCACTTGATCGCGTCGATGCCGAGCAGACCGCCCTTCTCGTCCTTCAGCCACTTCCACAGCGGATGCGCGTTGGCGCCGTTGACCTCGATCTTGGCGAACATCGGGAAGCTGACGTCGTAGGTCAGGGAGCAGAAGTTGCGGATTTCCTCGGCATCGCCCGGCTCCTGGTGGCCGAACTGGTCGCAGGGGAAGCCCAGCACCACCAGCCCCTTGTCGGCGTAATCGCGCCACAACTGCTCCAGCCCGGCGTATTGCGGGGTGAAGCCGCATTTGCTGGCCACGTTCACGACCAGCAGGACCTTGCCGCGGTAGTCGGCGATCGGCTGCCGGCTGCCGTCCAGTGCGGTGGCATCGAAATCGTAGGCGGTGGCGGCCATGAGGTCCTGTCCCGTGATGGATGTCCCGATTCTGGCGCACTTGGGCAGGCATGCCCATTCTTGACAACGGTCCGGCCCCGGGCGCCCGGCCATGCCGTTCGTCACGGGCCGTGGCCGCGGGGCTGCGCTACGCTTGCGGTTTCGCCCGTTCCGCCGACGAGGACCCCCCCATGAGACACCCCATCGCCTGCGCGCTTGCGCTCGCCATCGCCACCACGCTGGCCGGCCAGGCCACGGCCCAGGACACCGCCAAGGAGGCCAAGATGTCCGCCACGTCCTACAGCGGCGTGTTCGCCGCGCCCAGCCCGCTGCCGCTGCATTACCCGCAGTTCGACAGGATCGCCGACACCGACTACGTGCCCGCCTTCGACGCCGGCATGGCCCAGCAATTGCAGGAAGTCGAGGCGATCGCGAACAACCCGGACAAGCCCACCTTCCAGAACACCGTCATCGCGATGGAGAAGAGCGGCCAGGTGCTCGGCCGCGCCACCGGCGTGTTCTTCAACCTGCAAGGCACCAACAAGACCGATGCGCGCGACGCCATCGAGACCGAATACTCGCCGAAGTTCGCCGCGCACCGCGACGCGATCTACCTCAACCCGAAGCTGTTCGCGCGGATCAAGGCGCTGTACGACACGCGCGCCACGCTGGGCCTGGACGCCATCGACCTGCGCCTGCTGGAACGCTACCACCAGGACTTCGTGCGCGCCGGCGCATCGTTGACCGAGGCGCAGAAGGCGCGCATCCGCGAGATCAACGCGGAACTGTCCAAGCTCGGCACCCAGTTCGACCAGAACGTGCTGGCCGAAGTGAACGATTCGGCGGTGGCCGTGGACAGCGCCGACCAGTTGAAGGGCTTCAGCGACGAGCAGGTCGCCGCCGCCAGCGAGGCCGCGAAGGCGCGCAAGCTCGACGGCAAGTACGTCATTGCCCTTCTCAACACCACCGGCCAACCGGCGAACACGCAACTCGAAGACCGCGCGCTGCGCCAGCGCATCCACGAGGCCTCCGTCGCGCGCGGCAGCCGCGGCAACCAGTGGGACAACACCGGCCTGGTCGCGCAGGTGCTGAAGCTGCGCGCCGAACGCGCCAGGCTGCTGGGCTACGACACCTACGCCAACTACGTGCTGGCCGACGAAACCGCGGTCAACCAAGACAACGTCAACAAGATGCTGCGCCAGCTGGCCCCGGCTGCGGTGGCGAACGCGCGCCGCGAGGGCCGCGACCTGCAGGCGATGATCGATGCCGACCAGAAGGCCAAGGGCCAGGCATCCTTCCAGCTGGCGCCATGGGACTGGTCGTACTACAGCGAGAAGGTGCGCGCGGCAAAGTACAGCTTCGACGAATCGCAGCTCAAGCCGTACTTCGAGATGAAGCACGTGCTCGAGGACGGCGTGTTCCACGCCGCCAACAAGCTGTACGGCATCAGCTTCAAGCAGCGCACCGACCTGCCGAAGTACATCGCCGACACGTGGACCTACGACGTGTTCGACAAGGACGGCAAGCAGCTCGCCATCTTCATCTGGGACCCGTATGCGCGCGCGTCGAAGCGCGGCGGCGCGTGGATGAACACCTACGTCTCGCAGGACGACCTGACCGGCAACAAGCCGGTCGTCGCCAACCACCTCAACATCCCCAAGCCGTCGGAAGGCAAGCCGACGCTGCTGACCTGGGATGAAGTCACCACCGCCTTCCACGAGTTCGGCCACGCCCTGCACGGCTTCTTCCAGGACGTGCGCTATCCGTACTACTCGATGAACGTGCCGCGCGACTTCGTCGAATACCCGTCGCAGGTCAACGAAATGTGGGCCGACTGGCCGGAAGTGCTGGCCAACTATGCCAAGCATTACCAGACCGGCGCGCCGATGCCGAAGGAACTGCTGGACAAGGTGATCGCCGCGTCCAAGTTCAACCAGGGCTTCGCCACCACCGAGTACCTGGAGGCCGCGATGCTCGACCAGCGCCTGCACCAGGCCGCTGCCGACAAGATCCCGGCGGCGGGCCAGGTGATGGCATTCGAGGCCGAGGCGCTGAAGGCCGACGGCTTCGACTACGCGCCGGTGCCGCCGCGCTACCGCACGCCCTACTTCAGCCACATCATGGGCGGCTA
>Ga0164241_10003157_pt1 | contig 16985 bp, 22 predicted proteins | sample OricomyardsoilBY_FD_108780 | JGI IMG/M metagenome (GOLD analysis project Ga0164241, IMG submission 108780) | Backyard soil microbial communities from Emeryville, California, USA - Original compost - Back yard soil (BY) | ecosystem: Environmental > Terrestrial > Soil > Unclassified | place: USA...
CGGCGCGCTCGGGGAAGTGCAGCGCGTAGGAGATCGGCACCCGCATGTCGGGATAGCCGAGGTGGGCCAGCGAGGAGCCGTCGTTGAGGTGGATCAGCGAGTGCACCAGCGACTGCGGGTGGACCACGACCTCGATCCGCCCATAGGGCACGGCGAACAGATGGTGCGCCTCGATCGCCTCGAAGCCCTTGTTCATCAGCGTCGCCGAGTCGATCGTGATCCGCCCGCCCATCTTCCAGGTCGGGTGGTCGAGCGCGTCCTCGACGCTGACGCCGGAGAGGTCGTCGCGTCCCCGAAACGGCCCGCCGGAGGCGGTCAGGACAAGCTTGCGCACGGTCCCCGGGGCCTCGGAGCCGATCAGCTGGTGCAGGGCCGAGTGCTCGGAGTCGACCGGCAGCAGCCGGGCCCCGGTCGCCTCGGACAGGGCCATCACCAGCTCGCCGCCGACGACCAGGCTCTCCTTGTTGGCGAGGGCGACGTCGATCCCCTCGCTCAGCGCGACCACGGTCGAGGCGAGCCCGGCGGCGCCGACGATGCCGTTGAGGACGAGGTCGGCGCCGGAGGAGGCGATCAGCTCGGTGACCCCCTGCTCGCCGGACAGCACGCGCCCGCTCCAGGCGTCGCCCGCCCGCGCCGCGGCCGCGTCGTCGGCGAGCGCGATCGCCGGCACCCCGTGCTCGCGCGCCTGCTCGACGGTCAGCTCCCAGCTCGAACCGGCGGCCAAGCCGATGACCTGGAGCTCGTCCGAACGCCCGATCACGTCCAGCGCCTGCGTCCCGATCGACCCCGTCGACCCCAGTATCAGCACCTTCTTCATCAGCTCAGAGGGTAGTGAGGCCCACGCGTCTGCTCCTGTACGTCTCTGACACGTACAGGAGCAGACGCGTGGTCAGTAGACAAGCGCGACCGCGAGGTAGTAGCCGACGACGATCGTGAAGAAGACGGCGTCGAGGCGGTCGAGGATCCCGCCGTGGGGGCCGAAGAGAGTGCCGGTGTCCTTGGTCCCCAGGTCGCGCTTCAGCATCGACTCGAAGAGGTCGCCGATCGGGGCGACGGCGGCGACGGCGGCGCCAATGATCAGCGCGTCCACCCCCGAGAGCCAGTCCTGATAGAGCCCGGCGAACCAGAAGCCCATGGTCCCGATCACGAAGCCGCCGATCAGGCCCTCGATCGTCTTGTTGGGGCTGATGCTCGGAGCGATCTTGTGGCTGCCGAACATGCGGCCGGTCGCGTAGGCGGCGGTGTCGGCGACGAAGGTCCCGACCAGGACGTCGACCAGGAGCCCGGCGCCGTGATCGGGCAGGTCGCGCAGCAGCACCGCGTGGACCAGCGGGATCCCGATCCAGAGGATCCCGAGCAGGGTGACCCCGAGGGAGACCGTCACCCCCTCGCCGTGCCGGTCCCTGGCGGCGAAGACGAACAGAAGCGGGAACGTGGCAGCGAGGATCAGCAGCACGTTGAAGGCGGTGCCGAAGTGGGCGGCCACGATCAGAGCGGCGACCGCGACGTAGGCGGGGATCAGCAGGGGTCGCAAACGCTGGGTCATGGAGGCGAACTCGCGCAGGCAGACCACCCCGACCCCGATCATCGCCACGGCGAAGACGAGGCCGCCGGCGACGGTGATCGCGATCGCGAAGGCGATCCAGGGCAACGCCACCAGCACCCGCTTCGCGGTCTCCCCCCGCAGACCGCGCTTGCGCCGCGGCGGGCGCGGCGGTTTCGGCGGCGGCGCCGGCTCGTCTTCGAACATCTCGTCGTCGAAGAGGTCGGACCTCATGCCCGTGCCCCGAAGCGCCGCTGACGGGTCTCGTACTCGCCCAGGGACTGCTCGAAGGCGGCGCGATCGAAGTCCGGCCAGAGCTCGTCGCGGAAGACCAGCTCCGAGTAGGCGCACTGCCAGAGCAGGTAGTTGGAGATGCGGCGCTCGCCGCTGGTCCGGATCAGAAGGTCGGGATCGTGCATCTCCGGCGCGTACAGGTGGCTGCGGAACTCCTCCTCCGAACCCCCCTCGAAGCTTCGCGCCGCGTCGACGATCTCCGCCCTGCCGCCGTAGTTGAAGGCGACGTAGAAGACGATGCGATCGTTGCCGGCGGTCTTCTCTTCGGCCCAGTCCATCTGCTCCAGCAGTTGGTCGGGGACCCCCTCGCGGCGGCCGACGAAGCGCATCCGCACACCCTCGGCATCGAGTTCCGGCGTCTCGCCGGCGATCCGCTCGCCCATCATCCGCATCAGCCCCCGCACCTCCTCCGCCGGCCGGGTCCAGTTCTCGGTGGAGAAGGAGAAGACGGTCAGCTCCTCGACCCCCAGCTCGACCGCGTCGCGCAGCCGCGCCTTGACCACGTCGGCCCCGGCCCGGTGGCCGTCGGCGACGGGCAGGCCGCGCTGCTGGGCCCAGCGGCCGTTGCCGTCGGTGATGATCGCTACGTATCGGGGCGCGGTCACGCTGCCGTGGACCGCCTCACACCTCGAGGATTTCCTCTTCCTTGCCCTTGAGCAGAGAGTCGATCTCGGCAATCGCCTCGTCGGTCTGCTTCTGCAGCGCCGCCTCGGCCCGGCGCTCGTCGTCCTCGCCGGCTTCGCCCTCTTTCTTCAGCTCGCGCAGGTCGTGCATGACGTCGCGACGGACGTTGCGGACCGCGATCCGGCCCTCCTCGGCGACGCCGTGGACGACCTTGACCATCTCCCGCCGCCGCTCCTCGGTCAGCTCTGGGATCTGGAGGCGGATCACGTTGCCGTCGTTGCTCGGGGTGAGGCCGACGTCGGACTCCTGGATCGCTTTCTCGATCCCGCCGAGGGCACCCTTGTCGAAGGGGGTGACGGTGAGCAGCCTGGCGTCGGTGGTGGCGACGTTGGCGAGCTGCTTCAGCGCCGTCGCGCTGCCGTAGTAGTCGACGACGATGCGGTCAAGCAGGTGCGGCGAGGCGCGGCCGGTGCGCACGGTGGCGAGCTCGCCACGGCTCGATTCGACCGACTTGGCCATGCGCCCTTCGGCGTCTTTGAGCAGTTCGTCGATCAGCTCCACAGGTTCCCGTCCTCGCTCATCCGGCGGGGGCACTGGCGACCAGCGTGCCCACCTTCTCGCCGCAGACGATCCTATCTATGTTCTTCTCGTCGCCCATGTTGAAGACGTAGATCGGCAGATCGTTGTCCATGCAGAGCGAGAGCGCGGTCGAGTCCATCACTTTGAGGCCGCGCTCGATCGCTTCGCGGTGGGTGATCGCGGCGATGAACTTGGCGTCCGGGTTGGTGGCCGGGTCGGCGTCGTAGACCCCCTCCACCCCGTTCTTGGCCATCAGGATCGCCTCGGCGTGGATCTCCAGCGCGCGCAGGGCGGCGGCGGTGTCGGTGGTGAAGAACGGGTTGCCGGTGCCGGCGGCGAAGATCACCACCCTGCCCTTCTCGAGATGACGCATGGCGCGGCGGCGGATGTAGGGCTCGGCGACCTCCTTGACGTCGATCGCCGACATTACCCGCGTGTGCTGCCCCAGCCGCTCCAGCGCGTCCTGCAGGGTGAGCGCGTTGAGCACCGTCGCCAGCATCCCCATGTAGTCGCCGGTGGCCCGGTCCATGCCGCTGGCGGCGCCGTCGAGGCCGCGGTAGATGTTGCCGGCCCCGACCACGATCGCCACCTCGACCCCGCGCTCGCGGATCGCCGCCACCTGCCCGGCGATGCGGTCGACCTCGGCGCCGTCGGTGCCGAAGTCGAGGCTGCCCATCAGGGCCTCGCCGGAAAGCTTCAGGAGGATGCGCCCGAAGCGCGGCTCGGGAGAAGGGGTCACGTGCGCTTGAGCCTATTCCTCGCCGACGCGGAAATACGAGAAGCGGGCGATGCGGACGTTCTCGCCGGTCTTGGCGGCGAGCTCCTGGCGCAGCTCCTCGATCGTCTTCGAGTCGTGTTTCTCGGCGTTGACGTGGGCCTGGTCCAGCAGCGCCACCTCGCTCGCCCACTTCGAGAGCTGCCCGGCGACGATTTTCTCGACCACGTTGTCCGGCTTGCCTTCTTCGCGCGCCTTCTCTTCGAAGACCCGCTTCTCGGCCTCCCGCTCCTGCTCCGGGATCTCCTCCGAGGAGACGTAACGGGGAGCGGTCGCCGCCACGTGCAGGGCCACCTGGTAGGCGAAGACCTTGAAGTCCTCGTTGCGGGCGACGAAATCGGTCTCGCACTGGACCTCGACCATCGCCCCGACCTTGTCGTTGGCGTGGATGTAGGAGGCGACGACGCCCTCTTCGGTACCGCGGCCTTCGCGCTTGGCGGCGGAGGCCTGACCCTTCACCCGCAGCAGCTCGATCGCACGCTCGGTGTCTCCGTCGGCCTCGGTCAGGGCGGCTTTGCAGTCCATCATCGCGGCCCCGGTGCGATCCCGGAGCGCCTTCACGTCAGCGGCGGTGATGCTCATGACTGTCCCTCCTCCTTGCCCTCGGCAGGCGTCGCGGGCGCCTCCGGCTCGGCTTTCGCCGCCGGCTGCTCGGCGGGTTTCTCGGCCTCGGGTGCTTTCGGCGCCGCGGGGGCCGGTTTCGCGGCCGCGGGGGCCGGCGGCGGCGCCTCGGGCGCAGCGGCGGGTTTCGACGGCGGCTGGGAGGGCGTCGCGGCAGCCGCGGCCTGAGCCTGCGCCGTCGCTTTCGCCTGCGCCTCAGCCTCGGCGGCGGCTTTCGCGGCGGCCTCGGCCTCGAGCCGGAGCTTCTCTTCCTCCTCGCGCTTCTTGCGCTCTTCCTCGTCCTTTTTGCGGCGGGCCATTTCCTCGGCGATCCGCTTCTCCTCCTGGACCCGCCAGCTGCTCGAGCCCTCCTCGACGGCGCCACCGATCGTGCCGATCACCAGCTGGCAGGAGCGGATCGCGTCGTCGTTGCCGGGGATCACGAAGTCGACCGGCGTCGGGTCGCAGTTGGTGTCGACCAGGCCGATGATCGGGATCCGCAGGCGGGCCGCCTCATGGACCGCGATCTCCTCGGTTTTGAGGTCGGTGACGAAGACCGCATCGGGCAGGCGGTCCATGTCGCGGACGCCGCCGAGGTTGAACTCGAGCTTGGCGAGTTCGGCCTCCATGTTCATCCGCTCCTTGGTCGGCAGCAGATCGAGTTTGCCCTCCTCTTTCCAGCCGTTGAGCTCGTGCAGGCGGGCGATTCGGGTCGACATCGTGTTGAAGTTGGTCAGCAGCCCACCCAGCCAGCGCTTGTTGACGTAGGGCATCTTGCAGCGATCGGCCCACTCCTGGACCGTGTCGCGGGCCTGCTTCTTGGTGCCGACGAAGAGCACCGTGCCGCCGCCGCTGGCGAGCTCGCCGGCGAAGCGGCGCGCGTTCTCCAGCAGTGCCTCGGTCTGCAGCAGGTCGATGATGTGGATCCCGTCCAGCTCGCCGAAGATGAAACGGCGCATATTCGGGTTCCAACGGCGCGTCTGATGGCCGAAGTGCACTCCGGCCTGGAGCAGCTCGGTAAGGCCTGCCTCTGGCATTTACGTCTCCTTGGTCTGTGGGTGAAGCGTCCCGCCCCGCTTGCCGGACCTGACGTCGAGCGCCAGGCAGGATCCGGTTCGCAGTCGAACGGGGGTTGGTTTAGGACGGCCGATTGTAGAGAGCTAGGGCTGCGAACCGCGAGCGGTCTCCAGGGCGGCGGCGAGGTCGGCCGGGAGCTCGGACTCGAAGCTGAGCCGCTCGCCGCCGAGCGGATGGTCGAAGGCGAGCCGGTGAGCGTGGAGAAACTGGCGCCCCAGCCCGTAGCGGCGGGCGCCGCCGTAGGTGACGTCGCCGGTCAGGGGATGGCCGATGGCGGCGAAGTGGGCGCGGATCTGGTGCGTGCGGCCGGTCTCCAGGCGTGCCTCCAGATAGCTCTCCTGGCTCAGCAGCTCCAGCACCGTGAAGTGGGTGCGCGCCTGGCGCGAGGCGGCGCCGGAGACCGCCATCCGGTGGCGCTGGCGCGAGGCACGGCCGATCGGGGCATCGATCGTCCCGGTCCGCGAGCCGACCCTGCCGCCGGCCAGTGCCAGGTAGACGCGTTCGACCTCGCGGCGCTGCACCTGGGCCTGGAGGGCCGCGTGAGCCTCGTCGCCGCGGGCGACGACGAGCAGGCCGCTGGTGCCCTTGTCGAGGCGGTGGACGATGCCGGGGCGCTCCGGATCGTCGCCGCCGCCGAGGATCTCGCCGAGCTCGTCGACCAGGGTCGTGCCGCTGTGCGAGGGCGCCGGGTGGACGACCATGCCCGCCGGCTTGTCGACCACCGCCAGCGCCTCGTCGAGATGGACGATCCGCAGCTCCGGCTCAGCCACCCTCGGGCCTCCGCTCGGGGTCGCGCAGATAGAGGAAAACGAGCAGGATGACGCCGGCGGTGATCGCCACGTCGGCGAGGTTGAAGGGCGGCCAGGGCGAGAGGTCGACGAAGTCGGTCACGGCATCGGCGCGGACGCGGTCGACGAGGTTGCCGATCGCCCCTCCGGCCAGCAACCCGGTCGCCACCCACATCCCGGGACGGGCGGGGTCGCGGGCGAAGAGGTAGACGACCACCGCGAGGGCCGCCAGGGTGACCAGGATCAGCGGCGCCCCGGTCCCGCCGGCGAGACCGAAGGCGACGCCGCGGTTGTGCGTGAGGGTCAGCCCCAGCGGTCCCAGCACGTCGATCTCCTCGCCCGGCACCAGCTGCGCCTCGACCACCGCCTTGGCGATCTGGTCGGCGGCGAGGACGAGCGCGCAGAGGGCGCCGGCCAGGCACCAAGCGCGGGCGGTCGCGCTCACCCGGCGATCAGGTTGACGAGGATGCCCTGCGCCACGAAGAGCACGATGATCCCGATGATCGGGCTGAGGTCGAGGGCGAAGCCGCCGCCGCCGATCGGCGGCAGGAAGCGGCGGAAGAGGTTGAGGTACGGGTTGGTGGTCTCGGTGACGAAGTCGAGCACCTTCCGCAGCAGCGGGTGGTAAGGCATCCGCGGCACGTAGGAGATGAGGATGTTGGCGAAGATGAGGACGATGTAAACGATGAAGATGGCGTCGACGTAGTCGGCGACGTCAGCGCGGCTGAGCGCCAGGGGGATCACCCTCGCATCCTCTCCAGCGAGGCCCGGACCGCGGCCTCGAACGCCGCGCCCGCGCCTTCGCGCTCCAGCGCCTCGAGCCCGGCCTCGGTGCTGCCACCCGGTGAGGCGACCGCCTCGCGCACCGCCGCCGGCGAGTGGGTCCGCAGCAGCTCCGCCGTGCCCGCGGCCGTCTCGACCACCAGCTCCCGGGCCAGATCCGGGTCGAGCCCGTCCGCCGCCCCCGCGTCGGCGATCGCCTCCACCGCCAGCGCCAGGTAGGCCGGCGCGCAACCCATGACCGCGGTCGCCGCGTCGAAGTCCTCGTCGGGCAGCTCGACGACGTGCCCGAGCAGCGCCAGCTTCTCCCGCACCGGCGGCGACGGCCGGCCGGATATGCAGAGCACGCCGCGGCCGACCTCGACCGCCACGTTCGGCATCACCCGGTGGACCTCCGAGCGCGGGAAGGCAGCCGCAATCGCCGCCAGCGGCGTCGCTCCGAGCAAAGAGACGACCACCTTCGCCGCTCCGAGCTCCGCGGCGGCAGCCGCCAGCATCGCCGGCTTCACCGCCAGCACCACCAGGTCGGCCCGGGCGCCGATCTCCGCATTCGAGACAGCCGTTCCCCCCAGCTCCGCCGCCAGCGCCTGCGCCCGGCCGGAACCGCCGTCGGAGAACAGCATCTGCTCGAACTCTCCGGCCCAGCCACGCGCGGTGGCGGCCGCCATGCTGCCCGATCCGACGAAGCCGACGATCATCGGCGGGAGACTAGTGCCCGGCGGACGGCTAGGACTGGTTGAAGAAGCCCTTGTCGATCAGCCTCGCCTTTTCCTCGGCGGAGACCTCGACGTTGCGCGGGGTCAGCAGGAACATCTTCTCGGCGATCCGCTGCATGCCACCGTCCATCGCGTAGGTGAGCCCGGAGCAGAAGTCGATCATCCGCTTCGAGAGCTCGTGGTCGGCGGTCTGCAGGTTGAGGATCACCGGGACCTGCCGTTTGAACTGGTCGGCGACCTGCTGGGCGTCGTTGAAGTTGCGGGGGATGACCAGGTGGACCTGGATGTCGGAGCCGCCGGAGCCGCCGTTCTCGACCGGGCGCAGAGTGCGGGTCCGGCTGGCGGCGATCGGCTCGTCGTCGGCGAAGATGTCGTCGATCTCGTCGCGGCGGGCGCGGCGGGAGGTCGGCAGGCGCCGGACCGAGCTCTGCTCGCGCTCGCGGCGACCCTCGAAGACTTCCTCGGAGCCGGTCTCGGGCTCGAAGTCGTCCTCGTACTCGGGGCCGTAGTCGTGATCCTCGGCCAGGCCGAAGTAGACGAGCGCTTTATGCCAGGTGTCGCGAAGGGCCATCGGTATCGGTGTTTCGGCCTAGGCGGGCCGACTCCTTTACGGATTTCGTCAGGTTAGCGCCGATTCACACGAATAGCGCCGTGCCCAGGCGAATGATCGTCGCCCCCTCCTCGACCGCGACCGCCCAATCCTGCGAGGTTCCCATCGAGAGTCGGCTCAGGTCGTGGGCGCCGGCCAGCTCCGCCAGCCGAGCGAAGTATGGGCGCGAAGCCTCGGGATCCTGGCTGAACGGCGGCATCGTCATCAGGCCCCCGACCTTGACCGGGCAGCGCTCGATGAAGGCGGGCAGATCCTCCGGGGAGACGCCGCCCTTCCCCTCCTCCCCGGCGACGTTGACCTCGATCAGGACCTCAGTCTCGGGCCCGCCGTGCTTGCCGAGCTCGCGCAGAACCGAGTCGGTGGCGACCGAGTGGACGAGGCGGCAGAGCGGCAGCACCTGCTTCACCTTGCGGCTCTGCAGGTTGCCGATGAAGTCCCAGCTGAAGTCGTCGCCCCAGCGCTCGTGCTTGGCGGCGAGGTCCTGCTGGCGGTTCTCCCCGACCAGCTCCACCCCGGCCTCGGCGAGCACGCCCATCTCCGCGACCGGCACGTACTTGGCGGCGACGAGGATCTCCACCCCGGGCCCCGCGGCCTCGCGCACGCGCTCCAGATTGGCTCGCACCGTGGCCGCCTCGATGCCGTGAATCAGGGCGGCCACCTCAGGCTGCCTCCGGCTCGATCCAGGCCAGGCCCGCCTGGCGGCCGGTGCGGCCGGCATCGCGGCGGTGGGAGAAGAACAGCTCCGGCTCGCAGGCAGTGCAGAGGCCGGCGCTCTCGACCCGCTCCACCCCCGCCTCGCGCAGCAGCAGCCGCGCCACCTCGGGCAGATCGAGCCGCCGGCCGGCCGCGGCGCGCCTTTCGGGCCCATCGGCGTCGAGCACCTCGGAGAAGGCGTCGAGCACCTCGGGGCCGACCTCGTAACAGCAGGGACCGATGCCGGGGCCGACTGCCGCGGCGGTGGCGCCGACCGCCGCGGCGCCGCGGGCGACGATTCCGGCCGCCAGCCCGCGCCAGCCGCAGTGCAGCATGGCGACGCCACCCGGCCCGGAGAGCGCCACCGGCAGGCAGTCGGCGACGAAAACGAGCGCCGCCAGGCCGGCCTCCCCAACGACGTGTCCGTCGGCCTCGGGCGGATCGGGATCGACCTGTGCTTTGGAGTCCCAGGGGAACGCCAAAGCACGGTTCAACCGCTCGTCGTGGGTGATCAGCTCCGCTCCGTGGACCTGACGGGCGAAGGCGACCCGTTCTGGGTCGCGGCCGAGCGCCGCGGCGAGACGACGGCGGTTCTCGTGCACGTTGGCGGGTTCGTCCTCGGTGAGGATGCCGAGGTTGAGGCTGTCGAAGGGCGCCGCGCTGGCCCCTCCCAGCCTGGTCGAGAACGCCGCCCTGGCCCCACCGAGGTCGGCCTCGAGCCAGCGCACGCCGCTCTCTTCGCGCCACTGCATCTCGGTAACCAACCAGATTCCTAGGCCCCTCGGGCCGCCTCGAGAGCGACGGCGAGCTCCTGCTCGCGGCCGTCGATCTCGCCGTCGAGCTTGGCCCGCAGCGCCGCCCTCAGCCCGCGCCCGAGCGTCGGCCCCTGCGGGATGCCGGCAGCGATCAGGTCGGCACCGTCGATCTCGAGCTCGACCGTGCGCCAGACGCCGAGATACTCGTCCAGCCAGTCCGCGCCCAGCGCCCGCGCCAGCGCCAGCTCGGCCGCACCGTGCCGCTGGGCCAGCTCGACCGCCGCGGAAGGGGAGTCAGGTTTTGCCAGGGCCAGCTCCTGCTCGTCCCCGACCGGCCCCAGGGCCGCCGCCAGCAGCGTCTGTCGCCGCGGCGCGAACTCCTCCCAGGGCGGCGAGGCAAGGACCGCGGCCACCCGCTCGGCCAGTTCGATCCCCCCCTCGCGTGGCTCCAGCAGCTCCCACTCGCAGAGCAGTGCCAGGCCCTGCGGTGCCGTCGCTTCGGCGGCCAGCCGCAGCAGCTCCGCCTCGCGCCGGTCGGCGGAGACGGTGCCGAGATCGGCCGCCCGCAGCAGCGCCGCGGTCTCCGGCTCCGGCGCGAAGCCATAGCGGGCGGCGTAGCGGGCGGCGCGGATCGCCCGGGTGGGGTCGTCGGCGAAGGAGCCGGGGTGCAGGATCCGCAGCAGGCCGGCGTCGAGGTCGGCTCGGCCGCCGTGTGGATCGATCAGCCGCGGTTCCCCCCGCAGCGGGATCGCCATCGCGTTGATCGTGAAGTCGCGGCGCCCGAGGTCTGCCTCGACCGCTGCGGCCGGCTCCACCTCCGGCAGCGCCCCGGGCCGCGGATAGGTCTCGGTGCGGGCGCTGGCGAGGTCGAGCTCGTGGCCGTCGAGCACCACCTTGGCGGTGGCGAAGCGCTCGTGTTCTACCGGCTCGGCCCCCAGCCGCGCCGCCAGGGCGGCGGCGTCGCCCTCGACGACCAGGTCGAGATCGGCCCGGCCTCGCCCGAGCAGGAGGTCGCGGACGGCGCCGCCGACCACGTAGACGGGCTCGGCGGCGGCAGCCCGGACCGCATCCAGCTCCGGGTAGGCCACCGCCAGCGCCGCGGCCAGGTCCTCGATCGGAGTCTCGGCGCTCGACATCGTCGCCCCTACTCTGCCTGCTCTAGAGGCGGACCGGGATGCCGTCGGCGGCGAGGCGCTCCTTCGCCTCGCGCACGCGGTGCTGCCCGTAGTGGAAGATCGAGGCGCAGAGGACGGCGTCGGCGCCGCCCTCGGCGATCGCCTCGCTCAGGTGGGCGAGCTCGCCGGCACCGCCGGAGGCGATCACCGGCACCGGGACCGCGTCGGCGACGGCCCGGGTCAGCGCGATGTCGTAGCCGTCGTTGGTGCCGTCCCGGTCCATGCTGGTCAGCAGCACCTCCCCCGCTCCCAGCCGCACCGCCTCTTCGGCCCAGCCGACGGCGTCGAGCCCCTCGACCCGTTTGCGGCCGCCGTTGACGTAGACGCCCCAGCCCTCCCCCTCGCGCTTGGCGTCGATCGCGATCACCACGCACTGGGCGCCGAAGTGGTCGGCCAGCTCGGTCAGCAGCTCGGGCCGGGCCAGGGCGGCGGAGTTGACGGAGACCTTGTCGGCGCCGGCGTCGAGCACCGCCTGGGCGTCCTCGACCGAACGGATGCCGCCGCCGATCGTGAAGGGGATGAAGACGTTGTCGGCGGTGCGCCGGGCCAGCTCGACGATCGTCTCGCGCTTCTCGTACGAGGCGGTGATGTCGAGGAAGACCAGCTCGTCGGCGCCCTCGGCGTCGTAGCGCTCGGCCAGCTCGACCGGGTCGCCGGCGTCGCGCAGGCCGACGAAGTTGGTGCCCTTGACGACGCGGCCGGCGTCGACGTCTAGGCAGGGGATGACGCGTTTCAGGACCATGGGCAGAGGCTAGAGGGCGGGGCGTCCCGGTAGGGAGATGGGGGCGTCCCGGTAGGGATTCCACTTAACTTTTTCGAGAATGCCTGCGGCCGTCCGAGATTGAAGGCGCCGAAAAAGTACAAGACGTTCCATCCCTACCGGGACGCCCCCATCTCCAGCGTGGCGATGGCCTCGGAGACGTTGAATCTCTGCTCGTAGAGAGCCCGACCCACGATGGCGCCCTCTATGTTCGGGGCCGCGTTGTCAGCCAGGGCTTTGAGGTGGGTGAGGGTTCCGACGCCGCCGGAGGCGATTATCCGGGCGTCGGTGGTGGCGGCGATGCGGTTCAGCTCGGCGGTGGCGGGGCCCTCCATCGTGCCGTCGACCTCGATCTCGGTGCAGAGGAAGCGGGCTACGCCGCGGTCGCCCAGCTCGGCCACCGCGTCGGCGACGTCGCGGTCGGTGGTCTCGGTCCAGCCGGAGAGGGAGACCTTGCCGCCGCGGGCATCGACCGAGACGACCACGCGCTCGCCGTGCTTGTCCACGGCCGCAGCCAGGAACTCGGGGTCGCGCAGGGCGGCGGTGCCGATCACGACCCGCTCGGCTCCCGCCGCCAGCACGGCATCGACCGCCGGCATTCCACGCAGGCCACCGCCGACCTGGATCGAGCACTCGACCGCGGCGGCGATCCGCTGCACCGCCTCCAGGTTCTGCGGCTTGCCCGCCTTGGCGCCGTCGAGGTCGACGACGTGGAGGAACTCCGCGCCTTCGCCGGCCCAGCGGGTCGCGGCGTCGACCGGATCGGCGTCGTAGATCGTCTCACGCGCGTAGTCGCCCTGCAGCAGCCGCACCGCCTGGCCGCCGCGGATGTCGATGGCGGGATAGAGGATCACGCCGGGACGGAGGCGCAGATCCCGGCGAAGTTGGAGAGCAGCCGCAGGCCGGCGGCGCTCGACTTCTCGGGGTGGAACTGGACGCCGAAGACGTTGTCGCGCTCGGCCGCGCAGGCGAAGCGGGACCCGTAGGCGGCGCTGCCGAGCAGCTCGCCGGCGGCGACGGTGCGCGGCGCGAAGGAGTGGACGAAGTAGAACGGGGTCTCCGACTCGATCCCCTCGGCCAGGCGCGACTCGCGCTCCCAGCGCAGCGGCGACCAGCCGATGTGCGGGACCTTGAGCCCGTCGGCCTCGAGCTCGCCGACCTCGCCCTCGAGCAACCCCAGCCCCGCGGCGCCGCCCAGCTCGGTGGTCGACTCGAACAGCAGCTGCAGGCCGAGGCAGATGCCGAGGATCGGCACCCCGGCGTCGCGGCGCTCGGCGATCAGCTCGTCGAGCCCGAGCGCGCGGATCCGCTCCATCGCCCGCGGGAAGGCGCCGACCCCGGGCAGGATCAGGCCGTCGGCGGCACGCGCCTCGGCGGCGTCGGCGGTGATCGTGGCGGTGACGCCGACGTGCTCCAGCGCCTTCTCGACCGAGCGCAGGTTGCCCATCCCGTAGTTGAGGATCGCGATCCGCGTGGTCACTCGCTCAGCGTCCCCTTGGTCGAGGGCACGCCGCTCTCCTCGGGGTCGATCGAGACGGCCACGCGCAGGGCGCGGGCGAAGGCCTTGAAGCAGGCCTCGATCATGTGGTGGGCGTTGGTGCCGTAGCGGACGGAGACGTGCAGGGTCAGCTTGGCGCTGTTGGCGACGGCGCGGAAGAACTCCTCGGCCAGCTCGGTGTCGAAGCCGGCGATCGAAGTGGTCGGCAGGTCGGCGTCGAAGTGGCAGAAGGGGCGGCCGGAGATGTCGATCGCGCACTCGGCCAGGGACTCGTCCATCGGCACCACGGCGGAGCCGTAGCGGCGGATGCCGCTGCGGTCGCCCAGCGCCTCGTCCAGCGCCTGCCCGAGGACGATGCCGACGTCCTCCACGGTGTGGTGGGCGCCGGTCTCGAGGTCGCCGTTGGCCTCCACCCGCAGGCCCAGTCGCCCGTGACGGGCGAGCAGGTCGAGCATGTGGTCGAGGAAGCCGACGCCGGTGGCGGCGCTCGCTTCCCCCCCGTCGAGGTCGAGCGAGAGCCGGATCTGGGTCTCCGCCGTGTCACGCGCTCTGCTGGAAGCTCTGCTCATCGCCTAATCATCGCTGACTCGCCGTGGACGGGGAAGCCCTCGGCCCGCGCCAGGGCGTCGACTTGCGGCGCCAGCTCACCGGCGGCGGCGCCGGAGATGACGACGGTCGAGATCCGGCGCCCGAAAGCGGCCGGTCCGAGCGGCCCGGAGAAGCGGCCGGCGCCGCCGGTCGGGAGGACGTGGTTGGAGCCGGCCGCGTAGTCGCCGAAGGCGGTGGCGCCATGGCGGCCGGCGAAGACGCAGCCGGCGGTCGTGACCCGCTCCGCCAGCAGCGCCGCATCGCCGCCGAACAGCTCCAGGTGCTCGGGGGCGTAGGCGTTGGCGAGGTCGATCGCGTCGCTGAGGTCGGGAACCTGGACCAGTGCCAGGGGCGCGTCGGCCACGGTCGGGCGCTCCCCGGCCGCCGCCTCGGCGGCGGCCGCGATCGCCTCGAGCACATGCTCCTCGACCGCAATCGCGACCAACGGGCTGTCGGGCCCGTGCTCGGCCTGGGCACAGAGGTCGAGGGCCGCCCACTGGGGATCGGCGTCCTCACCCGCGACCAGCATCAGCTCCGAGGGGCCGGCCAGCGAGTCGATCCCGACCCGACCGTAAACCGCCCGCTTCGCCTCCCGCACCCAGGCGTTGCCGGGGCCGGCGATGACGTCGACCGGGGCGATCGTCTCGGTCCCGTGGGCGAGGGCGAAGATCGCCTGTGCACCGCCCATCGCGTAGATCTCCTCGATCCCGCACAGCGCCGCGGCGGCCAGCACCAGCTGCGGCACCCGGCCGTCGGGCCCGGGCGGAGAGGCGAGCGCGATCCGCCCCACCCCTGCCACCCGCGCGGGAATCGCGCACATGAGGACGCTGGAGGGGTAGGCGGCACGACCGCCCGGGGCATAGATGCCGGCGGCGGCGACCGGCACTTCGCGGACGGCCACGGTCTGGCCCTGGGGAAGCTCGACGTGGCGCTCCTCGCCGAGCTGGGCCGCGGCGACCGCCTCGACGTTGGTCGCGGCAACCTCCATCGCCTCGCGCAGCTCCGGGTCGAGCGCGGCCAGCGCGGACTCGGCCAGCGCCGGATCGACCCGCAGCGAGCCGGGCGGCGTCTCGGTCGCGTCGAAGCGAGCCGTCAGCTCCAGCACGGCAGCGTCGCCGCCCGCGACGACCTGCGCTCGATCGTGGCGACGTCGACGGCCGCCGCCGACCCGGCGGCCCAGCCGCGCAGCCCGGCGGCGGTGTCGGCCGCTCCCTCCCACTCGAAGCGGCGCGCCCTCATCTCGCCGCGGCCTCTCGCAATCGCGCGGTCAGGTCGTCGACCTCGGCGGCGCGCAGCTTGTGGGCAACCCGGTTGGCAACGAAGCGGGCGGTGCACTCGAGGATGTCCTCGCGCACCTCGAGGTCGTTCTCTTCCAGGGTGCGGCCGGTGGCGACGAGGTCGACGATGCCGTCGCCGAGGCCGATCAGCGGCGCCAGCTCGACCGAGCCCTTGACCTCGATCAGTTCGATCTGGCGGCCGGTCCCCTCGAAGTACCGCTCGGCGATGCGCGGGTACTTGGTCGCGATCCGCATCATCCCCAGGCGCCGCTGGGACTCGCCCAGGCGCTCGTCGCCCTTGCGGCCGGCGAGGACCATGCGGCAGCGGCCGAAGCCGAGGTCGAGCAGCTCGTAGACCATGCGATCGGACTGCTCCAGCAGCACGTCCTTGCCGGTTATGCCGACGTCGGCGGCGCCGGCCTCGACATAGGTGGGGACGTCGGAGGGGCGCATCGTCACCAGCGTCATCCCCTCGGTCTCGAAGATCAGCGAGCGCGAGTCGCCGCGCACCTCGGAGGTGTCGATCCCCGCCCCGTCGAGGACGTCGAGGGTCTCGCCGAGGAGGGCGCCGCGCGGCACCGCCAGCTTCAGCGGCCCGTCGGCCTTGGCCGGGCTGAGGCCGGCGACCTCGAAGCTCATCGCCCCTCCCCTCCCCGCCGCGACTCCTCCTCCATCTGGGCGACGTGCACCCGCTCCAGGTAGAGAGCGAAACCGGCCGCGGGCAGGTCGGCGCCGAAGCGCTTCAGCAGACCGTCGTAACGACCGCCGCCGCCGAGCACGTGGCCGAGCGCGGGGTCGTAGACCTCGAGGATGGCACCGCTGTAGTACCCGAGGTCGCGCAGCAGGCCGAGGTCGATCCGGACCCGTCCGGCGACGTCGCGCCGCTCGAGCTCCTCGAAGGTGGCCTGCAGGCGGGCGCTGGCGCGCTCGACCGCGGCGCCGCCGAGGCCGCGGGCCTGCTCCAGCACCTCGCTGCCGCCGCGCAGCTGCGAGAGCGCCACGCAGGTGGCGACCTGCTCCTCGGCGATCCCCTCGACGGCGGCAAGCTCTTCCTCCAGTCCGACCAGGTCGTGTGTGGCCAGGCGGGCGATGATCGAGTCGCGGGCCTCGCCCTCGATCCCGTACTCGGCCAGCAGCTGGCGGTAGAGGTCGGCGTCGCCGAGCCCGATCACGGCACGGTCGAGGCCGGCGGCGTCGAGCGCCGCCTCCAGCACCTCGATCACCTCCGCCGTCCCGGCGGGCGCCGGCACCCCGATCAGCTCGACCCCGGCCTGGGTGAACTCGCGCATCTGGCCGCGCTGCGGGCGCACCGCCCGGTAGGCGCTCGCCAGGTAACAGAGGCGCAGGGGCTGCTCGGCGCCGGCCAGGCGGCTGGCGGCGAGCCGGGCGATCGGCACGGTCATGTCAGAGCGCAGCGCCAGCAGCTCGCCGCCCTCGTCGAAGAAACGGTAGGCCGTCGCCGCGGTGCGCCCGTCGCCGCGGGCCAGGACCTCGTCGTACTCGATCGCCGGCGTCGCCACCTCGCCGTAGCCGCGGGCTTCGAAGACCTCGATCAGCGCCCGCTGCAGGCGGCGCAGCTCCCGCATCTCGTCGGGGAGCACGTCACGGGTTCCGGGCGGGATCGGATGGATCATCGGCCTGACCTTACGAGAGAGCGAGCAAAAGCCCTGCTAGGCAGGGACCTCTGCAGAGACGCGCTCGATCTGGGCGCCGAGCCCGCGCAGGCGCTCGTCGATCTGCTCGTAGCCACGATCGATCTGACGGATGTTGCCGATGTGCGAGGTGCCGTCGGCGGCCAGGGCGGCGATGAGGATCGCCATCCCGGCGCGGATGTCGGGGCTCTCGACGCGCTC
>Ga0164241_10003158_pt1 | contig 16984 bp, 14 predicted proteins | sample OricomyardsoilBY_FD_108780 | JGI IMG/M metagenome (GOLD analysis project Ga0164241, IMG submission 108780) | Backyard soil microbial communities from Emeryville, California, USA - Original compost - Back yard soil (BY) | ecosystem: Environmental > Terrestrial > Soil > Unclassified | place: USA...
CTTCCTGTGAAAAAATCGGGGGACTAGCGGCTCCGTTACGGCGTCGATGAGGGACTGGCAGGCGAACGAGCGTGGCCCGAAGCCGACACGAAAGCTTCTGCGGGTCGGGCTGCATTTTGGCAGCCATCCACGCGGGACGAGTCAGCCGCCGAGCTCGGAGCGCTCGTAGATTTCGAAGTCTTCGAGCTCGCGCACCTTGCGGTACTGATTGCTGATCAGGGATTCGAGCTCGGGAAAGTTAGGCAGCTCGTCTTTCGAATCGAGCGGACTGCCGGTCACCGAAGGGAAGACGTCGCGGCGCTGGACGACGATGATTTTGGGGCGATTGACGGAGAGATCCTTGAGCAGCTCGCGGCGCGCGTAACCGCGCTGCCAAGGCGAGCGCTGGGGTACGTCGTAGGTCCAGCGGCTGGCGAGCGGGCGCTCGGCCAAGAAGTAAATCGCCGGCTCGAAGCCCCAGATGAAGATCGAGTCACGGCTACTGGTCCGCGAACGCACGTCGAGCGCCACCTGCCGATCCGCGTCCAGGTTGTAGTCGGCGACGTAGCTCAGCTCGCGGTCGAGATCGACCCGGCTGTGGAACGGAGCGCGGCGCAGCAAGAACGACGTGCGCATTTGCGTGCGCTCCCAGAACCCCTGCGGCAGATCGCGCGCGCCGTCGCGCATGTCGATCGCCACCACGACGAACGCCGCCAACGCGAGCAAGCTACCCGGACCCGCCACCAAACAACGACGGTACAACTTGTACAGTCCGAGGCCGGCGATGAACGCGATCATCAACAGCGTGGCCGCGTAGTGATACGGAAAGAATTTCCCCTGCATCACGATGCCCGTCACCTGAATGGCGATGATGCCGAGCATCAGGTAGATGCCTTCGCGTTCGCGCGCGTGCAGCGGGGCCATGGCGATGGCGGCAATGACCCCGAACGCCGACAGCGCCGAGAACTTGAGGAAGGCTTCTTCGAGCGCGTAATACAGCCAGGCCGACGCGTGCGCTTCCTTCCAGTTGAGCTTGGTGTAGCCGGGCACGAAATCGTGAAAGGTCCACCAAAAGGCGGGCCAGGCACCGCGCGCCGCAATCCAGGCGCACACCAGCAAGATTGGCAACGCAAAGCCGGCGCCGATGAGCACCGCCGTGCGTACCAGCTGGGGCAGCTTGGCGGCGCGCGCTTGCTCGCGCGTCAGTAGATACGCGCCGCACACCAGGATGCCGCCGCCCAGCGGCGGCTTGAACATCGCGCACAAGCCGAAGATGGCGCCGGTCGCGAACGGCACGAGCCAGCGACGCGGCTTGGGCACTTCGAGCGTGATGAGCACCAGCGCGGCCACGGTGAGGTAGCCGCCGAACGTCTCGGGTTGCGCGCTGTGCCAAAACTCCAACTCGGCTTGGACCAGGGCCGCGACCGCGCCCGCGACGAGCCCGGCTTTGGGCTTGTCGAAGAAGACCGACGCCAGCCGCTGCAAGCCGAACACGGTGGCAACCAGACCGATCACCTCGAGCAAGCGGATCGACAACATCGACTTGCCGAACACGCCTTGCGCCAGTCCGTACGCCAAGAAGATGCCGGGAGGCTTGAAGTCCCAAGCGTCGCGGTACGGCATGCCCCCTTTGAGCATGACGTCGGCGACCACGGCGTAGATGCTCTGGTCTCGCCCGAACGAGAACAACAAGATCTGCAAAGATGCAAAAGCGACCACGAGCCAGCACACGAGCGCGAGCCATTGATCGGGGTCGCGAATCGTTAAGCGTGGGACGACGTCGGCGGCGGGCCGAACCGACTCGGTCGGCATGGCGCCGAACCTACCAAGAGCCCAGCGCCAAAGTCAGCTCATCTTTCGATACACCAGCCAGCGCAACTCCATGGGCGGACGCTCGGCGGGTAAGTCGAACAGATCTTGACCTCCGCACCAGCCTTCGTACCAGCCGGTAGACGGATACTGGCCTTCCGGCAGGTGCTCGCGCTCGTACTCGGCGGCAGCTTCGTCGGCCAGGCGCTCGAACGGCAAGCCCTTGGCGGCAAGCTCGAGGTCGTGGCGCGTGAACAAGCAACACCAGAGCACTTGCGACAGCTGGCGAGCGATGTCGTCGGGCTTGTAGCCCCCGTCGCTCAAGAAGGCGTTGAAGACCAGCACGCCACCCGGCTGCAGCCGTTGGGCGGCCACTTCGAACAACTGCCGTAGCTGCTCGACGCTGCGAAAATGCGACGCCACTACCTCGGACAACAGCAGCATGTGGTACTGCGGGCGCGGCAGCTCGAGCGCCGGCTCCAAGAAGTTACCTTCGACCACGCCGACCTTCAGCTGCTCGGTCGTCACCGTCTCGCGCAAGATGGTGCACAGCGCTCCCGCCGGCTCGACCGCGTCCACGGCGAAGCCCTCGCGCGCGAGCGGCAGAGTATTTCTGCCGGTGCCGGCGCCAACGTCCAAGATGCTGACTTCGGCGGGCGCGCCCAAGGAGCGCGCGACGTCCATGGCCTTGGCATCGGGATCTTTGCCGAACAGCGGCGGCGTACGCGTCTCTACCCAATACTTGTACTCGTCGGTGAAGTCGGCCGTCATGGCCACGATCTTCCAAGTCAGGCTCGTCTTGGGTGACGGATCGGTCTGGTAGGTGACGACCACCTTCGAGCTCGACGAAGCCGCAAAGGCTTGCTCGAGACGCGCGGCCAGCGATTTTCTGAACTCGTCCAGCTCCGGCGGCGTGAATTTACGCCCCACCGCCTCCCAAATGCCGTCGAAGATCTTGACGTAGTGCTCCAGCAGCCCCGGTACCGCGGGTAACCCCAGCTCCCCCGAGCACTGCAAACGCCGCGGCAAACGGCGAATCATCGCTTGTTTGAGGACGGCGGCGTTGGTCTCGCGCTTCGAAGCTTTGCCCATCGGCGAGCCATGGTGGCAGAAATGCCCCCCGCGGCTCAACCGCGCGCTCGCAGGGCTCAGGAACTCTCGGCCGGCCGCGGTATCCTCGAGGCGGCATGCTGACCTTGGCGGAGATCGTGGCAACCTCGGTGGACGTCGCGGCGACGCGTTCACGTAAGCAGAAAGCGGAGCGCCTGGCGCGGTTGCTGAGCCAGCTCGAGCCGCACGAAGTGCGAGCCAGCGTCGGCTTTTTGTGCGGCGAGCTACGCCAAGGCAAGCTCGGCGTCGGCTACCGAGCCTTGCGGCAGTTGGCGACCCATCCGAGCGCGACCGCGGTCGGCGTGAGCGTGACGGAGCTGGATGCGACCTTCGACGAGCTGTCGCAGCTGTCCGGCAAAGGCTCCGCCAAGCGACGCGATGAGCTGCTACGGAACCTGTTCGCGCGATTGAGCGACCCGGAGCGCGACTTCGTGACGCGCTTGATGTTGGGTGAGCTGAGGCAAGGCGCGTTGGAAGCGCTGGTCGTCGAAGCGCTGGGGCAAACTACCGCCATCGCCGCGCCGGCTTTGCGGCGAGCGATGCTGTTCGCGGGCGACGCGACGGAAGTCGCGGTCCGAGCCTTGACCGGCGGTGAGGCGGCGTTGGCAGAGCTGACCGTCGAGCTATTTCGTCCGCTACGCCCGATGTTGGCGCAGACGGCGAAAGACGTAACCGACGCCGTAACCCGCCTTGCGCCGTGCGTTTTCGAGCAAAAGCTCGATGGCGCCCGCATTCAAGTGCACCGTTCGGCGGACCGAGTCGCCATTTATTCTCGACACGGCAACGAGCTCACCGACGCGCTGCCCGAGGTCGTCGACTTGGTGCGCGCGTTCGACGTGCAGAGTGTGGTGCTCGACGGTGAAGCGATCGCGCTGCAGCCCGATGGCCGCCCGCATCCGTTTCAGGTGACCATGCGCCGCTTTGGGCGCAAAGTCGGCGTGACCGAGCTTCAAGGCAGCCTGCCGCTCAGCGCGTTCTTCTTCGACTGCTTGTACCTGAACGGCGAAGTGCTGGTCGAGCACACGAACGAACGACGCTGGGCCGAGCTCAGCCGTGCCGTGCCCGAGGCCGCGCGCGTCACGCGCACGGCCGTCGACAGCGTCGAGAGCGGCGAAAGCGTGATGCGCGCGGCTCTGGCGAGCGGGCACGAAGGCGTGGTCGTGAAGAGCCTGGCGTCGAGCTACGAAGCGGGCCGGCGCGGCGCCGGTTGGCTGAAGCTGAAGCCCGCGCCAACGCTGGATTTAGTGGTATTGGCGGCCGAGTGGGGCAGCGGACGTCGCAAAGGTTGGCTGAGCAACCTGCATCTGGGAGCCCGCGATCCGGACACCGGCGGTTTCGTGATGTTGGGCAAGACCTTCAAGGGTCTCACCGACGAGACGCTGGCGTGGCAAACCCTCAAGCTGCGCGAGCTGGCGACGAGCGAAAGCGACTGGGTGGTGCACGTGCGGCCGGAGCTGGTGGTCGAGATTGCGTTCGACGGTCTACAGCAAAGCCCGGTTTACCCCGGCGGCCTCGCGCTGCGCTTCGCGCGCGTGCGTCGCTATCGCGAAGACAAGTCGGCCAACGAAGCCGACACGATCGGCTTCGTGCGCTCGCTGTACGCGCAAAAATTGAGTGGGGGCCGCGACGACGACTAGCTAGCTACCCGCGCGACGCTTGGACGTGGCCTTGACCAGCAACCGGCGTGGCACCCAGCCGTAGGAGGAGAGCGCAATGCCGCCGCGGGCGTCGAATTTCACGCCCTCTTTCTCCAGTAGGCGGCGCTGCTCGGCTTTGGCGCGCGGATCGCGAATCGTGATGTGCGCGGTGCGCGCGTTGCGACGCCCGAGCACACGCTGCCACGGTACGCCGTGACCAAGGGCGCGCATGGCGTAACCGACGGTGCGAGCTGCGCCAGGCATGCCCGCCGCGGCCGCGACACCGCCATAGGTCATGACGCGCCCGCGCGGAATTTTCGCGACCACGCGCTCGATGCGCTTGAACGAATCTGTCACCGGGTCCTTGCCGCGTAAGGTAGCAAGAACGCACCCGTTGCGGCAGGCTGCCAGCGGCTCTAGGTACTGCCCACATGCGCTACAACCTGCTCGGTCGCACGGGACTCTATGTGTCAGAGCTGTGCCTTGGCACCATGACCTTCGGCGGCAAAGGTTTTTGGGAGGTCGTGGGTAAGCTCGGATCGTCGGAGGCCGAAGCGCTCGTCGGCACCGCGCTCGACGGCGGCGTCAACTTCATCGACACCGCCGACGTCTACTCCGAGGGTGAGTCCGAGCGTCTGCTCGGCGCGGCGCTGAAGACGCTGGCGCGCCCGCGCGAGCAAGTGGTCGTCGCGACCAAGGTACGCGGCACCACCGGCAAAGGCGTCAACCAGGTCGGCCTGTCGCGCTCGCACATCTTGGCCGGCATCGACGAAAGCCTGCAGCGACTGCAGCTCGACCACGTCGACCTCTATCAAATTCACGGCTTCGATCCGGCAACGCCCATCGAAGAAACGTTACGCGCGCTCGACGACGTCGTGCGCTCGGGCAAGGCGCGCTACGTGGGCTTCAGCAACCTACCGGCTTGGCTAGCCATGAAAGCGCTCGCGTTCGCCGAATCGCGTCATTTGGCGCGCTTTCAAAGCGCCCAAGTCTACTATTCGATCGCCGGCCGCGACATCGAGCGCGAGCTGGTGCCGCTTGCGCAGAGCGAAGGCTTGGCCATTTTACCGTGGAGCCCGCTCGCGGGAGGCTTGCTGTCGGGCAAATTCGATCCCGACAAACCCGGTCCCGAGGGCGCGCGGCGCACGAAATACGATTTTCCGCCAGTCGACGATGCGCGGCTGCGCAGCGTGCTCGGCGCGCTCCGAACCGTGTCTGGCGACACAGGGCATTCGGTGGCGCGGTTGGCGCTTGCTTGGCAGCTCACGCGGCCGTTCGTAACGAGCGTGCTCGTTGGCGCCAAGACGACTGAGCAGCTCGTCGACAATCTCGCCGCCGCCGACGTGACGTGGTCGGCTGAGCACCTCGCGCTGCTCGACGCGGCGAGCGCTCTGCCCGGTGAGTATCCGGGGTGGATGGTACAGCGACAAAACGCGCAAAAGCGCGGAATTTTGCCCAAGTAGCCGAGCCTTCGCCGCGACGCCGCGGCGGACGGCGGGCCAATCTCCGCGCGGGCCGGCCAGTTTCCTTAAGTTCGAGCGCGAGGCGAACGTATCCGGAAGGATGAGGTTTCGGGTCGGCGCTCGTGTGGGCTTGGCTACGGTTGCGGTTACGACGCTGATGGGTGGCCACGCGGCAGCCAAAGGTGGCGCGCACGCGCCCGCCGTCTCGACCTACGACACGCGCGCTTCTAGCGTCGTGTTCGCCTATCGCCACGGCTTCAGCGACGCCGGCAGCTTCAATACCTTCAGCTACAACGCGAACTTCACGTCGACTTCGGGTCGCCTGAGCGCACAGTTCGGTATCCATTACGTCAATTTCCTCGAACAGCACGCGGATACGCGCGCCCACGGTGTCGCCGGCAGCGGCGTCGCGGTCCTCGTGTTTCCGGTTGCGGGCCGCTTCGACGACGGTGTGCCCAAGGTCGCAGTGGCGACGCACCTGGGTGGCGTGCCGACCGCGTACATCAGCGGCGACCGCAACTTTTTGACGGTGCCGTTCGTGCTCGGCTTCGGCGTGCCGCTTTCACCCATCAAGCAGCTGACCTTCACGCCTTGGTACGAGCTCGCGATCGCCACGAACGTGGACACGGTGGTTCGGCCCGAGGGCGTCACGATTGACTCGTCTTCGGTGGACATCGAAATAGGCCCCGACGGCAAGCCGACCGGCGCCCGATTGAAGCCGGCGGCCGTGCAGGATGCTCTTTCCAAGGGCGTCACCGTCGATTTTACCGTCAACGTGCCGATGCGGGCGGGCTTGGAAGCTGCGATTCACGTGGGCAAAAGCGCGGATTTGAACCTCTACGGAATGCTTTCGACGCTCGGCGGCGCGTTCTCGGGCCAAAGCGTCAAGACGGTAGGGGCATCGTTGGTCGTGCGTTGGGACGACATCGTACCGGCCGTGTTGCCGAGGCCCGCCGTCGAAGAGCACGAGAGCTGCGAAACGACCGAGCGGCGGTTTCGCGCTTGCCCGAATGCGCGCTTCTGGCTCACCCCGGAGCAACGCGGCCAAGCGGCGCCCGATGTCGCGCCGGCAACGACTCCGCCCGCAGCTCCGGCACCGGCCGCACCAGCCGCACCGGGCGCCGCCGCGCCGAACACCACGCCCGACCCTGCTCCAACGCCGCCCGGCTCGTCGAGCTTTCCAGCGCCGTAGAGCTTGATGCACGGTCACTCATTCGGGCGCTGCGGCGTTTCTCGCGCCGCCACGCCCGTCGATTAGGCTCGGATCCCGCTCGCGAATATCCGCGACTGGCGTAGACTCCCGGCGCTCTGTCGCTCCGTCGGTTGCTCGTGTTCTTGAGGCCCTATCGGGGCACGGCGTTGATTGCGCTGTCACTGCTCATCACCGTGGTGATCTTCGACCTCGCTATTCCGCGGCTCGTGCAACGAATCATCGATCAGGGCATCGCCCGGCGCGACCGCGGGCTCGTCATTCACACGTCGTTGTGGATGCTGGGCATCTCGGCGCTGAGCATGCTGATCGCGGTCGGCAACAACATCACCTCCATCCGCGTCGGTGAAGGCGTCGCGCGCGATTTGCGCCGCGCGCTGTTCCTCAAAATCCAGAGCTTTTCTTACGCCAATCTCGACCGACAGCAGACCGGCCAGCTATTGGTGCGCCTGACCAGCGACGTGAACACGGTCAAAGGGCTCGTTCAGATCTCCTTGCGCATCGGCACTCGCGCGCCGCTGATGATGCTGGGCAGCCTGGCGTTGATGGTCAGCACCAGTCGCCAGCTGGCGTTGCTGCTCGTGCCGCTGTTACTGGTGACCTCGGTTCTCATCGGCTTCTTCATTCTGAAGACCGAGCCTCTCTTTCGTAAAGTCCAGCTGAAGCTCGACGCCTTGAACGGCGTTCTGCAAGAGAACATCGCGGGGGCGCGTCTGGTGAAGTCGCTGGTGCGCGCCGATCGCGAAGTCGAGCGATTTGGCGCCGCCAACGACGAGCTGACCGAGCGCTCGATAGCGGTCAGCAAGTTTTCGTCGACGATGATGCCGGCGCTGACGTCGTGCATCAACATCGGCACCGTCGTCGTGATCTGGGCGGGTGGGCGGCAGACGATTCATGGCCAGCTCACGCTCGGTCAGCTGGTAGCATTCGCCAACTACCTGCTCAGCACCATGACGCCGCTGGTCATGATGACGCTGTTGTCCAACATGTGGGCGGCGGGCTTCGCCTCGTTGCGACGCGTCGAGGAGGTCCTCGCCACCGAACCGGACGTCGTCGATGCCGCCGAGACGATCCCGCTCGACAGCGCTACCGGCAGTGATGTCACGTTCGACGACGTCTCGTTCGCCTACCGCGCCAACGACGGAGCGACGGCCGAGGCCGTGTTGCACGACCTCGCGCTGGCGGCCAAGCCCGGGCAAATGCTGGCGATTTTGGGCGCTACCGGCGTCGGCAAGACGACGCTCGTCAACCTGATTCCCCGCCTGTACGACGTGACGAAAGGCGCCGTGCGCGTGCAGGGCGTCGACGTGCGCCGGCTGAAGCAAGCGGCGCTGTTGGATCGGCTGGCGATGGTCCCGCAAGACGCTCTGCTGTTCGCGGGCACGGTGCGCGACAACTTGGCCTACGGCAAGCCGCACGCGTCCGACGCGGAGTTGGAGGCCGCGGCCAGGGCCGCCCAGGCTCACGACTTCATTCGCCAGCTGCCGGAGGGCTACGGCGCGACGGTCGCCCCACGGGGCGCCAATTTCTCGGGTGGGCAGCGGCAACGTCTGTGCATCGCGCGGGCGCTGGTGTTGCAAGCGCCGATCCTGATCTTGGACGACAGCACCAGCGCCGTCGACATCGAGACGGAGGCCAACATTCAAGACGCGATCCGCGCGCTCCAAGGCTCGGGCACGTTGTTCGTCGTCGCGCAACGAATCAGCAGCGTGCTGCGCGCCGATTGCATCCTGGTGCTCGAGCATGGACGCATCGTCGCCAAGGGCACTCACGCCGAGCTATTGGCGTCGAGCCCGGTGTATCGCGAAATCTACGACTCACAGCTGGGCGCGGGGGCGCGCATGGAACCATGAGCGATCGCGGCGCGCGCGCCCACGAAGCCATACGCACGGTGATGGCACCCGGCGGGCCCCGCCCCGGCGTGCCCATCGAGCACGCCAAAGACCCCCGCAGCACCTTGCGGCGGCTCGCCAGCTATTTCGCGCCGTTCAAGACGCTGCTGGTGGCGGTTTGCGGTTGCGTGATCGTCTCCACGTTGCTCGGCTTGCTGGGCCCCTACCTCATGGGCCGCGCCATCGATCGCTACGTCGCGGCGCGCGACCCGGCTGGGCTCTTGCGCACGGCCTCGTGGATGCTCGCCGCGTACCTGTCCGGAAACGCCGTGCAGCTCGTCGGCAATTGGCTCATGGCCGGCGTCTCGCAGCGCGCGTTGGCCGGCCTGCGCGAACGCCTGTTCGGACATCTTCAACGCCTGCCCGTGGCGTTCTTCGATCACCGGTCGGCGGGCGAGCTGATGAGCCGCCTCACCAGTGACATCGACGCCGTCAACCAAGCGGTCGCGCAGAACATCACGTCGCTCTTGGCCAGCGTGCTGTCCATGACCGGCATCGTCATCGCGATGTTCGTCCTCGACCATTGGCTGGCGCTGGCATCCCTGCTGGTCGTCCCGCTCATGCTCTGGTTCACGCGCTTCGTGGCCGTCTACACCCGGCGCGGCTTTCGCGAGTTGCAGCGCGAGCTCGGTCAGTTGAACGGCGTGATGGAAGAAGCGCTGAGTGGCCTGAAAGTCGTAAAGGTCTTCCGCCGCACCGACGCGGTCGTCGAGCGCTTCGACCGACACAACGAAAGCGTCTACAGAACGTCGGTTTACGCGAACAGTTACGCGTTGTTACTGCTGCCGCTGACAGCGGTGCTCGGCAACTTGTTCGTGATCGTGCTGGCCGGTTTGGGCGGCTACCTCGCGTTGCTGGGGTTGGTCAGCGTCGGGGTCATCGCGACGTTCATCAACTACGGGCAAAACTTCATCAATCCGCTGCGCCAACTATCGAACCTGTACAACACCATTCAAGCGGCGCTGGCCGGCGCCGAGCGCGTGTTCGAGGTGCTCGACGAACGCGTGGAGGTCGACGCCGCGAACGACCGAGAAGCGCCGCCGTTCAAGGGCGAAGTGCGCTTCGACCACGTCGAGTTCGGCTACCGACCCGACGTCACGACGATCCGCGATATGTCGCTGGAGGCAAAGCCGGGCGACCTGATCGCGCTCGTCGGCCCCACCGGCGCGGGCAAGACGACCATCGTCAACCTTCTGACCCGCTTTTACGAGCTGCGCTCTGGCCACATCTTCATCGACGGCACCGACCTGCGAGATCTGCCGAAGGCGGCGCTGCGGCGCGAGCTCGGCATCGTGTTGCAAGACATGTTCTTGTTCTCCGACACCGTGCTCGAAAACATTCGCTATGGTCGGCTCGACGCCAGCGATGAGCAGGTGATGGAGGCGGCCCGCTTGGCCGAAGCCGACGCGTTCATCCGCCTGCTACCGCACGGCTACCAGACCCGGCTGTCGGAGCGCGGCTCGAACCTCAGCCAAGGCCAACGTCAACTATTGGCCATCGCCCGCACGATCTTGGCCGATCCGGCGATTCTGATTTTGGACGAAGCCACCAGCAGCGTCGACACGCGCACCGAAGCGCGCATCCAAAAAGCGCTGTTGCGCTTGATGCACGGTCGCACCAGCTTCGTGATCGCCCATCGGCTCAGCACGATCCGTGACGCCACGCAAATCTTGGTCATCAAAGATGGCGCGATCATCGAGCGTGGCACGCACGACCAGCTGCTCGGCCAACACGGATTTTACGAGCACTTGTACCGGAGCCAATTCCGAGGGGTTGCCACCTAAGGGCCTTCCAGGCCCAGCGGCGGGGCCGCGGCGAACCCGCTACCGATAAACGTACGCGGGCGGTGCTGGCATCTCCGGCAGGTTTGTTCCATAGTTCAACCGCCGTGAGCGTCGTGTTTCCTGGGCCTTTGGGGTCCGCTGAACCACCGACCAGCTCCGGCAGGAAAGCCCTCGATGCCCATTTCTGCCAACAAGCGACTCAAAGAAAAGGCCCGTCAGGATAAGGCGAAGGACAAAGCGGTCCAGCGCGAACAGCGCAAGGTCGAGAAGGTCAACCGCCCCGCCGCCGCCCCGGGCGAAGACCCGGACATCGCCGACATCGTCCCCGGCCCGCAGCCCCTCGCGGAGTGGCAAGAGGGCTAAAAACCGAACGGTGAGCCGGCAGGGTTCTGCTTCGGCTTGCCGTGTACCGATGGCGCGTTGCCGCTGAGCCTCAGCGGGTCCAACGCGCCAGCCGCTCCCAGGGGAGCGTGGTTCCGCGATCAGCGTGCGCACGCGCGCCACGTCGGGCGCTTCGCACCCGACGCTCGAACGCGTGCCCTAGATCGCGCGGACGCTGCGCAACACTTGCGTGACGCTGACCCAGTCGTAACTGGGCGTGGTCGTTGGCAACGAGGCACCGGGCCACGCGCCACAGATCGCTTCGAAGGCTAGCTCACGCGTCGCCGCTACCTTGTCGATCACGATCGCCTCGCCTGCGCCCTTACCGCGCGCTTCCATGCGCCATTCGACGGGGCCCGCTTCGGACGGAAAGAACACGCGCAAGACGAGCGCGACGCCAGCGCAGTCCAGCTCGTAGGTCATGTTGTGACGCTCACGATACTGCTGCGTGATCACGATCTTGCTCGGCGCATCACCCGAAGGTTTGCGGCCTTCGGGTTGCGAGCCAGTAAAGTCCCGGCCGGGCACGTAGCCAGGGTTCGCCGCGCGCCCGGAGAAAGGACGGTCACCAACCATGATTACGTCCGCCACCACCGCCACCGCCACCGCCGCCGCTGCGACCACCGCCACCGCCGCCGCCGCCGCCGCGCCCGCCACCACCACCACCGCCGCCGGAGCGTTCTTCGGCTTCGTTGACTCGCAGAGCACGTCCGTCGAGGTCAGCACCATTCATCGCCGACATCGCGCCCTCGGCTTCTGAGCGCGAGCCCATGGTCACGAAGCCGAAGCCGCGCGACTGCCCCGTCATCCGATCCGCCACCAGATGAACATCGACGACCTCACAGTGCGCGGCGAATGCCTCGCGCAGCGAGTCTTGGGTGGAGTTGAAGGACAGGTTACCTACGTACAGACGATTTCCCATGATGCGTTCTCGATCCTGGCTCCAGAAGTAGTCCGTCTTCGCCGAGCCTCGGACGAAGGGGACTTGGTAAGAAAAGCTGATTGAAGGGCGCGCCCACGAACGACCACGGCGAGCGCCAGCGAAGCGCCGACTTTCGGCAATCATTGGTCATTCGATCCTCGGCGCTCGGTCACCATCGCGACCAAGCCTCATGCGTTGCGGCCCATTGAAAGAAGCAGGAGCCGTTCCGCCGCGCGGATCCAACACGTGCTGGAGTCGTCGCCAAGTCAGGCGACGGCCACCTTGATGCGGCACCGTAGTTCGCTTCCTCCTCCAGGTCAAGGGCAAGATCCGCGCCGAGACGCTGCCGCCTCGGTAAAGCGCCGCGGACGCGCGACGCGATGGTGCCGCGGGGTCGGAAGGTCGACGATAAATGGTGCGGTCGACACGAGTCAGCTCAGCTTGGTGAGGTGAGCGAAAGCGTCGTGCCTCTGAGCGCCGCTCGGTCGTGGGATCGGCGGCCCGCTGCCGCCTTCGACGGTGACTGGCATCGGCAATCGAGATGGCGACCATCGCTCGAATTTGCTGAGGGAAATATGTTCTTCGGACCAAACGGGCCGGCTCATCGGCGATGCCGCGTCAGTTGAGCATCGATATTGGAGCCTGCCGGGACTTCGCCGGGTTCGCTGCCTGCTCGTTCGAAGCTGCGGTTACTGGGCAGCTACGAAGTCGCAGAGGGCAGTGTGCTCGCGACCGTCGCAGCACGCGTGGCTGACGACAAAGACGTTCCCTCTTAGCCAAAGCTACCCAACGGAGATTCGATGAAACCATTGCAATTCGCCTTTCCCCTCGCGCTGATTATCGTGTTCGGCGCCTGCGGCGGCTCGGACGACGGCGACACGGACAACAACGGCACCGCCGGCACGAGCAGCACTGCTGGCAGCGGTAACGGCACCGCTGGCACCACCAACAACGGCACGGCTGGCACCACCAACAACAACGGCACGAGCGGCTCCAGCACGACGGCCGGCAACAGCAACGGCACGAGCGGCAGCGCCAACAGCAATGGCGGGACGTCCAGCGGCGGCACGAATGGGATGAACCCCGCCGGTTGCCCCGCAACGCAGCCGGAGATGGACGCCGCGTGTACACCGCTCGAGGCCACGGGCGGCACCTTCAACGGCGGCGCGACTGCCTGCACGTATGGCAATCAGCGCTGCACCTGCCGCGACCGCAGCGGACCTGGACCCGGCCAGGTCGACGGCGGCGCGGACGCGGACGGCGCGACCTGGGGTTGTCGCATGGTGCTGAGCCAAGGCGGCAGCACGACCGGAGGCTTCGGCACCGGTGGCCGCAACACGGGCGGGCGCAACAGTGGCGGACGCAACAGCGGCGGCGGCAGCAACGGCGGCAGCAGCAACGGTGGCAGCAGCAACGGTGGCACGGGCGGCACTCAGTAAGGCACTCGCAACGTCACCGGCGCGCGCGAGCATCGAGCCGCGCGCGCCCACTCAACGCCATCACCCACGCTCACTGGCACATGAACTGAAGACCGGCGTCCTTCAGGCCACTCCCGCCACTGTAGCTAAAGGTGATGGCGTTGTTGTTTACGTCGGTCGCGTGCACGGTGTAGGGCGCCTTCTGCCCCGCCGCGATCCAGGCGTTACCGCCCGAGTTGTTGCCGCTGCGCGTGGCGTTGACGCCGTTCAGCGTCACGCTCTTTAGCGGGTACAGACCGTTCTCGACGACGACCGGCTGCCAGTCGGCGTTTTGGTTCGGATGCAGCCGCGCCTTGACGTTGCCGCTGGCCGGGCACTTCACGTATTTCCACGAGACGCCCTTCAAGTTCTCGAGGCTCGAGTTCGACTCCAGCTGCCGGATGGCTTTGCGGCTGAGATCGATGTGGCCTTTGGTGCAGACCGGATTGGAGCCGATCGGGCATTCGTCGACGATGGTGAGCACCACCTTTTTGCCGTTGTAGCCGGCCTCGACGCAGGCGCCGCACGCCGCGCCCTGCGCGAAGTCGGTCGTGTTCATCGCGCCGAAATACCCGCCGTCTCCGGTTGAAATACCCTCGACGGTGTCCCAGTCGCCATCACTACCGCCACCGGTGTGAGTGATGGCGTAAGCGCAGGCGGGCAAGGTCGTGCCCTGCTTGAAATCGTAGCGGGTTACCGAGCCATTGTTGGCCGCGGGCCAGAAGTCGTCTTTGCATTGACCAACCGTGATTGGATTGACGGCGCCGCCCGTTCCCGAGCCGCTCATGCCGCCGCTGCCGCCGTTTCCGCTACCGCCCTGGTTGCTGGCCCCCCCGCTGGCTTGCGTGCCGGCGTGACCACCCGAGCCCACGGCGCCGGAGACTCCGTTCGAACCCGCGACGGCGGCGTTGCCGGCTCCGCCATTGATGCCACCGGCGCCCGAGCCCGCGACCGCGGGACTTCCACCCGTAGCCGTACCAGCCGCGCCGTTGGGGCCACCGGCCGCGCCCGCGGTGGACGTCGGCGAACCGACGCAGGCGCCCGCCGAGCAGCTTTGGCCCGCCGCGCAGTCTGCATTCGTGGCGCAGGTCGGCTGAACCTCGTCGCAACCTCCGAGCTGACCGAGGAAAATCGCAAGAACGGAGACCGAGGGAGCGAGGCGAAGGATCTTCTTCAGCATGTTGGGCGAACCGAAAGACTGCCATGCGCGGCGCGGTTTTGCCGCCGTCATCTGTGACGAATGGCGCATTTCTAGGCCGAATTACTCGTCGCTGGGCGAAGAATTTCGCGCAACCTGGAACCGCTCCCAGCTTTTGGGGTTTCGGCCCCTGAGGTGCACCCAGCGCCGCGCCGATGCCCAGAAAAAGCCGCTGGTGACCACTCCGGCCTGTCGCGTAGGCCTACTTACAGAGCTGACCGGAGCAAGTCTCGTCCGCCGAGCAAGCGGTGCTGCAGTCACCGCACGTCGTTTCCTCGTCCGTGTCACACCACTCGCCCGCCGTGGCCAGGCCGTCGCATTCACACACGTAAGCGAGCTCTGCGTTACAGCGATCGTCGTTCCATTTGCCGGTCGCGCGCATCTCGCCGCAATCCTCGGCGTCGTACAAGCTGTTGGGTTCGGAGCTGAACCACGAGCTGAGCGTGAGCGGGACGCCTGTCACCCAACGGAACTCACCTTCTTTGGCGTGGTCGTCGAGTCCGATCCACGCCAGTTGGTGCGACGAGCCTTCGTTCGTGAGCGACCGCGCCGCAATCTGCGCGACCCAATCGTTTTCGACTTCGTCGTCGATGACGACCAGATGTCCGCCTTCGGTCTCGCAGTCGCGCTCGGCTACGACCCAGATTTGCCGGCTCCCCCCCTGCTTGTAGCGAGACGTCAGGCCATCGACGATGGTCGGATAGGTTTGCAGGCACGACGGCCCGCCCGGCGCTCCCGCGCTGCCCGCCTCGCCCGCCCGCCCGGCGCTGCCCGCGGTCGGTGCGCCACCGCCCATGCCGCCAAGCGTGGTGGACTCGTAGGTGGCGACGGGCGTGTCGTGGTGGCCGCAGGCGGCGGCAAGCAGCAAGCAGGCGCAGGCGAGCGCCGGCTTCACTCCACGAACCTCTTCAGCCGCTCCGCGTGGGGGCTGCTCGGATAGAGCTTGACGAAACGCTCTGCACGCTGGCGCGCCGCACCCGAGGCGCCCGTCGCACCCAGAGCTTCGATCGTCAACACCTCACGCTCTTGGTAGAGCACCGAATGCGGATAGCGAGCCGCGGACTGCCGCAACACCTCGAGCGCTTGCGGCGCGTGACCCGACTGCACGAGCTGGTGAGCGCGCGCGAGCAAGCGACCCTCTTCGGCCAACGTGGTCGCCGAGGAGGCGGGGCGCGCGCCCCTCGATGAGGGCGCCTTGGCCGGGGCCGGTTCGTTCTGCTGGTTTTGCTCCATCACGTGCGGCCGCTGATCGACCGAAGTCGGCGGCGCCGAGGCGTGAGCGGGCGCGGCGTGGCGTGGAGCGACGGTGGGCGTGTCGGTGGCAAACAGCGCGCTGCCGCCCCAGAGCACGCCCCCCGCGACCGCGACGCCGCCAGCGATCTTCGCGGCAATGCTCAGGCTCGCGCCGCCCTTTACCGTGTGCGCGGCCGCATGCATTTGGGCGGCCTGATCCGCGCCGGTTGCCGCGCCTAGCGCCTCCACTCCGATCGCGGCCGCGAGCGCGGCCCAGCCGTGATCGACGCTGCCGGCTGGCGGCTGTTGCGCGTTCAGCTTTTTGAGTAGCGAGCGCTCCACCCGCAACGCCGGATCGTTGTCTTCGAGCCAGGGACGGTCAGACATCAACCGCTCCTTTCAGGCCCAGCTCCGTTAATTGCTTGCGAAAGGAGTCGCGAGCGCGGCGCAGCCGAGAGCGCACCGTGCCCAACGACGTGCCCATCAGCTCGGCGATCTCGGTGCCGGTCAGCTGCTCGAGCTCGTGCAGCACGAAGACTTCGCGTTGCTCGGCCGGCAGGGCGTCCAGCAAGCGCTCGGCGAGCGCGAGCTCTCCGCTGTGGCGCGACGTCTCGTGCGAGACTTCTGCGCGGCCGCTGTCGATGACACCGGCGGCTACGTCACCCTCCGACACCTCCAAGCGAACTGCCGACGACTTCAAGAAGCCGCGCCCAGCCCGAAACGCGATGCCGCACAGCCACGTGCGCATCGACGACCGATGCTCGAACGTGCCGAGCTTGCGGTAGGCAATCAAGAACACGTTGTGAGTCACGTCCGCCACGTCGCTTTTCCGGACCCCAAGGTGGAGCAAGAACCGCCAAATCGCCGGGTAATGCTCGCGATAGATGGCTTGAAAGTCTTCCAACGATC
>Ga0164241_10003159_pt1 | contig 16966 bp, 16 predicted proteins | sample OricomyardsoilBY_FD_108780 | JGI IMG/M metagenome (GOLD analysis project Ga0164241, IMG submission 108780) | Backyard soil microbial communities from Emeryville, California, USA - Original compost - Back yard soil (BY) | ecosystem: Environmental > Terrestrial > Soil > Unclassified | place: USA...
AAGCGTTTCACGTCGCTGATGTCGAGCACCAGCAACAGATCGGCGCTTTTCAACACCTTGAGCGCTCCGGGCATCTTCGCGTCCAAGGCGCGGAGATCGTCACCCAAGAGGAAGCGAAACATCTCCGGCCACGGAGTCGGATTCACTATCGTGACCGTCATGCCACGCTGCATCAGCATCCGCGCGAGCGCGGTCTCCGATCCGCAGCCGTCGCCGTCGGAGTTGATGTGAGTGGATAATACGATCGAGCGTCCCGCGCGCAGTTCACGCGCGAGACGCTCGATTGCGGTCCGGCGTTCAGCCGGAACGGCTAGCAGATCACGCACCCGTGTTTTCGGACCGTCCGAGCTTCGAGTGGCTCTTGCCGTAGAAGAAGTAGATCAGGAGTCCGATGCCCATCCAGACCACGAGACGAATCCAGGTATCACTCGGCAGCGACACCATGAGGAACCCACAGCTGAGGATACCAAGTATCGGGACGAGCGGAACGAGCGGGGTCCTGAATGGGCGCTCGAGATTTGGCTGCCGATAACGCAGTACGATCACGCCGGCGCAGACTATCACGAACGCGAGCAGTGTGCCGATCGATACGAGCTCACCGAGCAATCCAATCGGGAAGTAGCCGGCAACGAGAGCTGCGATCACGCCCGTAAGAATCGTCGTGACGTACGGAGTCTGAAACTTGGGATGGACCTTGCCGAACACCTTCGGGAGGAGTCCGTCGCGCGCCATCGAGAAGAAGATGCGGGGCTGACCCATGAGCATCACGAGCACAACCGAAGCGAGACCGGCGATGGCGCCGATGTTCACGATTGGACGCATCCATGCGAGCGCTGGACCAGCCGCTGCAATAGCGACGAACACCGGATGCGGAACGTCGAGCGTCGTGTAGTTCGCGAGTCCGGTCATCACGAGCGCCATCAGGATGTACAGGACGGTGCAGATCCCGAGCGACGCCAGAATTCCGATCGGCATGTCGCGCTGAGGGTTCTTGGCCTCTTGCGCCGCTGTCGATACCGCGTCGAAGCCGATATACGAGAAGAAGACAACGCCCGCCGCGCGCGCAACTCCGCTCCAGCCGAACTGGCCGAAGTGGCCCGTGTTGGCCGGTACGAACGGGTGCCAGTTGGCCCGGTTCACATAGAAGAACCCGAAGGCGATGACGAGCAGAACGATCGCAACCTTCAGGATCACTATGAAGTTGTTGAATCGAGCAGATTCCTTGATACCAACGACGAGCAGTGCAGTCATGCACAGAGTCAACACGATTGCCGGTACGTTGATGACACCCTGAACCGCGGTCAGCCCCGCCGCGCACGTCGACAAGGTGTCACTCACGATCTGATTCGTGGCGGGCGAGATGCACAGATTCGACCTGACTAGATCGTGCGTCCCAATTACTCGAAGCGGGGCCTGTGCATACTGATATGGAATGTGCAGGCCGAGCTCATTCATGAACGCGGTGAAGTACCCGCTCCAGCCGACGGCGACCGTGGCGGCTCCGAAGAGATACTCGAGGATGAGATCCCATCCGATGATCCAGGCGATGAACTCACCCAGCGTCGCGTAGCCATACGTGTAGGCACTGCCGGCGATCGGAATCATCGCCGCAAACTCGGCGTAGCACAGTCCGGCGAAGAGACAACCGACGCCGGCCAGGATGAACGAATAAACCACCGCCGGGCCCGCGTGCTGAGCAGCAGCGGTTCCCGTCAGAACGAATATTCCGGCGCCGATGATAGCGCCAATACCAAGCGTCGTGAGGTTGAGCGCTCCCAGCACCCTTCGCAACGTTCGTTCTTCGCCTTCCCCGCTCGCTTCAGCCTGAAGTAGCGCGATACTCTTCCGCGACCCAAGTCCCATGTAATTCCTCGACGAGTTGCTGAATTCGGGGCCACACACGCGAACAGACGCGGCGGCACCCCGAATCGCGTGTGACGCTATCCAAGGCCCTGCCTACATTGACTACCTAACTACGCCAGATTGGCTCCCAACGTTGCCACGCTCCGGGCGCACTCACAGCATCCGAGCCAGCAAGTCGTCCAACGCGCGCTCAAACCGAATAATTGGGTGCTTCGCGCGTTATCACCACGTCGTGCGGGTGCGACTCGCGCAAGCCCGCCGCAGTGATGCGAACAAATTCGGTCTTGGTCCGGAGTTCGTCAATAGTCCCGCACCCGGCATACCCCATTCCGGCCCGCAATCCTCCAACCATCTGGAAAAGCACATCCGCTGCCGGACCCTTGTACGGAACCCGACCCTCGATTCCCTCGGGGACGAGTTTCTTCGCCGACATCTCGCCCTCCTGGAAATACCTGTCCGCGCTCCCATCCTGCATCGCCGCCAGGCTGCCCATTCCCCGGATCATCTTGAACCGACGACCCTCCATGAGGATGGATTCACCCGGACTTTCCTCCGTACCGGCCAACATCGACCCCATCATGACGCTGGATGCACCAGCAGACAGTGCCTTCACGATATCGCCGGAATACTTGATTCCACCGTCTGCAATCACGGGGACTTCGCCTGCGCCAGCGACCGCATCCATCACGGCGGTGAGCTGCGGTACTCCGATTCCCGTAACGACTCGCGTCGTGCAGATCGAACCCGGTCCGACACCCACCTTGATCGCATCGACTCCGCGCTCAGCCAGCGCACGCGCTCCAGATCTGGTTGCGATGTTGCCGGCTACGAGCTGAACGTCCGGAAAACGGTTACGCACATCAGCGGTCGCCTTCAGCACTCCCTCGGAGTGTCCGTGCGCGGTGTCGATTATGAGAACGTCCACGCCAGCGTCGACCAGAGCTGCGGCACGACTCACGTAGTTCGATGCGCCAATCGCAGCAGCCACCCGCAATCTGCCGTGCTGATCCTTGTTTGCATTCGGAAATTCGCGCCGCTTGTGAATGTCCTTCACCGTGATCAGGCCACGAAGATTTCCATCACCGTCCACCACCGGCAACTTCTCGATCCGATGAGCGCCGAGTATCTGCTCCGCCTCATCCAGCGTCGTCCCGACCGGGGCCGTGACGAGATTCTTCTTCGTCATCGCATCGCGCAGAGGGCGATCCAGATTGGACTCGAACTGAAGATCTCGATTGGTAATTATCCCGACCAGCTTCCCGCCGTCGACGATTGGAACACCGGAAATCTTGAACCGATTCATCAGCGCGACCGCTTCACGCAACGACGCGGCCGGTGACAGCGTGATGGGATCGAGGATCATGCCGCTCTCGGATCGTTTGACACGATCCACTTCGGCTGCCTGCCGATCGATCGACATGTTCTTGTGAATCACGCCGATCCCGCCGGCTCGTGCCATCACGATCGCCATCTCGGATTCGGTCACCGTATCCATCGCCGCCGAGACGAGCGGGACGTTGAGCGTTATCCCACGTGTGAAGCGCGATGCAGTGACCACGTCGCGCGGGTGCACCGGAGAATGCGCGGGAAGGAGCAGAACGTCATCGAAGGTAAGCGCTGGCTCGGAACGGATCCGCGCGTAGCCGCTGGGGAGCCCTTCTTCCTGCTCAATAGACAAAGGCCCGCCGCCGGATTTAACCGGTCGAGCGGGCCTGATTTTTTGCGAAGTGTGTGTCGCCATGGACCAATGTATCACACTCTACCGATCGTCCGCAAACGGCGGCGCATCCGGCGCGGCAGAAAGAAAGCGCTTGCCGCCAAAATGTTCTCCAGATTCAGATCGTCCAGCTCGTCCGGGTGCCCCATCCAGTGCTCCGCCATGATTTCTCGGCCGGCGCTCTTCATGAGATGCCTGAGAGCCAGGACAAGTACGAAAACGTCGTCGACCTCGCCTACCAACGGGATGAAATCCGGGAAAATGTCCTCCGGCAACAGCACATAAGCGACTGCGCCGCCAACAAGTAGCTTGTCTACAAGCTCCACGCGCGGATCGGTTATCAAACCGTAGAGAAGCCGAAGAAAATTCGGAATTTCTCGAACCGCGTCCACTACAGTCCGTTTCCGACCCGTTGCCGGTCGAGGTTTGCGCTGCGTCGGGCGGCGCCTTGACCTTGATGAGTTGGTCTCCATGGGTTCCTGCGTCAGTAGATGTAAACCGCTGTCCCGACCGGGACCATCGGATAGAGCTGCTCGACGTCCTTATTGAGCATTCGAACACAGCCGTGACTGACGGACTGACCGATCGATTTGGGCTCGTCCGTTCCGTGAATGCCATAGCCATCGCCAAGATCGAGCCGTCGGGTACCGAGCGTGCCCAGATAGCGTCGCTGAGCCGTGCCAAACGGAGGCACGATCAGATTGCCGTTGGCTACCAGCTCGTGTCCCTCCTTCGGCGGAGGTGCCGGTTGCCCATTGGGCTCTATGACATTTGCCCCTTTCACTGTGAAACCCGCGTAACTCTTGCCGCGCTCGAGATGTACCAGTCCCAGGCCCCGGGCCCGGGCCTGTTCCACGTAGTGCCAGTCCGGTGGAACCCATGCCGGATTCGAATCCTTGGACTGTACGACCAGCCGACCGCGCGGCGTCTCGAAGCGCCAGTGCTGACCGCTGCCTCCAGCTACCAACTCCTTCCCGCTGGCGGTCGCTACGGGCGCGGTGAACAGAACACTGTCTCCCTGCTTGAACCAGAGACGATGATCCGCAATGCTGACCACCAGATACGGCGCGTTCGCTGATGGTGACGCATCTTCCAGCACCTTGTTCACACTGTCGCTCTCGATACCTGCCTGCGCGCGCAACTGAGTCAAGAGATCGAGATTGTCGTTGAACACCATTCGATTGACATCGCGATCGAACCTGAGCTCGGCGGTGTCCTGCAACAATTTGACGCTCAGTAATATCGCGATCACGATTCCAAGGACGAGGAGCCACGCTATCGCGATGCCGTGCCTGAGAAATTTCAGCATCAGTAGAAATACACGGTCATCCCCGCGCTCACGTTAGGGAGGATGGCGCGAAGATCTGCCGCCGCAACACGGACGTCACCGGCCGCGACCATGCTCGAATCGTTGCCCGCGTAGATGCGCGCGTCGCCGTTGAGTATCAGCGCAAGTGAATCGCCGCTGACGACTTGTTGAACGGTGCGCTGTCCACGCGGAAGTGTCGCTGCTGATGTATCTCCCTTGATGCCGGTGGATCCCGGAACTCTGGCGGGGGCAAGCGCGACTCGCATTACCCGCAACAACGCGCCATCCCGCTCCAGATACATCACTCCGCTGTCGACAGCGATGGACAGGTGAAGCCGCGGATCGAAGTGTGCCTGACGTTTCGCGAGCTCGATCGCCAGACGAACTTTATCCTGCTCGGACTGCATGACAAGATCGCTCTTCTTGCGCTCGGCATCCGTCATGCTCGCACGAAGCGTCGATATGTCCTGGCTGTACGCCTGCCGCCGGTAGAACAGCCACATATCGCCCACGACCAGCAGAAGAAAAACAACCGCAATGATCTTCAGGAATGTCGGATACGCGTCCCGAAAGCCGCTCCACCCTTCACGCCTTCGATCTGTGCCCCGTGGTGTTGCGCGCCTGCCGCTGGGATCTTCCGATTGAGTCATCTACTTCGGCGAATGGTTTGAATGTCAAGGATGGGAATTCCGACTGGATCACTCTTGCCGTCACGTACGCGCGCAGTGACGCTGATCCATTGAAGTGGTTGCATTGCACGAGCCGTGCCCAGCAGTGACGGCGGCACTACGAGATACAGTAGCGCGTTTTCCAGATTCGGCCCCTTGGCGAGGATGTAGGGCTCTCCCTCCTCCAGCCCGTGGCGTAGCGGATCTGCGATCTGAAGCGCGAGGAACTGCACCTTCCAGACGACGGTCTTACCGCGAGCCGATGCTGGATCTGCGCGCAGATCGGCCGCGCTGAGTCCTGCGCGGAATGTCGTGTCAGCGGGCGATAGCGTTGAGTCGGGAACCCATCCTTCCAGCTGTACTCGCGCCCATCCGCGATCACGAGCGACCACAGTCACAGCCGTTGCCTTCTGCACCGCCCCGACAACCGCGGAAGATGGCGCATCGCGCAATACTACCGGCGATTCAACTACATACTGATCATCACCCACGGGTTGAGAATCAGAAACTGTTTTCGTCGCCTGAGGAGCAACCGGAGGTGCAATCGGAGGTGCTGCCGACTTCGTCTTCGATTTCGTCGATTTGGGGGAGCTATTCTGCGCGTGCAGGGGTATTGTGCTCGCGAACAGCGCCGCAACCGCAAGCGCGATACGAGCAACGCTCATGCGTTTCAATGTCTTGATTCGGGACCCGGTTGATCTGGATCCACGGGCATGTGATGAAAGGTGACGCATCGTGAATGGGCGCGTAGATTAGACGGTTTCGAAGCTACTTCTTTTACACTGGACGAGCGAACATGGCGCAGGTCGGACGGTCTGGAAAGCCTGGTGGGCCGGTTGCCCTCATCGTACTCGACGGGTGGGGCTACCGTGCCGAGCGCGATGGGAACGCGATTGCGCTGGCGAAGACACCCACCTGGGATGCTCTCTGGGCCTTGCAGTCCCGCTCGCTTCTGGAAGCGTCCGGCCTACGTGTGGGACTGCCCGCCGGCCAGATGGGTAACAGCGAAGTCGGGCATCTCAATCTCGGCGCAGGCCGCGTGGTGATGCAGGACCTCGTGCGTATCTCAGCCGCAATCGAAGATGGATCCTTCTTTCGCAATCCCGCCCTGTTGACTGCGTGCAATGCGGCAAGGCGCGGCGGCACCTTGCACGTCATGGGTCTGCTTGGCGGCGGCGGCGTTCACGCAATCGACGCGCACCTCTATGCCGTGATCGACATGGCGGAGCGCGCAGGCGTTCCTCGCGTCGCTCTGCACCTGCTGACCGACGGTCGCGACACGTTGCCGCAATCCGCGCTCGGATATCTCCGCAAGCTGCTCGATTATTCACGCGGTCGCGCGCGCGTCGCCAGCATCGGCGGCCGGTATTACGGCATGGATCGCGACAAACGCTGGCAGCGAACCGAACTCTTCTATCGCGCCGCGGTAGACGGTTCCGGCCCGACAGGCACAGATCCGATCGCGATCGTGCGGCAGGCCTACGACAACGGCGTCACCGACGAATTCATCATTCCCGCGGTGATCACTCACGACGGAGTTCCCGTCGGAGCCATGCACGATGGTGACGCGGTTATCTGTTTCAATTACCGATCGGACCGCATGCGACAGATCGTCCGCGCCATGACTGATCCGTCGTTCGACGGCTTTGACGTCTCCGGCCGACCGTCGCTGACTGTCGCAACACTCACGCAGTACGACGCAACCCTCGACGTGAACGTTGCATTCGCGCCGTTCTCGATGTCGCGAATCGTGGCGGAAGTAGTTTCGGAGGCCGGCAGGACGATCCTCAAGACCGCCGAGACAGAGAAATACCCGCACGTCACTTATTTCTTCAACGGCGGTGTGGAACCACCATATCCTGGCGAGGATCGTCGTCTGGTGCCGAGCCAGAAAGTCGCGACTTATGATCTGGCCCCTCAGATGAGCGCTCGCGGAATCGCCGACATCCTGTGCAAGTCGATCGATGCAAGAGAGCACGACTTCACACTATGCAACTTTGCGAATGCCGACATGGTCGGACACACCGGATCGATACCGGCAACAATCGCTGCGGTCGAGACCGTAGATCAGTGCCTCGACAGAATCGTAAGAAGCGCACGCAACTCGGGAACCAGGCTCATCATTACTGCTGATCACGGGAACGCCGAAATGATGCTGGATCCGACGACCGGCGGTCCACACACAGCCCACACGAGCAACCCGGTTCCCATCGTCTTTTTCAATCCGGACCGCGAGGAGCCCACGATTCGGGGCGGTGGGGCTCTGTGCGACGTCGGCCCGACCATCCTCGGTATGCTTGGGCTCGCCGCGCCACCTGAGATGACGGGCGTTGATCTTTTCCGCGTCTCGTGAATACCCCGGTTAGAATTACGTACATGCCAAAGCTTATTCGCGCTCTCTCCCTCTCTTTCTCGGTCGCCGCGCTCGCCGCCGCCGCCCCACTCGCGGCTTCGGCCCAGGTAGTGGTCGGCCACACCGCCGAGAACAGCCCGTTTCATGACATCGACGCCAATCAACGGATAACCCTGTTCGGCGGCGAATTTCAGGCTCAGGGAGACGGCCTCAGCACGACCCCCCAGAGTGGCCCTCTATTCGGCATCCGCTACGACCTACCGGTTGCGGGCCCTGCGGATTTCTACGTCCGGGTAGAACGGGCGAATTCCAGCCGCAATGCCTTCAATCCGACCCTGACAGGAAAGGCCCAAGCACTCGGCAAACAGAACCTGTCGATGTATTCCGGCGACCTGGGCTTCGCGCTCAACCTCACGGGACGGCGGACATGGCATGGCTTCATTCCGAATCTGAATTTCGGAATCGGTATCGTCAGCGCCAGCGGCTCCACGACGAACGATCCGTATTCATTCGGCACCCAATTCGCGTTCAATGCCGGGATCGGACTCCGCTACAACCCCTCCAATTCGTACGAGCTTCGATTGGACGCCGGGCCGATGTTCTATCAGAATCACTACCCGCCAGCGTACTTCACCGGAACCACCCCTCTCCTGGCAAATACAGCCTCACGGAGCGGCTACCAGCACACCATGGGCTACACGGCCGGACTCTCGATTCCGATCTTCCGTTAGACGGCTGGGCATCGGCCTTGCACGGTGAGCCAATTGGAGGCACACCATGCAACGAGATTTTGAAGATATTTTCGACGTCGATGATCTTGATCCCGATGAGCTGAGGCATCTCGTACACGAGACGCTGCGGAGCAGTCGATCGATCGATCCGCGCGACATTGCCGTTCACATAGAGGCTGGGAAGGTGGTGCTGGCCGGACGGGTTGGCACCGACGCTGAAAAGCGGATCGCCGAACGGGTCGTCGCCGATCGCATCGGGCTCACGAATCTGGAAAGTCAATTGGTGGTGGATCCGCTGTACCGATCTGTCAGCCCGGAAGCAGCCGACGAAAATGTGAATGAAGAGGAACAGGAAGGACTGCTGCTTGGTGACGGCCCGCGTTCCAGCAGCAACAGCTCGGACTATCTCGCGTCGCACGCAGAGGATGATCTGTTCGGAACCGTCGATAGAACTGAGGCCATAGAGGACGGAATCCCCTGGATACCCCCCGAGAGTCCAACACCAGAAGGAACTGACGAGCCCGGCTTCCCACCGCGCGACGCCGAACTGGATTCGTTTTAATCGTGCGCATGGTGCAGATTTCATGACGTATGCCTACCTGCACTCTTACGCGTCGCGTGCGATTTGCCGCGGCGCACCGTTATCGTCGTCCCGAGTGGGACGACGCTCGCAACGTCGCAACATTTGGCGCGTGCGCGTGGCCTAATTATCACGGCCACAGTTACACGTGCGACGTCACAGTAACAGGCTCCATCGATCCAGTTACCGGCTTCATCATCGATCTCGGCGCCCTGGATGGCGCTCTCGCCCGACAGGTGACGCAGAGATTCGACCACCGGAACATCAACCTCGACATACCCGAGTTCGCTGACGGCAAGCTCGTCCCTTCTGGCGAAAATCTCGCCAAGCATGTGCTCGAACGAGTGCAGGCAGATCTCGGTGCGGTGGCGCGAGTGTTGAGCGTTACGATTGCGGAAGACGATACGCTGTCTGCCACATACACAGTGGACTGAGAGATTGGTGTCCAGCCAGCTTTGGATCAGGATCGCAAAAAGGCGTCGATACTCTCGCCGGCTGGTAGCGATCGTGCCAGTTGTGGCCGTCGCCTGCGCGCCGATGCCATCAACGAATTTCCATCCACAACGCAATAACCTGGCGACACTGCGTCATCGCGTTGACTCCCTGATCAGCAGACCCGAATTCCGATCGGCCGAATGGGCCATACTTGCGGTCGATCCCACCTCAGGGGATACGCTATACGCGCACAACGCTGCGACTTTGATGGTACCAGCTTCGAACATGAAGCTCATCACGTCGTCCGTAGCGCTTGCGCAACTCGGTGGCGACTTTCGGTTCACTACAACGTTTTCCGCGCACGGAACCATCGCGAACGGCGTGCTGAAGGGTGATCTCGTAGTGACCGGTCGCGGGGATCCAACACTGAGTGATCGCACGCGTGGCAGTGCGCGTGCTGCGATGGATACCATCGCGGACTCAGTCATTGCGCACGGAATCCGTTCCATCACGGGCCATATCTATTCCGGCGCCGATAACTTTCCAGGGCCACACGTCGGCGCCGGTTGGAGCTGGGATGATCTGACCGAATCTTACGGCGCCGGAGTCGACGAGCTTCTCTTCAACGAGGGCATCGGTCGCGTCGTCGTACACATCGCCAATGGCGACAGTCTCGTCAAGTCTGCCCCCGCCGCGAATCCGACGCTGGATTACCTGACCGAACTCGCGTCGGCGCTTCAGACCCGGGGAGTCCATACTGGACTCGGCGTCGCGGAATCCGTAGTTCCGAGAGACGGCATCCCGCTCGACACACTATTTGTGACGATCTCAGTACCTCTTCACGCCATTCTTCCGTATTTTCTGAAACCATCGCAGAACCAGATCGGCGAAGTCCTGATGCGCACCATTGGTCTTGAAAGAACCGGCGTCGGCACTGCGGACAGCGGTATCGCCGTTGCAAGCCGACAGCTCCATGCATGGGGAATTCCGCGAGATGGCTACGAGTTGCACGACGGAAGCGGAATGGCGCGAGCCGATCTTATCTCCCCTGCCACGCTCGTCAGCATACTTGGTCGTATGCAGTCGAGTCCCGATTTTGAGGCATTTTACAGTGCGCTCCCGGTAGCGGGCGTCGATGGCACGATCGCGCAGCGCATGCGCGGTACGCGCGCGCAGGGCAACGTGCATGCAAAAACCGGATCGCTGCAGTGGGTTCGCTCCCTGTCCGGATACGTCACTGACGGCGATGGCAAACGGCTCATCTTCAGCATTCTCGCGAACAAATGGACGACTCCTTCGAGAGTAGTCACCGCTACAGCAGATTCCATCGCCGCAACTCTTGCCGCCTACCGGAAATGATGAACGGACCGATCAGTGCCGCGGAGGCATCGCAACTGATACTCGACTCGCTCGTACACATGCCAGTCGAACGTGTCCCGCTCGCAGCGGCACAGGACAAAGTCCTCGCAGAGACAGTTACTGCGAGCGTCAGTATTCCACCCTGGCGTAGTGCGTCGATGGATGGCTACGCAGTACGGGCAGCGGATATTGCCAAAGTGCCATGCACACTGAGTGTTGCGGGCGACATATCCGCGGGCGGTGTGAGGCTGTCGCCTCTCGTCGATGGGACAGCTATCAGAATCATGACCGGCGCGCCCGTACCGGAGGGAGCAGATACCGTTGTTCGCGTGGAGGATACAAACGCCGGCGCACAAACGGTCGAGGTCCTGAATGCACGTGACGCACTCAGGAACGTGCGCCCGCTCGGCGAAGACTTTCGCGCCGGAGACGTTCTTCTCGCATCCGGCGAACGCCTCGGTGCAGCGGCACTTGGCGTCCTCGCCTCCAGCGGCAATGCGACGGTCTCAGTTCATCGTGCGCCGACGGTAGCGATAGTTGCCTCGGGCGATGAACTCGTACGGGCTGACAATTTTGCCGGTGTCATCAATGCGGAACGCATAGTATCGTCCAATAGCTACTCGCTTCCCGCACTTGTACGAGATGCTGGTGGTCTTCCTCGCGACGGTGGCATCACGCGCGACGACCCACTGGCGTTGCGAAACGCAATTGAAGAAGTGATGGCGTGTGACCTGCTGATAACGACCGGCGGCGTATCCGTTGGAGAGCGCGACTTCACTCGTCAGGTGATGCGCGAGATGGGTGTGGATATCAAATTCTGGCGCGTACGAATTCGACCGGGTGGACCACTCGTCTTCGGCACTCTGGACGGTCTGCCATGGATCGGCCTGCCCGGTAATCCGGTCTCTGCCATGGTCACTTTCGAGCTTTTTGTACGCCCCGCGATACGAAAGATGCTCGGCCAGCGTCTGGTCTTTCCGGTGCCGCAAATCGTCACGCTCGACGAACAGGTGAACCTGGGTGCCGGGCTCGCGCATTATCTGCGCGTAGTCGTAGAGCAAACCAACGACGGACTCCATGCGCGCCTCACCGGTAGCCAGAGTTCGGGAGTGCTAACGTCGATGATGCGCGCGAACGCTCTTCTGATCGTCCCCGAGGGCAAACGTGAATGCAAGGCAGGCGAGCAGTTCCACGCTGTGCTGTCGCGCGGATCCATGCTTCGCTGCGACACGTTTCCCGCATGACGCGGTCCCTGGTCGGAAGTCGGCTCGTCAGGAGTCTCGAGCGACGGTTTGTCACGGTGAACGATGATGTCCACGTCGGCGACCGCGAGTTGAATATCATCCGCCCGCGAAGCGCCGATGACCTGATAAGCGAAGTCGATTTTGAGCGCGACGAGCGACTGCCGTACTGGGCTGAGTTGTGGCCCTCCTCGACCATCCTCGCCAATTTCATTGTGAGCTATCCGCGACCGCGCGGACGCCTGATCGAACTTGGAGCTGGTATCGGCCTTGTCAGCATCGCCGCCGCGATGGCGGGATATGACGTCACCGCATCCGATTACTACGAAGATGCCCTCGCCTTCGCGCGCGCCAATTCATTCCGCAACCTTGGGTATGAAATCGCGACCGCACTGATCGATTGGCGCTCAGTTGCGTCCGACATCCCACGATTCGACGTCGTCCTGGCATCGGATGTGTTGTACGAGTCCCGTTATGCGCCTCTGGTCGCGGGTGTCATTGATCGACTGCTCGCGCCAACCGGGGTCGCATACGTCGCGGATCCTGGTCGTGTGGCAGCCGGCGCGTTCACCGATGCCTGCGCGGAGCGCAACCTTCAAGTAATAGCGCGCACCGCTCGTCCCTACCAGGCTGGGACGATCCGCCAGAGCATCACTGTATACGAATTGTCCCGTACCTGATCACTCGGAGACCATCAGGTCGAGTGCCCCAGCTGTTGTGAGATGACTTCGGAGATGTCGAGCACCGGTACGCTCGAGTCCTGCGCTTTCACGCCGTCACCGATCATCGTCATGCAGAACGGGCACGCAACGGCGAGCACGTCCGCGCCAGTCGCGAGCAGCTCCTCGGTGCGTTCCACATTGATGCGTTTGCCAACGCTCTCCTCCATCCACATCCGGCCACCGCCTGCGCCACAGCAGAGCCCCTTGCTGCGATTGCGCGGTGGCTCGACAAGTGTCATTAATGGCAACGCACGCTTCAGCGTGTCGCGTGGCGCCTCATAAACGTCGTTGTAGCGACCGAGATAGCAGGAATCGTGGTAGGCAACCGTGAGAGCCTTCCCCTCTCCGTTCAGGGGGAGACGATTCTCCTCCATCAGTTTTTCGATGTAGGTCGAATGGTGGATGACATCATAGTTTCCACCGAGCTGCGGATATTCGTTTCCGATCTGATGGAAGCAATGCGGACAGTTCGTGACGATCGTTTCGACTCCGTAACGATCCAGCGTCTCTATGTTGTCACGCGCGAGCATCTGATACAGGTATTCATTGCCCATGCGACGCGCCGGGTCACCGTTGCATTTTTCCTCCTGCCCGAGAATCGCAAATTTCACGTGCGCTGCTTGGAGCACCCGCGCGAACGCTACTGCGATTTTCTTGGCTCGATCGTCGAACGAGCCCATGCAACCAACCCAGAACAGAACCTCCGGTCGCTCACCCCGCTCCACCATCTCTGCCATGGTCGGGATGTCCATGCCCTCCGCCCACTTTGCGCGATCACCAGGATCGAACGCCCATGGCGAACCGTTTCTTTCCAACGACTCGAATGCGGGCTGGATTTCGGGTGGGAACCTCGACTCCATCAACACCAGATCGCGGCGCAGCTCATTGATGATGTCGAGCTGATCGATCGATACAGGACATTCCTCGACACAGGCACGGCAACTCGTGCACGACCACAACTCCTCTTCGGTGATGTAGTTGTCGAGCAGGGTGTTGCCGAGCGCGGTGGCGACACTCACGTCGCCCGCGTCTCCGCCTTCTCCCGCAACAAGCGAGGGATGCTCGAATTCACCGAAATCGCCAGTCGCCAATGGAGCTAGCTCCATCAGCCGTTGGCGCGTATTGATCATGATCTTGCGCGGACTCAGCAGCTTTCCGGTGAGATTCGCCGGACAAACCGATGTGCAGCGCCCGCACTCCGTACATGAATAACTGTCCAGCAGGCTCTTCCAGCCCAGCTGAGTCACATCCGACGCACCGAACTGCTCGGCCCCTTCGGCTTCAAGATCCATGTAACTCATCGCCCCCTTCACACCCGGCCCGCTCGTATTGGAGAGGTATGTATTCGGCAACGATGTCAACACGTGCAGATGCTTGGAGTACGGCAGATAATTCAGGAAAACGAGAATCAGCAGAGCGTGAAACCACCAGCTTGTCTCACGTCCCAATTCCAGAGTTCCGGCCGACATCCCGCCAATCAGATGAGAAAGCGCGAGCGACACAGGCTGAAAAATCGTGCTGCTATCCGGATGCAACGCAAATCCAAAGGCCCCAAGAGTGATGAGGCTCACCATCAAGGCGCCGATCATCGATAGAATCAGGATCGCGTCGCCCGAGTGAACCTTGTCGCCCTGAAGTCGCCGTGGTTTTACGACAATACGCCGGTAAAGCAGCACTCCCACCGCTGCGAGTACCAGGACGGCGAACAATTCCTGCGACAGGATGTAGAACGCATAGACGGGAGCCGGCAGAATCACGGCGTATGTGAATCCCGGAAACAGTCCCTGCAGGATGATCTCTGCAGTCCCTATGGTCAGTACTACAAATCCCCAGAACACCGACGCGTGCAACGGGCCTGCTACGGCGTCACGCAGAATCTTCTTCTGTGCCAGTCCGACGAGGACGAGATTCTTGAGCCGCGTGAGCGGATGACCGGTCCGGACTTCCGGTTGTCCGATGGACATCATGTACCGGATCAGGCGTTGCGCGTTGTAGGAGAAGAACGACAACGACAACACCACAATCAGAATGAATATGCCGTGCCCAGCAGTCATGGCGCGCGCTCCCTCAGTGCAGTCGACTTAGCGTGCCTCACCCGCGCGACTTTGCTTCCTTTACCGCAGCTGTGAGTACCGGAACAATCTCGAACAGATCACCCACGATTCCATAGTCAGCGATCTTGAAAATCGGTGCTTCCTTGTCCTTGTTGATCGCGACGATCGTGCGCGACGTGCGCATGCCGGCAAGGTGCTGAATTGCCCCGGAGATACCCACCGCAACATACAACTGCGGACTGACCAGTCTGCCAGTCTGCCCGATCTGATCGCTATGTGGGCGCCATCCTTCATCAGTTACGACACGAGTCGCCCCGACGGCCGCATTGCCAAATGCCGCCGCGAGATCTTCGAGCATCTTGAAGTTATCCGGCCCCTTCAATCCGCGGCCACCGCTGATGATCACGGGAGCCTCTCCCAGATCCAACCTCGCACCACCACCGAGTTTCACCTCTTTCACTACGACTCGCGATGCGGACGGATCTTCGACAGGTTCGGCTCGTTCTACCGTGCCCGCATGGGGCTTTTCAGTCGGCGTGAACATATTGGCGCGAATGCCGATCAGCGCAGGCTGAGAGGCAATCTTTACCGTCGCGATCACCTTTCCAATGTTCACCGGATGCTGCACGATCACCGCATCGCCGTCCAGTTTTATCGCGGTGACATCCGTGACAAGACCGACTCCCAGCTTTGCAGCGACTCGCGGAGCCAGATCACTGCCAAGCGCGGATGTCGGGAAGATCACGACGCGATAGCCACCGCCTCGTACGCGTTCCGCGACTGTCGCGGCGAGCGCTTCAGGATTGTACTTCTCGAGTCCCGCGTGCTCCACGACAACCACCGTATCAGCGCCGTACTTCGCGAGCTGCTCCGCGTGAGCACCAACACCGGGTGCACCGGCTACGAACGCGTCGACGTTGCCACCAGTCTCATCGGCGATTTGACGCGCGGCAGTTACAGCTTCGAGACCAATCTTGCGGAGCTCACCGTTTCGCGTCTCAGCGAATGCAAAAACGTTTGCCATTTGTCTAGAGTACCTTCGCTTCTGTCTGAAGCAATCTCACCAGTTCTGGCACAGTCGCTGCACCTTCACCGATTATTCGCCCAGCCGGTCGTTCGGCAGGAAGCTCCATCTGCACGATGGTAACGGATTGTTCGCCAAGTTGTGCCGGCTTCACGTCGAGCGGCTTCTTCTTCGCCGCCATGATTCCCTTGAGCGCTGGATATCGCGCAGTGTTCAGCCCCTGGTCGATAGTCAGCACTGCGGGCAACGGAAACTCGACAAACTCCTGGCCCCCTTCGATCTCTCTCTTGGCCGATCCCGTGCCGCCGCTCAGCTCGAGCTTCGATATCGCAGTCACGACCGGCAAGCCAAGCAGTTCGCCAACCATCGCGCCAACCACACCGTTCGATGAGTCCGCCGATTGCTTCCCAAAAAGAATCAGATCGAAGCCACCATCCTTCAGCTCAGCGGCCAGAGCCTGCGCAATCGCAAGGCCATCAAATGGAATTCGATCGACCTTGAGCTGGATGCCGCGATCCGCGCCCATCGCAAGTGCCTTTCGTATTGTCTCCTGTACTGAATCGGAGCCCAGCGAAACAATGACAACTTCCGTCGCGGAATCCTTGTCCTTGATCTGCAGTGCCGCTTCAACGGCCCACGAATCAAAGTCGTTCATATCGAACTTCAGACCGGCCTCGTCCACCGCGTTTCCGATGGGGGCGATCTTGAAGCGTACGTCCATATCCGGGACGCGTTTGATGCACACGGCGATTTTCACCGCGGATAATCTCCTGAACGGTTCGGTGTAATGGAATGTCCTACGGCGCCAGCTGACACTGTCTGTGCTGACGCTGTCTGTAATGTAACGGGCGCGATGTCCCGGACATGCACGCGATTATTCAAACGCGGCGAGCCCCGTCACAGCCTGGCC
>Ga0164241_10003160_pt1 | contig 16965 bp, 5 predicted proteins | sample OricomyardsoilBY_FD_108780 | JGI IMG/M metagenome (GOLD analysis project Ga0164241, IMG submission 108780) | Backyard soil microbial communities from Emeryville, California, USA - Original compost - Back yard soil (BY) | ecosystem: Environmental > Terrestrial > Soil > Unclassified | place: USA...
AAAACCATCGGGCGCCCCCGCATCGTCGACATCGTGCCCGCCGTTTACGTGGGTGAAAACACAACTTACGATGGCACCTCCGGAACTTACCCCGGATATATCACGTCCGCCAATACAACGCTCGTGCCCTGGGAGGCGGACAATTGGGACATCGATCTCCAATACTACCTTCCCCGCAACGGCCTGATCTCCGCCGGCGTGTTCCGCAAGGACATCAAAAACTTCTTCGGTACGCTCGCGACGACGGTCGATCAATCGATCGCCGATTCCCTCGGCCTCTCCAGCGACTACATCGGCTGGTACTACTCCACCCGCATCAACGTCGGCGATGCGCGCATCGATGGCATGGAGCTCAGCTACGAACAATCGCTGGGGATTTTTGGCAGCTGGGCCGAGCCGTTCAGCGTTTTCGCCAACTACACGAAGCTCAAACTCGAGGGCCAGAACGCGGCGGATTTCACCGACTTCATTCCCGAGACCGCCAATCTCGGCGTCCGTGCCGCCTTCAAGCGGTTCTCCGCTTTCGCTAAATGGAACTACCGCGGCAAACAACTGCGCGAATACGACGACGACTGGTTTCCCGGTGCCGGCGAATATATCCGCGCCTATCCGACGATCGACGTGAACGTTGAGTATCAGGTTTCCAAGCACTTCTCGGTCTTTGCGACAGGCCGCAATATCCTGAACGAACCATACGAGTGGGAACGCTCCGGCCCCGGCGTCGCCGCCTGGTCCACCTTGACCTCCAGCTCGTCGTACGGCGCGCAATTCACCGCCGGCATCAAGGGAACATTCTAACGCTGCGATCGCATCCGCTCAGACAAAACCCGGCGTGTTCTCACACACGCCGGGCTCACCTGATACAACCATTATCCGGCACCATGGGTGCCGTAATTTTTTCCGCCTGACGCCGCATCGCAGCGCAGCCGTTTTCAGAAAGTGAGCCCGGACGCATCTCACATGCGCCCGGGCGTTTCCCTAATCAACCATGCGCTCGCTTGAAAGCGCGTTGGTGAGAGTAAAGTCGTTCCTCCTCAAAACGTCCCTTTGAAGCCCGCGAAAATGGTCGCGCCATAAATGTCGTACCGGCGCATCCACTCCTTTTTCACGATGTACTGGCGGACGGGTTCGTTCGTGAGATTTTTCACTTCGAGGAAAAACGAGTGCCGTTTGTGGAAGGTGTACGACGCGGACAGATCCACCGTGGCGCGGGACTCGATGTAGGTGATCATCGCCTGATTGGTGATGTTATCGAAGGTCAGCGCCTGCGCGTAATTGCTCTTCCAATTCCCCTTGAGGCTCAGGCTGTACGGTCCGGAACGGAAACTGATGCCGCCGTTGGCCATCTCCGGCACAAACCGCAGCATCGGCAGCGTTGTCGATGTGGAGTCGCCGTCGTAACTCGCGGTGGATTCACCTTTCTGATACGTGTAATTCGCGAACACCGTGAACGGTCTCAACGTGTCCGAGAACGCGCCCAGCCCTTGCGAGTAGGATGCCTCAATGCCCCAGATCGTGCCTTTGCCGCCGTTAATCTTACGACGAAGCGTGTCGCCGATATAGGCGCTAAAATCGTATCCGTAATCCACGCCGGCTTCGATGACCTCATCGGTCTCGAATACGTAGTTCTTCACGTCCTTGTAGTACCCGTTCAACGACAGCAGCCCGCTCGGGGAAAGATACTGCTCCACGCTCAACTCGAAATTGTCGAAATACACCGGTTTCAACAGCGGGTTGGTCGCCTGAACGACATTCGCGATGTCTTCGCCTCCGGGTGGCGTCACGCTGTAGCCGGGAATGATGTTTTCGAAGTTCTGGCGGCCGATCGTTTTATTGTAGCTGCCGCGCAGGATGAGATTGTCCGTCAGCGTGTACTTTAGCTGCAAGTTCGGGAAAAAATCATCGTAGGTCTGGCTGAGCGTCTGGCGGCGTGCGTAGCGAACGCGGGCGAGCGCCGCCGCGTCGGTGCGGAAGCTGGAAAGCATGGTCGCCGTGTAATAATCCGCCGTCGGCGAGAGCGAGGCTTGATAGGCATCGTTGATCGTCGCGTAGCCCTTGCCCTGCACATACGCCAGCATCTGGTTCAACGCGGCATCGCGCGCGGCTTCGTTGTCCGTGACCGCGCCCGTCCCCTTGCCTTCGGTGAGTTCATAGCGAACGCCCGCCAGGACCCCCAGCCGGTTAAACTTAAAGTTGGACATCGCATAACCGGCCGTGACGCGTTCCTGAATGGATTTCAGGCCCGCGCCCTCCGTCTCGATGCGCCACGCCTCATCCTCCGTGAACAGATCCTGGTTGCTGATGAAGAAATCGTTGATCGCGTCCAAGTTGTAGTTTGGCAATTGATACGCGCCCGCCTGCGGATAACCGGTCGCTTTGAACGTCTCCAGATGCGCGGCGAGTTTCGCGCGCATCGCAGTATCGGCCGCAGCCAGTTGCGCGGACGCGGTGGGATCGTTGGTTGCCACGGCGTTGGCCGCGGCGGCGAAGGCCGCTTTGTCGGCGGCGTCGCCCGTGTACAGCCAGCGCGTCTGGCCCCACTTGTCGATGTCGCGGTTCTGCTGGCGAACCTGCGCACCCGCCTGCACATAGAACGGAAACCGCGTCCGGAAGGAGCGACGGATGTCGGCCTTCGCCGTGTTAAACATGTCCTTCGAGTTCACCCGGCGGCTGTTGCGCAGGCGGAAGGGCGAGGCGTCCGTGTTCCGCGTCAACACTTCGGGATACGTCAGCACGGCGCGGTCGCCCGAGTTGCTGAAACCACCGGCCGTCTTCGTAATCGAGCCAACGCCGTCCGGGCCGAACACCACCGGAAACTCGTACTGCAACGTGCCGGCAGGCGGGAGCACGGGATAGTAGGACGTGTCACGATTGAGCAGGATGATGTTGCCGTCCGAATCGAGCCGCGTGCGCACACGCGTCCCGCTCACGCGCGAGGTCGACGATGTGCCGACGTTGCCCGTGTAATTGGAAAGATCGTACAGATCCGGGCCCGAGGTCTGATAAAAAGACGGATAGTTCGTGCCGGCCGGCGCATCCACCGTGTAGCCGATGCCGCGCAGGTAGAGCTCGACCTGCGGTACGGGCATGCCGGCTTTGTTGCCGTAGTGATTCGTCGAAAGCGACGTGGAGGCCGCGTAGTTGATTTTCCAGTCACCAAATTTTTGATCCGCCCCGATCGAGAAAGTCGTACCGGTCCCTTTCTTATAAAGATACTCACCAGACATCTTCGCGGAGTTTCCGCTGAGCTGCTCTCCGCCCGCGTCCGCGCCGATCGCCGTCCAATGCGTCGGCGACCAATCCGTGCCAACGCTGTTCGATTGGTCGAGGTCACTCGTGTTCGGCGCAACCACTCCCAGTTCCAGCGTCTCGCCGCCGCCTTCGATCAAACTCGTATTGATCTGATTGCGCGTCCACAGCGTCGTGTGATCGCTCAACTTGTAGTCGAGGTTGATCGAGAACGAGGTGCGCGTCGTGATACCGGGCGACAAACCATAGGAAAAGCTCGTCGGGTAGATGCCCTGCGGTCCGTTCACATCGTAGAGATACTCCCCCGTCACCGGATCGTACGCACCGGCGTCGCTCCCGCGGTATCCAGAGCGCGTCGACGTCATCCGGTACGCCTTCTGAATCGTCGCGCCCTCCGAATAGTTCTGGTTGAAATTCCCCGTGATCGCGACGCCGAGACGGTTGCCCAAAAATGCCTCCGAATACGAAAGCGTGCCGCTGGGCCGGATCTTAAAGGTGCCGTCACTGTCGGGCAGCGGCTCCTTCTTCAAGGTGAGTGCGCTGCTCTTCGCGTTGGCGAGTATCGAATAATTGATACGCCGTCCCTTCGTCTTGAACGCGCTCTTGCTCGTCATGTTCACCGTGCCGCCGCCGGAGTCGGCGTCCATCGAGGCGGGCGGCGCTTTGAAGATCTCCACGGACTCGACGTCCTGCAGTGAAATCTGATCGAGCTCGAACTGGCGGTTGGCATTTCCACTCGCCGCATTGGCCGAGCGCATGCCGTTCACCGTGACCGTATTCATGTTCGGATCTTGTCCGCGTACACTGATCGAGCGCGGATCGTCGCCCGAGTACTCGATGCTGAAGCCGGGAACGTTGCGCAGGAAATCGCCGACGTTCCCGCCAGAGACGTTCGCGAACTCGTCCGACGAAATCATCGTCACCATGTTTTCCGCTTCCTTCTGGCGCGAGATCGCGGCCGAGCGGCCTTCCTTTTCGCCGGCGACCACGAACGCCTCCAACGTCAGCGTCTCGTCATACGTCGCATCCGTAAGGCCGATTTCCTGCTCGCTTTGTTTGCCCGCGACGACCTGCGCGGTGATCTCACGGTCGTCGAGACCGGTGTAACTCACCCGCAGCTTTCGCGCGCCCGCCGGAAGGATCAGCGAGAAACTACCATCGATATCCGTCGTCACCAATTTCCCGGTGATCACGTCGCGCACCTCCGCATCGCGAAGATAAGTGCCGGTGGCGGTGTTATAGACACGACCGGAAAACGTGCCGGTGGCCGCGGTCGCGGCGGCGGCCGGCTCGGTGGAATCAGCGGCGGCGGGAGCCGCGTTTGCCAAGGTTGCTGTCAGGGCCAGGCCAGCAGCGGGCAGAAGAAGGAGGCGGGCGGAAAAAATCGTTTTCATAAAATGCGCGGAGAAGAAGTTGAGTGGATATTTGAAGCGACGGAGGTTGCCCGCTCAGTCGCGACGGTGAAACCGGCGCAGCGCTGCGAGGAGCGCCAGTGCGCCGAAGAACCAGAACGACGGCGCGCCACCACCGCCTCCTCCGCCCCCACCAGCGTCACCTCCCGACGAGCCGCCGGAGGCAGCGGCATCAACCGCGAGGCTCACCGTGTTGCTGGTGGCCGTGCCGACGGCGTTCGTCACAACGACGCGGTATTCGCCCGCATGCACGGCTTGCGCGCTCACAAAGCCGAACGACGACGAGGCGGCGCCCGTGACATTAACGAAACTTCCGTTGAGCTTCTTCTGCCATTGATAGGTGAGCGGATCGTCGCCGCCCGCCACGACCGTGAAAGTCGCGGAGGAACCGGCCGTCGCGGTCTGATTTGTCGGCTGCGTGATGATGACCGGCACGAGCGCGGAGCTGTACACGACATCGGCCGGCGCACTCACGAGCGTGTCACCGTTGGCGGCGGTCATCGCCAGCGCGTACATGCCCGCATCCGTCTCCTTCATCGCGGTCACGGTGAAGGTATTCGTCGTCGCCCCCGCGATCGCGAAGTTGTCCTTGCGCCACTGATACGAGACGGGCGTGAAATCGCTCACGACCGGTGTGAGCGTGAAGCCCGTGTTGACGGGCACGACTCCCGAAGGGCCGGTCAACGTGGCCGATCCGGTGGGCAGCGACGCCGAGGCGGCGCCGGCGGTGTTACCCGCACCGGTGAGGACCACCGTTGGCACGTCGGCCGCCGTGAGCATCTGATACGAATAGTCGGGCGTGAAGACGAGATCCGTGCCGGCGTCCGGCTCGATGCCAGTGACCTCCGAGTAGACATTGCCGATCGCGCGGATGAGGCCGCCGGGCAGCGTGGGATCGGTGTTTTGCTTGTAGAGCGGACTCTTCACCTGGAAGTAGGCGTTGTTCTCCGAGAAGAACTGCCCCTGGTCGCGGATGTTGCTGGCGTAGCTGTTACCCGGCGTGTTCCAGTAATTATTGAACATGTGAACGTATCCGTAACTCCCCGACGGCATGCGCTGGTCGCAGCGGTCGTGCCAGAGATTGTGGTGCAGCGTGATGTGCAGGGGCTTCGCCTCCGCGCCTGCATTACCGACGATCATCGTGAAGCGATGCACCTGCGCGGCCTCGGTGTAGTAGAACTCGCACCAGGAAACGGTGACGTTGTCCGAGCCGAAGCCGATATCGATCAGCCCGTCGCCACAATCGTACACCGTGCAGTGAGTGATGAAGACATTCGTCGCGCTGCGCACGCTGATGCCGTCGCCGCCATCGGCGTATTTACCTTCTTCGTTAATCGTGCTGCCGGGATTGGTGATGTTCAGCCCGCGAATGAGCACGTTGTTCACGTCGCCAGAACCCAAATACAGCGTGCCGCGAATCGTGGCGTTTTGGTCGATGCCCTGGATCGTCTTGTTCGACATCACCGCGATCGAGCCTCCGACGCTGGCAAGATCGAGCGTGCCCGAAATCGTGATGACGGCGGGATCGGTTTGCTCGGCGTAAGTTTTGAAGTCCGCCGGAGTGGAAACCACCACCGCCGCGCGATTGCCGCCGCCGGTCACCGCGTGCGCAAAACCGTCGGGCGCGGGCGCCCCCGCGGCGATATCGACGATCAACTCCGCCCGCGCACTGGTGCTGCGACCGTGAACGTCATTGGTGACGACGACCTTGTACTGCCCTTGATCGGTGCCGGCCGCGCTCGCCAGCGTGAAGCTCGCGGCGGTCGCACCGCTGATGGCGACGTCGTCCTTGAACCACTGATACGTGAGCCCCGTGCCTTCGGCGACGACGCTAAAGGTCGCCGGCGCGCCGACCGCAACGGTCAGCGCCTCGGGCTGGCCCGTGATTTTCGGAACAGGGACAAGTGACGCATTGGTCGTGATATTGACCGAGTTGATTTCGATCGTCTGGCCGGTGCCGGACACGCGGGCCCCGAAGGCGAGCGCGTCGAAGCCGAGGTGATCGGCATTGTCCGTCAGGAAGGTCGCCGCCGTCGCGACGCCACTGTACGAGACGAGCTCAGTGCCCGCTGTGCCGGCGCCTTCAAGCAGGCGCGACTCGATCGTGTATTCCTCGGCGCCGCTCCGCGTGATCCGGAAGATGGTCGTGTATTGCGCGCCCTCAGGGAAGCTCGCGAGCGTGGACGGTTGCGCCGTGCCCACGACCGTGCCGCCGGGATTGCGATACGCCACACTGGCGAGCGACTGGTTCTGATTATTATTCCCGGTCTGCGGGATGCGCGTCGTTATCTGGTGACTGCCGCCGCTGTAGATCGTGCGGCTTACGTAGCCTGTCCAGTTGCGCACATAGCCGATGGCGTGGGTAAACGTGCCGCCGTTCATCGTGCTGTTCAGACCGCCCGCAACCGGCGCGACTTGGTTGGAGTCGTAGAGACCGACGAAGAGCGTGTTGTTTCCGGCACTGAACATGCCGCGCACATTGGTGAGTGTGGCGGTGAGCTCGATGTAGTCGCCTACGCCGGAGAGAATCACCGGAGACGGGCTGAAGAGCGCCTGCGCCTCGACATTGCCGGAGCTGGTGTTGCTCAGGCCGAACTTCAATCCCGTCGCGCTGATCGCAGGCGTTGGGTTATAGCTTTTGTCGGAGAGAATCTGATACGCTGTTGAGTTCTCGGTCGGATCGGCGGGCGTCGCCGAGTTGACCGTGCTCCCGGTCGCGAACGCGTCAGCGAAAACGGTTTTCACCGTGCGCTCGCTCACGGTGAGCGTGGCCGGATCGCTGGTGACGACTCCGCCCGCGCCGGTGACAACGACGGAGTACGCGCCTTGGTCGGCGGCTCCCACAGCGGAGAGCACCAAACTCGCGGAGGTTGCACCCGCGATGTCGGCGGCGTCTTTCTTCCATTGATAGGTCAGTCCCGCGCCTTGGGCGGCGACGGCAAACGTGACGGTCTGACCGTCTGTCACAGCCTGATTCGTCGGCTGGGTGACGATAGTCGTGGGCGCGACCGTGGAACTCACGGAAACCGTCGCGACGGCGCTCGTTGCGCTGCCGGCGCTATTCGTCAGTACGACGGTGTAATCACCCGAGTCTCCCGCCGTCGCGCTGGCGATGACGAAACTGTCCGAGGTCGCATCGACGATCGCGACGCCGTCCTTGAACCACTGATACGTCGGGGCGGGCGTACCGCTACCGGCGACCGTGAGCGCGATCGCTTCGCCGGTCTGCGCCGTTTTACCGGCGGGCTGCGTGGTGATCGTGGGAACAACCGTCACCGTGAGCGTCGCCGCTGCGCTGGTGGCGGTGCCCACGTTGTTGGTCAGCACCACGGTGTAGTCGGCCGCATCGCTCATCGCGGCGCTGGCGATCGTGAAACTGTCGGTGACGGCACCCGCGATGGCGGCTCCATTTTTGTACCATTGATAGGTCGGTGCGGGCGTGCCGGTGCCGGCCGCCGTGAACGTGACTGGCTGGCCCGCGACCACGGTCTGGCTCGCGGGTTGTGTGGTAACGGCGGGAGAGCCCGTTGGCACGATCGATGGCGTCCATCCGGTGAGATCGGCGGCGAAGTACGCATGACCGAAGATCGCGGCGAGCGTATAGTCCGCGGGATCGACCGTTACCGGCTGGCGGTTCGTGATGCCGCCTGGCGAAACCAGCAGCGGGTCGGTCGGCGCCATGGAAGAAGCGGTGTAATCGGGATCGATGGTGTTAAGCCAGTAGGCACCGGCGGCCTGGCGTTGCGCGGGCGTGGGCGCAGCACCGCCGCCGATCAGCGTATTACCGTACTCGCGGGCCCGCATCGTGTTTTCGCGACCGTCCCATTCCGACCAGCCCTTCGCACTGAATTGGGTATCCAATTGGCTGTTGATGATCGCCACCATGCCGTCTTGACGCCACGGCCGGCAGAAAGAGGTGGTTCCCGCACCGACATCGTAGGGATAGCCATTGGCGACGAGCGCACGCGGGAAGCGGCAGTTGAGGAAAACCTCACCGTAGGGCTGCCCATAAGGCGTGCTGGGCGCGCAGACCGGGCCGCCCGTATCGCGAATTTCCACGATGTCGCAATGATCGAACACTGCGAGCGCATCTCCGTAGATGAAATCGACGCTGCCCCAGATCTCGCAGTTGTTGAAATACGCGATGCCGGAAATCGCGTAGAGCGTGTCCTGACCGCCCTTGATGAGGACGTTGTCGAAGACGAGACGTTTGCCGGTGGAGGCCACCGTCTGGATCGGGCCTGCGAAAGCGGGCGCGCCCGGGCCCGAGCCACCCGCGAGATCGGGGACTGCGACGTAAACCTCGTTGTCGAACGTGATATTGCGAACAGTCACGTCGTTGGTGTCGATGCGCAGCCCGCCCAACCCGCGGGCACCGCTGCCGTACACCTCGTTACCATAGTGGTAGACTACTTTCGCGTCGGTGCGGCTGGTGCCGGATCCCACCAAGGTAACCAGATCACGTCCTTGGGCAAAATAGACGACATCCCGATAAACGCCGGGAAGCACGCGGATGGTCCGTGGCAGCGTGTTGTTCTGCGGAACCCAGTCGATGGCTCCCTGAATCGTGGCGAAATCGCCCGTGCCGTCTGCGGCGACGGTGATCTCGGACGGTCCCGTCGAAGCCGTGGGAGTCCCCGGCCCGGACGCCTTGGTCGAAAAGCGCCACGTCGTCGAACCGGTGATCGCAGGCACCGAAGCGTTGTTGGAGTCGAGCAGGAAGCCGGCATCCATCGTCACGTAATAGGTTTTCCCATACGCGAGCCGCTGGGCTGCGGGAAGTGTGATCCAGACCTCGTTGCCATACACGGCCGCCGGCAGGTAATACATCTGCTTGCCGTCCAGAGTCTGGATCTTGGAGTTTGCGATCGTCGCGCTGAAAAGCGTGAAGGAGACGAACTCGGAAATGTCCACCGTGGATACGACCGAATCGTCGGCCGCATCGTGAATCTGCAATTTACCCGACTGGCCGAGCTTGGGCGCGGAGGGGAAAACGAGACGGAGTTGTTGATCCACCGCGAGCTGGGTGGCGTTGTTGCCGGGCGCAAACGTGATGGTCTGCGTACTGACCACGCCCAGATAAACGGACGCACTGGTGACGGACCCGGCTGAATTGGAGGCCGTCACGGTGTAGTAGCCCGATTGAGCGGGCAGGAATCCGGTGATCTGCAGACTCGCCGTGGAGGCTCCGCTGACACCGGCGCCATCGACGACCGTTACGCCGTCGCGTTTCCAGACATAGGTCGTCGCTTCCGGTGCGCCCGTTCCCACGTCGAGGCCTAGCGACAACGTTGTTGTTGTTCCCTCCACTACCGTGCCGCCAGAAGGTTGGGCGGTGATGGCGGGTGCCACGATCAAAGAAACAGCATCGCTGATCACCGTATCCGCGGAGTTCTGGACACGAACGCGGTAGTAGCCGGCGTCAGCACCAGTCACTCCCGTCAACGATAGCGTGGTGCTGTTGCTGTCGGGGAGATCGGCGAAGCCAGTGGTGGCGCTCGTCGTGCTCTTCTGCCAGGTAAAGGTCAGCGGGCTGGTACCGTTGGCACTCACGGTAAACGTGGCATTGCCGCCAACCGCGGCGGTCTGCGCCGTCGGCTGCGCAAGGAGCGAAGGTGCCACCGCGCTAGACGTGATGGTGAGCGCGGTCGCTGAACTGATCGCATCGCCACCGTAATTCGTGATGACCACATCGTAGCTGCCCGCATCCGCGTTCTGCAAATTGGAGAGCGTGAGGGACGCGGTGGCGGCCGAAGGATTGGCAACCGCGTCGATCGGCGCGCCGGCTTTCCGCCAGTGATACGTGAGAAGGTCCGATGCGTCGAAGCCGCTGGCGGCCACCGTAAGCGTCACACTGTCGCCCACCGTTCCCGATGCGTTGGGGGAAGGAGGTGCCGTGATCGTCGCTTTCGGATAAGGGACCAGCTGGAGGCCGTTCGGGAAGCCATTGTTATTGGCGTTCCGGGAAACGCGGATTTCGAGCTTCCCGGTGGCGTCCACCTTGGCGTGAAGAACGCCCCACGTTGTATTCACATTCGCACTATCGGCTGCGTTGGAAAGAATCTCCGAGGGAGCAGGCGGGCTGGGAGAGAACTCTCCCGCATTCTGGACAAAAATACTGGGCGCGGCATTGGCCACCGGACTGGTTTCAAACCACTTCAGGGCCACGGCATTGGCGTCCACCAGAGCGAAATGCGCGCCTTGGGCCGCGCCATTGGTGGAGGCGTATCCATAAACCACATAGTGCGCGTCGGCCGGCAAACCCGAGAATGCGAGGCCAATGCTGTTTCCGCCTTCATAGATGCGCCAGGCTGTGCCCATCAATCCGGCAGGTGTCGCCGAGCTGACGTTGACCAGACGCGGCACCTCGCGGGTGTTGGAGGCAGTGCCCGCGTCATTGAGAATCGCTGAAGCGGTCAGCGTGACACCCGACGCGGAGCCGTCCGGTTGAGTGAGCGCTATGTCGTGAGCCGTGATGAGCGGAACCACCGCACCCTGCACAAGACCCAACGGCTGCGGTTTGATCTGATCGGCGGCGTTAGGGCTGAGAATATTATTCCACGTCTCACCAGCATAGGGTGCCGCCGCTCCATACATCCAGCCGTCGCCGGGCACCGCGATCGTGATGGTGGCCGCGGTGGTCGGCGCCACGCCCGGAGTGGAGGACTGCGTGGTGGACAGGTTGACAAACACGGCGGGATTCTGCGCGAGCGCGGACGAGACTGCTGCGAATCCGGAGGCCGCCCACATGAGGGCGCGAAGCAGCAAACGACAGGGGGTGGCGTGGAGGGTTTTCATAAAGTTGAAACGGGGGCGAAAGCGGAAATCGCAGGAAACGCGTCGCGCGGCTGGGACGGGTTGGACGCGTGTTTGGGGCCTGTGCGTAATGCGGGAAAAAACTTCATCCGCACAAACGGACCGACGCGCGCATTGTTGACCGTCCGGTTCGGGCCGCTCGACTTTTGCGCGGGCGGCGCACTCAGATCGCGCCGTGCCCCTCAAAGCCACTTTGCAAGACGTCGCCGACCGCGCGGGCGTTCATCGCTCCACCGTTTCCCTCGCGCTCCGCGATCACTCACGCATCTCCGAACCCGTCCGACGCCGCATCCAGGGCATCGCCGGCAAACTCGGCTACCGCATCAATCCCCTCGTCGCCGCGCTCATGCAATCGCGGCGCACGAAGCGCACCGAAAAGCACGTGGTGCTCGCGTACGTCACGAATTATCCCACGCGTTTCGGCTGGCGTCCGCCGCACCACGACCGCCCCGATTATTTCCCCGGCGCCACCGCTCGCGCTCGGGATTTTGGATACAAGCTCGAACACTTCTGGCTCGCCGAGCCCGGGATGACTCCCGAGCGCTTCGCCGCCATCCTTTCCGCGCGCAATATCAACGGCCTCCTGATCGGCCGGCTCCCGCCCGGTTGCAATGCGCTCGAGCTGCCGTGGGAAAAATTCTCCAGCGTCGCCCTCGGCCTCACGCTGCAAGCGCCGCGCTTGAACCACGTCACCGAAAATCACTACACGTCCGCCAAGCAATCGATGATCCGCTGCATCGAGCGCGGCTACCGGCGCATCGGTTTCGCGTTCACCGAGGCCGACGACAGCCCCCGCGTGGGCGAGCGCTGGCTGGGCGCTTATCTGCATCAGCAGCTCCGGCTTCGCGTGGGCGATCGCATCCCGCCTTTCCTCTTTCCGGGCAACGCCGACGCCGGCCAGGCTTTTCAAAAATGGTTCACCAAAAACCGTCCCGATGCGTTGCTCGTCACCCACGCCAGCCCGGTGATGGGCTGGCTCAAGGCTCTCGGCCAAAACGTCCCTCGCGATGTCGGTGTCGTCGCGCTCGTCAACGACCACCCGGAGCAAAACCAGTCCGGCGTATACTTCGATCCCGCGAAGTTGGGCGCGCTTAGCATCGAGATGCTCATCGGCCTTCTCCATCGCGACGACACCGGCGTCCCCGAGGACCAGCACGAAGTCCTCCTCACCGGCGAATGGCTCGAAGGCGGCACCCTGCGCCCGCCCGCACCCTGATTCAGTCAACAACGCGCGCAGCGGGTCCGTTGTCCGCGATTGCGGGCCACGCATGCTTTTTCAACTCTCCCCAAAGCGCTCACGTGGCGGCTTCCCTCCACTGAAAACCTCCGCGCTCATGGTCTCCTCAATCCTTTTCTCCCGATGCGCTCCATCTCCTTTCTCCGTTTCTTCCCGCGGCTGTTTTTCGTTTGCGCGAGCGCAGCTGCCCTCCACGCCGCCACTCCGCCGGGCTTCGTCAATGTCCGCGATTACGGTGCGGTCGGCGACGGCACGCATCTCGAAACAACCGCGTTCGCCCACGCCATCGCCGCATGCGAGGCGCAGGGAGGCGGCACCGTGTACGTTCCACCCGGCCGTTATCTCTCCGGCACTGTCATTCTCAAAAGCCACGTCACGCTTCATCTCGAAGGCGGCGCGACCATCCTCGGCAGCGAAGATCCCGCCGACTATCCCGACACCAAAAGCGTCTGGGGCGACGACACCATCATGATCGCGCCGCTCATCTACGCCGAGGATGCGGAAAACATTTCCATCACCGGCCGCGGCACGCTCGACGGTCAGGGTCTCGTGTGGTGGAAACGTCTGCGTCTCTCCGGCATCAAAAAAGAATTCCCCGCCGCCAGGGCGCCCGAGGAATTCGCCGAGGTCGCCAAACTCAAACGCGGCCGCCCGCGCCTCATCCGCCTCGTTCGTTGCCGCGACGTTCTCATCGAGCACATCAATCTTCGCAACGCCGCCGACTGGAATATCCACCCGATGCTGTGCGAATTCATCCGCGTGGACGGCGTCTCGATCTACAGCGACAAGGGCTCGCACAACACCGACGGCATCAACCCCGAAGCGTGCAGCAACGTCCACATCGCCAACTGCCGCATCGATACCGGCGACGACTGCGTCACGCTCAAATCCGGCATCGACGAACTCGGCCGGCGCATGGGCAAGCCCACCGAAAACGTCACCGTCACCAACTGCGTCATGTACCGCGGCCACGGCGGCGTCACCATCGGCAGCGAGATGTCCGGCGGCATCCGCAACGTCGTCGTTTCCAACTGCGTTTTCCAAGGCACCGACAACGGCATCCGCATCAAATCCCAGCGCGGCCGCGGCGGCGTGATCGAGGGTGTCAGCGTCAACAACATCGTCATGCAGGATGTCCCGACGCCGTTTATCATCACCACGTTCTACGCGGGGAAAGACAAGGTCTCCGACGAACATCCCGTGGACGAGGGCACGCCGGCGTATCGGGATTTCCACTTCAGCAACATCACCGCGCGCGGCGCGAAGGTCGCCGGCGCCATCACCGGCCTCCGCGAGAAGCCCATCGAAAACCTCACCTTCACTCATCTTCAAATCCAGTCGCAGACCGGCTTCACGATTACCAACGCCCGCGACATCGTTTTCACCGACACCGTGATCAATCCCGCGAAGGGCTCCGTAATCATTCTCAACAACGCGACGGACATCGACGTGGCCGGCGTGACGTCACGAAGCCTCGCCGCCGGAACTCCGTTGCTGATCGACCACTCAAAGTGACGCCCGCGCGCGTCCCGCTACGCCCTCGCCCTCAGTCCCTAAAACCCCGTCCCCGCACTCTTCATGGCCAGCGCCGACTACAGCATACCCACTCCGAAGCATAACTTCCGCTGGCTCATCTGCGGTCTCCTTTTCTGTTCGGTCGCGGTCAACTACCTCGACCGTCTGGTCCTGAGCATCCTGCGCCGCCCGCTGGGCGACGCGCTGGGCTGGACGGATTCAGATTACGGATACATCCAGGCCGCGTTCTCCTTCGCCTACGCGTTCGGCTATCTTTTCGGCGGACGCCTCATCGACCGCCTCGGCGTCAAACGCGGCCTCCCGATCTTCGTGTTCCTCTGGAGCTGCGCCGCGCTCGCGCACGGCTTGTGCAGCCTGATCGATCCCGCCGCCCAATTCACTCTCCACTATCCGTGGTTTTCCTGGGCGGAAAAAGCGTTCGTCGTCCTCACACTCACCCTGCCGATGACCGCCGCCGGCTTCATGTTTGCGCGCATCGCTCTCGGCCTGACGGAGGGCGGCAATTTCCCCGGTGCGATCAAGACCGTCGCCGAATGGTTTCCCGTTCGCGAACGCGCCCTCGCCACCGGCTGGTTTAATGCCGGCACCAACGTCGGCGCCGTGATCTGCCCGATCGTCGTTCCCATGATGTATGCGCGCTGGGGCTGGGCCTCGACATTCTACGCCACCGGCGCCTGTGGCTTCGTCTGGGTCGCGCTCTGGTATTTCCTATACGACACACCGGAAAAACACGCGCGTCTTCATCCCGCGGAACTCGCCTACATCAAGGCCGGCCAGCCACGCGAAGAAGAAAAGAAAGTCCGCGTCCCTTGGATCGCCCTGCTCAAACATCGCGCGGTCTGGGCGTATCTGCTCGCCAGCGTTTTCGCCGGCCCCGCGTGGGGTTTTTATCAGGCGTTTCTCCCCGATTTCCTGGACAAGCGTTTCCATCCCAGCCTCCAGGCCATCGGTTGGTGGACCGGCGCGTTTTACGCCCTCGCCGCGATTGGCGGCGTCGCCGGCGGCTGGCTCGCATCCAAACTTCTGCGACAGGGCTGGACGCTGAACGGCGCGCGTAAATTCAGCCTGCTGCTTTGCGCGATCGCCGTCGTGCCCGTGTTCCTCGCGCCTTTCACCACGCACATCCTCCTCGCCGTGTTGATCATGGGCCTCGCTGGCTCCGCGCACCAAGGGTGGTCGGCAAATCTTTTCAGCGTCGTCTCCGACACCATGCCGCGCGAAGCCGTCAGTTCCGTCGTCGGCCTCGGTGGATTTTTCGCCTTCTTCACCGGCGGTTTCGTCAACGGCATCACCGGCCAGATCCTCGAACGCACCCTCAGCTACGTCCCCGTCTTCATTTATTTCTCCGGCATGTACCTGCTCTCGATGCTGGCGATTCAGATCCTTATCCCGAAAATCGATCCCTCCGAATAAATCGCGGCCTCCTTTCGCGCGACCCGACGGTCCAATCCTTCAAGCGTCGCACTGGATTATCCGGGATCTATTCACTCTGATTCGAAACGCATGAAATTTTTCGCCCGCATCCTTTGCCTCCTCGTTGTCACCACCGGCTTCCTGCGCGCCGATCTGAAAAAGGACATCCCGTACGGCGAAGCCGGCGGCGAAAAACTTCTGCTCGACGTCAACGTCCCCGATGGTGACGGCCCGTTCCCCATCGCGATCCTCATCCACGGCGGCGGCTGGGGCGCCGGCGACAAAGGCGTTCCCGAACATCCCAACGGCGCCGATATTTCCCCCTGGTTCGGCCCGCTGACCGACGCGCATTTCACCTGGTTCTCCATCAACTATCGCCTCGCGCCCGCGCACCGCTGGCCCGCGTGCTTCGACGACGTCCAGACCGCCATTCGCTGGGTCAAGGCCCACGCCGCCGAATTTAAGGGCGACCCTTCCCGCATCGTCCTCTTCGGCCACTCCGCCGGCGGACACCTCGCTTTCCTCGCCGGCGTCATGCCCACGCCCGAGACCCGCGTCCAAGCCGTCGTCGGCTACGCGCCCGTCACCGATTTCGAACAAGAACTGCCCACGCGCGGCGGCATCAGCCCGTCGTTGAAAAATCTTCACAACATCCCCGCCGAGATCACGCCCGCCGCGCTCAAAATCCTCCGCGACACCGCGCCCATCAATCACATCGCGCCCAACCCCAAGGCCGGCCTCCCGCCCTTCCTGATTCTTCAGGGCGACATGGACAAAACCGTCCCGCTTCAGCAGTCGCTCAATTTCCAGGCCCGCCTCCGCGCCAACAACGTTCCCTGCGATCTGATCATCGTCCCCGGCGCGCAACACCGTCTCGACAACTGGACCAAATTCGATCCCGACGTTTACCCGAAGATGCTCGCATGGGTGCGGGAGAAACTCGGCGTCACTTCATCCCTTGCGGCAGAACACTCGGTCCCAGCGCAGCGTGAAGCTCAAAAAACGACCTCGGACATCGCTCCGGAATTTCTTCCGGGCCTTAATACAAAGCCACCGCTGAAACTCTGGTACGAACAACCCGCTTCCCACTGGAACGAAGCCCTGCCCATCGGCAACGGCCGCCTCGGCGCGATGGTCTTCGGCGGCCTCACCGAAGAACGCCTCCAGCTCAACGAAGACTCTCTCTGGACCGGCAAGCCCCACGAATACCAGCACGAAGGCGCCTCGAAATACCTTCCCGAAATCCGCCGCCTGCTCTTCGCCGGCAAACAAAAGGAAGCCGAAGACCTCGCCACGCGCGAG